>Ga0075434_100000641_pt1 | contig 27050 bp, 26 predicted proteins | sample RhiMethybrSRZTD3_FD_75298 | JGI IMG/M metagenome (GOLD analysis project Ga0075434, IMG submission 75298) | Populus rhizosphere microbial communities from Tennessee, USA - Rhizosphere MetaG P. TD hybrid SRZTD3 | ecosystem: Host-associated > Plants > Roots > Rhizosphere > Soil | place: USA... | reverse complement strand
GGTCTCGTAGATGGGGGAGCCCCAAGTCGGGTAGCAGACTTTCGGAACAAACAATTCCATCTGGCGTTCGGTCAAGTGAAGGTACTTACCATCTTCTTCAATGAAGAAGCACCGCGCAGCAGACGCACGGAAGCGCAGACCTCATGAAAAAGACCAGACGCCGGCCGGACAAGATTCGTGTGGGACTCGTCGGCGTGGGCAACTGCGCCTCTTCGTTCGTTCAGGGGTTGTCCTACTATTCCAATGGACATGCGAACGAGCCGGTAGCCGGTTTGATGAGCGTCGATATTGGCGGCTACCGCGTCAGCGACGTTGAGATTTCCGCCGCATTCGATGTGAACGCGTCCAAGGTCGGACGGGACGTCAGCGAGGCCATTTACGCACCACCCAACAATACGTTTCGGTTTGCGGATGCAAAGCACATCGGCATCGAGGTTAAACGTGGACCGTCGCTCGATGGGATCGGCCGCTATTTGCGCGACGACATCCAAGAATCGGATGCGGTTGAGGTCGACGTCGCCCAGGTGTTGGTTGATTCCCACACTGACGTGCTTGTCTCCTATCTGCCGGTCGGCTCGCAGCAGGCAAGCGAATGGTACGCAGAACGCGCGCTTGAGGCCCGTTGCGCCTTTGTGAACTGCATTCCGGTCTTTATCGCGTCACAGGCAAGCTGGCGCCGCCGGTTCGAAAATGCCCAAGTGCCCTTGATCGGCGACGACATCAAAAGTCAGGTCGGAGCAACGATTGTTCATCGCGTACTTGCCAATCTGTTTCGCGAGCGCGGTGTACGGCTCGACCGCACATATCAGCTCAACTTCGGTGGAAACTCTGACTTTAAGAACATGCTGGAGAGGGAAAGGCTGGTTTCGAAGAAGATATCGAAAACGCAGTCCGTCAATAGTCAGTTCGACGTGCCGCTCGGCCCGGACAACATCCACGTTGGCCCTAGCGATCACGTGCCCTGGCTTACTGACCGCAAGTGGGCCTATATCCGCCTGGAAGGCACGACGTTTGGGGGCGTGCCGCTCAACGCCGAGCTGAAGCTCGAGGTATGGGACTCTCCTAATTCGGCCGGCGTCGTGATCGACGCCGTTCGCTGCGCCAAGCTGGCGCTCGATCGTGGCACCGGTGGCGCGCTCGTCGGTCCCTCGAGCTACTTCATGAAATCACCGCCGCAGCAGTTCACAGACGCGGAGGCGCGCGTCCGCACTATCGACTTCATCAATGGCCGGGACTGAGAGCAGACATCGTGGTCACCGTTCTGATGGTTCGACATACCTCTCATTCGCTGATTGATCGCGTGCTGGTCGCCCGCGCCCCGCACGTCGGATTGAGTGAGCAGGGCTGGCGTGAGGCCCGCGCGCTCGCCTGTGAGCTCTCCCAACGACCAATCTCCCGCGTACAATCGAGTCCCCAGCGCCGCGCGCGCGAGACAGCGGAGCCGATCGCCCACGCGTTTGGGCTGCCGATCGAGATCGCGCCAAGAATGGATGAGCTCGACGCCGGCCTTTGGAGCGGCGCTTCGTTCGGAGAACTCAGCAGCGATCCGCATTGGCAGGCATGGAACAACAAGCGAGGCTCGACAAGGCCACCCGGCGGCGAGAGCATGCGCGATCTTCAAAATCGCGTGCTGGACCACCTTGCAACGCTGGAGCACGATCACCCTGGTGAAGAAATTGTGCTTGTAAGCCACGCCGAGCCAATCCGCGCGGCCATTCTGCACTATCAGCGTCTTTCACTTGACGCATTCGCGCAAGTCAGGATCGATCCCGGATCGATCACCGTTCTCCGGTTGAATGGTCAGGATGGCGAAATAGTCAACAGGCAAGATGTACTTCCGCAATTGGTGGCGATATGAAAATCGTGATCTTCGGGCTCACGATCAGCTCGTCCTGGGGCAACGGGCACGCGACGCTTTGGCGTGGCTTGTGCAAGGCGCTTGCACGCCGCAATCATCGGATTGTGTTCTTCGAGCGCGACGTTCCCTACTACGCCGGTGCGCGCGATCTTTGTGAATGGCAAAGTGGGAAACTCGTACTTTACTCGTGCTGGGACGACATTCACTCACAAGTTCATGAGGAGGTGCGGTCCGCTGATGTCGTGATCGTGACGTCGTATTGTCCTGATGCACTGGCCGCCGCAGAGTTTCTCGGAGGCCGCGCTCTCAGCGTCTTCTATGATCTCGACACACCGATCACGCTGGCCAGCCTGTCCGATGGCAACGCTGTTCCATATATCGGGCCGCGTGGTCTGCGCGATTTCGACCTCGTGCTGAGCTATACAGGCGGCACAGCGCTGACCGAGCTGAGCTCACGGCTTGGTGCGCGCATCGCTGCACCGCTCTATGGTCATGTCGATCCGGAACTCCACCAGCCAGAGCCGCCCCGCCCGCACTACCGGTCAGACCTCTCCTATCTCGGCACGTATTCGGCGGATCGGCAGTGCGGGCTCGAATCATATTTGATTCGCCCAGCGCGGCAGCGTCCGCAGCAGCGGTTCCTCATCGGCGGCGCCCAATATCCGCAGGAGTTTCCTTGGGCCCCCAACATCTATTTCGTGCGTCATTTGCCGCCCTCGGAGCACGCTGCGTTCTTTTCCTCCTCCCGCCTCACTCTTAACGTCACGCGAGCGCCCATGGCGCACATGGGATGGTGCCCTTCCGGCCGGCTGTTCGAGGCGGCGGCCTGCGGCGTCACGGTCTTGAGCGATGACTGGGAGGGATTGGAGCACTTCTTCACTCCCGTAAGTGAGATCCTTGTTGCAAAACGAGAGAGTGACGCCTTGGCGGCCCTCGATCTGACCGATGCGGAGCTGGAACGAATTGGCCGCGCGGCGCGCGAGCGCGTGATGGCTGACCACACGTCGGAGCGCCGGGCGATCGAGTTGCTCACCGCTCTGGAGGCCGGACGGTACGCGCGACGGTTCTCTGCCGTAGAGAGACACTCCTTACCCGTGGAGGCCTGAGATGTGGGGAATCATCCCTGCTGCCGGACTCGGGAGCCGGATTCAGCCGCTGGCCTTCTCAAAGGAACTACTGCCAGTCGGTAGCCGCATCGACCAAGGCGTTGAGCGGCCGTGTGCAGTGAGCGAGTATCTGCTCGAGCGCATGATTCTTGGCGGCGCCGGAAAGATCTGTTTTATCATCTCGCCGGGAAAATCCGACATTCTGGAATATTTCGGCGATAGCTACGGTGGGGCCCGCATCGCCTATCTGGTGCAGCCGAAAGCGTCGGGGCTCTGCGATGCAATCTTTCGCGCCCAGGTAATCGCGGGCACCGAGCCCGTCATCATTGGGCTTCCGGACACCGTCTGGTTTCCGAAGGCCGCACTCGCTGATTTGCCCGACGACATCCTTTCCTTTCTGCTGTTTCCTGTCGAACGACCGGAATTCTTCGATGCTGTCCTTCTCGACGAGCAGGATCACGTACGCGAAATTCGTGTCAAGCAGGAGAATGCGGGATCGAACTGGATCTGGGGTGCATTCAAAATGCCGGGCTCGGTATTCGAGGCGCTGCACCGCCTCTGGCTCGCTCGCAACCAAGCGGACGAGTATGTCGGCACGCTCGTCAACGCTTATCTCGCGGAAGGCGGTGTAGCGTTGGGTGTGAAATCCGGAAGCGCGTATGTCGATATCGGCACGCTCAACGGCTACCGCGCAGCCATCAGCCTTCTGGCCGAAATGGGACACGGCTCATCCGAAGGCAGCCCAAGTGGTCTTGGCTGGCCAGCGGGCCGGTTGAGGAGCCGCCCGACTGATCAGCAAGGGATCAAAGCATGAGGCCGACAAATCTTTCGCGGGCGGAGATCGAACGCGAGGTCCACGCACTTGCACCGTGGTTCCACAACATCAATCTCAAAGGGGTCAGCACTGCTCCGTCACACTTCCTGGGCGATTATCCCTCAATCAAATGGCGGCGATTTGCGGACGCGATCCCAAGCGATCTGACCGGACAATCGGTATTAGACATCGGCTGTAACGCCGGCTTCTATTCGATGGAAATGAAACGGCGCGGCGCGGCGCGGGTGCTGGGCCTCGATTCCAAGAAGGAATATCTGCGTCAGGCGCGCTTCGCTGCCGACGTGAATGCCCTGGACATCGAGTTTCGCCACATGTCCGTATATGACATCGGGGCGCTTGGCGAGCGCTTTGACGTCGTGCTCTTTCTGGGCGTGCTCTACCATCTGCGGCACCCTCTCCTGGCGCTGGATCTCATTCACGAGCATGTCGCGAGCGATCTGCTGCTGGTCCAGTCCATGCAGCGTGGCAGCGAAGTGGTCGAGCCACTGCAGGAGGACTACGACTTCTGGACGACCAAGCCATTCGGCAAACCCGGATATCCGAAGTTGCACTTTGTTGAGCGGCGCTACGCGGACGATTGGACGAACTGGTGGATTCCCAACCGAGCATGCATGGAAGCGATGCTCCGCAGCGCCGGGTTTGAGATCACCGCCCATCCGGAAGGCGAGGTCTATGTTTGTCGTCGTGGGAAGCGCCCATATGAGACGGGCGCGGTCTACCCCGCACGGGGAGCGCGCCATGATTGAAGCGGCAATGATCTGGAATGAGCCGAACAACAAATCGCATTGGGATCCGCAGATCGACCCCGGCTGGGCAAAGTTCGCCGAGATGGCGACCGTGGCCGCCCAGGCAATCCGGGCCGCTCATCCCACCGTTCTTCGAGTGCTCGGCGGCATGTCGCCGATTGACCCATCATTTATCGCCAATCTCTCTAGCCGCGGTGTCCTCGATCACATTGACGTGGTGGCGGTGCACGGCTTCCCGCTCGACTGGAACCTATGGATGATTGACGAGTGGCCGACAAAGCTCGAAGAGATTCAGGCCGTGACCCGATTGCCAGTGTGGGTCACCGAGGTCGGAGTATCGTCGTTCGGCGCCGAGGAAGTGCAAGCCTGGGGCGTCACGCGCACCGCGGAGCTTCTTGCCGGGCGCAGCGCCCGGATCCATTGGTATAGTCTCTTCGACCTGCCACAGGCTTGGCCCGCCACCACTCGCCACAAGGAAGCAGAAGGCTCCTCCTACTATCGGCACTTTCATATGGGACTGCTGCGGGAGGACGGCACGCCCAAAATGGCGCTCAAGCGCTTCACTGACCACACGCCCGTGCTTGGACTCTGCCAATGGTTCCATTTCGAGGATCATCGACTGGATAGCGCGGTCGACTGGATGAAACGACTAGGGGTGCGACATTTGCGAACCGGGTTATCCTGGGCCGACAGCTTTCGTGCCAACGCGCTCGATTGGTTCGACCGGCAGATGGATGCTCTCGCCGACTTCGATGTTACGCTGACATTCTGCTTCACGCCGGAGCACCGAGGCATTGCCGCGCACCACACCAGCGCCCCGCTTGTGCCGGCGGAGTTCGCTGATTTCTGTGCCACCATGATCGAGAGATATTCCGATCACATTCGAGCCCCACATCGCACCACCAAGGTGGTGGAAGCGCCCACAATGTCGTAGCCATGCGTGCTTTCCTACTCGTCCTCGACTCGGTCGGCATCGGCGCAGCACCCGACGCTCGTGAGTTCGGCGACGAGGGCTCTGATACGGTCGGTCACATTGCCGAGGCCTGTGCAAGCGGCAAGGCCAGTACCGCACGGCGAGAAGGTCCGCTTCGACTGCCGAATCTCGTCCGGCTCGGCCTGGGGGAAGCATGCCGCCTCGCCACCGGCCGTGTACCGCCTGGACTTGAGAGCTACGCAATGCCAATTGGTCGGTACGGCTGCGCGCGCGAAATATCGAAGGGTAAGGACACGCCGTCTGGACACTGGGAACTCGCGGGCGTACCCGTCAACTTCGACTGGGGTTACTTTCCTCGCACGCAGCCCTGCTTTCCTCGCGCGCTCGTGGAAGCTCTGTGCCGCCGCGCGGGGCTGCCGGACATTCTGGGCAATCGCCATGCCAGCGGAACGCAGATCATTGAAGAGTTAGGTGCCGAACACATCCGCAGCCTACAGCCGATCTGTTACACATCCGCCGACAGCGTGTTCCAGATTGCAGCCCACGAGCAATCGTTCGGCCTTGAACGGCTCTATCAGGTCTGCGAGGTTGCGCGCGAGCTGGTCGATCCGCTGTGCATCGGGCGCGTAATTGCGCGGCCATTTGTGGGCTCATCTTCCGCCGATTTCAGGCGCACCGCAAACCGACGCGACTACTCTGTCCCTCCTCCATCGCCGACGTTGCTCGACCGCGCCACCGCAGAGGGCCGAGACGTGGCGACCATCGGCAAGATCGCCGACATCTTTGCCCATTCGGGAACCGGACGCGTATTCAAAGCCGATGGAAATAACGCACTGTTCGATCGCATGCTCGAAGCCTGCAATTCACTTGCTGACGGCGGCCTCCTGTTTGCCAATTTCATCGATTTCGACACGATCCATGGCCACCGCCGCGATCCCGCCGGCTACGCCAATGCATTGGAGAATTTCGATCGTCGCCTGCCCGAGCTGCTTTGCCGAATGAAGACCGACGATCTCGTAATCGTCACTGCCGATCACGGATGCGATCCGACATGGTCAGGAACAGACCACACACGCGAGCAAGTTCCAGTGCTGGCGTGGTCGCCGGATATTCGCGCAGAGTCGGTTGGCCGACGTAACACCTTCGCCGATGTGGCCGCGACTGTCGAGGCACATCTCGAGCTGCCTCCGTCTTCTTGTGGTCGCGCGTTCTAGCGCATCTCCGCCAACGTCCTCTCTTTTTTATCAGCACGTAGTCACGGCGCACACGCGAACGCATGCCAAAAGTCGGCTAGCCAACTCAAATGCGTTGGCGACATGACCAATGTACAAACAATAGGAACAAACCTTTTACCACAGCGTTGCGCCAACAGTGCTTTATCAGGAGCTGTGATGTCAAAGCGTGTATTGATCACTGGTGGCGCCGGCTTCATCGGCTCGCATCTCTCCGACCTTCTCCTGGCCTCAGGCTTCAGCGTGCGCGTCCTGGATAATCTGACCCCGCAGGTACACGGCTCCGATTGCCGTCGCCCGCATTATCTCGATGCCGACACCGAATTGATGATTGGCGACGTGCGTGATCGCCAAGCGGTGGAGCGCGCGTTGCGGAACGTCGATGCAGTCGTTCATCTAGCCGCGTTCGTTGGTGTCGGCCAGAGCATGTATGACATCGCCTCATACGTTCAGGTCAACGAACTGGGAACCGCGGTGCTACTCGAGGTACTGTCGAAACAGCCAGTTGAGCGACTCATCGTTGCCTCGTCCATGAGCATCTATGGCGAAGGACTGGCGCGCGGCCGTAATGGCGACCTGCTCTCGCCGGCAGAGCGTCCCATCGAGCAACTACGCGCCGGACGCTGGGAGTTGTGCGACCCCGATGGTCAAGTCGTAACTCCGGTTGCTACTCCCGAAACCAAGCAGCCATCGTTCAGTTCGGTTTATGCGCTGAACAAATATGTGCAGGAGCGCATGGCGTTGATCGTCGGCAAGGCTTACGGCATTCCGACCGTGGCACTGCGCTTCTTCAACGTCTACGGGCCCCGACAAGCGCTCTCAAATCCCTATACGGGTGTCCTCGCGATCTTTGCCTCTCGGCTGCTCAACGGCCGTCCTCCGTTGATTTTCGAAGATGGCCGCCAATTGCGCGATTTTGTGCACGTCCGCGACGTGGCGCAGGCGTGCCTCTTGGCGCTGCAAAGCAACTCCGCTGTCGACTCCGTGTTCAATATCGGCTCGGGGCGGAGCCGCACAATCCTGTCAATCGCCTCCGACCTCGCCCATGTGACAGGCGTCTCACAACTTACGCCCTGCGTGGTCGGCAAATATCGCGCCGGCGATATCCGCCACTGCTTTGCCGATATCACGCGTAGCCGAACCCAGCTCGGCTATGCACCCCAGGTCGCATTCGACGACGGCCTCGCGGAGCTCGCGGATTGGCTCTCCGACCAGGTCGCAGACGACCACGTAGAGCGTGCCACTACCGAGCTCGAAATCCGGGGATTGGTCGCATGATCATCCAACCGCGGACGAGCGAGCACAGGCCGGTTCTGATCACCGGCGGTAGTGGTTTCATCGGCTGCAACATTGCGGACGCGCTGGCCGCGCGCGGACAGCATGTGCGGATAGCCGACAATCTCAGCCGCACTGGTGCGGAAGAGCACGCCCATTGGCTGAAGCGGCGGCACGGCCAGCGCATCGAAATCGACACTGTTGATGTCCGCGACGCAGAAGCAATGAAACGTAGCGTGCGCGAGGTATCGGCGGTCCTGCATCTTGCCGGCCAGGTCGCTGTGACAACAAGTCTGGACAGACCGACTGAGGATTTCGAGATCAACGCGCGCGGTACGCTTAATGTACTGGAGGCCGTCCGCACTTCAAATCCCGAAGCGCCGGTCGTGTTCGCCTCGACCAACAAGGTCTATGGACGCCTCCTCGACCAGAAATCGGTGAAGCGCCAGGACGCACGCTATGTCCCCACGCGCAACGAGCTGACTTGGGGCATTGCAGAGGACGCTCCGCTCGACTTTCATAGCCCATATGGTTGCTCGAAGGGCGCTGCCGATCAGTATGTGACCGACTACGCACGCGTGTTCGGCTTGCGCACGGCGGTGCTCCGGATGAGCTGCATCTACGGGCCGCGTCAATTCGGCACCGAAGACCAGGGCTGGATCGCGCATTTCCTGTTGCGGGTGCTGCACAGCAAACCGATCATCATTTACGGCGATGGCTTGCAAGTGCGCGACGCCCTCCATGTCTCGGACGCGGTAGCTGCCTGGATCACAGTTCTGGATCGCATCGATGACGTCAGCGGTCGTGTCTTCAATCTCGGTGGCGGTACACAAAACACAGTCAGCCTGCTGGAGCTGATCGAGCTCATTGCCGAGCTGCGCGGCGTGCGACCGGAGATCACGTTCGCACCTTGGCGCCCCGGCGACCAACCTTGGTACGTGTCCCGTATTCGCGCCCTTTCAGATGCGCTCGGCTGGCGGCCACGCGTGAATTTGCGCGAGGGTTTGCGCACGCTCGACGCGTGGCTGGAACGCCGCTTCGGTGCCGTCACCGTCATACAGCCCGAGCGAGTGCACGCATGAAGATTGCGCTCATCAACCCTCACTGGAGCTTTGACGGAAGCATCTATTTCGGCTGCCGCTCGCCACATCTCCCATTGGAGTTCGGATTCTCCGAACGGCGCTTGCGTCAGGCCGGACACGCGACACTTCTCCTCGACGCGCATCTGTTCGGCCTGACGCACACCGACCTCGTGACAGAGTTGCGGGCATTCGCGCCCGACATGATAGTTGTGACGACAGCGCCGACTTACCTCTTCTGGCGCTGCGCGCCGCCCGAACTGCGGGTGCCGCAGGAGCTCATCCGGGCGCTGCGGGAAGAAACTTCGATATTCGTAGCCGTTGGACCACACGGCTCGACCAGCCCGCGCTCCACGTTGCGCAAGCTTGGAGCCGATATTGTCGTCATGGGCGAGTGCGAAGACGTGCTGGCTCGTCTCGCAAACGGAGAGCGCGACCTTCCGGGAACGTGCTTTCGCGAAGGTGATGAGATCCGGGTCATCGGCGGGCCGCAGGCCACGATCTTTGTCGATGAACTGCCGCTTCCATGGCCTGATGCGATGATTCGCCGGCATGCTCATCACCACCATCGATTTGACGCAGAGCCTGTCGGCCCGGGAGCCGAGGTCGAAGCCTCGCGCGGATGCCCGTATAGCTGCACGTTCTGTGCCAAGGAGAACTTCCGCAACAAGTATCGTCGGCGCCCGGCGGACGCCGTGCTCGAGGAGGTCGCGCTCCTGCAAGCTCAAGGAATCGAATATATCTATTTCATCGACGAGATCTTCCTACCAAACGAGGGACTGCTACGTGGCCTAGTCGGCCGCGGGCTCAAATTCGGCGTACAGACACGGATTGATCTTTGGCAGCCCGACATGCTCGCGCTTCTTGGCCGCGCCGGCTGCGTGTCGGTGGAATGCGGCGTCGAAAGCCTCACCGTGGAAGGTCGGGCGGCCCTTGCCAAGCGCTGCAAGATGACAACCGACCAGCTCGCTGAGCGGCTGATCGAAGCCAAGCGCCACATTCCGTTCGTACAGGCCAACCTGATCGAAGTCCCGCAGGATGAGGACGATGTCGTGGAACGCTGGCGTGACCAGATGCGGTCCGCCGGTATCTGGGCGAACGATCCAGTGCCGCTCTTTCCCTATCCTGGCTCACCAGACTATCGGCGGCTCTGGGGCGAAGCTGACGATCTGGCTTGGGAGCGCGCCCACGATCATTACCTGTCCCTGTTCGACCAGTTCAGCGATGTGCAGGAGCAGCGACCACGGCACTTGTGCGAGCTTGAGCTGGAGGCCACGCCATGATGGCGTCCCCGGCTCGTCGCATTCTGATGACGACCGATGCCGTCGGTGGCGTCTGGACCTATGCAACAGAACTAGTACGCGGACTGTGCGAGCGAGGCGACGATGTCACCCTGATTGTGATGGGTCCTGCCCCGCGCGCCGAGCAGCTCGCGCCATTGCACGGCATCCCGAGGCTGCGGATCGAGTTGACCGACCTGTCGCTGGAATGGATGGATCCCGACGGATCGGACATCGCGAATGCACGTGGACGCTTGGTGAGCATCGCGCAGCGGGTGCGTCCCGCCATCATCCACCTCAACAGCTACCGTGAAGCCATCTTCGACTGGCCTGCTCCTGTCCTCGTTGTTGCGCACTCCTGTGTATGGTCCTGGTGGCAGGCTTGCCGAGGCGGCGACCCCGACGATCCGCGCTGGCATCGCTATCGGGAAGCAGCCGCTGCCGGTCTTGCAACAGCCGACATGTGGTGCGCTCCAAGCGAGGCATTTGGCCACACGATCGAGGCGCTCTATCCAGTGCGGACCCCTGGGTGCGTGATCCGCAATGGGGCAAGAATTCAGGCGACATCTCACGAGAAGAAGCCGCTTATCCTGGCGGCCGGCAGGCTGTGGGACGAAGCGAAAAATCTGTCCACGCTTGCAGCCATCGCTTCCGATCTCGATTGGCCGGTGCAGGTTGCGGGCCCGCTCGCGGTGCCAGGCTCGGACGAAAGCTGCTCGGAGACATTCAACCTCACCTGCCTCGGCCACCTGTCGCGGCCAGAGCTGACGGCGCAGATGCAACGGGCCTCTATCTTCGCCGCTCCTGCGCTCTATGAGCCCTTCGGTTTGTCGGTGCTGGAGGCAGCCGCGTGCGGCTGCGCACTCGCACTCAGCGACATCCCGAGCTTGCGTGAGTTGTGGCAGGGTGCCGCGCTGTTTGTTGCCGCGGGCGATCGGGACGCATGGCGCAACGCGCTGCAGCGGCTCGCACGCGACCACGGCCTGCGGATGCAGCTGCAGCGGGCTGCGCTGATGCGCGCGCGACGCTATTCGCTCGATACGATGGTCGACGCCTATCGAGAGGTCTATCGCGCGATGGCCAATCACGTCCTTGATCATGTGGCCCCTGCGCGCCGCCCCATGACTGAAGGAGCGCCGGCATGAAGGTCGTCCTGTTCTACCAGTCCATCCTGTCATGCTGGAATCACGGCAACGTCCATTTCCTGCGTGGCATTGCTCGGGAATTGATCCAATCGGGTCATCAGGTCGCAGTCTACGAGCCCGAGGACGGCTGGAGTCGCACGAATGCGCTGGCGGATGGCGGAATCGACGTTTTTGCGGAGACCGCCCTTCTGACACCAGGCATAACGATCCATACTTATCGCCATGACACCCTCGACCTCGACCAGGCAACGGACGATGCGGACCTTGTCATTGTTCACGAATGGAACTCGCCCGCGCTCGTCGCGGCGATCGGACGCCAGCGCATCGCAGGAGCCACTTACACGCTGCTGTTTCACGACACGCATCATCGAGCGGTGACTGCCCCCGCAGAATTGGATCGACTCGACATCGAAGGTTACGACGCTGTCCTTGCCTTTGGTGAGGTGCTGCGACAAATCTATCTGAAGCGTGGCTGGGCGCGGCGAGCGTTCACCTGGCACGAAGCGGCCGACACCGCCTTGTTCCACCCGTTGCCGTCCTTTGGAAAGGATGTAGACCTCATCTGGATCGGGAACTGGGGCGACGACGAGCGCAGCCGCGAGCTCGAAACATTCCTGATCAATCCGGCGGCGCGACTGAATCTGCGCACTCGCGTTCACGGCGTTCGCTATCCCAAGCATGCACGCGACCTTCTTGCCGCGCGCGGTATCGAGTACGCCGGCTGGATTCCCAATCATCGAGCCCCGCGAGCATTCTCTCGGGCGCGCGTGACGGCACACGTTCCGCGATGTCCCTACGCGGCTGCGCTTCCTGGAATTCCGACAATCCGCGTCTTCGAGGCCCTCGCCTGCGGCATTCCGCTTGTATGCTCGCCTTGGTCGGATGAAGAGCAGCTGTTTCCGGCTGATTGCTATTTGATGGCGAACGACGAAAACGGAATGACGCGTGCCATATCGTCGGTCCTCTCGGACCATGATCTGGCCTGGCGGCTGGTCGAGAGCGGCCTGAATGCCATTCGGGCCCGCCATACCTGCGCTCACCGCGTGCTCGCATTATTGTCGATCGTCGAATCCCTCAAACACAAACATCGGCCAGTGCAGGGCGAACCGGCCGAGCCCGAGCGGCAAGCGGTGATGTCATGAGAATTGCATTCTTCGGATCAAGCCTGGTCTCCTCTTACTGGAACGGCGCTGCCACCTACTATCGCGGCCTGCTCAAGGCGCTGGCGGCACTTGGTCACGAGATCACGTTTTACGAGCCGGATGCCTTCGAGCGACAGCAGCATCGTGACATGCCCGATCCTGATTGGGCCAAGGTGATCGTTTATCCGGCAACCACGGAGGGCTGGCAGTCATCACTGGCAACTGCCTCGCGGCACTGCGACTTGCTGGTGAAGGCGAGCGGCGTGGGCGTGTTCGATATGGAATTAGAACAAGCCGTTCCAGACGTCATTCCGTCCTGGGTGCTCTGCGCCTATTGGGACGTTGACGCTCCTGCAACGCTCGAAGGGATTGCGGCTAAGCCCGATCACCATCTCCGCCACGCCATTCCCCGCTATGACGCAGTGCTCACGTACGGTGGCGGGAAGCCCGTCGTGGACGGCTACCAGCGTGTCGGCGCGCGCCTCTGTTTGCCGATTTACAACGCGCTTGATCCGGATGTGCATCATCCCGTCGCACCCCGGTCCGATTTTGCCTGCGATCTTGGCTTTCTGGGCAACCGGCTTCCAGATCGTGAAGCGCGCGTGGAAGAATTCTTTCTCCGTGCAGCGGCTCTATTGCCGGAGTGCCGTTTCCTGCTCGGTGGCTCGGGTTGGCAGGACAAGTCCATGCCGTCCAACGTGCGCGCCATTGGTCACGTGGGAACGAGCGAGCACAACGCCTTCTTCTGTTCTGGACGCGTCACTCTCAACATCAATCGGGACAGCATGGCGCGCTACGGGTTCTCACCACCGACCCGTGTCTTCGAAGCTGCTGGCGCCGGTGCCTGTCTCATCAGCGACTGCTGGCAGGGAATTGACCAATTCCTCGAGCCAAGCCGCGAGATCCTGGTGGCAAACGACGGAGCAGGCGTCGCAGAGGCGTTGGTGGCGCTCAGTCCTGCGGACGCTCGACGGATAGCGGACGCTGCTCGCAGGCGCATTCTGTCGCACCACACCTACGCCAACCGCGCCACGCAGGTTGACCATTTCTTGAACGGGATCGCATTGAAGGGCGAGGCGGCGGAATGAACCTCAACATCGTGATATTTGGCCTGGCAATCACTTCATCATGGGGCAACGGTCATGCCGTCACTTATCGCGCGCTCACCAAGGCACTTCAGGCGCGTGGGCATCGCGTAACGTTTCTGGAACGCGATGTGCCGTGGTATCGTGAACATCGCGACCTGAAGGCCTCGACCTTTTGTCAGGTGGAGCTATACCGAGAGCTCAAAGACGTATCGTTGCGCTTCCAAAAGCTTGTCGCCAATGCGGATCTCGTGATCCTCGGCTCCTACGTTCCCGACGGGATCATTCTCGCCGACTGGATCACGAGCTGCGCTCGCGGCGTCACCGCCTTCTATGACATCGACACACCGGTGACCCTGGCGGGCCTGGAAGCGGGAGACGCTGGATACATTTCGTCGGCACTCATCCCGCGCTTTGATCTCTATCTCTCCTTTATGGGCGGGCCGGCTCTGACCCTTATAGAGGATCTCTACGGGAGCCCGCGAGCGCGCACGCTTTATTGCGCGGCCGACCCCGACGTGCATGCGAAGCGCGAGCTGCCGACCAAATGGGCACTAGGTTATCTAGGCACCTACAGTTCGGATCGCCAGCTCGCGCTCGAGCAGCTGCTGCTCGAGCCGGCAAGCCGCCTAACCAACCGGCAATTTATTGTTGCCGGCTCGCAGTACCCAAAGAGTTTGCAGTGGCCGGCGAATGTTGCACGCATCGAGCATGTATCACCCGCCGAGCACCCGGACTTCTACGGGCAACAGCTTTACACACTTAACGTCACACGCGCCGACATGGTGTCGGCCGGCTTCTCGCCGAGCGTGCGCCTCTTTGAGGCGGCGGCGTGTGGCGTCCCAGTTATCACTGATCGCTGGGCGGGCCTCGATTCGATATTCACTTCCGGGGAGGAAATCGTGGTCGTGGACAACCCGCAGCAAGTCATCCATGTCCTCGAGGAACTGCCGGAAGCTCGTCGCCGCAGCATTGCGGCGGCGGCCCGCAAGCGGCTGCTGACGAGCCACACGCCCGAACATCGCGCAAGGCAGCTCGAAGAGTATTACCAAGAGGTCATCTCACCGAGGCGCGCGCGTGCGGGAAATGGTCGACAAAAAACAGCTGAACTGCATACCAGCTAGGACTTTGAAATGCTGACATGGACATCCGACGTCAGGCCCGCGACGAAACCCATCACCGTCTTAGTAACCGGTGGCGCAGGCTTTATCGGCTCGCACCTGTGTGATCGTCTTGTTCAAAAGGGACAGCGAGTCATCTGCGTCGACAATCTCTATACCGGTCGGCTCTCCAATATCCGTCCACTGATGAATCATCCTCATTTCCGCTTCATCGAGCATGACATCTGCAATCCCTTGTTGCTCGCCGAACCTGTCGAGCGAATCTACAACCTCGCCTGCGCGGCCTCTCCTGTGCACTACCAAAAAGACCCGCTCGGCACGATGAAGACCTGCGTGCTCGGCTCACATCATATGTTGGAGCTGGCGCGGCAAAAGTCGGCGCGCATCCTGCAGGCTTCGACCAGCGAAGTGTACGGCGACCCGGAGGTCCATCCGCAGCCGGAGCATTATGTCGGTCACGTCAATACTCTGGGGCCGCGGGCCTGCTATGATGAGGGCAAGCGGGCCGCAGAGGCCCTGTTCTGCGACTATCGCCGCCTGTTTGATCTCGATGCCAAGATCGCCCGTATTTTCAATACCTATGGCCCTCGCATGCTCGAGAACGATGGACGGGTGATCTCTAACTTCATCGTGCAAGCGCTTCGGGATGAGCCAATCACGATCTACGGCGATGGCACTCAAACCCGCTCGTTCTGTTATATCGACGATTTGCTGAACGGGCTCGAATTGCTCATGGAGAGCGGGCGAGAGGTGGACGGTCCCTGCAATCTCGGCAATCCTCATGAAATCACCATTGGCCAGATCGCGCGCCTGATCATTGATCAGACCGGATCGCATTCCACGCTTCGCTACCATCCGCTTCCGCAAGACGACCCGAAGCGTCGCAAGCCGCTCATTCGCAAAGCCGAACAGTTGCTCGGCTGGCGGCCCCATGTTCCTCTTGAGCGGGGATTGCGCGCGACAGTCGGCTACTTCTCCCTTCGGGTCTTTGCGCCAGAGCAAGAAGAGGGGCTTCTTCTGCCAGCGCGGGCGCCGCGCAAACAGCGGTCACGGCGCGTGTCAGATGAGGTGTCAGCCATCAAATGCAGACCTTCGCCGTAGTTGATTGCGATAGTGATTTTTGACGCCACCATCAGGCTGCTTGAGTCGCATTGCCGACTTTGGACCCAAAGCACCACAAGCGTCATTGTAAGAACAAGGGGAGCGTCGTGTCACAATGAGGTAGAGAGCCATGTGTGATTACAGCTTACAGCACATCCAATCACGCCCTGCGAAGGTAGCGGACAAACTGGTTACTCACAATTTCGGAACAGGCACGCGCGGGTTCTGCTCGCCGGAAGATCGGAGCACAGCTGTGTGTCTGATCCCCGGCACGGAGCTCGCGTTCGAGCAGCCGATCGTGGCCAACATGCCGACTGAGGCGCATCGAACCGCCATCTTCAGGCAGATCAACAAGAATGTGCCATACCAGCACCACGATGCGTTGGAGTTGCCCGGCGGGCAGATCGTACTCTTGACGCAGCTGCGCGAAGGCCAGATCGCCACCGTACTACAGCTGCCGGCGCAGCCCAGGACGCACGAGGAAGCCGTGCAACAAACCCGCGCGGCTTATGCGGGCTGAGCTGTGTTTCACAATGTACGTCACGGTCGATGCAAGCAATGAATTAGTGCTGAAACCAGTAGGTTGGAATTGTGGCTTACGCCTCGTGGAACTCTGCAAATGAGGGGGCTGTCCGGGAACGACCTATCACGCCGGGAAGCCCCCCGACGAATCTTTTGCTGTATTCGCTGCGAGAACCGGCACTTGACGCGGTTCGCCGGCATCTTCGAAGGGTTGCGCTGACGGCCCAATCGACTGTCTACGAGCCGGGCGATCTCCTCACCAAGGCCTATTTTCCTGAGACCGGCGCAATCTCACTAGTTGTAGTTCTCGCGAGTGGTCACACCATCGAGACGGCAATGGTGGGTCGGGACGGCATGCTCGGCGGCCTTTCTGCGCTGGAGGCCGAGCGAGTTTCTCATCGCGCCGTCGTTCAAACCGAAGGCACTGCATCCGTCATTGATCTGGAGATCCTACGAGAAATTGGGCGGCATCACGAACTCGTGCGGTCGATGCTGTTCCGGCACGAGTGGACCCTGTTTGCCCAAACCAGACAGTTGGCGGCTTGCAATGCGTCGCATAGTCTCGAAGCAAGACTCTGTCGCTGGTTGCTGCGGGCCAGCGACGCATGCGGCAAGCGAACAATTTCGACAACACAAGAATGCATTGCTGAATTGTTGGGCGTGAAGCGCACAAGCGTTTCCCTGATTGCACACACGATGCAGCACGCGGGCCTCATCCGGAACCGCCGCAGCCATGTCGAATTGATCAACGTGAACGGGTTGCGGGAACGCGCCTGCGAGTGCTATGCCGCCACAGCCAGGCGCTACGAACAGCTGACAGCCAGCGTGACCCGCAATACTCAGTCAGCGTGACAGGTTCCGCAAGGCAGCTGCAACCCGCGACCGGCGAAACCGCCGCAGAAAAACGGTGGCGCTTTCCAGGCAAGCGTCGACGCGCGCACGCGTGTGGCCGGCAGAACCGGAACCAAGGTCGACAGCTCATGTTGACTGTGGTGCACGGAGCACGGCTCGAAAACGAGGAGCCAGCTATGGCAAAAGGCAAAGTCACGACCGACCATAACCATATCCGGCGCTGGGCTGAAGAACGCGGGGCTGTTCCGACGACAGTCAAGGCCACCCAATCGAAGGGAGATCCCGGCCTGCTGCGCCTCGACTTCCCGCCGCGCGACGAGTCTCTGGAACCCGTCGAATGGGACGACTTCTTCGAGAAGTTCGAACAAGAGGGGCTTGCCTTCCTCTATCAGGACAAGACCGCCGCGGGTCGGAAGAGCCGCTTTCACAAATTCGTCAATCGCGCGTGAGCGGACGTGCGGGGCCGACACAGTCGTCCGCGAGTTGGCGGCGGCGCAAGATAATCACTGACGCCATTTGCGCCGCCAGCCGGCCGTGAGTGAGCCGGTCGACCCTCGACTGGGTGACGAATGCCGCAAGGGCGTAACCACGTATCACGCGCCGGTCTGTTTCGGCGCCTGCGCCAGGCCGTTCATTTTGCGTTCCCGCAACGTCGAGCGATTATCGCCATAATGATGCTGACGCTCACGGTCGCGGCTGTGAACGCCGTCGAGCCTTTGATTGTCAAGGCGATGTTCGACAGCCTGACTGGCCATCAAGCCGTCTCCTCCCTGGTGCTGGCAATAGCGGCGCTGGCCGGGTGTGCCGTACTGCGGGAACTGATGGACGGAACCAGCAATTGGCTTACATGGCGAACGCGCATCGGCCTGCAATACGCATTGCTTGAAGCCACTGTTGGCAAGCTTCACACGATGCCGCTCCGGATCCAGCGCAGCGAAGGCGTGGGCGCGATCATGACGCGGCTCGACCGCAGCATCCAAGGCTTCACCAGCGCAGTCACCTTGATCCTGTTCAATGTCCTCCCTTCGGTCATCTTTCTGATCTTCGCCGTGGCCATCATGCTCAGTCTGGACTGGCGGCTCGCACTCGTGGTCCTTCTGTTCGTCCCGCTGCCGGCAATCATCGCGATCTACGCCGGCCCCGAACAGACCCGCCGTGAGCGCGCATTGTTGGATCGCTGGGCGCACATCTATTCGCGCTTCAACGAAGTTCTCTCCGGCATCCACATCGTGCGTAGCTTTGCCATGGAGGACGCCGAGAAGTCGCGCTTCCTGCGGGATGTATCAGCCGCCAATCAGGTCGTCATCCGGGGAGTGGCTCTCGACAGTGGCTATGGTGCCACCAGCAACTTGATCATCGCGGGCGCGCGATTGTGGGCCATTGGGCTTGGCGCTTATTTCGTCATTCAGGGGGAAATCACAATTGGCACGGTGATCGCCTTCCTTGGCTATGTCGGTGGTCTATTTGGGCCCGTGCAGGGGCTGAGCTCGGTCTACTCGAGCCTGCGCAAGGCGACAGTGTCGCTCGACGAGATCTTCGGCATTCTCAATATTCAGGAGCATCTCGGCGATTCACCCGATGCCCTCGAGCTCAGCCGCTTGAGCGGCGACGTCAGATTTCATGATGTTTATTTTCACTACGAGCAGGCGGGCCGACCTTTGCTCGATGGCGTGTCATTCTGCGTCGAAGCGGGTAAAACGCTGGCCATTGTCGGACCAAGCGGCTCCGGAAAAACAACATTGATGGCGCTGCTGATGCGCTTTTACGATCCGCAATCAGGGCACATCACCATCAACGGTCACGACCTGCGCGACGTCAAGCAGAGCTCACTACGGCGGAACATCGGCGTCGTACTGCAGGATCCGCTCCTGTTCAACGACACGGTCCGTGCCAACATCGCCTACGGAAGGCCCGAGGCCGACGAAGGTGAAATCGTGGCGGCAGCACGTGCGGCCTGTGCGCATGAATTCATCATGCGGCTTCCGGATGGCTATGACACAATTGTGGGGGAGCGCGGTGGCTTGCTGTCTGTCGGTGAGCGTCAGCGCGTTACGATCGCGCGCGCGTTACTGAGGGATCCGCCAATTCTCATCTTCGATGAGGCAACATCCGCGCTGGACGCTGAGTCGGAAGAGGCAGTGCAAGGTGCAATTGAGGCTCTGCTGAGGGATCGGACGACTTTCCTGATCGCACATCGGCTCGCCACCGTGGTGAAGGCGGACTGTATCCTTGTCCTCAAGGAGGGACAGATCGCAGAAAGCGGGAAACACGCCGAACTAATGCAGCAGGGGGGATACTATGCATCGCTGGTCCATCGGCAGAGCCGCGGACTAATTCCCAACGATATTGATCCATCCGGACGTTACGACGACGAGTGGCCCGGCTAGCGTCGAACCGCTGTCACAATGGGACTTCGGTCCTCATCTCATTTCAGCCCCATTAGCCGTTGACCAAGCCGTTCCTTTCGAGACGGAATTCAAATGGCCCATCTAAAGGTCCGTGCCATCAGCTGGTGCATGCTGGTCCTGTCGGCATGGCTCAGCGCCGCAACGTATGCCTGCGCGGATCCGACCGTCACCTTCAGCACCGACGGCGGTGAGGCGTGGACCTTCGAAAAGACAATCAATGCGCATGTTTCTGCAGACGGCTGCGATGAAGTCGCGATCACATCGCCAGTCGCAACCGTAGTGGCCCGCACAGACGCCGGCCGCGCCGTGGCAACCGTGCCGCTTGCACCGGGCCCCAACGTTGTCGACGCGCACTGCCTGCACAATGGCCTCCCATCCGGTCCTGCCGCTCAGCAGCACTGGCTGGTCCGCCTCAGGGATGGCCCGAAAGCATGGGTTCGCGTCCTTGGCAATGAAGGAGGGGTTACATTCGATGCCAGCGCAAGCGAGCCTGCTCCAGTGCTGACGGCGCCGATCGCAAGCTATGAATGGAGCATCCGGGACGGAAACCCGGAACCGCTCGCTGGCCTCCCTGCCACGGGTCAGAGTGTCGTCCTGCCAGCACCCAGGCTGGATGGCGAGTATCGAGTCAGGCTTCGCGTTGCTGATAAGCTGGGCCGATCGGACGAAAGCACGGTGATGTTTCGGGTGCGCGACGGTCGCGTCGAGGCAATCGATCCCGCAATCGAGCACGCCTCCTGGATTGACAAGGCTGTTGTTTACGGTGTGGTGCCCACATTGTTTGGTCGGCGCGGACTACGCGATGTCACCGCACAGCTCGATCGCCTGGTAACACTTGGAATAGACACACTTTGGCTTTCTCCTGTCACAGCGAGTCCAGCCGGCGATTTTGGATATGCCGTTACCGACCACTTCAGCCTGACATCGCGCTTCGGAAGCGCCGCAGATATGCACGAGCTGGTCCAAGCGGCACACGCTCGTGGCATGCGCGTGATCCTCGATTTTGTGCCGAATCACATGTCCGACCAGCACGCCTATTTCGCAGACACAGTGAACAAGGCGCGTTCGTCGCCATACTTCGACTTTTTTGCGCGCGCGCCGAATGGCGACGCACAGTATTATTTCGACTGGCGCAACCTTCAGAATCTCAACTACGCAAACCCGGAAGTGCAGCGGCTCATCATCGAAGCGTTCCTCTACTGGATTCGAGAATTCGACGTCGATGGCTTCCGCGTGGACGTCGCATGGGGACCGCGCGAGCGGGCGCCGGAATTCTGGCCGCGTTGGCGCGCGGAGCTCAAGCGCGTCAAACCGGATATCTTTCTCCTGGCTGAAGCCTCCGCTCAGGATGGTTACTACGCCTTGCATGGCTTTGACGCCGCATATGACTGGACCCACAAGCTCGGGCAATGGGCATGGCATGACGCTTTCGAGGACAAAGCCCACACTGCGAGCCGATTGCGGCATGCGATCGCAGCTGCGCAAGGTGATATCCCGGTGTTTCGCTTCCTCGACAACAACGACACTGGCGCGCGCTTTGCAACTCGCCATGGCACGCTTCGCACCCGCGTCGCGACAACAATGCTCTTCACATTGCCTGGGATCCCGAGTCTTTACACCGGTCAGGAGGTTGGGGCGAGCTACGAGCCCTACAAGACCAGCGATCCAATTGTCTGGAACGATTCCCTCGATCTCCAGTCATGGCACGCACGCTTGATTGCGTTGCGGCGCACGCATCAAGCCCTTCGTTCTCGCGATATACGGTTTCTCGATGTTGGCTCGGCCGATCTGGTTTTGGCCTATGTCCGTCCAGGCACGACCGCGGATGACGATATCGTCGTGATCCTCAACTACGGGGTAGAACCGGCTCACATCAAGGTACCTAAAGCCGCTCTTCGCGTAGGGCGCGGCGCGCGCCTCCTCGACCTGTTGAGTGGACGTGACGTCGTCGCCGATAGCGAGAATTTCGCAATTCAATTGCCGGGCTACGACACCCTCATCTTGCAAGCGCGCTGAGCGCTTGCGCAAAGGCGCGCGAAGTTCCTTTGGGGCCCAACCAAGGGAACGATATGGTTGTCTGGCACGTTCGACAATCATAGCCATGAAACTCAACTTCACGATCGCCTTGCTGGCGGCGGTGTTGGCCGGTGCGGCAACGTTCTGGATGATCTCTGCCCCGCGTCCGGCTTTCTCGGAAGCCGATGCAGCGGCCTTTGATCGTCCCGGCAATGCCGAGCATGGACGGCTTGTCTTCGCGGCCGGCAACTGCGCTTCATGCCATGCCTCGCCGGGACAAACCGACCGACTGCGGCTCGGCGGGGGACTCGCTTTAGCCTCGCCGTTCGGCACGCTGCGTGTTCCGAACATCTCGCCGGACCGGCGCGACGGGATCGGAGCCTGGCACACCATCGATCTCGCCAACGCGCTCCTGAGCGGCGTTTCGCCCGCTCGGGAGCACTACTATCCCGCCCTTCCCTATCCAAGCTATGTGCACATGACCGTCGAGGATGTGCGGGACCTCATGGCCTATCTGCAAACGCTGCAACCTGTCTCCGGGCGAGCGCCGCCGCATGAACTCCCAGCCGTGTTCCGAATTCGCCGATTGCTCGGGGTGTGGAAATTTCTGTTCCTTGACCACACGCCGTTTTCGTCGAATAGTCCGCATGATGACGCGTGGCAGCGTGGCCGCTATCTGGTCGAAGGCCTTGGACATTGCGCGGAATGTCACTCATCGCGCAACCTTCTCGGCGGCATCAAACCCAATACGCGCCTTGCAGGCGGACCAGACCCGGAAGGCACCGGATTCATACCCAACATCACGCCCGCTCAGATCGGCGACTGGTCTGAAGATGACATCGTCGAGCTGTTGACCAGCGGCCATACCCGCGCAGGCAACCGCGTTGGTTCCACGATGACCGACGTCGTTACCAACACCGCGATGCTGCCGCCAAGCGACCGGCGAGCCATTGCGGTGTACCTGAAGGCACTCCCGCCGCGGCCCACCCCGCATCCCTGATGCCGTCGGTTGAGCGATTCAATACCGATAAAGAAACGCGGCTACGTGCCGCGCTTCGGCTTCAGTGATGCCGGTTTCGGGCATCGCAGTCAGCGGCGAGAATTCTCGCGGCGACACGATCCATCGCACCAGATTGTCGGGCGTGTTCTGCAGCACGCCGCCGATATAGACCCGCTTGCGGAGCTGATCGAGCGGGGCAGCAACCTTGCCATCCGCACCAGCGATGGCAGAAATGGTATGACAGCCGCCGCAACCATAACGCCGGATGAGGCTCGGCGCCTGTCTCGGGTCGCCACCGGTGAGCGCCTTCGCAATAGCATCCTCACGTTGCGTGCTCACCTTCCAATAAGCCACGGCGGCGATTGCCAGGGCGATGCAGAAGGCCACTATTCCGCTTCCCGTTTTGACCGGGCGCGGAAGATCGGACCAAGCCGAAGATATGGTCATCGAGCCCGCTCCTCGATCGTGCCCGCAGAGACGATCGGCTTGTCAGAGTGGCTGATCCAAAGCGCGGCGAAGGCAAGCGCAGCCCCCGCGTAGACCGTGCCGGCCGGTACCCACATCATCACTCCGGCGAGTTGCTGGTCTTCCAGCGGCGTCAGTCCCCAAGACGGTGCGTCAGCCGTCTGCACTTGATAGAGCACGCGCGGCGCGAGCGCCATCAGTGCACCCAGCACGCTGGTGTGGAGCATGGTGACGAACAAGTGTCCTAGCGCAACGCCATAGTCGGCGCGCCGGATCAACGACCACCAGAACAGCAGCGCGGTCAGAAGAAAACTCAGGTGCTGAAGACGATGCACCGGATCGTGCGTGACGGCTGCATCGAAAAGGAGTGGCGCATGCCAGATCCAGATTGCGACGCCGTGGAGGACCATTGCGTTGACGGGTCGCGTTAGAAAGCGCCAAAGCTGGGCCGCGAGCCGTGTCCGTAGCAATAGGCCCATGCCAATGCGAAATCGCTTCGGCAATCCCCACAACAGTGCCCCCAACGGCCGGGATGCCGCAATCAAGGGCGCGGCCAGCACCATGACGATCTCGTGCTCAATCATGTGAAATGTGAACAAATGCTCGCCAAGCCAGTGCAGCGGTGAAACAAGCGCCGTTGTGAGCGCCAGCCAGCCGAACACGTAGGCGGCCACCTGCCAGGGCTGGATTCCCCGCCCCCACCCTGCCCGCCGCCACAACACGAATACACCGGCGGCGTAGAGTGAGGCCGAGACCAGCAGCGGTGTCAGAATCCAAGGATCGAGTGTCCACTCCGCGCGCTCGTGTGTAGCCTCACCATGCGCATGCGCTTGCGCCAGGGCGAGCAACAATAGAGTGACCGCAGCAGCTATCGTTCGCATCCGGTCAGCACCACGGAGGACATGGCTTGAAGCAATAGCGGGAACGCAAAAAGCGCTCCCGCAAGGGCACTCAACGTCGCAATAAAGCTCGCTGTGTTCGCTACATGCCCGGGCCGCGCATCAGATTCTTCGAGATCGCAACGCCATGACAAATAGCCAGCCGCCATCGATAACAACGCGAGCACGGTCGATGCTCCGGCCAGCAGCGGCAACCTGCTGCTGCACTCAAGGTAGGGGAGGATCTGTCCCAGTTGAGTGTTGATCGCCCACGCCATTGGCCCGATGGTCAGGCCAGCGTAGCGCAGGAAGCCTTGGTGCAGTGTTGTCCGTCTCATAGCCGCGGGATCCAATAGATGCAGACATAGAGCGGAAGCCAGGTGATCACCACAAAGTTCCAATAGAGTGCATTGTCCTGAACATCCCCGAACCGCCGGGAGTTCCTGGCGTGGCGCGTGAACATAATCGCGGTCAGCACGAGCGTATCGACGAGATCGGTGATGAGGTGCGTGGTGTGCAGCCCAAGCATCAGCCAGAGTACCGAGCCATAGGCATTGCTGTCCCACCAGATGTTAAGGGCGGAAAACTCGAAGGCGCGCACAATCAGCGGCAGGATGCCGATGATTGCCATGACGACGATGCCGATCTGAACCTTGCGCAAGTCTTCGGCTCCAGCCCATTTCGATACGAAATAATTCGGAATCACGCTTGCGAGCAATATGAGCGTAAGCACAGTGCCCGGACCGAGATCAGGCGCGGGCGCAGCAATCGGCCAAGTGGGTGCGAGGCTCCAAAGATAGAGATAGACTCCGATCGTCAGGGCAAAGCCAGTGCCTTCGATGAGCATGAAGGCGAGCGTGCCCCACCAGGTCGGACTCGCGCTTTGCATGCCGTGGGCCGGAAGCCGTGACAGATCGGCGACCATCCGCACCTTCATCATTCGTCCTCCGGATCGCCCTTGGGCCAGAACCAACCGATCAGCGCTATCGCAATTGGGATCGAGCCCCAGACCACGGCCCAGGGTGAGAAGATCGACCACACCAGCATGACCGTGGTGGCAATTGCGGCCCACAATGGCCAGATCGAGTTTCGCGGCGAGCTTTCGCGCGCCTGCGGTTGCGCCTCGGTCACCGTGCTGATGATCAATTCGCGCCTGTCCGTGCGAAGCCCGGCGGCCACCATGAGGACGTCGGGATCCTCCCAGAGCGGATCGGCGCTCCGCACCACCGGAATGCTTGCAAAGTTGAATGAGGGCGGCGGCGAGTTCGTTGCCCATTCCAGCGAGGAGGCGTTCCAGGGATTGCCACCGGCGGGCGCTCCCCAACGCGCACTCCGCACTGCGTCAATGAAGAACAAAAGAAACCCAAGCGCCAGCACGACCGAGCTCACGCTGACGAACAGATTGAGCTCGGCCCAGGGCATATCGTGTTGATACGTGTAGACGCGCCTGGGCATGCCCTGAAACCCGAGAACATGCATCGGGAAGAACGTGAGATTGAAACCGACGAAGACGAGACCCGCGACCCACCAGCCGAGGCGCTCGCTCATCATCCGCCCGGTGATCTTTGGAAACCAATAGTAAATCGCGCCCATCAATGGAAACACCGCGCCGCCGATCAGCACATAGTGGAAGTGTGCAACGACGAAGTAGGTGTCGTGCACCTGGGTGTCGAATGGCACCGAAGCGACCATCACGCCAGTGAGCCCACCGATCACGAAGGTGACAATGAACGCGATGACGAACAGGAGCGGCGTTCTCAGACTCGTGTTGCCATCCCACAAAGTCGCCAGCCAGCAAAAGATTTGGACACCAGCCGGAATCGCGATCGCCATGCTGGAGGCCGTAAAGAAGCTTTCGCCTAAGCGCGGCAAACCGGTCACGAACATGTGGTGTACCCAAAGTCCGAAGGCGAGAATGCCGGTCGCGATCAACGCAAGCACCAGCGGCAGATAGCCAAATATCGAACGGCGCGCGAACACGGGCACAATCGCCGACACCATGCCGACCGCAGGCAGAAAGATGATGTAAACCTCGGGATGACCAAAGAACCAGAAAAGGTGCTGCCAAAGCAGCACATCGCCGCCTTCCGCTGGATTGTAGAAGTGCGTGCCCACCAGACGATCCATGATCAAGGTTGAGCTCGCGACCATGATCGCCGGCATCGCCAGGATGACAATGAAGGACATTACCAGCATCGCCCAAACGAACAGCGGAATGCGATTGAGTGTCATACCGGGCGCGCGCTGCTTGAGCACTGTGACAACGAGCTCGACCGCAACCGCGAGCGCCGATAGCTCAGTAAAGGTAATCATCTGTGCCCAAATATCGGCGCGTTTGCCGGAGCCATATTGCGGTCCCGACAGCGGCACATAGGCGAACCAGCCGACGTCTGGTCCCATATTCAGCGCGAATGAAACCCAGAGCAGAATTCCCCCCGCAAGAAAGATCCAATAGGAGAATGCGTTGAGCCGCGGGAACGCGATATTGCGAGTGCCGACCATCAGCGGAACCAGGTAGATCGCCATCGCCTCCATCACTGGAACGGCAAACAAGAACATCATGTTCGCGCCGTGCATGGTGAAGACCTGATTGTAAAGATCAGGCCCAAGCAGGCGCCCCTCAGGTTGCGCAAGCTGAATGCGCATCAACAACGCCAGCACACCGCCCATCAGGAGAAATACGAAGGCCGTGACGATGTAGCGTCGGCCGATGATCTTGTGGTCGACAGTCGCCAATGCGCCCCAGAAGCCCGATGGCGTTCCCCATACCTTCGCGAGTTGTCGCTCGAGCGCGCGACTTTCCAGCTGATCGTCACGCGTATCGGGTGCAATGCGATCGCCACTCATTTCAGGCCCGCCATATAAGCCGAAACCGCATGCAGCTCGTCAGCGGTGAGCGGCACCATCGGCATGTTGTTGCCGGGCTTGATAGTCTGCGGATCGGCAATCCAGGCGGCGAGTGACCCGCGC
>Ga0075434_100000640_pt1 | contig 27055 bp, 22 predicted proteins | sample RhiMethybrSRZTD3_FD_75298 | JGI IMG/M metagenome (GOLD analysis project Ga0075434, IMG submission 75298) | Populus rhizosphere microbial communities from Tennessee, USA - Rhizosphere MetaG P. TD hybrid SRZTD3 | ecosystem: Host-associated > Plants > Roots > Rhizosphere > Soil | place: USA... | reverse complement strand
CTTGTACGCGGCGATGCCGTATTCGTTCAGGCCGCCGAGCTTTCCGTCGCGGCAGAATACGGTGGACTCATGACCGAGCCAGGCGAGCCGATGTGCGCAGGAAAGCGCGGCTGGCCCGCCCCCGACGATTCCGATGCGCTTTCCCGTAGGCGCAGCCCGTTCGAAGACCTGCCTGCTCGCCGCAAGCACCGGATCGGTCGCATGCCGCTGCAGCAGGCCGATGTCGACAGGTTTGCCTTCGTACCTGTTTCGGACGCAGGCCTCTTCGCAAAGCACCTCCGTCGGGCAGACGCGCGCACACATGCCGCCCATGATGTTCTCGGAAAGGATGGCGTAGGCCGAGCCCTCGATATCGCCGCTGCGGATCGACTGGATGAAGCGCGGAATGTCGATGCCGGTCGGGCAAGCGGCAGTGCAAGGCGCCGCAAAGCAGAAATAGCAGCGATCGGCCGCGACCAACGCTTCCGATTTCGACATCGGCGGATGCAGGTCCGAGAAATTGCGCTCGATCTCGGCGGGCGTCACTCGGCCTGGTGCGATGTCGGGGCCGTTCAAGTTCGCCTGACGGCCGTTGGCCGTGCGAGCTCCGTCTGTTTCCTTACGGCATCGTAGTAGGCGGGGTACGGCGGGCGATCAATGTGGCGGCCTGCGCCGCGCTCGACGCGCAGTTCCCCGTCCGAGAAAACAACCTTGCCGCTGCTGATCGTATGCGAGGCCCGCCCGAGGACGGCCATGCCCTCAAAGATGTTGTAGTCGACGTTCTGGCGATGGGTCTTCGCAGAAATCGTCTTGCTGCCCTTCGGGTCCCAGATTACGAGGTCGGCGTCGGCGCCGACGGTCACGCTGCCCTTGCGCGGATAGATATTGAAGATCTGCGCCGCGTTCGTGGACGTGACGCGCACGAACTCGTTGATCGTGAGTCGTCCCGACCCGACGCCGTGATGCCACAGCACTTCCATGCGGTTCTCGATCCCGGCCGTGCCGTTCGGAATCTTCCGAAAGTCGTCGCGGCCCGCGGCCTTCTGCGGGGCGCAGAAGCAGCAATGGTCGGTCGCGGTCGTCTGCAGATTGCCGGACTGCAGGCCGCGCCACAGCGCGGCCTGGTGCTCGGAGGAACGAAATGGAGGGCTCATGACATGCGCCGCGGCTCGCGTAAAGTCCGGATCGCGATACACCGAGTCGTCGATGAGGAGGTGTCCGGCGAGCACCTCGCCGAAAACGCGCTGCCCCTCATTCCGAGCGCGCGTAATGGCCTCGAGCGCCTGCCGGCAGGACACGTGCACGACGTAGAGTGGGACTCGCAGCACTTCTGCGATCCGGATGGCGCGGTTCGCTGCTTCGCCCTCCACTTCGGGAGGCCGTGACAGCGGATGTCCTTCGGGGCCGGTGATTCCAGACCTGAAAATTCGGTCCTGCAGCGTGTAGACGAGCTCGCCGTTTTCGGCGTGCACCGTGACGATGGCACCGAGCGTGATCGCCTTCGAGAAGCTGTTCACCAGCGTCTCGTCGTCCGCCATGATCGCGCCCTTGTAGGCCATGAAATGCTTGAAGCTGTTGACCCCGCACTCGCGCACGAGCGTTTCCATGTCCCTGCCGACGGACTCGTCCCACCACGTGATTGCGACATGGAAGGAATAGTCTGCGCAGGCCTTCTCGGCCCAGCCGCGCCACTGGCGGTAGGCCTCCATGATGTTCTGTTGCGGGTTGGGAATGACGAAGTCGATGATCATCGTCGTCCCGCCGGCAAGTCCCGCGGCCGTACCGGTGTAGAAATCGTCGCTTGCGACGGTCCCCATGAATGGCAGCTGCATGTGCGTGTGCGGATCGATGCCGCCCGGCATCACGTACTGGGAGCCCGCGTCGACGATCTCCGCGCCTGACGGATCGAGGTCCGGCCCGACCGCCGCGATGCGCCCGTCGCGGCACAGCACGTCGGCGCGGAACGTCTGCTCCGCCGTCACGACTGTCCCGCCGCGGATCAGGAGCGGCATCATTCACCTCCGCCGGTTCAACAGATAATAGATCAAGCCGCCGAGCAGCGAGCCGGTGAACCAGCCGTAATCATAGAACCAGCCGACCCAGTTGGTCGTGAGTGAGACGATAGTCAGCGCGACCGGAACGAGGAATGCGACAAATCCGGCCCGGTTCCAGGCGGGGTACGGCCCATCAACGCGGTACAGGCCCGGCAGGTCGAGTTGCTGGCGCCGGATGACGAAATAATCGACGATCATGATGCCTGCGATCGGGCCCAGCAGGCTCGAGTAGGCGATCAGCCAGTTCGAGTACAGGCTTTCGACGCTGACTTCCGAGACGATCCAGCCCATCTTCTTCAGGAGCTCCCAGCTCATCAGCAGGATGCCGAGCGTGCCGGTCAGGAGCACGCCGCGCGTCTGGTTGATGTGGCGCGGCGCGACGTTCTGGAAATCGTTGGTCGGCGACACGACGTTGGCCGCCGTATTCGTCGACATGGTCGCGAGGATGATCACGAACATCGACAGCACGGTCCAGAAAGGGTTGTGAACCAGGCCGATCAGCGTGATCGGGTCCGACACCCGCTGGCCGACGAGCCCCTCCGACGCCGCCGTCATCAGCACTCCGAGGCCGGCGAACAGGAACATCGTGAGTGGCAGGCCGAGGATCTGGCCGACGATCTGGCTCTTCTGCGAACTTGCGAAGCGGCTGAAGTCCGGGATGTTGAGCGACAGCGTCGCCCAGAAGCCGACCATCGCCGTCAGGCCTGCGAAGAAGTAGCCCCAGAACGACGCACCGGCGGGCCGGCTCGGCGGCGTGGCCATGAGCTCGGTGACCGAGGCCTGCGGCCACGCCCAGACGATCAGCCCGATGCCGACGGCCATCAGCGCCGGGGCCGCGAAGGACTCCAGGTGCTTGATCGACTCGGAGCCGCGGATCACGATCCAGACATTTGCGACCCAGAAAACGAAGAAGCCCGCGACCTCGCCCCGGCTGCCAAGCGACGCCCACGAATCCGACAGCGCCGAAAACAGCAGATGGACCGCGAGGCCGCCGAGGGTTGTCTGGATGCCGAACCAGCCGCAGGCGATGAGCGCGCGGATCAGCGCCGGCACGTTCGAGCCGATCATGCCGAATGACGAGCGCAGCAGCACCGGGAACGGGATGCCGTACTTCGTGCCGGGAAACGCGTTCAGGGTGAGCGGGACCAGGATCACGATGTTCGCGATCAGGATCGTCCAGAGCGCCTCGACGACCGACAGCCCGAAGTACGCGGTCAGTACGCCGCCCAGCGTGTAGGTCGGCACGCAAATCGACATGCCGATCCAGAGCGCCGCGATGTGCCATTGCGTCCAGGTGCGCTGGCTGACGCGCGTGGGTGCGATGTCCTTGTTGTAGCGCGGGCTCGTCGTGACGTCGGTCCCCGCATCGAGCTCGACGAAGCCGTCGACCTCGACCACGCGACTGACGGTCTTCAGTTCGGCCATGGCCTCAGACCAGCGATCCGTAGGTCTCCGGTCGCCGGTCGCGGAAGAATTGCCAGGTGTTCCTGACCTGCCGGATCAGGTCGAGGTCGATGGTGTGGACCAGCAACTCATCCTTGTCGTAGCTCGCCTGTGCCTCGATCTTGCCGCGCGGATTGACGATGTAGCTCGAGCCGTAGAATTCTCCCATCTTCGAGGCCCAGGGCTCTTCCTTGCCGACTCGATTGATCGCACCGATGAAGACGCCGTTGGCCGCCGCAGACGCGGGTTGCTCCAGTTCCCAGAGATACTTGCTGAGGCCCGCGACGGTCGCCGAGGGATTGACGATGTATTCCGCGCCGTTCAGTGCAAGCGCACGCCAACCCTCCGGGAAATGTCGGTCGTAGCAGATATACACGCCCAGCTTCACATAGGCCGTGTCGAAGACTGGGTAGCCGAGGTCGCCCGGCTTGAAGAAGAATTTCTCGTAGAAGCCCGGATCGACCTGGGGTATGTGCGTCTTGCGGTACTTGCCGAGAAACTGTCCGTCCGCGTCGATGACGGCGGCCGTGTTGTAGTACACGCCCGCCATGGCTTCCTCGTACAGCGAGGCGACGATCACCATCTTGTGCCTGCGTGCATAGTCCTGCATCAGGCGCGTCGTGTGGCCGTCTGGAATGCGCTCCGCGGCCGCATACCATTTCCGGTCCTGGCTCGGGCAGAAGTAGGGCTGCGTAAACACTTCCTGGAAGCAGAGCACCTGTACGCCCTTCCTGGCGGCCTCTTCGACGAACGGGATGTGCGCCTCGATCATCAGATCGCGGATGCGGTCGGGCGCCATCGAGGTTTCGCCCTTGAAGCCCATCTGAATCAGGCCGCAGGTCAGCTTGGCCATGCGCATTTCTCCCGGGCTTGTTTGAGCGCCGGGGAACGAGTCTAAGGCAAGCAATCCGGGCCTTGTCGACCGTAATAGGACTTATTCGCATTTGGCAGGACGGCGGCGGCCGCTCATTCGAGGCGGTCAGGCGCCCTTCCCGAATGGCCGGGGACACAATGCGCGCGGTTGGCCCGAGGATACGAACACTGTGAATACCATCGCCGCCGCCCGCACCCGCCTCCTCCTCGCCCTGCTCGCCGCAACAGCCCTGCTCGCCGGCTGCGGCAAGGAACCGGAGCCCGCAGCTACGCCCGGCGGCGAAACGAAAGCCGCCACGGCAAAGCAGGCACCGGCAGCCGTCGTCGAAGTTCCGGAGACCGGCATCGCAGCGGCTGCGCTCGCGAAATGGACCGGCGACCTCGACGGGATGATCGAGCGCCGTTACATCCGCGTGCTGACGACTTACTCCAAGACGAACTTCTTCATCGACCAGGGCACGCAGCGCGGCCTCATTCCTGACGCATTCAAGCTGTTTGAGGATGACCTCAACAAGAAGCTCAAGAACAAGCACGTCCGCGTCACGGTCGTGATCGTGCCGGTGGCGCACGACGATCTCGTGCCCGCGCTGCTCGAGGGCCGTGGCGACATCGTCGCCGCCGGCAAGGTCGTCACCGCCTGGCGCCGGGCCCAGGTGGACTTCACCAACCCGACGAAGACCGGCATCTCGACGATCGTCGTCACCGGGCCCGGCGTGCCGACGCTTGCAACTCCGCAGGACCTCGCGGGCCGCGAGGTCTACATCCGCCAGTCCGACGTATCGGGCGAGGCGGTCAAGCGCTTCAACGCCGATCTCGCAAAGGCAGGCAAACCGTCCGTGAAAATCCTTCCCGCACCTGAGGTGCTCGCGGACGAGGACCTCCTCGAAATGGTGAACGCCGGGATGGTGCCCGCGACGATCGCGGACGATTACATCGCGGAATTCTGGCAGCAGGTTTTCCCCGGCCTCGTCCTGAACCGCGGCGCTGCGGTCCGGACCGATGCCGAGACCGCGATGATGGTCCGCAAGGGAAGCCCGCAGCTCCTCGCCGAGCTGAATGCCTTCCTCGCCCGCTATCCCGAAGGCTCGTTGATCCGCAATGTCCTCTTCCAGAAATACCTGAAGAGCGTGAAGTACGCGAAGTCCTCGACGTCCGAGGCGGACATGAAGCGCTTCCGCGAGGTCGTCGACCTCATGAAGAAGTACGGCGACCAGTACGGCCTCGACTATCTCCTCGTGGCGGCGCAGGGCTACCAGGAGTCCGGACTCGACCAGCATCGCAAGAGCCAGGTCGGGGCGATCGGCGTCATGCAGGTGATGCCGAAGACCGGTGCCGAGCTCAAAGTCGGCGACATCCGGCAGCTCGACCCGAACATCCACGCGGGCGTCAAGTACATCCGCTTCATGATGGACCAGTACTACGCGAACGAGCCGATGGATCAACTCAACAAGGGGCTGTTCACCTTCGCCTCGTACAACGCCGGGCCCGCCCGCATCCGGCAGCTGCGCGCGAAGGCTGCGGCACGCGGGCTCGACCCGAACAAGTGGTTCAACAATGTCGAGATCGTCGCGGCCGAGAGCATCGGACGCGAGACCGTGCAGTACGTTTCGAATATCTACAAGTACTATCTCGCCTACCAGATGGCCGTCGAGCATATGAAACAGCGCGACCAGGCCAAGGCGGCGTCGTGACGGGACTCCGCCGCGCCGCGCTCGCCGGCGCCGTGCTGCTCGTCGCCCTTACGGTGCCCGCCGCGCCCGTAACGGCGGCGCCGGCGGGAGGCGACGCAGTCGCCGTCGCCATCGCGGCCGAGCTCGAGTCGCTCATGAGCCCGGACGGGCCGCGCATCCACGGCGTGACCGTCGCCATGCAGGAAATCATGCAGACATTCTACGCGCGGCGCGCCTTCCGCGCGGCGTGGGAGAAACGCGAGAACGTGGACGAGTTGCTCGCCGCCATCGAAGGCAGCTCTGCGGACGGCCTCGATCCCGCCGACTACCAGCTGACGCTCCTGCAGGACCTGACCCGGCAGGTGCGGCAGCCCGCGGCCACCGCGACGCTGCGCGGCCAGTACGACGTCCTTATGACCGAGTCGCTGCTGCGCCTCGGCCGACACCTGTCGTTCGGCAAGGTCGACGCCGCGACTTTCGACGCGAAGTGGAACTACGGCCGCGGCATCGCGGACCGCGACATCGCGCGCGAGATCGAGGAGGCGCTTGCCGCCGGCGACGTCGGCCGGCGTATCGAGGCCCTGAAGCCGACGCACCGCCTCTACCTCGGCCTCAAGCGTGAGCTCGCCCGCTATCGCGCAGCCTCGGCGGCCGAGCCAAAACCGATTCCGGCCGGCACGGCGCTGAAGCCGGGCGCGAGCGATGCGCGCGTGCCGCTCCTGCGCGCGCGGCTTGCCGCGAGCGGCGACCTCGACGCCGCGGCGGCGGCAGGCGAGTCGCAGGACTACGATGCCGTGCTCGAGGCAGCCGTCAGGCACTTCCAGTCGCGCATGGGCCTCGAGGCCGATGGCGTCGCCGGCGCCGGCACCGTCGAAGAGCTCAACGTCCCGGTCAGCGAACGCATTCGGCAGCTCCGCATCAACCTCGACCGCGGGCGCGTGCTGCTGCAGGACCTGCCGGACGAGTTCGTCGTCGTGAACGTCGCGGGTTTCAGCCTCTACTTCCTGCGCGGCCAGAACATCGTCTGGACGACGCGCGTGCAGGTGGGCAAGCCCTACCGCCAGACGCCGATCTTCCGCTCCGAAATCAACTATCTCGTGTTCAACCCGACCTGGACCGTTCCGCCCGGCATCATCAGGAACGACATCCTGCCGGCCGCGCGCCAGGATGCCGGCGTCTTCGCGCGCAAGAAACTCAAGGTGCTCGACGCAAGCGGGACCGAGATCGACCCGCACACGATCGACTGGTCGCAGTTCAAGAGCGGGAACATCCCCTACACGCTCCGCCAGGACCCCGGCGCGGACAACGCGCTCGGGCGCGTCAAGCTGATGTTCCCGAACCCTTACCTCGTCTACCTGCACGACACGCCGTCGCAGTCGCTGTTCGAACGCTCCGACCGTGCGTTCAGCTCGGGCTGCGTGCGCGTGCAGGACGCGCTCAAGCTCGCCGAGCTCGTGCTCGACGACGAGGCGCGCTGGAACCCGGAGACGATCGGCGCCGTGATCCGGGGCGGCCAGCTACAGAACGTCATGCTGAAGCGCAAGGTCCCGGTGCTACTCGCCTACTGGACCGCGTGGGTCGACTCGAACGGCGTCATGAACTTCCGCAAGGACGTCTACGGCCAGGACGCCAAGTGGGGAGCCGCGCTCGATACACCGCCGGTCAGAACGACCAGTTGAGGCCTGCGAACAGCTCGTCCTGGAGCGTGTGGGTCCCGCCGCCATCGATGAGGTCGAATTCGAACCAGCGCATCCCGCCGAAGACGGTGAGCTGCGACTGGACGCGCACTTCGACCCGCGCGCTGAGGTCCGTCAGGTTGTCAGCGGTCCCGAATGTCAGGACGTCCGGCGCGTAAAAAGCCTGCCCCGCGATTGCGAAGCCGCTGTTCCTGTCCAGCACGTAGCGGATCTCCGCGCCCAGGCTGACCGCAAAGACGTCGTTATTCTCCTCCGAGAGAAGCGCGGCATAGGCGCGCGGACCGAAGAGGATCTGCAGGCGGTCGTAGCCGAGCTGGGCCGGGAACAGCATGTCGCCGCTCAGGACGATGTCGCGCTCCTCGCTCAGGAAGAAGCTGCCCGAGACGCGGCCGCCGCCCACATCGACGTTGCGGCCGGAATCGCGATATCGCAGCTGCAGCGTATCGTTGCTCAGCGCGATCTCGGCCACCGACTGCTTGCCGTTGAGGTCCTGCGCATGAACCTGCGCCGCTGCGAGCGCGAAGAATGTTGCCACCAGCGCCTTGGACACGTGCATCCCGCTCTCCTTGCGTAGCCCGGTAAGCGACGCTCGCAGCGCCTGAATTCGTGCGCCAGAGGGCAACGGCTTGGCGTTCGGTCAGTCGCTGCTGACAGGCGCGAGCTCGCCGCCGCCGATCGCGCGAATCGCCGAGGGCAGGTCCGGGAACACGTTTCCCTGCCCCACGAGCTCCAGCACCTGCGCCCGCGCGAGCGCGCGCGACAGCCGGTCCTGGATCTCGACCAGCACGACGCGGATCCCCCGCCGCCGGAAGCGCTCGACGATCTCGGTGAACGTGTACATGCCGGTTGCGTCCATGAACGGCACCCGGCTCAGCCGGATCACGACCGTGTCGACATGCAGCTGGGCTCGCTCCACGGTTGACTCGAGCTTTTCGGCTGCCCCGAAGAAGAACGGCCCATCGATGCGATAGACGAGCACATTCGGCGGCAACGCCGCGGGCAGCGTCTCGCCGTCTCCCATGGCCTCGGCGCCGCCGAATATCTCCTGCTGTACGCTGACGGACTCCGCCATCCGGCGCATGAACAGCAGCGCGGCGAGCACTACACCGACGTTGACGGCGACGACGAGGTCGACGAAGACGGTCAGGCCGAAGGTCGCGAGCAGGACGATGCGGTCCGACCGCGGAGCACGGCTCAGCAGGCGGCCGAAATGGCGCACGTCGCACATCGTCCACGCGACGAAGAATAGGATAGCCGCGAGCGCCGCGAGCGGCACGCTCGCCGCCCACGGCGCGAACAGCACGATCACGAGTACGAGGAATGCGGCGTGCACCATGCCCGCGAGCGGGCTCGTCGCTCCGTTCCGGACGTTCGTCGCAGTGCGGGCGACGGCGCCGGTCGCCGCAAAGCCGCCGAAGAGCGGCGTCAGCATGTTTGCGACACCCTGGCCGATCAGCTCCTGGTTCGGATTGTGGCGCGCGCCCGTCATGCCGTCGGCGACGACCGCGGTCAGCAGCGACTCGATCGCGCCGAGGAGCGCAATCGTGAACGCGGGCCCGACCAGCTGCAGGGCCTGGGTCAGCGTGATCGCCGGCCATTGCAGCGACGGCAGCTCGCGGGGAATGCCGCCGAACGCCGTGCCGATCGTGGCGACGCCCGGGAACTGCCAGGCTGCCTGGACGGCGGTCGCGGCGAGCATGGCGACGAGCGGCGCCGGCACCCGCCCGAGCCCCGGAATGCGGTCGAGCAGCCGGTTGCCGGCGACGACGATCGCGAGCGTCCCGAGCGCGATGCCCGTCGTCGCCACGTGCAGCTCCGGCAGCACCCGGATCAGCGCCCAGGCCTTCTCGTGGAAATGCCCGCCGGCCGCGACCGGCGGCAGGCCGAAGAAATACGTCCACTGGCCGACGAAGATGATCACCGCGATGCCAGAGGTGAATCCCACGATGACGGGGTTCGGAATGAACCGGATCACGCTGCCGAGCTGCAGGAAGCCCATCGCGAGCAGCATGACGCCCGCCATGAGCGTCGCCGCCTGCAGCCCGGCGATGCCGTATTGCGCGGTGACCCCCGCGAGCACCGCGATGAACGCGCCCGTCGGCCCGGAGATCTGCACGCGCGTGCCGCCGAGGATCGACGTGGCGAGTCCGGCGACGATCGCGGTGTAGAGACCCTGCTCCGGCTGCGCGCCCGATGCGATGGCGAAGGCCATCGCGAGCGGCAGCGCGACGATGCCGACGATCACGCCCGCGACGACGTTTCGCCAGATCTCGCCACGGCTGAAGAGCCCGGCTTTGCGGGCTTCGAGGAAGGCGATCATGACGGAAGCGGCGAATTATACTCCGGCTATGTTGTGCCGGAATGAAGCCGTCGTGCTCGACGGTGGCCTTGCCACCGAGCTCGAGTCTCGCGGCTGCGACATCTCGGGTGCGCTCTGGTCCGCGCGCGTGCTGCGCAGCAATCCGGAAGCGATCGAGCAGCTGCACTACGACTACTACGCAGCCGGCGCCCGCGTTGCGATCACGGCGAGCTACCAGGCGAGCTACGAGGGTTTCGCGGCTGCCGGCATCGGCGCCGAGGAGACGACCCGGCTGCTCCGGCTCTCCGTCGACCTCGCGCGCTCGGCCCGCGAGCGCTACCGGCGCGAGCACCCGGACGATCACCGCCAGCTGCTGGTTGCCGCATCCGTCGGGCCCTACGGCGCCACGACCCACGACGGAGCCGAATACCGGGGTGACTATGGCCTTTCGGTAACACAGCTGGTCGCGTTCCACGAGCGCCGCTTCGGCGTGCTGGCCTCCACCGGCGCCGACCTGCTCGCCTGCGAGACGATCCCGGTGCTCGACGAAGCCCGCGCCTATGCGGAACTGCTCGGCAGTCTCCCGGACGCATGCGCCTGGCTCAGCTTCACCTCGCCCGATGGCGTCGTCACCTCGCACGGCGAGCCGCTCGCGGACTGCGCGCGGCTCGCCGACGGCGTGGCGAACGTCGTTGCGGTCGGCGTCAATTGCGTGAGGCCCGAGATCGTCGGCAACGCGATCCGCTCGCTGAAGGCCGGCACCTGCAAGCCGATCGTCGTCTACCCGAATTCCGGCGAGCGCTGGCAGGCCGGCGACGAATCCTGGCACGGCAAGCGGGCGGACCTCAGCCTCGCGGCGCTCGCGCCGCAGTGGATCGCCGGGGGCGCACGCTTCGTCGGCGGCTGCTGCCGGACCGGGCCGTCTGACATCGCAGCGCTTGCCGGGGCCGTCCCTCGCGAGCGCCAGGCAAACGCCGGATAATCCCCGGGCGGCCCGGAGAGTCACGCGCCATGGACAAGTCATCCGACGCGCTCGGCCGCGCCACGATCCTGAAGGTCACGCGGCGCCTGCTACCGTTTCTCCTGCTCCTCTACGTGGTCGCCTACATCGACCGCGTCAACATCGGATTCGCGGCGTTGCAGATGAACGACGACCTCGGCCTCAGCGCGGCCATGTACGGATTCGGCGCGGGGATCTTCTTCATCGGCTATGCACTGTTCGAAGTCCCGAGCAACCTCATCCTGGCGCGGATCGGTGCACGGCTGTGGATCGCACGCATCATGGTTACCTGGGGCTTCGTCTCGATCGCGATGATGTGGGCACACTCGCCCGCGACCTTCTACGTCCTGCGGTTCCTGCTCGGCGTCGCCGAGGCGGGCTTTTTCCCGGGAATCATCTATTACCTCTGCGACTGGTTCCCGCAGAAGCAGCGCGCGCGCGCGGTGTCCTGGTTCATGACGGCCATTCCACTCTCGATCGTGATCGGCGGGCCGCTCGCGGGGCTGCTGCTGGGACTCGACGGCCGCCTCGGCCTCGCCGGCTGGCAATGGCTCTTTCTCGTCGAGGGACTGCCGGCCATGTTCCTCGGCATCGCGGTATTCCTCTACCTCGACGACAAGCCGGAGGATGCGAGCTGGCTCGGCGCCGATGAGAAGGCCTGGCTCGTGCGCGAGATCCGCTCGGAACAGCAGCAGGCGCGAGACCGTCATGGGATCGGCATCGGCGCCGCATTGGCACATCCCGCCGTCTGGGGCCTTGGAATCATCAACTTCGCGCTGCAGACCGGCAGCTACGGTCTCGCGCTCTGGGTGCCGCAGATCCTCAAGGGCTTCGGCGGCCTCACCGACCTGCAGGTTGGGCTCGTCTCGGCGATACCGTTTGCTTTCGCCGCAGTCGGAATGGTCCTGATCGGCCGCAGCTCGGACCGAACCAACGAGCGCTTCGGGCATCTCGCCGCGACATGCTTCGTCGCCGCGGCGGGCTTTGCCGCCTCTGCCCTGGTGAAGTCTCCCGTCCCGGCACTGGTCCTGCTCACCATCACCGCAATTGCCGACCTCGGCGGGCGTGGGCCGTTCTGGGCATTGCCGAGCCGCTTGCTCGCGGGCTCCGCCTCGGCCGCTGGCATTGCGTTCATCAATGTCTTTGGCGCGATCGGCGGCTTCGTGGGGCCCAATCTCATCGGGCTCATGAAGGACGTGACTTCCGACTACACCGGGGGACTCCTGCTGCTCGCCGGCATCGTCTTCACGGGTGCGGTCGCGACGCTCGCGCTTCGTCGCGCGAAGTCGCTGCGGCCGGAACCGGCGTAACATCGACGCAATGCAGACTCTCCTCAAGCCGCGCCTCGGCGCGATGATGTTCCTCCAGTTCTTCATCTGGGGCGGCTGGTTCGTCACGATGGGAACCTACCTCGCGACGACGCTGGGCGCGAGCGGCGCCGAGATCGGCAGCGCCTATTCCACGCAATCCTGGGGCGCGATCGTCGCGCCGTTCGTGTTCGGGCTGGTTGCCGACCGCTACGTCCATGCGGAGCGGCTGCTCGGCGCCATTCACCTGGTCGGTGCCGTGCTTCTTTACCTGCTCTCGCGTGCGCAGGCCTTCGGCGCCTTCCTGCCCCTCCTGCTGGCCTACATGCTGCTCTACATGCCGACGCTCGCGCTCGTGAATTCGATCGCGTTTCGCGCGCTGTCGAATCCGCGCGCCGAATTCTCGCGGATCCGTCTCTGGGGCACGATCGGCTGGATCGTCGCCGGGCTCGCGATCAGCTACGCGTTCGCCTGGGATTCGCCCGCGGCGCTCGCGGGCGGCGCGCTGAGCCGCACGTTTCTCATGTGCGCCGTCGCCTCGCTCGCACTCGGCGTATTCAGCTTCACGCTTCCGCGCACGCCGCCGCTCGGGACCGCCTCGGGCCAGCGCGCCACGCTCGCACAGGCCTTCGGCTCAGATGCCCTCGCGCTGCTGCGCGACCGGAACTTCCTCGTGTTCTTCGTCGCCTCGATCCTCGTGTGCATCCCGCTCGCCTTCTATTACCAGCACGCGAACCAGTTCTTGACCGAGATCGGCGTCGCGAGCGCCGCGGGCAAGCAGACGCTGGGCCAGGCGTCGGAGGTGCTCTTCATGCTGGCAGTGCCGTTCTTCCTCGCGCGCGTCGGCGTGAAGTGGACGCTGTTGCTCGGCATGGTCGCCTGGGCGCTTCGATACGCGCTCTTCGCGTACGGCAATGCCGGGGAGCTCGCTGCCTTCCTGCTCATCGGCATCGCACTGCACGGAGCCTGCTACGACTTCTTCTTCGTCGTCGGGCAAATCTACACGGACTCCCAGGCCGGCGAGCGCTATCGCAGCTCGGCCCAGGGGCTCATTACGCTTGCGACCTACGGACTCGGCATGCTCATCGGCTTCCGGATCGCGGGCGCCGTGGTCGACCACTATGCGCATGCCGGCGCCCATGACTGGCATGCGATCTGGCTGGTCCCCGCCGCGATTGCGGCCGTCATCTTCGTCGCGTTCGCGCTGGCATTCCGGAATGTCGCCGTCTCGTACCAGCGGCCAGGCAGCTAGGCGCCCATGCCCTTCGTGAAACCGGACAAGCTCGGCGGATACGACGTCATCGTCGTCGGGTCCGGCGCCGCCGGCGGCCAGACGGCTTACACGCTCGCCATGGGCGGCGCGCGCGTCCTCATGCTCGAGGCCGGGCGCAACTACGTGCCCGAGCAGGAAACGCCGATGTTCCAGACGCGCGGAGAAGCGCCGCTCCGCGCCGCCTCGACACCCGACAAGCCATTCGGCTTTCACGACGCAACGATCGACGGGGGCTGGCAGGTACCCGGCGAGCCCTACGTCAATACGACCGAGGAAGACTCCGGCCGTTTCGACTGGTGGCGCGCGCGCATGCTGGGCGGGCGCACGAACCACTGGGGGCGCTATTCCTTCCGCAACGGTCCCTATGACTTCAAGCCGTACACCCGCGACGGGCTCGGCTTCGACTGGCCGATCACCTACGGCGAGCTTGCCCCTTACTACGACAAGGTCGAGATGCTGATCGGCGTCTACGGCGACAACGACGGGCTCGAGAACACGCCGAACTCATCGGCCGGCTGCCTGCTGCCGCCGCCGAAGCCGCGCGCGAGCGACCTCCTGATCGCCCAGCGCTCGAAGCAGCTCGGGATTCCCGTCGTCGCGGGACACCGCGCCGTGCTCACGCAGAAGCTCGACGACCGGACGATCCCGGCGAAGCTGCATCCCGGCAACCCGAGCGCGCAGAAGATCCTCGCGGAGCACATGCGCGGCCGAGCCGCATGCTTCTGGGCGACGCCTTGCGGCCGGGGCTGCTCGATCCGCGCGACCTACCAGTCCACGACCGTGCACCTGCCGCCCGCGCTCGCGACCGGGAAGCTGGACATCCTCGTCAACGCGATGGTGCGCGAGGTCACGCTCGACAAAAGCGGCCACGCGAGCGGCGTCGCCTATGTGGACAAGACGACCGGCAAGTCGCACGAAGCGAAGGCACGCGCGGTCGTGCTGGGCGCCAGTTCCTGCGAAACCGTGCGCATCCTCCTCAACTCGAAGAACCCACAGTTCCCGCAGGGGCTCGCGAACTCGAGCGGCAAGCTCGGCCGCTACCTGATGGACACGGTCGGCAGCAGCGTCGACGGCCAGATCCCTCTGCTCGAAGACCTGCCACCACACAACGAAGACGGCGCCAGCGGCGGCCACATGTACGCGCCCTGGTGGCTCTACAAGGAGCAGCTCGCCGGCAAGCTCGGGTTCGCGCGCGGCTACCACATCGAGTTCGGCGGCGGCCGCGGCATGCCGAGCACCGGCACCGTCGCGGGCATCGAGTGGCTGACCGGAGGCAGCTACGGGCGAAAGTTCAAGGAGGACGCGCGTCGGTACTACGGGTCGTTCGTCTGGTTCGACGGTCGCGGCGAAATGATTCCCAACGAAGGCTCGTATTGCGAGATCGACCCGAAGGTGAAGGATCGCTGGGGAATTCCGGTGCTGCGATTCCGCTGGCAATGGTCCGAGCACGAGACGCGCCAGGCTGCGCATATGCAGCGGACCTTCGGCGAGATCATCGCGGCGATGGGTGGCCGCATGAAGGACCCGATCATCACGGACGGCTCGAAGGCTATCGCGCCGGGCGGTTCGATCATCCACGAGGTCGGCGGCGCGATCATGGGCAGCGACCGCACCAAGTCCGTGACGAACCGCTGGGGACAGGCCTGGGACGTGCCGAACCTTTTCATCACGGACGGCGCGGTCTTCGCATCCAACGCCGACAAGAACCCGACGCTCACGATCATGGCGCTCGCCTGGCGCGCCGCCGACCATATCCTCGATCGCATGACGCGCAAGGAGCTGTAGAAGCCGATGAGCGAACCGACCCGGGTCGACCGCCGCACCGCGATCAAGTGGGTGGCAATGGCTTCGACGTTGCCCTGGCTGCAGCGGCCGGCCATCGGCACGGCGGCGCCGGCGGCCAGGAAAGGCTACGGGACGGATCCCAAGCTCAATCGCGTCTACAAACCGGGCGAGCTCTGGCCGCTGACGCTGCCACCCTTCATGCGCCAGGCCGCGGCCGCTCTTTGTGACACCATCATCCCGGCAGACGAACACTCACCCAGCGCGTCATCCGTTGGGGTCGTCGACTTCATCGACGAATGGATCAGCGCCCCGTACGAGGCGCAGCGCGCCGATCGCAAAACGATCCTCGAGGGACTCGGCTGGCTCGAGATCGAGTCGAAGACGCGCTTCAAGCAGTTCTTCGTGGACCTCACGCCCGCGCAGAAGGCGGCGATCTGCGACGACATCTGCTACCTGCCGCGCGCGAAACCCGAATTTCAGGAAGGCGCGAAGTTCTTTGCGACCTTCCGCGACCTGACCGCGGGCGGTTTCTACACGACACCCGCGGGATCGAAGGACATCCGCTATGTCGGCAACGTGGCACTCGAGCGCTTCGACGGGCCGCCGCCCGAGGTCCTGCGCAAGCTTGGCCTGACGGTTCCTCCGCAGTGAGTAAGCCGATGGCATCCGGCCGGCTCGGCGTCGGCCTCATCGGCAGCGGCTTCAATGCCGGTTTCCACCTGCAGGCCTTCCGGGCCGTGCGCGAGGCGGACGTGCTCGGCGTGTGGAGCCCGGATCCGAAGAAGGCGTCCGCCGCCGCCGCGCGCGCGCGGGAGCTCGACGTCGGCGAGGCGAAACCTTACGGATCGATCGCTGACATGGTCGCGGATCCTGCGATTGATGCGCTCTGGATCGCAGGTCCAAACCATCGCCGCGTCGAGAATGTCGAGGAGATCGTCGACGCGGTCGGGCGCGGCCGCGGGACCCTCATCGGCGTCGCCTGCGAAAAGCCGCTTGCTCGCACCGTCGCCGAGGCGCGGCGTGTCGTCGATCTCGTGAAAAAAGCCGGCCTCGCGCACGGCTACCTCGAGAACCAGGTCTTCGCGCCGCAGGCGCAGGCGGGGCACTCGCTCGTCTGGTCGCGCGGCGCGGCGCGGACCGGCCGACCGTACCTCGCTCGCGCGGCGGAGGAGCACAGCGGGCCGCATGCACCCTGGTTCTGGCGCGGCGAGCTGCAGGGCGGCGGCGTACTGAACGACATGATGTGCCACTCCGCCCTCCTTGTCCGGCACCTCCTGACCAAGCCCGGTGCGCCCCGCAGCTCCGTGCGGCCGACGCGCGTGACCGCGCGCATCGCGAGCCTCAAGTGGACGAGGCCCGAATATGCGCGCCAGTTGGCGGTGACGCACGGGAGTGAGGTCGACTACGCGAAGTCTCCGGCCGAGGACTTCGCGAGTCTCTCCATCGAATTCGAGACCGACGATGGCCACACGGTCATCGGCGAGGCGACGACCTCGTGGAGCTTCGTCGGCGCCGGCCTCCGGCTTTCCGCCGAGCTGCTCGGACCCGAGTACTCGATGTCCTGGAACACGCTCGACAGCGGCCTCAAGGTCTTCTTCTCGCGTGCCGTGCGCGCGGAGGCCGGAGAGGACCTCGTCGAGAAGCAGAACGCGGAGATCGGGCTGATGCCGGTGGTCGCTGGCGAGGCTGCGGCCTACGGCTATGAGAACGAGGATCGCCATTTCGCGCGCGCATTCCTCGGTAAGGAAAAGCCGCTCCTCACCTTCGACGACGGCTTCGAGGTCGTGCAGCTGCTGATGGCCGCGTACCAGAGCGCCGAGGAAGGGCGGACCCTCGCCTTCCCGCCGCCCGGGCTCGACCAGTTCGTTCCCGCCGTCGCGCGCGGCACCTGGACCGGGAGATCGACATGAAGGCATGGTTCGCCATCGCAGCATTTTTTCTCGGGGCCTGCGCGTCGGCGCAGGATGCCGGCATGACACATCCCTGGCACCTGCTGCTCGACGCGAATGGATCCGCGTGGCGAGGCTGGAAGTCCGAGGCCTTCCCGACCGGCTGGAAAATATCGGGCGATGAGCTCTCCAAGGGCGGCGAGGTCGAGGACCTCGTTTCACGCGAGATGTACGGGGACTTCGAGCTGGAATTCGAGTGGAAGATCGGCGAAGGCGGCAACAGCGGTGTGTTCTACCGCGGGACGCGCGAATACGAGTACATCTTCTGGAGCGCGCCGGAATACCAGCTGCTCGACGACGCGAACGCCCCGGACGGCAAGAACCGGCTGACGTCGGCCGCCTCGAACTTCGGCCTGTATGCGGCGCCCGCGGGAATCGTCAGGCCGCACGGCGAGTGGAACCAGGCGCGCATCGTCGTCGACCGCGAACACGTCGAGCATTGGCTCAATGGCCAGAAAGTCGTCGAATATGAGCTCGCGAGCCCCGGCTGGAAGGCGAAGGTCGCGGCGAGCAAGTTCGGCAAGTTTCCGAATTTTGGGCTCGCCGCGAAGGGTTACCTCGCGATCCAGGGCGACCATCCGGGCGCCCTGGCGCTGCGGAACATCCGGATCCGCGAGCTGCGCCAGCCGACGCGGCCTGCCGTCACAACACCTCGTTGATGGTGTAGAGAAGCTGGTCCACGAGCTTGTGGGCCAGGGGGCGGCGCTTCCATTCCTCGAGGCGGATCTCGCGCGCATGACGTGCGTACTTCTCGAATATCGCATCGAGCTGCCGGGCAGTTCCCGCGTCGAGGATCCCCAGTGCGATCTCGTCATTCGTCTCGAATGACCGGTCGTCGAAGTTCGAAGACCCGACGCTGCTCCACTCGCTGTCGATGGTCATCACCTTCTGGTGCAGGAGAGTCTTTGGAAATTCGAAAAGCCGCACGCCCGAGCGGAGCATTTTCTCGAAGTTGCGGTGGCCCGCGTGCTGCACGATCGGGTTGTCCGAGCCGCTCGCCGCGGGCATCAGCACCCGGATGTCGACCCCGCGGGCGACCGCCGCCGCCATCGCGTCGATGGCGGCGGGCTCCGGGATGAAGTAGGGATTCTGGATCCATATGCGCTTCCTGGCACAGCAGATCGCGACATGGTGGTGGATCTTCACCGCCGGCGCCGAGTTCTCCGGCTTCACGAATGCGGCATGGATCGTGACGTCGCCCGCAGGCTCCAGCCGCGGAAAAACATCGTCGCCCACGAACACTTTGCCCGTTTCGCCGACCCAGTTCTCGCTGAATGCGCCCTGGATGACGTTCACAATCGGCCCGCGCACGCGCACGCTCAAGTCGCCGTAATGGCGCTCGTCCTCCGCGTTGCCCAGCCACTCATCCACGATGCAGTGGCCGCCGACGAATGCGACGCGGCCATCGACGACCGTGATCTTGCGATGGTCCCGCTCGTCGAACACGCCGATGTTCCAGGGTCGCCAGGGATGGAACTTCGCGAGCTCGCAGCCCGAATCGAGCAGCCGCCGTTCGGCGTCCTTTCCCATGCGCCGACAGCCATTGGCGTCGAGCAGCACCCGGACGGTCACCCCGGCGCGCGCGCGGCCTGCGAGCGCCTTCGCAAGGCGATCGCCCAGCGCGCCCTCCTTCCACAGGAACGTCTCGAGGTGCACCGATCGCTTCGCCGAATCGATCTCGCCGAGCAATGCGTCGAAGAAGGAGCCGTTCTCGATTATCTCGACCGCGTTGCCTTCGCAGGCGCTTCCTAGCGTGAGCCCGGCCAGCGAGGGAACGACTTGTCGGATGGACCCGTCGAAATCGACGCGCAGCAGAGGATCGCGATGCCGCTTGATCGACCAGATCACGGCTCCAAAGAAGAGGACGATGCCGAGCCCGATCGCAGTAGCCATGCGCAGATTATCGGGCCGGGCATCCGACGGTTGGTGAGCGATCCCATGTCAGCCGGCGCCGACAAAGTACCCTCCCTCCGCGTGCTCACGGTCAACGCACACCAGGGCCTGCGCGCGCTGCGCAGGAGCGGCCTGCTCTCCCGGATGCGTGACGCGCTCAGGCAAACCGGCGCGGATGTCGTCTTCCTTCAGGAGATCGGCGTCGCCGCAGGCACGGCGAGCCCCATGGGCCAATACGAGGTGCTTGCCGACACGACCTGGCCGCAGCATGCATACGGTCGAAATGCGGTATCCGCGGGCGGCCATCATGGCAACGCGCTGCTTTCGAAATTCCCGATCGGCCGATGGGAAAACATCGACGCGTCAGTCGGGCATGCCGAGCGTCGCGGCCTGCTGCATTGCGTGCTCCAGGTGCCGGAATTTCCGACCGCGCTGCATGCCGTGTGCGTGCACCTGGCCCTGACGGAATCGCACCGCAGAAGGCAGGTTGCAAGGCTCGTCGCGCTGGTGGACGGAATTCCCGCGGCCGATCCGGTCGTGATCGCCGGCGACTTCAACGACTGGCGCGAACGCGCGCATCGGAGCCTGGTGCGAAATCTGGGGGTTGAGGAAGTCCACGCGGGGCCGGGAGGGCGACCGCCGCGCAGTTTCCCGGCGCGGTTCCGGTGTCTGCGACTCGACCGGATCTACGTTCGGAACCTGGACTACCGCAGCATCTCGGTGCCCCGCGAGCCGTGGGCGCGGTTGACGGATCACGTCCCGCTGGCCGCCGACATTGCGTGGGCGCCAGCGGGACGATCCGGAAGTAGGGGCTCAGCCTCTTAGAATTTCCAGCCGAAGGTCAGCTCGAAGCCGTCGATGTCGGGCGTGCCCTTGGCATTGCTGATGTCGACCCACTGCATGCGATAGGCCGCCTTGATCGCATACGACCGGTTGAAGTCGTAGCGCGCACCGATTCCGAGTCCATACGAAAAGCCGTCGAGCGACTTCGTGTTCTGGAAGGTCGTGCAGACGTAGCCCCACCACGGATCCCACCAGCAGCCCGTCTGCGGCGGCCCCGTCGCGATGTTCGTGTCGATCCAGGCCCAGCCGGCGTTCGCGGTCACGTACGGGGTGAACTGGCCGGGCATGAAGTTCCAGGTTGCGTCGAACAGGAGTGTCGAGGACTCGTACTCGCCACGCACCGAATAGGTGTTGTCCTGGATCCCGTCACCGTTGAGGTCCCCCGCGATGTCTGCGGTGTAGTCGGTCTGGCCGTACGTGAAGTTGCCGCCGAACTCGAGCTGGTCGCTCATGTGGTAGCCGGCGCCCACGAGGAAGCTCTGGTCGCTCTTGATGTCGGCCTTCGTCCCGCCTTCGAAATCCCAGTTCGAGGAATTGTTGAAGAGGATGCCGAGTCGCGTTTCCCAGGTCCCTGCCCGACTGGCGTCCGCGTAAGCGGCCGGCGCTGCCGCCACGGCCGCCAGCAACGCAAGGCCGAATGTCCAACCCGCAATCTTCGCTTTCATGGACCCCACTCCTTTGATTTTCAGCACGGCCCCAGCCTCGAATTCTAAAGCCCTGAAACAGCTGGGGACGCTGCCTCTTGGTGCAGGTCAGACCGGGCCTGCAGGGGAAGATTCACCGCAATTGGCACGGAAACCTGCCCAAAGGTCCCATAGCCTGTCCGCCGGGGCGGCCGCAGGGGTGCCATGAATGGCGGGTTTCCGTCTGTCGCCCTGCCCGCCGGGAATACCTGCTACTGGCCACGGGCTCCGGGAAGTACGGGCAATAGCAGCCGCGATGCCCGCTTGCCGCCTTGATGAATAGAGATCGCCGCGACCCTGGTTGCGCTCGAGTCGATCTCGGACCCGCCTGTCTGGAGATTGCGCGACAGATGCGGGTCGAATGTTGCAGAAATTTGCACACGGACTCGGTGACCCTCGGCGAACCGCATGGCCGTCATCAACGTCGGCACGCGCAATTCATAGACCTGTCCTGGCTGCAGCGGCTTCGGGCCGCCCGCGCCACCGCGATAGCTGGCGCGCACGACGTCGTTGCCGGCGCTCATCAGGTTGAATGCGCGGCCGTCCGGATGAACGTCGAGGACACGAATCCACAAGTCGAAGTCCCGGCAGTCGCAGGAAGCAAAGATCACCGCGGTTGCGTCGCCGGCCACCGTCAGGTCTTCGGTCAAGGGTTCGGAGTCGAACGTGACCACGTCGGCTCGGGACGCCAGAGACCCGTAATCATGCGCGCCGGGATCCGTGTAGGGGTCCGTCACCGGTTTGCCCGGATTCGCGGCAAACGTGATCATCGACGCCGCTTCGACCGGCCCATTGCGCAATCGGTGGGAGTCTCGACTGCCGGATCCGTCGAGATAGAGCGTCTCCGTGCGGCTTGCAGGCGGCGGCCACGTCTTGCCTTCACGCCATTCGTCGGCACCCATGACGAAGTAGCGAACCGCGGGTTCCTTCATGAAGCGATTTGGGATGCCGCGCAAGTAGTGGTCGTGGAAATCGAGCACCAGCGCGTCATAGTCGATTCCTGCGTTGGGGCCGAAATCCAGGTCACCCGCGCGTGTCCGCTTCGGCGAAGGAACGCCGTGGACCCACGGCCCGATTACGAGGTGCGTACGCGCCGGCGCTCCCGCCCTCGATTTCACGAGGCCGTTGAAGTTTGTCGCGGCGCCTTCGACGCCGTAAGCGTCATCGTACCAGCCACTGAAATTCAGGACGGCGGCGGACACCCGCTCATAGCGACTGCGAAGCTCCGCCCAGTCCCACCAAGGATCCTCCGGCGGGTGCGCCAGCCACTCGAAGTAATAAGGTGCCTCCTCCCGCAGCCAGGGCAGGTCGCGCAGCGGCAGGAAGGACTCATACTGGCCCGCGACCTTCTTCCAGTTTTCGTCTGCGTCGCCCTCATCGGGCATGCCGAGGCGCTTGCGAGCATCCGGCGCCACGTTCTGGTAGATCCACGGCAGCCACGAGCGGTCAAAGATTCCGCCCATGTAGAAGAACCGGCGCGGCGAAGAGAACGTCATCGCCGGAGCCATCGCAACGAGATGCGGCGGCTGCTCCATCGCGGCGAGCCACTGGACGGCGCCTGGATAGGAAAGCCCGTACGTGCCGATGCGACCGTCGGACCAAGGTTGTTTGGCCGCCCACTCGATCGTGTCGTACCCATCGGCGCCTTCCTGGCGGTACGGATTGAAGATTCCGTCCGAGGCATAGCGGCCGCGAACGTCCTGCAGGACGACGGCGTAACCGCGCGCCACGGCCTTCATGTGCACGCCGTCGCTCTTGGCGGTGTAGTGCTTCCCATACGGCGTCCGGAAGACGAGGACAGGGAATTTCCCTTCGCCAGCCGGCCGGTAAACGTCGGCGCGCAGGACGACGCCGTCACGCATCGGCACCGCGACGTCGCGATCGACCTGCACGGATGCGGGAGTCTGGGCGGTTGCGGCTGCAATGAATCCGAGCGCCAACAAGACGAGGGCCCGCTTCATGTCGGCTGCGATCCTTCCCTCATGGCCTCGACCTGGGCCGGTGACAGCGACCCGGTCGGACGCTCGATCATGCGGCGCACGCGCGGGGATTCAGGGCCCTGATGGAGCGCACGGAGCGATGCCGGGATGACGGCGTCATTGCGCGTCATGCGGTTGTTGAGCCGCAGGTAGTCGAGCCAGGTCGGCGTCTCGTAGCGTTCGACCCACAGCTCCGGGTCGGACAGGTCGCGCAGCAACCGCCAGTTCAGCGCGCCATCCCGCCGCCGGATTCTTCGACGCTCCGACATGGCGCTCAGGAATTTCAGCTGGTCGTCCTCGCGGATGCGGTACTCGATGGTAATCACGACAGGCCCGGTCCTCGAGTCGACCGGGACTTTGGTGTCGGGCGCTTCCCAGTGGCGAAGCGGATCGAGGTCGATGTGCTCGGACTGCTCCAGAGGACGCCAGGCTCCGACGGCCGCGCAGGCGAGCAGCACGCCGGCGGCCGTGAAGAGCGCGATCATGATGCTCCCCCGCTCCGCGACGGCACCCCAGAGCCAGCTCCCGCCGGCGATGCCGCCGAATGCCGCCATCTGGTACAAGGCGAGCGCGCGCGCCACCACCCAGCGTGGCGTCGAAAGCTGAACCGCCACGTTGAACGTCGCGAGCGCGAGGACCCAGCCGGCGCCGCACAACAGGAGCGCCGGGGCCGTCACGAGCGGCAACTCGCTCGCGCCCGCCAAGGCAGCTGCCGCGGCAAAACCGAGGCATGCCGAGCGGACGAGCGCCTCGGTCGAAATTGCCGCGCGCAGCTTCGCGGACCCGATGGCGCCTGCGATCGCGCCCGCGCCAAACGCTCCGAGCAGCAACCCGTACGTCAATGGACCGCCGCCGAGCAGGTGTCGCGCGATGAGCGGCATCAATGCGATCGGTGCGCTGGCCCCGATGCCGAACACGACGGCTCGCATCAGCACCGTGCGGATCGCCGGGGACATCCAGACATAGCGGACGCCCGCCGTCATCGCGACGCCCAGCGACTCGCGCGGCAGGATCCGCTGCACTTCGGGCGGCCGCCAGCGCGCCAGCACGGCGATCAGCGGGACGTAGCTCGCGGCATTCACGGCGAATGCCGCGGCGACGCCGGACGCCGCCACGATGCCGCCGCCGATCGCGGGCCCGACGCTTCGGGCGATGTTGAATCCCATGCTGTTGAGCGCGACGGCACCGGGCAACGCCGTGCGCGGCACCATTTCGCCGACCGAGGCCTGCCAGGCGGGGGCGTAGAACGCGGAACCGCAGCCGATCAGGAACGTGAAGGCGAGCAGCAGCCACGGCGTGATCCAGCCGGACCAGGCGCAGGCCGAAAGCGTCAGGGACACGGTGAGCATGAAGAGGAGCGAGGCGAGCATGACAATGCGGCGGTCGCGGTTGTCCGCCAGCGCCCCCGCCACGAGCGAAAGCAGCATGACCGGCAGGGCGACCGACGTCTGCACCAGCGCGACCATGCCGGCAGAGCCCGCGAGCGTGATCATCATCCAGGAAGCGCCGACCGACTGGACGAGGCTGCCGAGGTTCGACAGCGTGCTGGCGAGCCAGACCGATCGGAACACCGGGTAGCGCATGGGCGACAGCGCCGATGCCGTGTCGTTTCCGTCCATGCGACTTTTATGCGCCCAAAGGCCCGGCTACTCGCCGTCCGTGTAGCCCGGCAGCGCCGCAGCAGCGCGCGCGAACGTTCGCCGTGCCGAAGCACTCATGTGATTCCCCTGCCTGCAATCCGCTATTCGCTCGACAGAGCGGCGACCAGCGCGAGGTCCGATTGCCGCACCTTGCCGACGTCGAAGTTCTTCGCGGCCGCCGTCATGCGCGTCAGTGCCGCGGCGATCGGCATGGCCGGCTTCGTGTCGCCGGCCTTGGCGCGGTGGAAGCGCACCGGGTTGATCCGGGCGACGACGAAGGCGCGAAGGTATGGCGATTTGAAGCCGCGCGCCTCCAGCGACTTCACGATCTTGCGCACCTGCGTGTCGATCTCGCGGAGACGAGAGGCGTAGCCCTCGCGTTCCCGCAGGCTGACCGCAAGCGTGCGGTCGGCGAAGCGGTCCACCTTCTTGAGGAATGAGCCGTATGCGCCGCCCGCGAAGCGCGCGTCCTTGGCATAAAGGATACCGAGCGTCAGGAACTCCGCCGACTCGAACTGCGCGGTGAAATCGGTTTCCTTGGCGCGCGGCTCGCGGCGCGCCAGCGCACGCGCCATCCGGATCACCTCGAGGCTGCGGTCCTTGAGGTTGTGCGCCTTTTCGGTATTGAGTGCCAGGATCCGGAACGCGAGGCCTTCGTCGGGAGAAAGCAGCGCGGTGATCTGCTTGAGGCCGAGCACCTTGGCCGCAGCAAGACGGTGACGCCCGTTCGGCGTGCAAAACCCTCCGTCCTCCCCGCGCACGACGATGATCGGATCGAGGAACGACCCCGCTTCATCGATTTTTTGTGCGAGTCGCTTGGTGTGAGTCGGCGACAAGTCGCGTTGGAAGGGCGTCGGCTGGACCGACGCGAGCGGCAGCGACGCCAGGAGCACGGTGGCCCCTGAAAGCGGCTCGCAATAGGCGCCGATCGGCGCGCCGCCGCGTTCACGAACTTGTGCGGCGAGCGACGCGATGCGCGCGTCGTCCATCGCCAGGGCGATATCCGCGGCATCGAGGCCGCGGCTCGACTTGCTCGGCGCGAGCGTCTTGCCGCGACTCCTGTCTTTCCTGGCGCCCGCCTTCGGGCTTCCGCTCTTGCTGCGCCCCGCCACGACGGCAACCTCCGGCTGCTTTCGTACCGGGCGATAGTGCGGGCTCCCGGCGGCGATGTAAACCGAGGTGACCGGCCGCCGCGGCCGGGCGAACGAATGCTCCTAGAGCCGGCCAGTGAAAAAGAGGATCAGGAGCACGATGACGATGAGGCCGACGATCCCGCTCGGCCCATAGCCCCAACCCCGGCTATACGGCCACGCAGGAATTGCTCCGATGAGCACGAGCACGAGCACGATCAAAAGGATGGTTCCAATGCTCATTTTTACTTCCCTCGGTGAGGCAGCTTCGATGCTCGCCGCACGGGAATGCGCTTGCAGTCGGACGACCGGCTACCGCGTCGTCAGCGCAGGGATCAATCGCTGTTCCATTTTCCCGGCGGGTTGGTCAGTATCGAGAAGTGCCCGAACTGGTAGAGCCGCCGCCCGCGCTGCGTCGTCTCGAAGGGAACCTTGCCCGCGTCAATATCCTGCAGCGCCTTCTGCAACTCTGAAAGCTGCGCGGGATCCGCCACGGGTGGTCCGTGCGCGGGCAACAGCAGCTTGAGACCAGGCGCCAGCTTCGCAAGCCGCTCGATCGAGGCATCGTATCGCGCGACATCCGTTTCCGGCGCCCAGAGGAAGACCTCGCCCGAATAATAAGTGTCGCCGGTGAACAGCAGCCCGTTTGCGGCGTCGAGCAGGCACATCGAATCGGGCGTATGGCCCGGCGTCTTCAGCACTTCGAGCATCCGGCCGCCGAGGTCGAGGCTCTCGCCGTCCTTGACGGTTGCGCTCGCCTGCCAGGTCGGCATCGCGTACGTGCGGCTGGTGACGCCGGGAGGCAGCGATCCGCACACGCGATCCTCTGCAAGCGTGTCCTTCGCGTAGTCGCGGAGCGCCGCCCCAACCTCGCCACGTGCGTTCGCCTGGCTGAACGGCTCGTCGAGATTCCGCACGTCCTCGAACTCGCGATTCCCGCCGACGTGATCGAAGTGCGTATGCGAGTTGAGCACGGTCACCGGCAATGCTGTCAGCTTTCTGACGACATCGCTGATGCGGCCGATTCCGAGGCCGGAATCGAAGAGCACTGCACGCTTCGATCCGACGATCAGGAACGAGGTGACCTGCTCTTCCTGGCGCGGCTCGTTGATGGCATAGGCGCCCGGCGCGACGACGTAGACCTTGAACCAGTCATCGGCGACCTTCGCCGACTCCAGCTTCGCGAAGGCGGGATCGGGCGGCGCATCGCAGAAAGATTCCGCAGCGGCGCGGCCGGTAAACGCCGCAAGGCAGGCGGCCGCCAGGATGGAGGCCGCAATGCCCAGCGCCAGTCGCATCACTTGCGAAGCAATCGCCAGAGCCCGACCGTCAGTACCGGCACGATCAGCAGCAGGATGAACGCGTAGGTGAGGTAGCCGTAGCCATGGCGGATCAAGTCGACGAGGCCGATGGCCTGCGCCGCATAGATCGAGATGACCATGATGAAGGTCGCGAGCGCCGGCCGGAGGATTCGCGGCATCGGCCGCTTCCCTTCCTCGTAGACCTTTGCCACGCGCTCGTTGACGGCGTGCAGGATTGCGACGCCGGTATCAACGAG
>Ga0075434_100000639_pt1 | contig 27069 bp, 14 predicted proteins | sample RhiMethybrSRZTD3_FD_75298 | JGI IMG/M metagenome (GOLD analysis project Ga0075434, IMG submission 75298) | Populus rhizosphere microbial communities from Tennessee, USA - Rhizosphere MetaG P. TD hybrid SRZTD3 | ecosystem: Host-associated > Plants > Roots > Rhizosphere > Soil | place: USA... | reverse complement strand
GACGCCGGAGTTGGTCGGGTGCTCCCACAGCACCTCGCCGGTCGACGCGTCGAACGCGCGGAACAGGCGATCGTTGGTGCCGCCGCTGAAGACGAGCCCGCCGCCGGTCGTCAGGATCGGACCCCAGTTCGGCGAATCCTTGAACGCGTGGCTCCAGGCCTTCTTGCCGGTGTCGACATTCCACGCCTGCACCTCGCTCAGGTGATCCGCCCCCGGCGCGATGTACATCTGGTTGAGCGTGCCCGCGCGGCGTCCGCCGCTCGGCGTCTCGAGCACGCGCGCGATCATGACGGCGCACAGGTTTTCCTGCGTCGGCACGTACACCATGCGCGTGTTCGGATTGAAGGCGCCGGGCTCCCAGTTCTTGCCGCCGTGCCACGACGGACAGAAGCTGGCGAGCTTGCCGATCGCCGCGCGGTGATCGGGATCGATCTCCGGACGGCCGCTCTTCGGATCAAGCCGTTTGAAGATGTCCTGGTGGACGTACGGCGTGCCGTCGATGAACTTGATCTTGCCGCTCGTCCGCTCGAGGAAATAGAGGTAGCCGCTCCGCGTGAAGTTGACGAGGCCCTTAATCGTCCGGCCGTTGCGCGTGAAGTCGACGAGCAGCGGCGGCGAGACCTCGTCGAAGTCCCACGATTCGTTCGGCGTGTACTGGAAGTAGCCCTTGATCACGCCGGTCGCCGCGTCGATCGCGAGCGTCGACGCCGTATAGAGATTGTCGCCCTCGCGCTCGGAGGCGACCCACGGGTTGCCGTTGCCGACGCCCCAGTACAGCAGGTTCGTCGCCGGATCGTAGTTGCCCGTCACCCACGTCGCGCCGCCGCCGGTCTTCCACTGATCGCCCGCGGGCCACGTGTCGCTGCCCGGTTCGCCCGGCGCCGGAATCGTATAGCACTTCCACGCCTGCGCGCCGGTCTGTGGATCGTAGGCCGCGACGAACCCGCGGATCGCGCCGTCGCCGCCGGAAATGCCGACCACCACCTTGCCGTTCGCGACGAGCGGCGCCGCGGTCATGTAGAAGCCCTGCTTGTTGTCGGCGACGATCGTCCGCCACGCTTCCTTGCCGGTCCTCGCGTCGAGCGCGACCAGCACCGCCTCGCCGAGCGCGAAGAACACCTTGTCGCCGTAGAGCGCGACGCCGCGGTTCACCGGCTTCGGCACGCGCGCGTCGGGCGGGCTCGGGCTGCGGTACCGCCACAGCTCCTGGCCGGTCTTCGCATTCAGCGCGATCACCTGGTTGTAGGAGGTCGCGACGAACATGACGCCGTTGTTGACAATCGGCGGCGCCTGATGCCCGTTGTTCATGCCGGTCGACAGCAGCCAGACCGGCTGCAGCCGCTTCACGTTCGCCGCGGTGATCTGCGTCAGCGGGCTGTATCCCCACCCGTCGTACGATCGGCGAACCATCAGCCAGTCGCGGTCGTCCGGATGCAGCAGGCGTTCATCGGTGACCGGCTGATACGTCTGGAGAACGGCCGGCGGCGGCGCAGGCGGCGGTTGAACCGGAATCAGGAGCCCCGACGGCGACTGTTGCGTGGGCGTTGACGGAGGCAGCCCGGTCGGTCGCTGCTGGTTCGCCGAGGGTGACGGCTGCCGGGCCGGCGGTTGCTCGCCGATGCCGCGAGCCGCGCCGACAATCGCGAGCACGACGATGATGGCGGCGCACCGGATCGCCGCGCCGACGCGGTGCCGACCGGCGACGGGCGACGGGCGGCCGCTCGAATCGAACATGAAGGCTCTCCTCGGAAGCGAAACCGCGGCCGCGCGCGCGGCGTGCGGCCGCGCTCGACCAGATCCCGTACACAGTTGTGACGACGGGACTATAGCGTGGCGTTCGCGCCGCCGGTTGTAGCAAGTTGTCTCAAGACGGGGACCCGCCTTCTTTACGGTCTGGGGAGCGCCGCGCGGGCGCGAGCGAGACCATCCCGCGCTCCGGCGGACACCGGATCGAGCGCGAGCGCTTCGGCGAAGTCCTCGGCGGCCGCTGGGGCGTCCGCAGACTGCAGGTGGATCAAGCCGAGGTTCACATACGCCGACGCGTCGCGGGGGTTCAGGCGGATCGAGGCCTTGAACGCGGCCTCGGCGCAGTCCCGGCGACCCTCGTTGGCGCAGGCCACGCCGAGCAGGTTCTGCGCCTTCGCATGGCGCGGGTTCGCGGCGACGATCCGCCGCGCTTCGGCGGCGGCTTCCTCGTTGCGCCCGCGCAGCAGGAGCGCGGCCGCGCGGTAATAGCGGCCATCGTCGCGTCCGGGAAACCTGGCGACGAGCGCGTTGGCGAGCGGCTCGAGCCGCGCGCCGTCGCTCATGTCGGCGAGCACCGACGCGAACTGCTCCGCCGGCCGCGGATCGTCCGGCGCGAGACGTCCTGCCTCGACGGCGGCCGCGAGCGCGCCGTCGAAATCGCGCGCGGCGGCGCGGACGCGGGACAACTCGACGCGCACCGGCGCGTTCGCGGGCTCGTCGCGTGCGAGCGTCTCGAGCCACGCCCGCTCCTCGTCCTGGCGGCTCGCGCCGCCGGCTGCATCCGAGACGCCTCGCAAGGCGTCGGCGTCGCGATCGTCGAGCGCCGCCGCGCGGCGGAAGCTCGCGTACGCGGCGGCATAGGCCTGGGCCTTCAGATCCATGGCGCCGCGGGCTTTCCAGCTCCGCGCGGTAGCGGTGCGCATCACAGCGGCGACCGCCGGCGGCAGCTGATCACGTGCGGTCAGGCTCTGCAGGGCCGCCGTGTTCTCGTTCGTGAAGCGGCCGTAGATCCGGCGCGGCGCGGAGAACTCGAGCGCCGTGCGATCGTCGGTCTGCAGCGACGCCCGCCGGCCGTAGCGTGCGAGCTCGGAGGGACCGCCGGCGAACAGCGACAGCAGATCGAAGGCCGCCGCGTCGGCGGTCACCTGCACGTCGGCCAGCGTCGCCGCCGCCGGCGCCGAACCCGATCGCGCCGCGAGGTTCGCGAGCGCTGAGTCGACGTCGCCGTCGATCAGGCCGATGAGCAGGACGTCGCCGTCGCCGACGAGCCACATCGTGCCACCAGGGAACACCGACGCGAACGTGGCGACGATGGATCGCAGATCGTCCGCGCTCATGTCGTAGGTGTGCGCCCACTGGCAGAGGACGCCTCCGGGCCGCAGGCGCGCCCGCGCCGCTTCGAAGAACTCGCGCGTGAAGAGCGCGGCGACGCCGGCCATCCACGGGTTCGACGGCTCCGAGACGATCACGTCGTAGCGGCGGCCGGTGAGCTGCAGGTGCGACCGGCCGTCGCCGACGATCAGGCGCACGCCCGGCGCGTGGAGCGCGTTGCCGTTCTCGTTGGAGAAGAAGGCGGATGCCTCGACGACCTCGCGCGAGATCTCGACGACGTCGGCGTGGCGCACCAGACCGGTGCCCAGCGCGGATCCGAGCGTGACGCCGCTGCCCAGGCCGATGACGCACAGCTCACGCGGGCTGCGGTGCATGAGGACGGGCAGCACGCCGAGAAGACGCTGCGTGAGCATGTCGCCGGCGTTCGACGCATCGATCTTTCCGTCGATCGCGAGCGCGAGCGCGCCGCCGAGGCGCCGGACGCTCACCGTCCCCGCGGCGCCCTCGGCGTAGTACTCGAGGCGGCCCGCTCGCAGGCTGGCTTCGAGGTCGGTCGCGTCGCCGGCGTTCAGATACGGCGCGTACTTGTACGCGCCGCTCGACAGCAGATCGCGATCCCATCGCGGGATGTCGACGGCGATTGTCAGGAGGAGCGCGATCGCCGCCAGGCCCGAGACGGACACGAGGCGGCGCGTCCTGCCGAGCGGCCGCGACAGCAGCCAGACGCCGGCGACGAGCGCCGCGCCAATCGCGCCCGCGCGGCTCGTCGCCACGAACGTCGTCCTGAGGCCGAGGAGCGGGACGAGGAGGAATCCAGCGGCGAGCGCTCCGAGAATCGCGCCCGACGTGTTGGCGGCGTAGACGCGAGCGGCGTCGCGCCCGACGGCGCGCGCCAGCCCGGACGAGGCCGTCGCCAGCGCGAGCGGAAACGCCGCGCCGAGGGCGAACGTCAGCGGCAGCATCAGCAGCGCGATCTCGAACGCCTGCCGCACGATCACCGACTGGAACGTCACGCCCGCGGCGGCGACCTGCGACGCGACGACGAGCGTGAGCCGCGACGCGGCGTACGACGCGGCGATCGCGGCGGCCACGGCGGCCAGCGCGAGGGTCAGCGCGAGCCACGGCGCCGGCTGCGTCGCTCGCCGGACGAGACGCGTCGCGGCGGCCGAGCCGAGCGCGATCCCGCAGATGAAAGACGCGGCCATCGTGGCGAACGCGTACGTCGTCGGACCGATCACGGCCGCGAGCAGTCGTGTAAACGCGACCTCGTACACGAGGCCGGCGAATCCCGAGAACGCGATCGCCGCGCACGCGAGGGCGGGCTGCGGCCGGCTCGTCTGCGGCGGAGAACGGCGCGACGCCTGCGCCGCGAGCCTCGGCGGTGTCTGCGCGCGGCGCCGCGCGGACGCCTCGGGAGCGATGTCGACTGGCGGAATCGCGGCGGCATCGCGGCTCGCGATCCACAGCGCGCCGAGCGCGGCGGCGCCGTTCAGGCCGACACCCACCCAGGTCGTCGCGCGGATCCCGAGCGCGGGCAGCAGCCAGAAGCCGGCCGCCATCGCGCCGAATGCCGCGCCGGCGGTGTTCGCGGCGTAGAGCAGCCCCGCGTCGGCCGCCGAGCGCGCCTCCGGATCGCGGCTGGCGTGCGACGCGCCGCTCGACATCCAGTCCGCCGCAATCGGGAAGGTCGCGCCCATCGCGGCGGCCGGAATCGCGAGCAGCGCCAGGGTCATCGTCACGCGCGCGGCGGCGAACCGCGCGGGCGCGTCGCCGTCGGCGTACGCCCACGCGAGGGCCGGTTCGAACGCGCGGAGCGCGAGGGGGAGTCCAATGGCGATCGCCGCCACCAGGATTTCGAGCGTCGCGTACGCGTGCAGGCGGCGCGCCGCCGGTGGAGGATAACGACCTGCGAACCAGGCGCCGACGGCGAGACCGCCCATGAACGCCGCGAGGACGGCGCTGACCGCGGCGACCGTGTGGCCCATGTGCAGCGTCAGCAGGCGCGTCCACGTGACTTCATAGATCAGCGCCGCGGCGCCCGACGCCGTGTAGCAGGCGACGAACGCCCCTCGCGGCGGCGATGCGGCGCGCCGCGCTGGCACCGTCGCGTCGAGAGAAGCTGGAGAACGTTTCACTGCGGCCTCTGATCGTCGTCGATGCGATCTCGGGCGTCAGCGCGCTGGCTGATCGTCCACGCTCGCGCGATCGTGTCACGACGGTCGATGCGGGTTCAACTGAGGCCGTTCTGAAGCCGAACGCGAGGAGCCGAACACGCAGCGCCAATGCTGCTGGACGACCGGGATCGTGAAGGTCGCGGTCAAGCCGAACCGACCGCGGCGTACGACGCCTACGACGCCGCCTTGATCTTCGGGAGGAACGACAGGAAGCGCTTCGGGTTCTCCACGATGATCTTATGGATCGTCGTCTCCTTCACTCCGGCGTACCGGAGCTTGGGGAGAAAGATCGTCGTCACCGAGCTGTAGCCGGCGCCGCCGTTGAATTTGGTCTCGCGCTCGGCGGCGAAATCGGACGAGAGCAGGATGTGATCCTCGTATCCTGCTTCCAGCACCTGCAGAATCAACGCGACTTTCTTGGCGTCGCCTTGCCCGAGCTGATGGCCGACGGTGTCGAATCCCAGGAACGCGCCGCGCCGGGCGATCTCCTTGTGGGTCTCAGCCTTTGGATCGTCGGTAATGTCGGAGAGATGCCCGATGCAAAGGTTCCGCGGATTCGCGCCGGCCGATTCCAGGATCTCGAGCTGCTCGAGCGCGCATTTCTTGCAGCCGGCGTGCGACGTGTGCGTGAACACCGGCAGCCCGGTGCGCACGTGCGTCCTGCCCACGACACGCAGGACCTTCCGCTCGTCGCGGGTCATCTGTTCGGAGCTGCCGATCTCGCCAAAGGCGCCCCACCGTTTCGCGGAAGCGTCCTGCACCAGGCCATCGATCAGCTGATCCTCCGATTGGCTGGCGACCTCGGGCGGATACAGAATCTGGAGATAGTAGCCGCCGCTGGCGACGACGTGCACGCCCGAGCGCTCTGCGATCTTCCGCAGATCCTCGTAGCTGGTTCCCATGTCCGCATGGCCGCCGTCGACGATACAGCTCAAGCCCTCTTTGCCGGCTGCGCGAAGTTCTTCCGCCACAATCTCGGGCCTCGTCAAGTACGACGGAGGCGGAGGCGTCGCGGGCCGAGGCGCGTTCGCCGGCCGCATCCGCTCGAAAAAGTCGGCGCCGAACGACAGATGCTCGTGGAAGAGGATCGCGCCGTCGCCGAGCGCGGTCGACGGCAGATCTTTCAGGATCGTTCGGATAATGGCGCCTCGAGGCACCGGCGCGAGTCTTTGCGCCGAGGACGCCTGGGGGAGCGCTGCCACGATCCCGTCGTCTGGTGCGATCGCGGTGGCAAGGCCCGCACCAACGCCCGCGCCGATCAGACGAAGCGCGCTGCGGCGAGTGAGTCCGGCTTCAACAGAGCGGCGCGCCATGTCCACGAGACCTCCCGAAGGCGCCGATTCTAGCATCCTCATCTTCGGGAACACGCTCTCGCGTCGGCCCTATAATGGCTGCCCAAATTCCGCCGTAGACCGGGAGGTTGCAATGAAGAAGTCCGCCACGGTCTGTGCTTTTTTCGCGGCCTTGCTGCTGCCGTCGTTTGCTGCAGCCCAGGCGGCCGGCGGCATCGCGGGCGTCGTGAAGGACACCTCGGGTGCGGTGCTGCCCGGCGTCACGGTGGCGGCGTCGAGCCCTGCGCTCATCGAGCGTATTCGATCCGTGGTCACCGACTCGGAGGGCCAATACAAGATCATCGATCTGCGCCCGGGCATCTACACCGTGACGTTCACGCTGCTGGGATTCAGCACGGTCAAGCGCGAAGGCATCGAGCTCTCGGCGGGCTTCACCGCCACCGTCAACGGCGAATTGAAGGTCGGCGCGCTCGAGGAGACGATCACCGTCGCCGGCCGGTCGCCGATCGTCGACACGCAGAACGTGACGCAGCAGAAGATTATCCAGATGCAGGTGATCCAGGCGCTGCCGAACACGGGAACGAACTTCGCAGCCTTGACCCCCGGCGCCACGCGCAACACGGACGTCGGCGGCAGCAGCGGCGCCGACACCGGCGCGACCTTCGCGATCCACGGTGGCCGTGGGCAGGACACGCGGCGCCTGATCGACGGGATGCGCTGGAACTCGATGGAGGTCGGGAACTCCGGCACCGGCTTCTATTTCGATCCGACGGGCGCAGAAGAAGTGTCGATTCAGCTTGGCGGCAACTCCGCGGAGTTCGAGCTGGGCGGCGTCCAGGTGAATCTGGTACCGAAGGCCGGCGGCAACACCTATCACGGGTACATGTTCGGCACGTTTACGAACGACACGTTCAACTCCACCGCGGTGCCGGATGATTTGAAAGCGCGCGGTCTGCCGACGATCGGAGCGGTCGATTACGTGTACGACGTCAGCGGATCGCTCGGCGGCCCGATCCGGCAGGACAAGCTCTGGTTCTTCTCCGCCCAACGCTGGTGGGGCAACTCGCAGTTCGTCCCGGGACTCTATTACAACAAGAACACGGCGGGGTGGACCTACGAACCGGACGTGAGCCGGCCGGCGGTCAACGACAACACGAATCGCCACAACAACGCACGGTTCACCTGGCAGGTGGCGCCGAAGCATCGCGTCAATCTGTCGTGGGACCAGGAATCGAACTGCGTCTGCCACTCCGGGCTGACCGGCAGCTTCGCGCCCGAAGGCGTGCACCGGTGGAACTTCGGTCCACCGAACTATCTCCTGCAGGCGACCTGGGCGTTTCCGATGACCAACAGGCTGATGTTCGAAGCCGGCAACACGTCGCTCATCTTCGATTACCCGACGATTCCGACCGAGGATCTGCCGCTCGGCACCAATCAGATCTCCGTCCTGGAGTTGACTGGATACACGGTCAACGGCGTCCAGGTGCCCGGCAATTTCCGGTACCGCTCGTCGGCCGGCGGGTGGCGGTACGGCCACAAGATCTCGAAGCAGTCGAATCAGCGTTTCGCCGTCTCGTACGTGACGGGATCGCACGCGTTGAGAGTTGGAGTGCAGGTCATGGAAGGATGGCGGCACTTCTACCAGGAGCCGAACGGGAACCTGGATTACACCTTCTCGAACGGCGTACCGTTCTCCATCACGCAGTGGGCCACACCGCTGCTCGACGAGGAGCGGTTGAAGGCGAGCCTGGGGCTGTATGCGCAGGATCAGTGGACGATCAAGCGGCTGACCCTGAACCTCGGGCTCCGCTTCGACTACTTGAACGCCGGCGTACCCGAGACCGATCTGCCGGCGGGTGTGTTCGTGTCCGCGCGCCGCTTCGACGCGATCGCGTGCTTGCCCTGCTGGTCGGACATCAATCCGCGGCTCGGTGCCGCATATGACCTGTTCGGAAACGGCAAGACGGCCGTGAAAGTCAACGTGGGCAGGTACGTCGGCGGCGAGGCGGTGGATATCGCGAGCGCGAACCACCCGGTGAACTCCTCGGTGGCTTCGGCGAACAGAACGTGGAACGACGCGAACCGGGATTACGTGCCGGACTGCGATCTGACCAATCCGCTCCTCAACGGCGAGTGCGGCGCGCTCGACAACCTGAACTTCGGGCGCAATAATCCAGGCGCCTACCGCTACGATCCGGACCTCCTCAACGGGTGGCGGAAGCGGAACTACACCTGGCAGGCGCAGGCGTTTCTGCAGCACGAGCTCGCGTCGAACGTCGGCGTCACGTTCGGTTATTTCCGGACGTGGTACGGCAACTTCCGTGTCACCGCGAATCGGGCGCTTTCACCGGCCGACTTCGACGGCTACTGCATCGCGTCACCTGCCGACCCGCGCTTCGCCGTCAACAGCGGCAGTCAGATCTGCGGTCTGTTCGACGTCAAGCCCGCGCAGTTCGGTCAGAGCCGGCAGGCCGTCGAGCTCGCGTCGACCTACGGCGACTACACCGAGGTGTACAACGGCTTCGACCTCATCGCCAACGCGCGGTTGAAGAAGCTGTATCTGACGGGTGGAATGAACACCGGCCGCACCGAAGTCAACTATTGCGGCGTCGTCACCGGCAATCCGCAAGTGGTTCCGGTCGTCGCGACCACGGCGACGGCCGGCGTGCCGTCCTTCACGCAGCCGAGAACCCCGGCGTTCTGCGATCTCGTCACGCCGTTCAACGCCCAGACGCAGATCAAGCTGGCGGCCATCTATACGCTGCCGTACGACATCCAGGTGAGCGCGTCGTACCAGCGCTTCCCGGGCGTCACGCAGTCGGCCAACATCGTAGCGACGAACGCGACGATCGCGCCGTCGCTCGGCCGCAACTTGTCGTCGGGACCAACGGGAAGCGTCGTCGTCGACGTGCTGCCCCAGCAACAACAGTGGGAAGATCCGTCCAATCAGACCGACATCCGGTTCATCAAGGCGGTCCGGCTCGGCGGCACACGCAAGCTGCAAGGGATCGTCGACATCTTCAATGCGTTCAACGCGCGGCCGGTGCTCGGCGTGAACACGCGCTACAGCGGCGCAACGGGCGGCGCCTGGCTGCGCCCGACGAGTACCCTGGTCGGCCGGCTGCTGAAGTTCGGCGTGCAGTTCAATTTCTAAGATGAACGCGTTGCTCGAATCCAGGGACGGTCGACGTCTACCATGTGATCGAGGTACCGGCTCCCGAGCGTCGAGCGGCCCGATAGGCAAGGTTCGCCGCCACCATGTCTTCCATCGCGATCCCCATGGCTTTGTAGACAGTGATCTCGTGATCGCTTGCCCGCCCTCTCCGTCGATCGTTGACGATTTCGCCGAGCGTCGTCGCATGCGCGGCTGCGACACCGGCGAGCTCGGCACATCCGACCGGCGGCGCAGCAAACGCATCCATCGTTTCGACGAAGAGACGTCGACCGCGTGCGAGCGCGCGCGGAAGCTCTCCGTCCGGAGGGTGATAGCCGACCGATGACACATGCGCGCCAGGCTGTACCCAATCCGCGTCGATGACGGGTGCTGCCGAATGCGTGGCCAGGCAGACAATGTCCGAACGCTCGATTGCGGCCTTGTTATCGCGAACGGCGCGCGCCTTCGGATGGAGAGCAGCCAGCCGCTCGGCATGCGCCAACTCGAGCGAGCAAATCTGAATCTCGTCGAGATTGCACACGAGAGGCAGCAGTCGCAGGTGCTCCCGCGCCTGAACACCGGCGCCGACGATCGTGGCGATGCGGCTCTCCGGCCGCGAGAGCAGCTTGTGCGACAGCACCGCCGCGGCGGCCGTGCGGACGCCGGTAATGTAGGTCGCGTCCATGACGCAGGTGACCGCGCCTGTTTCGGGATCGAAGAGATTGACGATCGCCAGATGATTCGGCAGACCGCGCGGCAGATTGCCGTCGAACACATTGACCACCTTCACACAGATCTGCATGCCGGGCTGCCATGCCGACATCGCGAGCGAAAACCCTCGTCCCGGCACCGTGATTTCAGGCCGCGGAGGACACTGTATTTCGCCGCGCGCGAGCGCTCCGAACGACGTTTCCAGCTCGCGAAGCAGCTCCGCTGGATCGAGGAGCTGCGCCACCTCGGCCTCGCTCAGACCCAGCACCTGCTGCGTCCCCTTCCCGACTTCGAAAGCGGCCTTCGTCATAGCCATGACGCGCGCAGTATATCGAGCTGACTCGGCAACGATTGCAGGACCGTCGTAAAAACTCGCATCGAGAACCCGGAAGCGGCGGTATGATCCCCGCGTACGGCATGGGTGTCAGTCGCTGGCACTGATGAACAGGAGGTTTCTGTGCATCGCACGTGTGTCGCGAACCCGAAGATATTGGTTCTGATCGCGGCGGTTGCGTTGGCCGGCGTCACTGTCGCCGCTCAAACCGCCACGCCCACGAACCACTCGGCGTCGATGCTCCCGCGCGCGGCCGACGGGCATCCCGACATCTCGGGAATCTGGGAGCACAACGCAGCCACGCCGCTGGAGCGGCCCGACGAATTGGCGGATCGGGCCACGCTCACCGACGCGGAGGTGGCCCAGCTGAAGGCGAAGGCCGCCGAGTTGTTCAGCGGCGACGGGGATGCCGGCTTCGGCGACACGATCTTTCTCGCCGCGCTGCGCAACATCCTCGGCAAGGAAAACGGATTCAAGTCCAGAGACGTCGGCACGGGCGATTACAATTCCTTCTGGGTCGTCGGACGATGGTTCGAACATCGGACCTCGCTCGTCACCGATCCGCCCAACGGCAAGCTGCCGCCGATGACCGCTGACGCGAAGGCGCGGCAGGCCGCGGCGGCTGAACACCGCAAGGCGCACCCGTTCGACGGGCCCGAGGACATCGCGATTGGCGAGCGGTGCATCACGGGAAGCGTGCCGATGCTCGGCGCCGGCTACAACAACTACTATCAGATCGTCCAATCGCCGACGCACGTCGCCGTCAACATGGAGATGAGGCACGACACGCGGATGATCCCGATCACGAATCGTGCGCATCTCCCGAGCAGCGTGCATCTGTGGCTGGGTGATCCGGTTGGCCGCTGGGACGGCGATACGTTCGTCGTCGATTCGGCCAACTTCCGCAATGACTCTCCGGTTGGCAGGGGCGGCAGCAGTGAAAAGCTGCACCTGATCGAGCGGTTCAGCCGTCTCGACGCCAACACCCTGAAGTACGAGGTCACCGTCGACGATCCGGCGACCTGGACGAGGCCGTGGACCGCCGTCCTGTTCATGAAAAGCACCAAGGACCAGATCTACGAGTACGCCTGCCACGAGGGGAACGAGGCGATGTACGGCACCCTCAACGGCACGCGCGTGCAGGAGAAGAACGCTCGGGAGAAAGTGAAGACCACGAGCCCTTCCCGCTGATCGATCGCGCACGTCTCCGATTCGCCGGCCGCACGGACGGCGAATCGGGGATCTCTCCTACGCCTTTCTGCGACCGGAGTAGAATCCGCCAATCATGTTCGAGCGTGTCTGGAGGCGACATGTCAGGCGGTAGCCGTCTCGCGGCGTGCGTCGGACTCCTCGTGCTCGGCGCCGTCACCCATGCATGTTCGTCATCGCAATCGAAGGCGGGCCATCCGCCCGCGACGGAGCTCTGGGGAGACATGAAAGCGGTCGTGTCCGTCAAGGAGTTGATGCGCGACATGCTCGATCCGATCGCCGACAACATCTTCGACGCAGTCAGCATCGTCGAAAACAAGAGCGGTACGGTGGAAGTCGGTCCGAAGACGGACGAGGACTGGGAGCGAGTCCGAATCGGAGCGGTCACGCTGGCGGAAGGCGCGTACCTGCTCAAAGTTCCACGGCCGTTCGCGCCGGCCGGCGATCTGAACAACAGCACCGGTCCGAACGCGGTGGAACTGTCGCCGGATCAGATCACGGCCAAAGTCAAAGCCGATCCCGTGGAATGGAACGCGAGAATCGAGGCGCTGCGAAACGTTGGTCTCGAGGCGATGGACATCGTGAAGCGCAAGGACGTCAAAGAGCTGTGGGACGCGGCTGACAACCTCGAACAAGCCTGCGAGGGTTGTCACAGAAGCTACTGGTATCCGGGCGAGACGCCCGAGTTCTACGGCAGGCTCGATCGTCGTTTGCGGGACATGCAGCGCCCGCGGGGCGGCCCTGGAAGCCGCTGACGTGCAACGCACCGCCATCGGGCGGCTGCTCCTTCGATGCGTTGCAAAAGAGATTCTTGACAGCACGCGGATTAAGGGATAACTCTTCGCGCCACGTCGCAGATGCTCCGTTGAACGCGATCGGGGGTCGAGATGCGGACACGGATTGGACTCGCGATTCTCGCGGCCGGCGTGATCGCCGTTGCGGCCGTCCTCGTCTTCATCGTGCGGCCGGCGTCCGGCCGGGCCCAGAGCGGCGCGATGCCGCGCGCCGCGGACGGCAAGCCGGACCTCACCGGGATCTGGCAAGCGATGAACTCGGCGAACTGGGATCTTCTGGCGCACGAAGCGCGCCGCGGCCCGGTGATTGCGCTCGGTGCGGCGTTCAGCGTCCCGGCCGGTCCAGGCGTCGTCGAGGGGAACGAGATCCCCTACCTGCCCGAGGCAGCGGCCAAGAAGAAAGAGAACGCCGCGAACTGGCTGGCGCGCGATCCGGAAATCAAGTGTTTCCTCCCCGGCGTGCCGCGCGTTGTCTACATGCCGTATCCGATCCAGATCGTGCAGGGGCGCGACACGATGCTGATGACGTCGGAATTCGCGAGCGCCAGTCGAACCATCAGGATGAACAGCAAGGAGAAGAGCCCGACCGACAGCTGGATGGGCTGGTCGATCGGCCGCTGGGAAGGCGATGCGCTCGTCATCGAGGTCACCGATCAAGTGCCTCAGACGTGGTTCGATCGGGCGGGAGATTTTCACAGCGCGGCGCTCAAGGTCGTCGAGCGGTTTACCGTGATCGATCGGAATACGATCAACTACGAAGCCACGATGGAAGACCCGAAGGTTTTCTCGCGCCCGTGGAAGATCAGCATGCCGCTCTACCGGCATCTCGAGAAGAACGCTCAGGTGATGGAATACAAGTGCGTCGAGTTCGTGGAAGAGTTGATGTACGGTCATCTGCGCAAGCAGCCGACCGCTCCGTAGCCCGATATCGCAGCCAGACACACCAGACGGAGGCCGCGCGATGAACAGGCGTTCGAGCGCCGCACGTGCCACGATCGTGTGGGCAATGCTCGGGGCATTGCCTGCGGCCCAGACCGGCATTCCAAAGTCGACGGAGTTGAATCCCGGACGTGTCGCGCCCGGCAACGGCAATTTCATCGTCATCGGCTGCGTCAGCCGCGAGGGACAGGGCACGCCGCCGACCTTCGTGATCGCCGATTCGCGCTCGAAACCGCCTGCCCGGTATCGGCTGGAAGGCGACGCGGATCTCCTGCGGCTGCACGTCGGACACACCGTGGAGATCGGTGGACCGATCACGCCCGCATCGGGCGCGCGCGGCGGCGCAAACGCCGCGATGAGGTCCTTCAAAGTCGAGTCGCTGATCTACATCGCGACGACCTGCGTGAACCTGCAGTAAGACGGCGGCGCCGCGCGCTGCCCGTCTGAAAACTACCGAGGTGGCGGGAAGACACGCGGGCGCGGCTCTTCTAATCGCCGGCGTCCTGGCCGGCTGTCGCTCGGATGCGCCGCCGCGTTCGAGCGCCGCCGCGTCGAGCGCGACCGCCGGCGGAAGCGACGCGGGAGCGGCGTGGTTCGTCGACCGGGCGCAAGAGAGCGGCCTGGCCTTCACGTACTTCAACGGCATGTCAGGCGAATTCCTGTTCCCCGAGATGTTGCCGGGCGGCGTGGCGCTGTTCGACTACGACAACGACGGCGACCTCGACGTCTTCTTCGTGCAGGGACGGATGCTCGACGCGGCAAAGCCGCCGAGCGATGCGGCCGCGCCGCGTGCGCCGCTGCCCCTCGGCGGGCGGCTGTTCAGAAACGATCTCGTCGTCAATCCAAACGGCTCGCGCACGCCGCATTTCGTCGACGTCACGGAACGAAGCGGTATCGACGCGCACGGCTACGGCATGGGCGTCGCCGCGGGCGATTTCGACAACGACGGCTGCGTCGATCTGTACGTGACGAACTTCGGGCGCAATCAGCTGTTTCGAAACAACTGCGACGGGACGTTCACCGATGTGTCGAGACGGAGCGGGACGGACATTTCGGGATGGAGCGTGCCGGCCGCGTTCGTCGACTACGATCGCGACGGGTGGCTCGACCTGTATGTCGGCAACTATGTGGTCTGGGACGTTGCGTCGGATCAGAAGTGCACGGGCCTGACCGGTAAGCGCGACTATTGCACGCCGGCCGTCTACCGTCCGCAGCGCGACCGCCTGTTTCACAACAATCGTGACGGCACGTTCACGGACGTCACGGCGGACGCGCTGCCTGGCGGTCCCAACGGCCCGGCGCTCGGTGTGACGACGGCCGATTTCGACAACGATGGCTGGATCGATATCTACGTCGCGAACGACGGCCGCGACAACGTTCTGTGGATGAACCAGCGTAACGGCACGTTCAAGAACGTGAGCGTGCTCGCCGGCGTGGCGGTCGGCGCCGACGGCCGGCCCAAGGGCAGCATGGGCGTCGACGCGGGGGATTTCGACAACGACGGGAACGAAGATCTGTTCACGACGCAATTGCCGTCGGAAGGAGCCAGCCTGTATCGCAATCTCGGCTCCGGTCTGTTCGAGGATTCGAGCGCGGCGTCCGGGCTCGGCCCGATGACCTTCGGCTACACCGGGTTCGGCACCGCCTGGTTCGATTTCGACAACGATGGCTGGCTGGATCTGCTCGTCGCCAACGGCGCGATCGAGGCGATCAAGGAGCGCGGCGAGCAGCCGTTTCCGTATGGCGAACCGAAGCTCCTCGTCCGCAACCTGCGCAACGGCCGGTTCGAGAACGTCACGCCGCAGGCGGGGGCCGCGTTCCGCCAGTTCGAAGTCAGCCGCGGCGCAGCCTTCGGCGACATCGACAACGACGGCGATGTCGACGTCGTCATCTCCAACATTCGTGCTCCCGCCCGGCTGCTGATGAATACGGTTGGCAATCGCAGGCATTGGGTCGGTCTGCGCCTGCTCGGCGCGCCCGCCGAGTCTCGCCTGACACGAACCGCCGACGACCCGGTACGCTGGCGCGACATGCTGGGAGCGCGCGTCGAAGTGATTCGCAGGAATGCGCCGACGCTCTGGCGGCGCGCCAGGTCCGACGGCAGCTACGCGTCGGCCAACGATCCGCGCGTCCTCGTCGGCCTGGGCGACACGAACGATCCGCCGACGGTACGCGTCCACTGGCCGGACGGCCGCGTCGAACAATGGCGCGCGGTCGCAATCGATACGTGGACCGCTCTCCGGCAGGGCGAAGGCACGGCGCGGTGATACCGGCTCGATTGCGATGGCTCGCCGTGGCGGCCACGTGCGCGGCCCAGGCCGGCGCGTGCGCAGCGCCGTCGAATGAACCTTCCCTGCAGCCGGTTGCGGTACCCGACCTCTCCGCGATGGAAGCGTCCGTCCGCGATCAGTTCCGCGTCCGGCACTCGACGCTCGTTGCGCAGATCGAACGCCGGGGAACAGGCGTTGCCGATCTCGGGACCGCGTACGGCGAGCTCGGCAAGCTGCTCATGGCGGCGTCGTATTTCGATCCGGCCGAAGCTGCCTATCGCAACGCGCAGACGCTCGCGCCGGCCGATGCGCGGTGGCCCTATTACCTGGGACACCTCTATAAGACGAGAGGGCCGCTCGAGAAATCTGTCGCCGCGTTCGAGAGAGCGCTGCAACTCCGGCCGAACGACGTGGCGACGCTCGTGTGGCTCGGCGAGGCGTATCTCGCGCAGGGACGACCGGATGCCGCGCAGCCGTTGTTCGATCGCGCGCTCGGGCTCGAACCGCGCTCTGCTGCGGCGCACTTCGGCGCGGGTCGCGCGTCGCTCGCGAGACGTGAGTATGCCGGCGCCGTCACGCATCTCGAGACCGCGCTCGCGCTCGATCCGCGGGCGACGTCGACGCACTATCAGCTCGGGATGGCGTACCGGGGACGCGGTGATCTGGCGAGAGCTGAAGCGGAGCTGGCCCGGAAAGGAGCCATCGAGCCGCGCCCCGACGATCCGTTGATGCGCGCCCTCGACGATCTGCTCGAGAGCGCCGAGGCGTACAACGTGCGCGGCGGTCAGGAGCTCGACGCGCGCAACTGGGCGGCAGCGGCTGAAGATTTTCGCAAAGGGCTTGCACTCAAGCCTTCCGACGCGTCGCTTCGTCACCGGCTCGGAACGGCGTTGTTTCAGGCGGGCGACGCGGCCGGCGCGGTCGAACAGTTTCGAGAGGTGATTCGGACGTCACCGGACTTCGCGAAGGCGCATTTCAGCCTGGGCGTCGTCATGGAAGCCGAAGGACGGCATCAGGAGGCGATCGAATCGTTCTCGAACGCGGTGACGCACGACCCCGCTTACCTTCAGGCGCGCCTGCAGCTCGCGCGTGTGCTGGCGCGAAACGGCGCGGCGGAGAAGGGCCTCGCCGAGTACCGACAGGTGCTCGAACGCGACCCCGCCATGAAAGAAGCGGTCGTTGGATACGACCTGACGCTCGTGCGCCTGGGCCGCTATCGCGATGCGCGGGACCAGCTGACCAGCGCGATGAAGACGTACCCTGCGGATCCGATCTTTGCCTATGCGCTGGCGCGCGTGCTTGCCGCCGCCCCGGACGGCCGGGTTCGAGACGGCGCGCGGGCGAAAGCGCTCGCCGACCACCTGCTCGAGACCGAGCGCAGCATCGATGTGGGCGCCACCGCAGCAATGGCTCTCGCGGAATTGGGTGAGTACGCGCAGGCGGCGGCTGTCCAACGTGACGTGATCGCCGCGGCTCGAAGCGCGGGCCTGCACGACGTGCTGCGGCACCTGATCGCGAACCTGAACTTATACGAGCGTGGGCAGCCCTGCCGCACACCTTTCACGGACGACGAACTCCCTTGAACGGGCCGTTGTTCAGGCTGCGCGGCGTGGCCGTCGCCCGGCCGGAACCAGTGCGAGATCAGAAGGTCAGCTGAGCGCTGATCTGCACGATCCGCGGGTCGAGAATCGTCGTGGGCGAACGCCAGTTGGCGCCGAACGTCGTCTGGAGAGATTGGATGGCGCTCGAATTCAGCGCGTTGTACGCATCGACGTTCGCCTGAAACGTGTACCGCGACGTCACTCTGAAGATTTTCGTCAGCCGCATGTCGAGCCGTCGGATGCGGCCTTCGAACAGCGTCTGCGGCGCAATGAGCGGCACGTTGGCCGTCGCGGCACTCCCGGCCAGGTTGCGACCGAGCGACGGCGCAATCGCGGAATTCGGCGCCGCCCAGACGGCTTCAACGGCCGGACCGGAGATGTCCTGGTACACACCGCTCACGACGAATCCGGCGCCGAGCGGCAGCGACCCATTGAGCTTGATTTGCGTCTGCGCCTTGAACGGGGTCACGATCCGACACACGCTCCGGCCGTCGACCGTCGTGGCTGTCTGCGGCCCGAATGTCAGCGCGCCGAAGCTCGTGAACCCGTAGTAGCCCGGGGCGTCGACGACGAAGCAGGTGTCGTTGACCGAGCGGCCGGTATCGAACCCGCCGCCGACCCGCGTGCCTCTCGCCAGCCGCGCATCGATGGCGATCGAAAAGAAGTCGTTGTAGCGGGTGTTCTTCCCGAACATCGACGTCGGCTGGACGACCTGCTGAACCTGCCCGAATTTCCCGGGCCTGATGTCCGACATGCCGCAGATCTGATATCCACCACCGCCCGGCAGACGCGGATCGAGCGGCGCCGTGACGCAATACGAGTCGAAATCCGCCGTATCGACGAGAACGTTGTCGCTGACGCGGTTCTTGCTGTCGGTGTTGCGGTAGTACCCGCCGGTGTTCCGATAGTAGCCGCCCGTCATCGATAATCCGCGGCGCAGCTCGTGCTGGATCTCGCCCGAGAAATCCCAGTTGCTGTCGCGAACGCCCCACCCGTTCCGGATCGCGTCCGACCAGCTGATAGCCGTCGGGTTGGTCTGGCCGAAGAACTGGTTGTTGAGCGCGCCGCACTCGCCGTTCAAACCGATGTTGCCCAAATCGCAATCCGGCACGAAGTTGTGGTTGGCGTCGCCCCAGGCGCGGGTTGCCGAATTGACGGACGTGTTGATTGGATTCAACAGCTGCGAGACGTCGACATTCGTCTTGGCGACATAGCGGCCGATCGATGCCTTGAGCGCCGTCCGTCCGTCGCCGAAGAGATCGTAGGCGACGCCGAGCCGCGGGTTGAAGTCCTTCCAGTTCGGGATGTCGTCCACTTCCGGAAAGCTGCGCGGACCGACCCACTTGTTCGCGAACGTCGGCGCGCTCTGCACGCCTGGATAGCTTTGATCGAACAGGGCGGCCGGGGATCCGGGAAGATTCTGCGCCGGGTCGTACCCGACGAAGCGATCGAACCTCAACCCCAGCGTGATGGACACGCGCCTGACTCTCCATTGATCCTGCGCGTAGATGCCCAGGTCGTGGCCTCCGTCCTGCTCGCTGTACGGCGTCGTGCGCTGCGTGAGAGCGATCGGCGATCCGTTGCGGAACGTGTAGCTCATGTTCGCGTTGGCGAAGATGAACTGATCGGTGAACAGTTGCTCCGTCTGGACGCCGGCCTTGAACGTATGCGTACCGGTGACGTAGGTCGCGGAAAACCGCTGCGTCGTCCGGTTCGTGTAATCGGGACGTCCGCGGTAGGTGCTCGCCGACCCATACGTGATGCCGAGTCCGACGTCGGTCACGCTGGCGACGTCGGGCGTGACGCCCGGCTGCCACGTCTCGTTCCACTGTGAAATCGACGCGCCGTACCCGGCCTCGAGCAGCAGGTGCTCCGTCACCGGCGCGTTGTAGGTGGTCTGGATGAAGCGGTTCGGTTCGAACTTGTACGAGCCGACATAGGTTTCGACGGTGTTCACCGCGCTGATCGATCCGCAGTTGCACCCGATTTGATGATCAATGAAGAAATCGATCTTGTGCTTCGCGGCGGCCTGCCAGGTCACGCGGCCGCTCTGCGAGTCGTACGACTCCCACCGGCCGCTGCGCACGTCGAGCGGCCGATCCACCCACGGCGTGTAAGGCACGACGCGCAGGGGCGCGTCGGGAGGCGTCAGCGACTGGTCCTGCGTCTTGTTCCAGAAGACGCCGGCGTACTGCTTCGCCATCCCCCACGTGCGGTAGGCCCCGAAAAACCAGATCCGGTCCTTGACGATCGGCCCGCCAAGGCTCGCGGCCTCGTCGAAGATCTTCACGCGCTTGTTCGCCGCGTTCAGCCCGCGCGCACGCAGATCGTCCGTGAGGTTGTCGCTCTCCATCGAGTGGTTGCTGTACAGCCCGTTCAAGATCGTCCGGAACGTGTTGCCGCCCTGTTTCGGCACGACGTTCATCACGGGACCGTCCGCGTTGACCTCGGCCGAGATGCCGCTCGTCTGCAGCACCATTTCGTCGACCGTCGCGGCGTTGATTTGATAGCTGCTGTTGCCGGAGCTGTTCTCGACCCCCATGCCGTTGAACGACACCTTCGTGCCGCGCTTCCCATGGTAGGAGCCTGCCTCCGCCGTGTACTGGCCGCCGACGTCGGTGACGCCGGTGAACCCGGGCGTCAGCGTCACCATCGTGTTGATGTGCTTCGAGCTCGTTGGAAGCGCATCCAGCAGGTCGCTGGACGCCACGAGTTGCTTCCGGACATTCTGCGTATCGACGAGCGGCGCGGCGCCGGTCACGGTCACAGACTCTTCCAGCGCACCGACGTTCATCTGCGCGTCGACGGTCGCCGTGAAACCCGACGGCAGCACGATCCCGTCGCGCTTGTAGGTCGTGAATCCGGCAAGCGTGAACGTGACGGCATAGGTGCCCGGCTGCAGATCCACGATGTTGTAGCGGCCCTCGCCGTCGGCCGTCACGGTGCGGCTTCTTTCGATCAGCGCGGGGCTCGACGCTTCGACGGTGACGCCGGGTAAGACCGCCCCGGACGCGTCTTTGACGACTCCGGCAATGCCGCTGCTCTGCTGCGCGTTGGCGGCGGCTGCCCACAACAGCGCCGCAAGGACGAGACCGGTCGCTCCGAGACGATGGGACGGCACCATGCAGTCACCCTTCCCTGCAAGTCCGCGTTTCCCGCCGTTCGTTCAGTCGTGGCAGAGGCTAGTGTGATCGAACGATCCTGTCAATCACAATTCCATCGAGAATTCTTGACTGGTGGCGCACAAGCTGGTATCACGCTCTCGAACGAAGGAGTCGCCACATGCGCAAACACCTTCTGGTCGGCGTTGCGGGCATCGGTCTCATGCTCGGCTCCGCACCGCTCCGCGCTCATCACGCCTTTTCAGCGGAATTCGACCCTGAGAAACCGCTGAAGCTCGAAGGGACCATCAGCGCGACCGAGTGGGTCAATCCGCACGCCTGGATCCACATCGAGGTGAAGAAACCCGGCGGCGCGACCGAGGAGTGGATGATCGAGGGCGGCACGCCGAACACGCTGATGCGCCGCGGTGTCTCGCGCGATACGCTCAAGATCGGCACGCCCGTCGTCGTGACCGGCTATCAGGCCAAGGATGGCAGCAATCGCGCGAACGGGCGAGACATCACCTATCCAGACGGCCGCAAGCTGTTCCTCGGCTCAACGGGGACAGGCGCGCCGTACGACACGGAAGGCAAGAAAGACCCCAAGGAAAAGCGATAGTCAGCGTTTGGTCTCGAGCGAAGACGGCCGGCCGAACCTCGCCTCGTCGACCGGCACGTTGACCTTCACGTCGTTCAGCTGAAATGCGTCGCGTCCATCCAGCCAGGCGAACGTAAACCGGAACGGCATCTTCACGCCGCCGACGTCGCGATAGTCGGTGTAGTCGACCTGAGTGGGCAGGCGCCCGATCGGCGAGGTGCCGTATCGGATCATCCGCGCGAGAAGCCCTGTCTGCTTGTCGAAGTACAGCGTCGCGAACAGCCGTCCGGGACCGTTGCCCTGCACGACGTCGACATCGCGGTCGTTGATCGTTGCGGGCTGCAGCGTTCGGAGGTTCGTCAAGACGCGCTTGATCTGTGACGGGAACGCCAGCTCGGCGTCGAGCCTGGCGCCGTCGAGCTCGCTTCCGCTCAACTGATACTCGCCGAGGACCGTGAGCGGCGTCTTGATCCAGCCGGTGTTGCCGTCGAAGCTCCTGATGCTCGCGTCGCGACCCGTTGCCTGCTTGAACTCGATGATCGTGCTGCGCCGGTCGGGTGCCTTCGCGTAGATTTGCACCGCGCCGCCGCCGCCGAACCCGCCAAACCCGATGCTCGTGCCGGTGGCGGCGAAGCTGGTGATGCTGGCCAGCCGCTCGGTCCCGCCGACCGCCTGAATGTACTTGTCGATGATGTCGTCGGGCTTTGGCAGACCGGGAACCGACGCGACCACGAGATCATCCGGCTCCAGGGTTGGAGTGCCGTACACGAAATCAATCGCCGGCGTGACGACCGGTTTGTCGCGCCCGCGATGGCACGTCCAGCAGGTGACGAGTTGCCGCCCGCCGAAGTTGCTCTGGTTGATCGTCGTCACCATGTTGACCATCCGGCGCGCAATCACCTTGCGCGGAGTGTCGGCGGCCCAATCGACCTTGTCGGTGCCGGCCGCGACGTGGCACTCCGAGCAATCGAACCCGAGCGCGGCCGTCATGATGCCCATCGTGCCCATGAAGTCGGCCGCCGAAATGCCTTTGAGCGCCTGGATGTTCTTGAAGACCTGCTCCGCCAGCAGCGGACCCGAGGCTGACGCCGCCTGACCGCCCGGCGCGGATTGCGCGGAAGGTGCGTCGGCCGCACCTCGCGCGACGGCCAGCGCGATCGCCGCAATTGTTGAAGCACAGGCGACCCTTCGCGCCGATCCGGGCTTCATGGCAGGTCCTTCCTTGGGCTTTTCTGGTTTCTTGCCTTCACGGCTCGATTCGCGGCGCGACCGGCAGCGAAAGCTGCCGACGCTCGGGCGCGCAGTACATACCATGACCGTCGGCACGTTGACCGAAAACTTGAGTAGCAGTAAAAGAGACCGGTTCACATCGCCCACCGTGCCATCGAAAGCGGGAAGGAGCGAACGATGAGCGCCAGCACACTCGCGAGCGCAACCGGCGGCCGAGGGCGGGTTGAGCACCGGCTGCCGTCGCGGCTCGTTCGGCTGACCCGCCGCGCCACGGCGATCTGCGCCTGCGCGATCTTCGCGGCGGCATCTGCGAGCGCGCAAGGTACCAGCGCCATTGCAGGCGTCGTCCGCGATTCTTCCGGGGCCGTGCTGCCGGGCGTAACGGTCGATGCGTCCAGCCCGGCGCTCATCGAGAGAGTCCGAACGGTCGTCACCGACCGCGAGGGCCAGTACAAGATCCTCGATTTGCCGGGCGGCGTATATACAGTGACGTTCTCCTTGACCGGCTTCAGCACCATCAAGCGCGAAGGGCTCGAGCTGACGGCGAACTTCACCGCGAACGTGGCCGTGGAGATGCGCGTCGGACAGCTGGAAGAGACGATTACCGTCACGGGCGCATCGCCGATCGTCGATGTGCAGACCACCGCTCAGCACAAGGTCGTGTCGGGCGAGCTGCTCTACTCGCTGCCCATCACCAAGGAAATGGGCGGGTTCGCCAAGGTGACGGTCGGCGCGACGATTCGTCCCACGGCGCAGGATGTCGGCGGCAACATCGATCCGATGAACGGCTATACGGTGATTCACGGCGGCCATTACACCGACAATCGCGCGCTGCTCGACGGGATGCAGTTCAACGGCGAAGGGAACGGCCGTGGGTTTTATTTCAACCCGGCTGCCGCATCAGAGATAAGCGTTCAGCTCGGAGGCCAGACGGCCGAATTCGAGAACGGCGGCGCGCAGGCGAACCTCGTTCCGAAAGACGGAGGGAACAGGTTCACGGCGCTCTTCAGCGCGAACTATGCCGGCAAAGGTCTCGTCAGCGACAATCTCACCCCGGAGCTCCAGGCGCGTGGTCTCAAGCTCGTCAACACGACGGATCGCACCTATGAGGGCAACGTGGCCGTCGGTGGGCCGATCGAACGCGACAAGCTGTGGTTCTTCGCCTCGGTTCGGTGGTTCGGCTACAAGAATCTCATGGCAGGCGATTTCGCGAGCCTGACGCAGAACACACCCGTGTACACACCCGATCCGAGCCGGCCGGCCGTTCAACAACAGGACAATCGATCGGCCGGTGTTCGTTTCACGTACCAGGCGGCCGCGAAGGACAAGCTGCATCTCTCGTACGACATTCAGCACACGGACCTGTGCCTCGGCTGCAGTCCGCTGGTTGCGCCAGAAGCCACTTACACGACTTCTTATGCGAATCCGAATTACCTGCTTCAGGCCAAGTGGACCCACTTAGCCAGCAACAAGCTGATCTGGGAGCTCGCCGATTCCACGCTGATCTTCAACTGGCCCAACCATCGGAAACCGGAAGCGGCCAACGCCATCTCCATTCTCAACGGCAGCACAGGCTTCCGTTACAACGCGCCGCTGGCCTCGAGCCTCGGTCAGCGGGTGGCCAGCGAATCCAACCAGCGCGGGTCGGTGAGCTACGTCACCGGCTCGCACGCGTTCAAGGTGGGCTTCACGACGCAGGAAGCCTGGCACCACGCCTGGTACGACGACAACGGCCCGGCGGCCGGGATCGGGCCAGGCCTTGTTGCGTACACGTTCTTGAACGGGCCGTCAGGGAGTCCCGTGCCGTCGTCGATCACCGAGTATGCGGAGCCAATCACGTTCAGCGAGCGCCTGAAAGTGAATCTGGGCGCTTACCTGCAGGATCAGTGGACCTTGAAAAGAGTGACGCTCAACCTCGGGCTCCGCTACGACTACTTCAACGCATTTGTGCCTGCGCAGGATCTGGCGGCCGGCCCGTTCGTGCCGGCGCGTCACTACGACCAGGTCGACTGCGTGCCCTGCTGGAAGGACATCAGTCCGCGCCTTGCCGCATCCTACGACCTGTTCGGCGACGGACGAACGGCGGTGAAAGTGAACATCGGTCGATTTGCGGGCGCCGATATCTACACGATGGCGCGCGCCAATAACCCGGTGACACGCGCGATCCTGAACGCGTCTCGGACGTGGACCGATTCGAACGGCAATTTCACGCCCGACTGCAATCTCGTCAGTCCGATTGCGCAAGACCTCAGCGCGAGTGGCGGCGACGTGTGCGGCGCGATAGGCAATCGCAACTTCGGCCTGAACAATCCGAATGCGGCCATCTACGACCCCAGCGTCCTTCTCGGATACGGTGCGCGCCCGTACAACTGGCAGACGTCCGTGCAGATCCAACATCAGCTTCGGCGCAATATCGGTCTCACTGCCGGTTATTTTCGGACATCGTGGGGCGCAATCCAGGCGACGAAGAACACCGCCGTCGGCCTGAGCGACTTCAATACATACTGCGTGTCCGCACCGCTCGATTCGCGTCTCCCCGGCGGTGGCGGCTATCCGATCTGCGGGCTGTACGACTCGACGCCGGCCGCTTTCGGGCTGTCTACGACCGTCGTCGAGCGAAACGACGAGCTGACGGAGATTTACAACGGCTTCGACGTCGCGATCGACGTGCGCCTGCCGAAGGGCCTCACTGTCAATGGTGGATTGAATGCAGGCAGGACCGAATACGACAACTGCGCCCTGTTGAACAGCCCGCAGGTTGCATTCAGTAACGCCAGCGGCACATTAGCCGGCGCTCCGGGCGGCACGACGGCGCCGCGCACGCAGGCGTACTGTGACGCTCTCCCGCCGTGGTCTGCGGACACGCAGGTCAAATTCTCGGGCACGATCCCGCTGCCGTACCGGTTCTATACCGCCATCACGTACCAGAACCTGCCTGGTATCCCGTACTACGCGAGCGCGGTGTTCCGGAACGCCGACATTGCACCGTCGCTCGGTCGCAACTTGTCGGCGGGTGCGAACGGCACCGTCACGGTCGATCTGATCCCGCCCATGACACAGTTCGAACGCAGAATCCAGCAGCTCGATCTGCGGTTCGCCAGGAGTTTCCGAATCTCCAGACAACGCGTCGAACCGGAGTTCGACGTCTACAACGCGTTCAACGCGAGCCCGATCCTCTCGGTGAACAACAGCTACGGTTCGGCCTGGCGCACGCCGACCCAGATTCTCGCAGGCCGGTTGTTGAAGTTCGGCTTGAAGATGAGTTTCTAGATGAATTGAACGACGACTGCGTCCTCCGGATCGCGTGCTCGCGGCCCGCCCGTACTGTTCCACAAGTCGGCCGATATTCTTCGCGCCAGCCATGACATAAGTTCCGCGGTTGGCGAGGCGGTGAACGCTTCAGTCGACGGGCGGCGGTTCGGCGGTGCGAGGTCTACGCCGCGGTGAGGCCGAAAGCCGTTGTAGCTGATCGATGAAACGGCATCGAAGCTCGATGTCGTGCCGCAAGACGACCATTTCCGGTTCCTTGAAATCCGTCGACTGGAACCGAAGGCTGACCAATTGCAGCACGTGTAGGGACGCGACGTAGCAAACGGCGATCACGGCACGTCCTCGAGCAGGGTGAAAGGGCCGCTCATTTTACGTAGACCGAGTTAAGACACCCCACAGGCCGATCGTGCGAGAATGGCTCGAAAGTTGGAGACGCGAGATGGGAAAACTATCGCTGTTGCTGGCGGCCGCCCTGGCCGTTTCGGGCTCCGCGGCGCGCGCGCAGGACGCGCAGCGCGACTGGCCGCGCTATAACCGCACGCTCACCTCGGATCGCTATTCGCCGCTTGATCAGATCAACGCGGGCAACGTCGCCGCGCTGAAGCAGTTGTGCGTCTACGATCTGGACGTCGACACCAGCTTTCAGACGGGACCGATCGTGATCGGCGGCGTGCTGTATGCGACGACGGAGAAGGAAATCGTCGCGATCGACGCCCGAACGTGTCAGGAGAAATGGCGCGTCAAAGAGGACGTGCCGTCGCGCCAGCTGCGCGTCAACCGCGGCGCCGCGTATCTCGACGGGTCGCTGTTCCGCGGCACCGGAGAGGGCGACGTGATCGCCTACAACGCCGCGACGGGCGCGAAGCAATGGACCGCGCACGTCGCGGATCCGCAGAAAGGGGAAAGCATCCCCTCGGCACCCATTGCGTGGAAGGGCCTCGTGTTCATCGGAACGGCAGGCGGCGACCGCTACGGCATGGCCGGACGTGTCTTCGCGCTCGATGCGCGGAGCGGCAAGAAGGTTTGGGAAACCTACACCGTACCGACCGACGCGCCGCAGCCCGGCAACGAACAAATGCAGGCCCAGGCACGCACGACGTGGAGCAACGCGAGCGGTGTGCCGATTACGGGCGGCGGAACCTGGACGAGCTACACGCTCGACGCGGACCGCGGACTCCTGTTGGTGCCGGTCGGTAATCCCGCGCCGGATTTCGCCACCGAGGTTCGTCAGGGCACGAATCTGTACACCAATTCGATCCTGGTCCTCGACGCGAGCACCGGAATCTATCGGCATCACTATTCGCTCGTGCCGGC
>Ga0075434_100000632_pt1 | contig 27249 bp, 24 predicted proteins | sample RhiMethybrSRZTD3_FD_75298 | JGI IMG/M metagenome (GOLD analysis project Ga0075434, IMG submission 75298) | Populus rhizosphere microbial communities from Tennessee, USA - Rhizosphere MetaG P. TD hybrid SRZTD3 | ecosystem: Host-associated > Plants > Roots > Rhizosphere > Soil | place: USA... | reverse complement strand
GACGAAGACGTCGCGGCCGAGGCCCTCGAAGAGGTCGAACCGAAGGTACAGAAGGCGATTATCGAGTCGCTGGATTCCGATCGGGTGGCCGAGATCGTGGAGGAGATGCAGCCGGATGCAGCGGCTGACTTACTCGCCGATCTGCCGCAGGAGAAGACGGAGAAGATCCTTGAGGAGATGGCTCCCGAGGAACGCGAGGAAGTTTCCGGGCTTCTGGAATTCAAGACCGATACCGCTGCGGGACGAATGACCACGGAATACATCGCCCTGCCGGTTACGGCCACGGCACACGATGCGGTCGAAGCCCTGCGGCACTACGAGGGGGGTGTGGAAACTGTTAGCACGATCTTTTTAGTGGATCCCGGCAATACGCTAGCGGGCAGCGTGCCGCTGGCAAAGTTAGTTTTGGCGTCGCCCACCGCGCCGTTGCTCTCGCTCGCGCAGGAACCGTTGATCTCCTGCCTCGGCTATGCATCGGACAAGGAAGTGGCGGAATTGTTTGATAAGTACAACCTGCTGACCCTCCCGGTTGTCGACGAAACGAATCATTTGACGGGAGTCGTTACGTCGGATGATGTGATCAGCCTGCTGCGCGAGAAACTCTGAGCTCGGTCTTACTTCTTTCTGAGCATTCAACGGTTCGTGTTTCTGAGACTGTGCGGTTGCTTGTGAACGCGGTTGGAGGGCGAGACGTCCTCAAGACAGCCGGCGGGACGCCAGCGCTACTCTGAATGGCCTTCGAGGGATCGTTGCCTTCACGCGGGCGCAGCCAACGCAGTCATCCTATCTTTCGCGCACAATATCGGATTTGACCTATCCAGATTTCGTCTTCTGCATTTATTCTGTCAGGTCGTTGAGCCCCCATGTTTGTGAACTGTACGCATGAAGTTTCTGAGACGTTGGAAGACCCGGATCCTGCTGTTCTTCGCAGTCGTTGGTCCGGGGTTCATTACTGCGAACGTCGACAATGATGCCGGTGGCATCTGGACCTACTCGTCTGCCGGCGCACAGTTTGGCCATCTCCTTCTTTGGACCATGATTCCCATCACCCTGGCCCTCATCGTGGTCCAGGAGATGACAGCCCGCATGGGCGCTGTGACCGGCAAGGGCCTCAGTGATCTAATTCGTGAAGAGTTCGGTTTTCGGATCACGTTCTTCATGATGATTGGAATCCTGATCACCAATTTTGGAAATATAGTGGCGGAGTTTGCGGGGATCGCCGGAAGCCTGGAATTGTTCGGATTGTCGAAGTATGTCACTGTGCCGATCTGCGCCGTGATCGTATGGCTGATCGTTGTGAAAGGCCAATATAAAACGGTGGAGAAGGTCTTTCTCGCCGCTTCTTTTTTCTACATCACCTACATCGTGGCGGGGGTTCTCGCGAAGCCGGCGTGGGGAGAGGCCCTGATCGCCACCATCAAACCTCCGTCCCGGTCGGCCTGGTTGCAAGAGGGGTATGTCTACATGGTGATTGGTCTGGTGGGGACCACGATCGCGCCCTGGATGCAGTTCTATCTGCAGGCCTCGGTGGTAGAGAAGGGCGTTTCCAAGCGTCAGTACAAGGCCTCGCAACTGGATGTAATTACCGGATGCATTTTCACCGATGTGGTGGCGTGGTTCATCATCGTGGCCTGCGCGGCCACGCTCTACGTGAATGGTTATCACAATGTTACAGCCGCGAAGGACGCAGCCCAGGCCTTGCGGCCTTTGGCCGGAGACTTTGCCTACATCCTGTTTGCAATGGGTTTGTTCAATGCATCGTTGTTTGCCGCGTCAATCTTGCCGCTCTCTACGGCTTACACAGTATGTGAAGGCCTCGGCTTTGAGTCAGGCGTTGGACTGAAGTTCAGCGAGGCTCCGGTCTTCTACTGGCTGTATACCATCCTGATTGCTGCGGGGGCCGGGGTGATTTTGACACCCAACTTGCCGCTGGTGAAAATCACGATCTTTTCTCAAGTCGTAAACGGCATTGTCCTGCCATTTGTCCTCGTTTTCATGCTCCTGCTCATCAACAAGAAGGATTTGATGGGCGAATACGTAAATTCCCGCCTGTTTAACGTAGTGGCCTGGGCGACCGCGGTCATCGTGATCGGCCTGACGATTGCGCTGGTTTTGATACCGGGCGGATAGCCGCGGGCATGACTGGATACCACTCCCCGGCGGGGGTACACTATTGAAGCGGAAGGCCCTTCCGAAGAAGGGTCAACCTTCGGCGTCATTTGAGCGTCTAATTACTAGGCGGTATTGTCCCCAAAGAGGTGCATTTTCATGAAATCTCTGCTCACAACCATATTGGGAATTGCTGTGGTGCTGTCTATGAGCGGCTCAGCGGTGGCTGGGTCCGGGGACGATGCCAACGATCAGCCGGTTAAGCTCAAACACGACGGGGGGATCAACGACCTCGATGCCATCGGTAACCGCAATGTCGGTTGTGGGCGTGGCGTGGGGAATTGGTACAGCGTGGAAGGCCAAATCAACATGGGCCGCCAGTATGCCGAACAGATCGACTCCAGCTCCAAGCTGATCACGGATCCGGTCATAACTGAATACATCAACCGGCTAGGCCAGAATATTGTGCGGAATTCCGACTCCAAAGTACCGTTCACGATTAAGGTGATCGATTCGGATGCGATCAACGCCTTCGCGCTGCCGGGCGGGTTTTTCTATGTCAATACGGGTCTGATTTTGGCGGCGGATAACGAGTCGGAAGTGGCGGGCGTGATGGCGCACGAGATTGCGCACGTGGCTGCGTGTCATATTGCGCGGCAGCAGACTCGCGGCACGCTGGCTCAGTTGGCGACCATCCCGTTAATCATTATGACTCCAGGGCTCGGTGGACTTGCTGCGCAGGAGGCGGCGGGATTGGCACTACCCGTGACGTTCCTGAAGTTCAGCCGCGGCTTCGAAACGGAAGCCGACTACCTTGGCGTGCAATATATGTACAAGAGCGGGTACGATCCGCAGTCCTTCACGGCTTTCTTCGAAAAGATTGAAGCGCAGGAAAAGAAGAAGCCCGGAGTGCTCTCCAAAACCTTCGATAGCCATCCCCAAACGCCGGACCGGGTCGAGAGGTCGCAGGAGGAAATTGAGAAGCTGCTGCCTCCGCGGCCTTCCTACAAGGTCGATACGTCAGAGTTCCAGGACGTGAAATCCCGGCTCGCCAAGATCGAGAATCGACGCAAGCTGGATGATCGGAAAGAGGGCTCGCCCGAGCTGCGTCGTGCTTCCGCGCCTAGCGACAGCGGGGATGATGATCATCCGGTACTGAAGCGGGACGGATCGCAGAACTGAGCTGCGAGCGTCGGGCCGCGAGCTGCGAGCAGAAGCTAGGGTCTGCTTTTGCCGTGAAATATCGCTCGCTCGGAGCTCACAGCTCGAAGCTACTCACAGCACCTTTCCTGCCGCCAAGTCTGAAACCAGGCGTAGGTCCGCTTCAAGAAAGTCAAAAGACGGCAAATCTTTTCGGTCGACCCACTGCATATCGCGAAAGATGCGGTTCTCAAGCTCTCCCTGGAAGTCAGTCACGACGAAGAAACGCAGTTCCACCGCGTTGCCGCTCCGGTACTCATGGCGAATACGCGCGACTTCATCGCCGATCGTTGCGTCGATGCCGAGTTCTTCTTCCAGTTCGCGACGCAGAGCATCTTGCGGCTGTTCGCCTTCCTCGATCTTTCCTCCGGGGAACTCCCATTTCAGCGGCATGGTTTGATGCTTGGTTCGCTGGCAGACGAGGATCTTGCCATCGTTGAGGATCAGGGCCGCGACCACTCGCTTCATCATCGTGATTCAACCGCGGCGGGACTGGTCGCTTGCGAGGGATCGACGCAACTGGTGAATGTGAAGGCGAATGCGGCGAGGCCAGGAGTGCAGGTCAGCTCCAGGATGTGGGTGCCAAAGTCCTGGTTCTTGACGAGTTGATACATGCGGGGCGGTTGGACGGTGATGTAACTCTGCTCACCATCGGGGACACTTCGGAAGCGAACGTCGGGGGTCTTCTGCGCCCGAACGAGTGATTTGCCATCCTGTCGTATCACCACCTCGCAAGATCCACCGCGTGGTGCTGCCATTACGAGGTTTACGCCCGCCGCCTCATACTTCAGCGTCAAAATGTGTTCCCCTTCACCCGCGGACTCAATGTACTCTGCGGTCGAAGCCCACTGGCCTTTGACGTAGAAGTAATTTTCCAGGATTTCGGAGGGCAGAGAATAGTCGGCGATGGAATCTGCCTGGAACCCCGCTTCGTTCCCGAGCCGTCCCCTTCCGTGACCCAGATACAATTCGCCGCTTGGCCGATAACACACGGCGCCTGGTTGATCTTCAGCCCGCACCGGCTTCATCACGGGCGGGAAGACAAGCGTGGGATTCACCTCGAGCAACAGCTCGCGGATGGCTTCTTCACATTCCCGGTAGGCTCCCTCGCCGAAATGGGCGTAGCGAAGGTAGCCTTCTTTGTCGAGCAGATATTTTGTCGGCCAGTAACGGTTCGCGAACGCCTTCCAGATTTCGCGGTCGCTGTCGACGACAACCGCGTAGGTAAGTCCGAATTCTCGAATACCACGCTCAACATTCGATTCGTATTGTGCGAAGGTAAATTCGGGAGTGTGTACTCCGATTACGGTCAGTCCCTTGCTTCCGTAGCGCTCGTGCCAGGCCTGCACGTAGGGCAAAGTTCGGATGCAATTGACGCAGGTGTAGTCCCAAAAGTCGACCAGCACGACTCGTCCGCGCAGCTGGCGGAAGCTTAGCGGAGGGGAGTTCAACCACAGTCGCCCGATCTCGGGCGCTCGCACTTTGCCCTTTTCCACTCTCATACGCGGCGGCCTTCCGCGCCAGCAATGGTGAAAGTCCAGCATTCGGTGAAGAGACGCTGATCCTGGCGTTTTGCAGGTGATGAGTTCATGCGTTTTGAATCTTAAACTACCGTCACACGAGCGGTATGTGACTTAGGGGATACATCAGAGATTTGCCTGAGACCGGAGACGGTTGCAAAAATTTCCGGGTGAATGGCCGCTGCGAGGGCGTGCAGGCCGAGGGTGAGGGTGGGAGCGGGCGTATTCAGGAATTCGTCCCGAATGGCGAACACTCGACGCCCGCGCACGGCCCGCATCTCGGACCATCCGCGATCGCGTACGATTTTTTCCAATGGTACGCGATCACCAGCTCCACACCAGGCCGCAATCAGGACTTCCGGATCCTGGTCGCGAATCCTTGCGAAGTCGAAGTGCTGCCCGGGTGTTCCGACGAATTCACCTCCGGCAGCCTGAACCAGTTCTGCCACCCAGGCTTGGGAGACAATGAGGGGCTTGCCCCACTCCTCGCAGAATACCCGCGGTCGCAACAGTTGGGCAGTCTGCAAGCGCACGCGTTCAATCTCTTCCTGCAGTGATCCGATCACCTGTGCGCCTCGGTCTGCCAGTCCAATGACTCCCGCTATCGTCGCGATGTCGACGTATATGTCGGCGAGGTTCTTCGGTGCCAGCCCCAGGAATCGCGCGCCGGCCTTCAGAATCTCCGCAACCGCCTTTTCCTGGTAGGGAACGGCGGCAATGACAAGGTCGGGATTCGTGGAAGCAATTTGTTCCTGCTTCGCCGTCCAGGAGTCATCTACGATAGCCGCTGTGTGGGCGGCTTCGGGACAGACGTCGGCGCAGTACTTTGTGCAGGCGACCAGCCGATCGAGGGCTCCGATAGCCTGCAGAATCACGGTCGCACTGGGCTGCAGGCTGACGATCCGCCGGGGTGTGTGATCGCGAGTCATATGGTTCAAATGTGCCGTGAGTTCAATCTTAAATCGTTTTGCGACCCCCGGGCTATGGTTGTTGCAGCACGACTTCATTGTTCCGCGGCAATGCAGTGCATCCAGAAAAGCTGTTCCGAATTTACAATTGCCGAAAATGTATTCTGCTCAGCTGCTCGACCACTTCCAGAATCCACGCAATGCAGGGCGCATCGAGAATGCAGATGCAGAGGTCCAGATTGAGAATCCAGCTTGCGGAGATGTCTTGGAATTAACTGCCAAAACTGCAGAAGGCTATCTCGCCGAAGTTCGCTTTCGCGCGAAGGGTTGTGTTCCGGCGATGGCCTGCGGATCGGCTCTTACGGAACTGCTGCAAGGCCGGACGCTTGAGGAAGCACGCCAGCTGCGTCGCGACGAGTTAATCGGGAAGGTTGGCGGATTGCCGGAAGCCTCCGCCCACGCCAGCTACCTGGCAATGGACGCGCTCCAGGCGTTGCTCAAGAAGCTTTAGCTCGTGCGACCAGGCAATGGTCCTTGTTTTGGGGCCTAGGCAAACAGCGGGTGAGGCTTGAAATCCGATGCCAGCGGCATCTGGAATCGCACAACTTCAGCTGGATCGTAAGTATGCTCTTCGCCGCAGTCGTCGCACGTTACTGTAATTCGAAAGTCGACCGTCGGAGGCGGTGAAAATGCGTCGGTCTCGCCGAGCGGGATTTTATGGCCACTCGAGAAATTTTGCTTGTTGTGGAACTTGTGGTTCTTGCAGATGACGACCCAGCAATAGTTGTCTGAACTGTCCCAGGAGCTCCAAGACGCCATGGGGGATCCTCCCCAAACACGAATGTGTACCGCTAGCGAAGTGACGTGCCCTGGAGGGAGAAAGACAACAACGATCGGGCTTTTGAGCAGAACATAAGGCAGGTTGATGCAGAGCGTCAAGCGAAATCCGCTAACCTGGCACCGTTGACTAGCGACCTGGTTAACCCATCTAGCAACCTTGGTATCTCATCGGAGCTACGGTTCCTCGCGGGGTGGTCCAGAGAGGGAACTTCCATTCGGAAAGTAAACAGGCCAGCCGCGTGCGAGCGCGATTTCCTTCAGGTCGGGATTGGGATTGATGGCATAGGGATGCTTTGCGACTTCCAGCATGTCGCGATCCCAACGGGAATTCCCGAAGGCGGCGTCGGGAACCTTCTTGACCACCTCGCGGATCGCCAGAGGCTTGCCATCGCCGCTGGGAATGCGGACAACCTTGTCCGTAATCCGCATCTTGTCGATTTTTACGGCTGCCGCAAGAATATGGTCGCGCGCAATCCCGAAGTGCCGCATGCCCGCGCGGATCACCCATTCATTGGTTGAAGAGACCGCCCAGACATCGGTGCCTTGCGCCTGGAGGCGCTGCACTAACTCGCGCATCTCCGGAAAGATCTGTTCCACAAAATTCAAATCAAAAAAACGCGTAGCGGCGCGCTGGACGTCAGCCTCGATAAGGCCCTTGTGCATCGTTACCAATTCCGCGCACATCACCTCTTCCACCACGTTGCCGGCCTTGTAGTCGGCATAGCGCGCACGCATGGCGCGCATGCTTTCTTCCGGAACAACATTTTCTTCCTGCTCCCATGCAAAGAAGGTTTCCCCGGCATCGCCCGACCAGAGCGTGCCGTCGCAATCGAAAACTGCGACCTTGGGCTCAAGGGTAAGAATCGAATGAATGAATGCGCTGGCACGATCAACAGTTTTGGACGGAGACACGAATTTTATTCTCACTTATGAGATTTCCAACGCAAAGGTCGCGTGGGCCTGCGTCGGATTTTGGCAGCGATCCTTGCAGAACCTAAATTGTACCGGATCGATCAGTCACGGAGCATCCGCATGGCACTCTGCAGGGCGGCGTACTCTTCGGGAGTGTTGATATTGGCAGCGACCATGGGTTCCTCCACGTCGACGTACTCGATGTGCTCCTCATTCTCGTGCACGATGTCGCGGGCAATTGCGGTGGCGGGCGCCCGCAGGAAGGCTTCGATCATTTCGCGCGCCAGCAGGATGGGGTGCCCATGCTTGCCGGCGTATTGAGGGATGACCGCCCACTTCCAGCGCAAGACAACATCAGCGAATGCCGCGCACAGCCTCTCGACTGCCGCCGGACTAAGCGGGGGGCGATCCACCAGAGTGACCACAGCGGCATCGCGGCCCTGATTGAGAACTTCGCGCAGGCCACCCTGCAGGGAGCTGAACTGGCCGCGCTCGGGCGCCGGGTTGACGACCATCGATGCGCCGTTGGCGTAGACGATAGGTGCAAGCGTGTCGGCATTCTTACCGGCTACAACGATGACCATGTCGGTGGAAAGGGTGAGGGAACGGATCGCGGCCGACAGAAATGTTCCTTCCGAGACTTGGCCGGTGACGACCGGCGGCCAGGGCAGAAGTGCTTTATCGCTGCCCATACGGCTCGATTCGCCAGCTGCCAGAATGATGCCACACATGCTGAGTGCCCGGCCCATGACCGGAAGATAGCAAAAACGGAGGGGGAAGTCAGTGATGGCGTCGAGTTTAACGGTGCGCCGATTCCGGAAGAGCTCTTGACCGCAGAGAGCGCAGAGAAAGGCTTTACCGCAAAGAGCGCAAAGGAAAGACGCAAAGAGAGCAAAGGGGGTTCTCTTGCTGGGCATGGGGTTGTTCGTGGGTTCGAGAACAAAGCAGATTCCTCCCGCTTCCGCTGCGCTCGGCGTCGGAATGACAAAAATTCGAAGGTGTCGCATTTGGCTCTCGAGCAGCTCGATCTCAGCACTTATCGCATTTCGGAGAGTCTTCGGTGGGCTGAGTGTCCTCAGATTCTGTGCGATGGCTGCGAAACCAGCTCATGTGAGGTAATTCTCTCTCGGTTTGGCGGCGTACGGCTATGAGTTCGGCCGTGATGGAGACGGCAATCTCCTCCGGAGTGCTGGCGCCGATGTCGAGGCCGATGGGCGCGTAGACACGGTCGAAGAGACTCGCTGGAAGGCCTTCTTTTTGCAGTTCGCGGAAAATGCCAATCGTCTTGCGCTTCGAACCAATCATGCCCACATAGCGGGCTTTCGTTTGCACGGCCCAGCGCAAGACACGCATATCGTCGCGATGGCCGCGCGTCACGATTACGATGTAGGCGGCCTCGCTCGGGGTAAGGCGCGCCATGGCTCGGTCGAAGTCCTCGGCGATCACATCCTGGGCTTCCGGGAAGCGGCCGCGGTTGGCGTAGGTCTCCCGATCATCGATGATGGTGACGCTGAACCCAGCATCTTTAGCTGTTTTGTAAAGGCTGAAAGAAACATGACCTGCGCCGAAAATATAAAGTAATGCTTGAGGAAGAATGGGCTCGATGAAAATGTCGAGGGTACCTCCACAGACCAGGCCCGTGTCGTATTTCGGATCCTGATTGAGATTGAATGTCAGCGTGCGAGGTTTCTCTTCTTCCATTACCTGGCGAGCCGCTTGCCAGACATCGGCTTCGACGCAGCCTCCGCCAATCGTGCCGACAATGGAGCCATCGTCGCGGACGAGCATCTTGGCTGTTTTGAAGGACGGGATCGATCCGCGGACATTGACGATAGTCGCGACCGCGGCCCGGCGTCCTTCGCGCCGCAGGTTGACGATTTCCTCGTAAATGTCCATTGAAAGCTGATTATTAGGGGTTTTGAAGGGCAAGTCAAACATCAGATCTGGGGATTGGCGGCATGATCAAGGGGCCCGACCATGTGCTACGCAATGTGCTAGCTTGGATCGCCACTCAGGGGAGCCTCGCATGAAAGCCGCCGTCGTCAATCAATTTGGTGGACCTGAAGTTCTGAGTTACGAAGATGTCCCGGATCCCAAGCCGCGCAAGGATCAGATCCTGGTGCGAGTAAGGGCTTGCGCGATGAATCACCTGGATCTGTGGGTGCGGAAGGGAATTCCTGGAGTGAAGCTGCCGCACATTCTGGGCAGCGACATCGCCGGTGAAATTGTGGAGGTGGGTGAGTATGTATCCGGTTTCCAGGTGGGGCAGCGCGTTCTGCTGGCACCGATGCACTTTTGCAATCACTGTCAGCACTGCGTTGCTGGACGGCAAAACTTCTGTCGGGAATTCACGGTGCTGGGAAACATGGTGGACGGCGGCAACTGTGAGTTGATTGCTGTTCCTGCTGTGAACGTGATTCCGATTCCCGAAAGCCTTGGATTCAACGAAGCCGCGAGCGTTCCTCTGGTTTTTCTAACGGCGTATCACATGCTGACCGGGCGGGCCTCGGTGCGTCCAGGAAACACTGTGCTCGTGCTTGGAGCAAATTCTGGTGTCGGTATCGCGGCGATCCAGATTGCGAAGCTGTTTCAAGCGACCGTGATTGCCACCGCCGGAGACGAGCGAAAGATGCAAAAGGCTCGTGAACTGGGTGCGGACCATGTCATCAATCACTATGCGCAGAAGGTCGGCGAAGAGGCGCGCAAGATCACGAATAAGGCGGGAGTGGATATCGTCATTGAGCACGTTGGAAAGGCGACGTGGGCGGAGAGCATGAAGGCTTTGAAGCTAGGTGGCACCCTTGTGACCTGCGGAGCTACAACCGGGTATGAGGCGGGCATCGACCTGCGGTTTCTCTTCTCGCGGCAACAGACCGTGCTCGGTTCCTACATGGGGACGATGGGGGAACTGCACGAGGTACTGAAGCATGTTTTCAGCGGAAAGTTGAAGCCGGTGGTGGATCGCACCTTTCCGCTGCAGGAGGTGCGGGTTGCCCATGAGTACATGGAGCACAGCCAGATGTTTGGAAAGATTGTGCTGAACCCATAGAGTGCGATCCAAGCCTGCGCGGAGCTGGCGAATTTACTGGCGCTATTTTTCTGAGTCAGGTTTATGCCTTCAGAAGCATCGGGGATACCCAGGGGAAACCCACCCTCCCGCAAAGGGCGCGGGTAGGATGGGGCACCCGTTGGTGTGATCATCTCGCGACCCTTGTCTCCGACTCTGGAATTTTTAATTGCAATTTGTTGACATGCGGTTTGTCTCGGAGAGCTGTTCCAGCCGTTACGATGGAACGATGGATGACATAACGACTCGTTTCCGTATCGGTGACTCGTGGTAACGGCCGTTAGCTCTCCGGCAGTTGCCGCGGTTGACCCAACACCTTCCGTTCCACTACTGCAAACTCCACGTCTGGTTTCCGTAGATGTCTTGCGCGGACTCGTCATGGTCCTCATGGCGCTGGATCACGCCAGGGACTTCCTCTCGGGAGTGCCATTCGCTCCTGAAAATATGGCGCACACCTACGGAGCGCTTTTCTTTACGCGCTTCGTTACGCACTATTGCGCGCCGGTATTCTCTTTTCTGGCAGGAACCGGGGCTTTCCTTTCGACGCGCCGCGGAAAGTCGTTAGGGCAGCTCTCCCGATTTTTCCTTACGCGGGGTTTGTGGCTCGTGCTGCTTGAGTTCACGATCGTCGATTTCGCCTGGGGTTTTGCCCCTTGGGCGCATGGGAGCGTGATCTGGATTCTAGGTTGGAGCATGATTGCTATGGCAGCGATCGTGTGGCTTCCGGTGCGTTGGATCGCGGCGCTTGGAGTAGGCATGATCGCCACGCACAATCTGCTCGATCGGATCGATCCAGCTTCGTTCGGAAAGCTCTATTGGTTGTGGATGTTGCTGCACACACCGGGCCGTATTCCGATTACGGCGGATTTTTCATTCTCGGTACGGTACGTCCTGATTCCGTGGGTCGGCGTCATGGCGGCAGGCTTCGCTTTCGGAACCGTGCTGCTTCGGCCCGACCGCCGCAAACTGATTCTGACGATTGGAATCGTGGCGACGACATTGTTCTTCGTTTTGCGTGGGATCAACTTCTACGGAAATGGTGTTGCCGGACTGCCATTGCGATATCCACATTCCGGGGGGCCATGGAGCGTTCAGCCTACACTTTCGTTGACGGTGATCTCATTTTTCAACACGCTCAAGTATCCGCCTTCACTCGACTACCTGCTCATGACGCTCGGGCCCGCACTCATCCTGCTGGGATTGCTGGATGGTGCCAAAGCGACAAGTGGGCTCAGCCGCATCCTGGTGGTTTTCGGGCGGGTGCCGCTGTTTTACTATGTCCTGCACATCTACGTGCTTCACGTGATAGCAATCCTGGTGTCACTGGCTTCTCACCAGCCGATCTGGCATGGCAATGCAATCGGAGACTTTGCGCAGAGACCTGTCGGCTATGGACATGGGTTGCCCTTCATCTATGCCTTGTGGATTCTGGCAGCAGGGATTTTGTATCTGCCTTGCCGTTGGTTCATGGAATTCCGAAGTCGACACCGGGACTGGGGTTGGCTCAGCTACTTGTGATGGATGTCTTCGTGTGTCTGATAAGGTACTGGACGCCTAAGGGTTGATCACGGTTTCGTCCAGTCTTCAGTTGGCGGCTCAATTTTGTCTCTGTTCAAGAACGCGCGATGTGTGGCGTACGGTTTGCCGGTCCCAGGTTAGCGTCCAAAAGACGGACGCGAACCTGGGGCACCGTCGAGCATTTTTGGGAGCCTCGTGCAAGAAAGAGATCGACTACGTCCACGACGGATATCAAGCCCGCCTTGTAGTTTAGAATGTCATTATGCCCGCTGAACTCAATTTTGGTCCCTACGTCACGGTGGAGAATGGCAAGAAAGTCGTCAAGGACCTGACATACGGAAATCCCACGCCTGAAGGTGTGGTGCTGACTACCCTCGACTCAGCCATCAACTGGATGCGTAAGAGCTCCATCTGGCCCATGACCTTTGGGCTGGCTTGCTGCGCAATCGAGATGATGTCGATGGGTGCCTCGCGGTTTGACATCGCCCGGTTTGGCGCGGAGGTGTTTCGTCCCTCGCCAAGGCAATCGGACCTGATCATCATCGCGGGGCGCGTATCGAACAAGATGGCGCCGGTCATCCGGCAGCTTTGGGAGCAGATGCCGGAGCCCAAGTGGGTCATCTCGATGGGCGCCTGCGCCACTTCGGGCGGCGTTTTCAATAACTATGCGCTGGTGCAAAGCGTGAACCAGGTGATTCCCGTGGACGTTTACGTCCCCGGCTGTCCTCCACGGCCCGAACAGTTGATCTATGCGATCACGCTGCTTCAGGAAAAGATCCAGAACTCCAGAGGGACGGTTCGTGACGTGCTGAACCTCGCGTAGTAGTTTCGGGCGCAGTCAAAACAATTCACGCAAAAAGAATCCGCGAAGGAAGATCGTTTCCTTCGCGGAATTTTTTTCTGCCTATGCGACTCAGGGCAGTTTGAACTGAATAGTCACTTTGGTGTGAATCGCTACCGGCTTGCCATTAAGTTGGAAGGGGTCGTAGCGCCACTGCTGCACTGCCTGTTTTGCCGCAATGGCAAGAATCGGATTTCCACTCACCACTTTTACGTCATGAACGTTGCCGTCTTCCCCTACGACAGCATCAAGCGTGACCGGTCCTTCCACTCTCTGCAAACGAGCCTGGCTGGGATAGGTCGGAGTTACCCGATGCCTCAGAGTCCCTCCGGTGACGCCCTCCGAGGTTCGCAGCGACATCGAGGGTAAAGACGGTTGAACCGCGGCCAGGCTTTCCGGAATTCCGGTGGTGGATCCTTGCAAGCCCGCACTGAGTACGGTTGAATCCGGTGCCGGGGCTTCTTCAAGGGGCTGTTTGCGCGGTGAGGAGCCGTTCGAGGGATTGGTTGCGTCCGGAGCAGGCGACGAGCGTTCGATCACGATTGATTTTGAGGCGCGCTCGACAACATTGCCGGCCACGACATCCGGTGCAGGTTTCGAGCGCACGGACCTCGCAGGCTCGGTACGGGAGGGAACCAGGTTCAAGGTCGTTTCCGACGGGCCTGGGGTGACCGAAGAGGCGGTGGTAGCCGCCTGAACCGATTGGGTTGGGGAGGCGGCGTTGCTTCGCCCACGACTCAGCATCCAAGCGAGGCCGGCAAGAACCACCAGCAAGAGCCCAGCGGCGCCCAGCCGCCAGGGACGTCCCTCTTCTCCTTTCATCTTCTGCGAAAGGAAGGTGAGTTTAGAAGCGGCGTCGAAGTTCGGCAGCCGAAAGCGCGTTGTGGTGGTCGTGGGACTGGGATCGGAGAGGTTAGCGGGGCTGGGTTCAATGGAAGTCTTTAAAAACGGAGGAGTCAGCTTGGGAGCAGATTGGGTTCGGCCCGTGACCGCGATTTGCGCAAGTTGCTTCAGCAGGGTGATGTGGGCATCGGAAAAGGCGTAAGGACGGTCCGAAAAAACCTCCAGGATGCCGACCACGCCCCGTTCCCCGCGGAGAGGCACGGCGGCGAGCGAGCGGATGCCCATTTCCTGACACACGGATCCATCGACGAGCGGATCGGTCAGCGTGTCGTTACAGCGCTTAGATCTGCCGCTGCGGAGGCACTCGCCCGAGATGCCGGAGTCGACGTCGAGTTTTGCGCCCAATGGAGGGGCGGTCTCGCCCGAGCGGGCCCGACAGATCACAACGCCCTGACTCCACATGGCGAGCGCCGCGCCCGTGGCGTCGGTAAAGTACCGGGCGGCGTGCGTGGCTTCCGAGAGGATGCTGTCGAGATCCATCCGTCCAAGCGCCGCGTCTTCCCGCAGGCGGTCGATCAGGAGGTAATCATCAGCGGAGAAGGTCTTTCCGGTGGAGGGCCTCACGTCACTTTCGGGCCGAAAGGGAACTCCAGGATCCGGGGGACCTGGGGAGGTAGGCCTAACCCATGGATCTGCCATGCGCAACTCCTAGCAAATGGCCAGAGATTGAATTTTGTTGCTAAAGCTGGAAGCAAAACTACCTGGAGGCGAGTGTCTGATAAATGACAGTCCTTGTCAACGGGAGATAGCATCGGTCGGCGGGAAATCTTCTGCCGGGTGAGGAGTTTAGCTTAAGTGGCGTCAACCAGAGGATACGACTTTGATGCTCCTGGTAACCCCTTACCGCCCCGAATGCGCGGTTTGATACGGGGCGTGATACAAACTCCGCATGGAATCCTCTCGAATTTTTGATCGGGGCACAATCATGGCGTTGGCCCCCTGTCGCGCCGACTTGGCCGGCGGAACGATCGATCTCTGGCCTCTTTACCTGTTCCATTCCGGCGCGCTCACGCTCAACTTCGCGGTAAACATCCTGACCAGTTGCCGGATCACACCCCTGAAGGGAAAACGGATTCACCTCCGCTCGCTGGATACGCGTAAAGAAGAGACTTTTGCCAGTTTTGACGAACTGCGGCGCTCACGCCGGTTCCGATTGCCTTTGGCGGCGCGCCTGCTGCAATTTTTTGCACCTAAAGAAGGCCTGCTGGTGGAGACCGACTCGGAATCTCCGGCGGGCGCCGGGATCTCCGGGTCTTCTGCCCTGATGATTGCGACTACGGCGGCGCTGGCGCGTTTTACGGACCGCAATCTGACCTTCGAGCAGATGCGGGTCATTGCCCAGAACATCGAGGCGCAGATCATTAGCGTGCCTACCGGGTGTCAGGACTATTATCCGGCCTTGTACGGCGGGGTCAGCGCCATCCATTTGAACGCCGACGGAATTCATCGGGAGAACGTTCCGGTCTCTCCCGAAGAGATCGAATCCCGCTTTGTACTGGCTTATACCGGGGCGCCGCGGAAGTCGGGAATCAATAACTGGGAGGTCTTCCAGGCGCATATCAACGGCGACAAGCGCGTGTTTCGAAACTTCGAGCGAATTGCCGAGATTGCCAGCGCCATGTACCTGGCGCTACAGCACTCCCAATGGGACGAGGTGGCTCGCCTGCTGAGGGAAGAGTGGAAGTTGCGGCGCAGTAATGCGCCCGGGATCACTACGCCTCTCATCGACAAGCTGATTGCGGTCGCCTCGAAGAATGGCAGCAAGGCCGCAAAAGTTTGCGGTGCCGGGGGAGGGGGTTGTGTCATTTTTCTCGTCGATAAAGGCGCCGCCAGCCGCGTGGCCACTGCCATCGGAGACAATGGGGGAAGAGTTTTGCCGCTGCAATTGGCACGGGATGGGCTGCGCTTTGCATCCTAAGGGGATAGACCGAGCGTCATAAGTATTCCACTTGTGCCCCGGCTCTGCTTCGTGGCGTTATAATCAGGCGAGAGTCGGCCCTTGGGGTGTCCCATGAAGTTTCGCCGAATTTCGGCCCCGCTGCTGTTCCTTCCCCTCCTTGTGGTTATGGCTCTCGCCGGTGATCAGAAACCAGCCGCTTCTTCCAAGCCTCCCCGGATGTCCAAGCAAACACGCATGGAGTTGGTCAAGCTGGTGAACGCGGAGCTGGTGTACGTTCGTTCGCCGTTTCCGATGGGTCGCGATGGTTTGAAACTCAAAGACGGCGTGGTCAGTCCCAGTGGGGCTGAATTGCAGCAATTGATGGCCTTATGGGGTCCGGCGGCGAAGAATGGCGATGCGGCGCGCATCACGGATGTGGTCTTCAAAGACAACTTCATCCACGTGGAAATTAACGGTGGGCCTATCCGGAAGCAGAAATGGTACCAGCGTATCAGTGTGGGCGGATCGGGTGGCTCGGTACCGATCGCACCGTCTGACCCCAATGCAAACGCCCGCGGCTCGTTCGTGAACATCTACTTCGACGACTATATTCCCGAGATGACGGGCCGCGAGTTTAAAGAACTGCTCCGGCCGGTTTTGGATTTCGATTCAAAGTCGCCAGAAGAGGCCTATCTCGAAACCGTTCCGCCTAAGGTGAAGGAAGCCATCCAGAACCATCGGGTTCTCGTTGGGATGGATCGCGACATGGTGACCTTTGCGAAGGGAAGGCCTCCCAAGAAAATCCGTGAGCACCAGGACGAAGCCGAGTTCGAAGAGTGGATCTATGGCGAGCCGCCGCAGGACGTGGAGTTCGTACGGTTTATGGGTGACGAGGTGGTTCGCCTGGAAATCATGAAAGTGGACGGGCAGAAAATTGTAAGGACCGAGAAAGAAGTGGACATCGAGCGGGCCACTAAAGTCGCAAAGCAGGAGGAGGCTCCCAGGCCCGCGAGCGCACCCACTTTGCGCCGTCCTGGGGAAGAGAAGGACAGCGACGATCCGAGATCGGCCGATCGGCCCTCGTCTACTCCGCCCGTGGCGCCGCTTCCTCCACCAGGGCAGGGGCCGGGATCGGGACCGAACTGAGCTTGTAGGTTGAATCTCGTGCTGACTTATCAAGCAGGGGAGTTCGCAGCAAACACAAGGTCGCTCGACTACGTTCGGCGTACGCCTCTCTCCGCTCGGGATGACAGTTCTGGGAGACGCATAGTATTTTCGGCGTGAAGAGTCACGGCTCCGGTTATCCGCAAATCTAGCGACAGGACACAGCGAGCACCGGCACCACGCGCATCTCACCGCAAGCCGTCTTCTCCCTTGATCTGATCTTTCGACAGACCTCCGACTCGAGGGAGAGGTCGTCCGCTATCAGTAACAGCGATGGCGACCATGATTTCGTTGGCCCGCGGAGCGTCGCCGATCCGGACTTCCATGCCATCGAAGTGGCTGCGGACGAATGCGGCGTCTTTGTGCCCGAGCGGGATGTCCAGAACTAGGCCCAGCCCGCCGCGCTTCTTGGAAGATGGGATCAGGGCTGCGCCTTTGCCGAGAACTTTTCGGACAGGTGCTCCTAACTTTGGGTGCAGAATCGCGGCGGCGTGCTCGATCTCACCGTTCTCACCCACGGCGGCGGCCTTGCCGTAGCTTTCCGCAGTGTTTGGCGCGATTCCCAGGGCTGCCACCGCGCGCCGCGTGAGCAACTCTCCCAGTTCTTCGCCGATTGTCATCAAGTCGGAGAGGTCTTCGACAAACTTTCCGGCGCAGGGGTTCTCGATGACCGCGACGGCTGCTGCGCGGCGGGTGGGTGGATCGATTTTGCGGCCCATCTCGGTCTGAGTCTCGTCTACAAATGTGGCGATTTTGCGGATATTGGCCTTCATCGCAGTCCGTCCTCCCCTTTAATCTCGGAAGCCTTCAGGCCGCCAACGCGCGCGTGAATTCGCGGACCTGTGGTCATCACAAGAGCCAGCAGCAGTTCGTCGGCACGCGGAGCGTCGGCGATGCCGATTTCCATAGCATCAAAGTGACTGCGCACATAGGAAGCATTGATGTGGGTGATGGGGACGTCGAGGCGCGTTCCCGGACCACCGACCTTCTTGGTCGAGGCGACAATTGCCTTGGCACCACCCAAGACCTCGCGCATGCCGTAACCGCCGGGCACGTGCCACAAAGCGCCGTGTTCCAGTTCGCCTGCACTACCCACAATCGCGCCCTTTCCATAGCCTTCGACCACCCTTGGGTCACCACCCAGGGTCTGAACGAGTGCGTTCGCCATTTCGAGTCCAACGGGTTTCAGGTCGTCCATGAAGCCGGCAATTTCAGCGAAGTACTGCCCGGCGTACGGATTGCGAATCACCACCAGAGATGCGGCTCGGCGAAGAGGAACTGCAGAAGGCGGTCCTCCTTCGTGGAAGATTTCCTCCGCGACCGTCAGTTTCTTTCGGATTTGCACTTCAGGCATGGACGAGACTCCCATGGCTGCTTGTGATTTTCAATTTGGTGTTCGTCTGGGTGATCAGCCGCGTTTGCTGCTGCAGGCACAAAGCGGTGGCACGGATCAAGCCTGCCGATAGAAGAGACTCGGCCATGGCCGAGCCCGCATCCAGCGCTGCTGAAATGTCGCTGTCGTCGAGATCTCTGACGCCTTGGGTGACGAGCCGATCTCCGAGATCGCTATCAGGCGCGAGATCGCGGGCCCGAACACGGGTGATGAGCGGATGACCAGGGAGATCCACCGCGTTGGCGATGATGGTGGCGGCGGCATCCGCCATGGCAGCTCGGTCTGCGAGCACGGTAACGGCATCAGCGATTCCCAAAGAAAAGCTTCTTCCATGCCATCCACTAGTAGCGATGCCGCGAACCGGCTGGTCCGCATTCAGCTTTGCGGATCCAAATAGCGAGGGGCGATCTGGCCTTTCCACCATGCCAACCACGAATCGCTGGCCAGGGCGCAGATGAATTGCGATATCGCCGCCATCGTTGACGTAGGCGCGGTCGAGATCTACGGCGGACGTCATAGCCTCCAGAATCTCTTCGGCGACAGCGCCCGCCACCGCAGCCATCGGCGTGATGAAGGTCTGTGTCGCGTAGGGTGCGACCGCGGCCGCCATGCGCTGTGCAACTGTGCCACCGGGTTGAGGCCCACCAGCATCGTAAGGACGACGAAGGAGGGACAACTCGCTGCAGAGTTCATCCAGCACAGTCGCGAACCGACGGACCGCAGCCCGGTACGCCGCGTCGATCTGATGCATTTCGCCGAAGGCTTCGATGATGAGGTCGATGGGGCCATCATGAAGATGGAGTCGACGGCCATCGGTCAAGAGCTTCACCTGCATACGGGTGTTCATGATTCTGTGTTTTGTTTTGTAGCGGCCAGAGGCCAGGGATTTTCAGGACGCGGGCTCACATGCCGTCGACCTTCGCCAGGCACGATGGACGATAACGGCCGCACGTGATCCGTGTATCCTCCCAGATTCTTGTAGTCGTCGAGCTTCAAGGTAAATTCGATCGGAGCCACGAGTGCGGGAGTCGGCACGTAACCAAACGCATTTTCGGGCATACGGCTGACGTCGACCATGAACGTGATGCCCCCGCCGGGCCAGATGTAGACCGGTGCTCCTCCAGAGGTCACGCGCGTGAGAGCATCGCGAACAGAGCGCGTTAAACGCACGGGATTTTCCGTCACGCCCGCGCGGAGCGAGCCTCCGGCTCCGGCCATGAAGAGCACTGTACAGAGCGCCGGCTCGCAATTCTCCTTGATGCGAGCCACCGACTCTCGCAGAGCGGCGGAGAGTTCCTTCTCAACCGGCTTCAGTTCATCATTCAACTCGAAATACGCGTAGTGTTCGCCGGTGGTGCTGACCATGAGCAGGCGGAGACCGGGCCAGGCCTTCTTACGATTGAACGACTGCAGGATGGAGAGCGGATCTTCGATATTCGTACCGCCCCATTTCGTGCCCGGATCGGCCACCTGAAAGTAGCGTCCCGGCGTCGAGCGCCGGCCTTTCATCTGGATGCCTGTCTCGGGCACGCCCAACAGCTTTCCCGCCTGATGTTCAGACAGAACGCCGGTGATGTGATCGTCGACGACGACGACTTCGTCGACTTTGCCGAACCACTGCTTGGCAAACATACCGATGGTGGCCGATCCGCACCCCACTCGCATCCGATCCTCGAGAACTTCATTGACGATGGGAGGCTTGCCGGCTTGTACCACCACGGTAGCGCCCTCGTCGACTTTCAATTCCACCGCTTTGCCATTGCAGAGATTCAACAACGTTTCGCAAGTGACGTTGCCCTCGTGACGGCTGCCGCCCGTCAGGTGCCGCACGCCGCCGAGAGACAGCATCTGCGAGCCATATTCACTGGTGGTAACGTGTCCCACCGGCTCGCCTTGAGCGCGCACCGCGTTTTGCTCGGGGCCGAGATACCGGTCGGTGTCGACCTTCAGCTTGACTCCGCAGTAGCTAAAAATTCCCTCGGTGACGACAGTGACCATGTCGACACCAATTACTTCGGACGAAATGATGAAGGGTGCGGGTTTGTAGTCGGGATAAGTCGTGCCCGCGCCAATGGCAGTGACGAAGGTTCCGCCCACGATGTTTCCGTCCCAATCCTGCTCGCGGCCGAGGAAGGGTACGACCGAGGCACCGCGCGATAGAGCCTTATCGAGGACGACGTGTGGATCGACGCGGACGAGTTGGCCGTCGTGGTTCGCGTAGCGATCGCAGGCGCCCGCGCGCCCTGGCTTGATGTAGCAAAGAACCGGGCAGGCATCGCAGCGGATGGCATCGTCGTCAGGCACGCTGCTCCTTTTGTCGCCGGGCTTCCAGAATCGTGGCGCGGACGCGATCCGGAGTGGCCGGTACGCGGTGGATTCGCACGCCGACGGCATCGTGGATAGCGTTCAGGAGGGCAGGCGCGGTGGGGATCACAGCTTGCTCACCGATGCCTTTTGCTCCGAACGGACCGATGGGGGCAGGGTCCTCAATCAGGATCGATTCGACGGGAGGCATGTCGCCGGCGGAGGGTATCAAGTAATCGTGCAGGTTCTCACCTTTGCCGGGAAAGAATTCTTCCATCAATGCATGGCCCAGGCCTTGCGCGGCCCCGCCTTCAATCTGGCCCTCGACTAGCGTGGGATTGATGGCGCGGCCCACGTCATGGGCCGCCGTGATTTTGAGAACGCGCACTGTGCCGAGTTCCGTATCGACCTCGATCTCTGCCATGTGGGCACCGAAGCCAAAGACCGCGTACGGAACTCCCTGGCCATCTTTGTCGAGGGGGCTGGTCGGAGGATCGAAGGTGGCCTCTGCAGTCGCGACGTAACCGTGCGAATCGAGCCGGAGCTCGGAGAGACAGAAAGAGCGCTGGATTCCACCGTCTCGCACCAGAATTTGGCGATCCTCAAATAGGAGGATGGCATTTTCATCAGCGCCGACTAGTTGCAAAACTGCTTGCCGCAATTTCGCACCGGCCATGGCTGCCGCTTTCCCTGTGACGAACGTTTGCCGCGAGGCGGAGGTCTTCCCGCAGTCCGGTGTGACCGCTGTATCTCCGGAAATCAGATCAAAGCGCTCTATGGGAGCGCCCATGGCATCGGCACAAATTTGTGTAACGATCGTGTTCGATCCCTGTCCGATGTCGACCGCACCCTGATGCAGAGCGATGCGGCCATCGCGCTTCAAGCCAACACGAACCGTCGAAGGATTGGGAAGGGAAGTGTTGCCGCAGCCGTACCACATAGCAGCGATGCCAACGCCGCGCCGAGTTGTGCCGTCTGTTAGCGCGTTGAATGCGGCGGCTTCAGTTCGCGCTGCGGCCCATCTTTGCTCAAGAGCCTCGAGGCACGCTCGAATTCCCACGCCTGCTCCCATGACTTGACCTGTCACGGTTGGAGACTCGTTGTCGAGCGCATTCATAATGCGGAACTCCAAACGATCCATCCCGACACGATCCGCGAGTTCGTCATAAACCTGTTCCTGCGCGATTGCCGTTTGCGGAACGCCGAAACCACGGAAGGCGCCCGCAGGGACCAGATTGGTGTGTACGGCGCGAGTGATGGCGCGGTAATTAGGAACCTTGTACGGGCCAGATGCGTGTACCGGCACGCGGGCAGACACGGTGGGGCCCCAGGAAGAATAGGCACCCGTATTGAAGTCGGCAGCGAAATCCAAGGCGAGCAGCTTGCCTTCCTTCGTCGCACCGGCCCGCAGGTGCATTTTTGCTGGATGGCGCTTGGTAGTCGAAAGAATCGATTCGAAGCGTGAGTACACCATGCGCACGGGACGGTTTAAGTGCCAAGCAGCTAACGCCAAAAAAGGCTGCACAGACAGATCAAGCTTCGATCCGAAGCCGCCCCCTACCGCGGTGGGAATAATACGGACCGCTTCGGGCGCAATGCCCAGAATCTTTGCGATGTCGGCGCGGTCCACATAGGGCGATTGGGTGCAGGCCTGAATTTCGATTCGGTCCCCGATTCGGCGCGCGAAGCCGGCTTCGGGCTCGATGTAGGCATGCTCCACGAAACCAGTCTCGTAGTCTTGCTCTACGACTACGGCGGCCTCCCGCAGGGCCCGGTCGACATCTCCTCGCACCACGCGTCCACCCGTGAGGATGTTGTTCTTGCGATGTGGATGAATCAGCGACGCATCCGCGGCTAAAGCGGCATCAATTGTCGTCAGGGGCGACAATTCCTCCCAGGTGACCGGAAAGGTCGAGGGATCAAGTGCCTCGACGGCTTCCTGGTCGCCCACCACGATGGCGACGGCCTCGCCTCGAAAGCGCGCTTCCTGGTGCGCAAATACAGGTTGGTCCGCGAACGCGGGAATGACTCCGTAGCAGTCGTTGCCGGGCACGTCTTTTGCGGTAAAGACCGCCTGGATTTCGGCATGGGATGCGACGAATTGATCGAGATCGCCGAAAACGAAACGGGCACGATGGTAAGGACAGCGAATAGCCCTTATGGTTAAAGCTGCCTCTGGAGTTTCATCCGCTCCGAAGATCTCAGTTCCGTTGACCTTGCGTTGTCCGTCGAGGCGCACGAGGCGTGCCCCGACCGCCTTGCCGCTTTCCGGCAACGCTTGTAAATCAGATTGATCGTGGGCGTTGAGAATAGCGCTGATGATCTTGCGATATCCGGTGCAGCGGCACAGGACGCCGCCGATGGCATCCATTACTTCGCTTTCGGTGGGTTTGTTATTTTTCTCCAGCAATGCCGCGGCTGAGACCAACATTCCAGGCGTGCACGCGCCGCATTGCGCAGCCCCGTGACACAGGAACGATTTCTGCAACTGGTCGAAAAGCGGAGGGCGCGTCGCCAGTCCCTCGACCGTCGTGATCTCGTGTCCTTCGGCCTGAGCTACTGGAACCAGGCAGGCACAGACCGGTTCGCCATCGAGCAGGACCGTGCAGGCGCCGCAATCGCCCGCATCGCAGCCGACCTTAGTTCCGGTCAGGCCAAGATAGTCGCGCAGGACTCGGGACAACCGCTCAACCGGCGGAGCCTCAACGGTGACAGACTTTCCGTTGACCGCAAAGCTGAGAGTCGCTTGCACGTCGCGCAGGATGGGAGGAGTCGCTACCATATCAGGCCACGCAATCCTCGAGCGCCCGGCGGACCAATGTGAGCGCGGCATCTCGGCGATAGTCGGCGGTCGCGCGGACGTCATCGATGGGAGAGAGATTGGCAAGATGCTTCTGGGTGGCAAGTTCACCCAAACCATCCAGGGCTCTTGCACCGACCAGATCTCGCTCGAGTTCAGTCAAGCGTTGCGCTTTTACTGAGCAGGACCCCACGGCTACGCGCGCATCCGTTACATACCCGGCATCGTCGGTCTTCACAATGGCGGCGACCATTGCGATCGAGATAACAAGGTAGCGGCGTGCGCCAAGCTTTCGGAAGGCGGAGCGCGCATCGTCAAGCTTGCGCGGGACAATCACCGCGGCAAGTACTTCATCCGGACGACGCAGCGTCTTGCGATTGCCTACAACGAAGTCCTGCAGTGTGATTCGTCGCTTGCCTGACGTGGAAACCAGTTCAATGTCAGCGTCCAGGGCAAGGAGTGGTGGAATTCCATCGGCAGCAGGGGACGCATTGCAGAGATTGCCGGCGACGGTCCCGCGATTTTGAATCTGAATCGAACCGACTTCGCGCGCGGCGCTCTTCAACGCATCAAAGCAGCGAGGAAGCGGAGTGCGAATGACCTCGGTCCACGTGGTCAGTCCACCGATGTGAGTGTAGTCAGGTTCGATGGAGATCCCGCGAATTTCCTCGAGACCCGAGACATCAACTACGGGGTTGGGGGCCGGGCGATCGCCCAAGGCCGGGAAGAAATCGGTGCCTCCTGCCAGGATCTGCCCACCGTGACTGGCAAGCGTGTGGACTGCTTCTTGAAGCGTCCTGGGCCTGAAGTACAAGCTAGTGATCCCCCGAAGAGACGGGCCGATGGCGGAGTAGGCCGCGTTTGCCGTCAATTCTTATACGAACGCCCGAGGTTTGTACAGGCGGCAGGCGAGGTGGACGGCCTGTGCGAGTAGAAGCGGGCATCTCAAAAAGCCTTTAACCGCAAACGTCGCAAAGGGGCGCTAAGGTCACAAAGGGGCGCAAAGGTCGCGAAGAGACGTCTTATTACGGACCTCGCGGTCAAGAGCCTTGCAGGGGAATCTGGGCTACTTTGACCTAAGGCACTATGGATTGCGCTAATAAAGCAGGCCTGCGATGGACGCCGACATCAGGTTAGCCATGGTGCCGGCCAGCATGGCGCGGACGCCGAGGCGAGCCAGGTCACCGCGCCGATTCGGGGCCAGCGCACCGATGCCACCGATCTGAATGCCGATGGAGCTGAGATTCGCGAACCCGCACAGAGCGAACGTCGCAATGGTGAAGGATCGGGGATCAAGCATGCCTCTCTGCGGTCCCAGCATAGAGAACGCGACCAACTCATTCAGCACCATGCGAGTGCCCAGCAGGTTGCCGATGACGGGGCAGTCGTGCCATGGGATGCCAATAAGCCACGCGATCGGAGCAAACACGATCCCGAAGATTCGCTCCATGCTGGAAGGGAACCAGTTGATCCCGACATGCGTGAGCCCGTTATGAATTCCTCCGAGCAGGCCGTTCGTCAGAGCGATGAGAGCCAGGAAGGAAATCAGCATAGCGGCGATGTTTAGCGCGAGGTGCAAGCCGTCGGTGGTCCCGCGCGCGATGGCACCGAGCAGGTTCTCACTCTTCTCGGCGGCTTCTTCCTCTTCACTCATCACAACGCGGCCGGCGGTTTTCGGCGTTTCGGTTTCGGGGACCAGCATCTTGGCCATCAGCAGCGTGCCGGGCGCGGTCATGATTACTGCGCTCAGCAGGTGTTTGGGATCGATTCCGAAAGCGATATACGCGGCCATGATTCCGCCGGAGACGTGAGCCATGCCGCTGGTCATGACGGTCATCAGTTCGGAATTCGTTAGATCGGAGAGGAAGGGTCGAATCGTCAGGGGTGCTTCGGTTTGACCCATGAAGATGCTGGCGGCGACGTTAAGAGATTCGGCTCCGCTGGCACCGATGAGGCGCGTCATCACCCAAGCCGCAACTTTGATGATGAATTGCATGACGCCGAAGTGATACAGAACCGCGAAAAAGGCGGCGATGAAGATGATCGTGGGCAACACTTGAAACGCAAAATAGAAGCCAAGCGACGAGCCTTGTTTTCCCAGCTCCCCAAAAACGAACTTTGAGCCTTCGAAGGAATAGGAGAGCAACTTATTTACTTGCCTTCCGGCCCCTTCGAAAAGCCACCGTCCCGCATTGACTTTGAGGACGAACACTGCAAATACAATCTGCAATCCCAAGCCCCAGGCTACGGTCTTGGCCTTGATCGCACGGCGGTTGGTGGAGAAGGCATAGGCCAGGCCCAGCATGGTCAAAAGACCGAGAATTCCGGTGAATCTCCCCATCAGTTTTTCTCTCCGCATTTGGTGATGACGCGATGAACGAGTGGGCGCTTTTCGGCGGGAGGCGCGTCTCCCATCTCAAAAGACTTCAGCAATAGTGCCCGGGCTTGCTGGCCGCGTGCCTCGTCGTTGTAGTGGATCGTGCATAGCGGTTCACTAGCTTCCACGGCGTCCCCAACTTTCTTGTGCACCACAAAGCCAACCGCTGGATCGACCGAATCCTCTTTCCGCTCGCGCCCGCCACCGAGCAGGACGCAGGCTGTGCCAGCCTGCTCGCACTGAATCGATATGACGTATCCACTCTTTTGGCTCACGACATCGAGTGTGTGCTGAGCGCGTGGCAAGCGCTTTGGATCGTCGACCACCTTCGTGTCGCCGCCCTGCAGTTCCACCATCTCGCGAAACTTTGATAGGGCGGCTCCGGAGGCGATCAACTGCCGCGACATCTGCTTGCCCTCCTGGACAGTACCCGCGGCCTCGCCGAGGAAGAACATCCATGCCGCGAGCTCGAGGCAAAGCTCGCACAGGTCTTTTGGTCCGCCTCCATGCAAGACTTCGAGGACTTCCACAACTTCGAGCGCATTGCCCGCATTCCGGCCTAGTGGCTGATCCATGTCAGTGATGAGCGCGGCCATCTTCTTGCCCATGCGCTCCCCCGTGTCGACCATGAGCTCGGCCAGGAAGATCGCGTCGTCCTCTTTCTTCATGAAGGCGCCCGATCCGGTTTTAACATCCAGAACCAGAGCGTCGATTCCCTCTGCGAGTTTTTTGCTCATTATGGAGGCGCAGATCAGGGACGGGTTTTCGACTGTGCCGGTTACGTCGCGGAGAGCGTAAAGCTTGCGGTCGGCAGGTGCGATCTCGGCAGTCTGGCCAATCATGGCGCAGCCGCACGTCTCCAAAATCTTGCGGAAGCGCGCGACCGGCAGGTTCACGTTGAATCCAGGAATCGATTCCAGTTTGTCGAGGGTTCCCCCGGTGTGGCCAAGACCACGCCCGCTGATCATCGGTACGGTAAGTCCTCCGGCCGCTGCCAAGGGAGCCAGAACCAGGGAAGTCTTGTCACCGACCCCGCCGGTGGAATGCTTGTCGACTTTGCGGGATGGCAGGTCGGACAAGTCCAGCACTTCTCCGGAGTGCAACATGGCATCGGTGAGGGCGGCAGTTTCGGTGCGGGAAAGACCCTTGAGCAGGGCCGCCATCAGCCACGCGGAAGCCTGGTAGTCGGGAATTTCATCTTTCGTGTAACCAGAGACTAGCGCGTCGATCTCGATCTTCGACAGTTCGCCTCCGTCGCGCTTCTTGCGAATGACGTCAATCGCCCGAATTGAGCTGGGAGCGGTGGCGTTCATTTCAGGCGGAATCCTTCCGGCAGGAGTTCCGTGATGTGCGCCTGCTGATCGCCGTCCTTGCCTTGAAAGTAGATGATTGCGTCCGGCCCGAGTTCGTAGATCACCTGCCTGCATGCACCGCAAGGGGAGCACGGGACGCCGTGGTCATTGGTGACCGCGATCGCCCTGATTTCGACTTTTGGTCCTAGTTGCGAGACGGCG
>Ga0075434_100000631_pt1 | contig 27253 bp, 25 predicted proteins | sample RhiMethybrSRZTD3_FD_75298 | JGI IMG/M metagenome (GOLD analysis project Ga0075434, IMG submission 75298) | Populus rhizosphere microbial communities from Tennessee, USA - Rhizosphere MetaG P. TD hybrid SRZTD3 | ecosystem: Host-associated > Plants > Roots > Rhizosphere > Soil | place: USA... | reverse complement strand
AAAAACACCTTGAAGACCCCACTTTTTCCATGAAGGTATCTCTGTCAAGGTCATAAGGAGAGTTGATATTAGGCCTCCAATAAGGCCGGCAAAGACAGAATACAATTTTTTATTTAATTTTTTGCATATATTCTGTATATCTTGGTGGCAGATAGAATATCTTTTCTGGCTTTACTTTAAGAATGATCCTCTTTACACTAGGCGAATGAGCAGGGTACCTATCCGCATTGAGATATCTCTTTGCAAGCTTATCTATGTGTTCATCGGCTCCCGCAGTTGTCTGTTCAACTACTCTTCCCTTAATGGTTACCATACTATACGGATTATCTTCATCAACTATTGAAATTGATACTCGTGGGTCTCTTGATACGTTCTTTTGTTTTAGACGATCCATAGCAGTGTTTATTAGAATTATTTCTTCACGACCATCTTTGTTTTCTTCTTTTTCTATTATATCTATCCATGTGGGTGTTACTTGAGGTGAACCATCTTTGTTTACAGTACCCAAAAAGCCAAAATTTTTCCCTCTAAAGAACTTAACAATTGGTTCTGTTAGCATACTAGTATTATGCTTGTTCATGATTCATTATATACTAGTTAACAACTCTTAAAAATCAATGTCTGGCCTGACATTTTGTCATCATAATACAATCGTTCTTAGTCCTGTTTTTGCAGAACGGTTAAGATAGCTACTACAATTAAAGTAAATGAAAGACCAGTGCTAGTAGCATCATACAGGTCCAGAACACGAAAGTTCCAATCAGCTAGACTATAGCCTGCAGTGTAATGCATTAGTAGTCACTGCAATAGTAATTTCTGGAGGTAAAATAGGAGTTTTTCCCTGAAGCCTAACCATAAAGTCAAGGTAGCCGCTCTCAGTGAGAACCATTGTTTATGGTACATCAAAATAGCCATGCAACAAGTGATATATGAGATGACGTTACAATGGCTTTATTTTAGATAGATAGGTCAAAGTAGTAAAAGTGTTTTTTACAAAATTAGACAGATGATCATTGTATCAAATTCGTCATCTATATTATTTTGTTCTGTCCTTTCCTACTAAAGGTAATATTTTATGCAAAATTATGCTTTCATGCTCTGCGTTTAAGTCAAAAGATACAAGAAGAACATAATCACTTCTAGGATCATCAATTAACGGAATGGTTGCTCTCTTTAGTTTCTCATAGTGTGCGAATGCATAAATTGTTTTGCCAAGTTTTTTCTCTTCTAACGATTGCCTTGTAGCCATTTTTACAATCGCTTGTAAGGCTGAGAGTTCTGTTTCTTGTTTTGTCAATAATGGTATTAATCCTTCTCTATATGCCTGTGCAACTAGCTTTCCCTTCATATTAGCAACACCGGCAAATCTGATGGATCTATCTGATTGTAATATTTGTTTGCAGAGATCGTTCGGATTTACTACTGACAAGAGGTTCATACTCTTTTGTGTTAATGTATTGTCAGAGATTTATGTATATTTTAGTAGAGTAGATAGAGCCTCTATCTTGTACAATAGACAGAGTTCCATCTACGGTTTCGAGGTTTCGGGATGGTTTGGTACGAATCTACCTAGTGGTGCAAAGGTAATAGATCTTTAGATCAACTCTATTTGTATATCTGGAGAATATAATCACCATTACAATGAACAGAGAGGTACGGTACCAGAAGGCTAGAAGACATGTACGCTTTCTGTAAATATACGTAAATAGTATGTTAATACCACAGTTGAAGGGACTGTATTTAAATCCAATAAACTTGGTGACTGGCTGTATTTGCATTTTGCAATGAAGTTTACCAGCAACCTCGGGTTATCCCGGTTATATACACAGGTTGTTTGCTTGACATTCTAGCTAAATATGCGATATATTTCGAACCAGTGGGCTGCTTCAGTAAAAAATTCATTGATAAATATGTTTTTGGTCCTATTATCGAAGTCGATGACTATTCCCAAAAGATTGGAGGCTTGTCTATGTAAAGCATCGTAAATGTTGTCATCAATAAATAGGACCCGGACAGCATTCATAGGGAATAGGCTTTATCTAATACCGGAGTTTTTATCTAGTTTCTCCTTACATATGATATTAAATAGAATAACTACTGAATATTGCTAATGAATCAAAAAAATTCCCTATTATTGGTGTTGTGGCTAACCCTGGCTACTGTAGCCACGTTGTTAATAGCAGCACCACTTGTAAGTGAAATGGCATATGCACGTGCAGCCGCCGGAGAAGCCGGCCGAAGAGGACTTGCAATAACCACCGTAAGATGTTCAGATACAGGTTGCACAGCATCATCAACTGCAACTGGATCTACTGGTGCGGGAGGCGGCTCCGGCGGTGGTCCTGGTGGCGGCGCTGGTGGTGCTGGCGGTATTGGAAGAAGTACTGGTATTGTAACTCCGCCTGCAGTTATAACTCCACCTCCGCCACCTCCGCCACCTTGTGAGGTAAGAGCCTGTCAACCTCCTCCAGTTGTAACTCCACCTCCAGTTATACCTCCAACACGTGGTGGCGGTGATTTAGGCGGCGGGGGCTTAGCTAGGTAACCTCTCTCCCTTTTTCGAACTATTTTGTCAGCTCGAATTATTGTTCAATTCATTTCTACTATTGGTAACGCTCAAGACTTTATCACAGCATTATGTAGACTTATAGAGGTATCCTACAAATATTATGGCTTGCTACCCAGGTGAAGTCAATATTAGAAAAGGAGCTCGATTCTTTGTATGTTAATGAACGCGGACTCACAGGGGATCGTACATAGGCACTTATATGACCTTATATGACGTAATTAGATTATAATCCTGTTAAAATAGATTCATCCGAGAGGTTCTGTTTGTCTCTGTCAGATATTAAAGAATAAAAAAATAGGTAGTTAGAAGTTTGTATCGTATGTGTGTATATATTTTCTTTTTTCAGGTTAGTGAGCGACGCCGCCTGATACAGTAGTGCCGCTAGATGCGCTGCTCGAACATGATGAGCTGTCGATTGGAGAGGTGCTGCCACCAGTAGAACACGTCATGCCGCTCTGAAGACTTGTTAAGGATGTATTTGTGTAAGCGGGAAGTTGCGAAAAACAAAGAGCAGCCTGTCCCCCAGGCGCTTCTGGATCTCCTTGACGATAGGATAAGCCCGACCTGTATAAGGACATTCATAGTCTCCATATTCTACTAATGTTACAGGCGCATTCATAGCTCCTTTGGTGTGATCATCTTCCTTGACAAGAGAGGACAATTATACTATTCTCCTACTCTCTTTTGCTCATTGTTGTTGCTGTATATTTATCTTTACAATACTAACACACAGATCATTTTATAATGGTGTCGCTGAATAGTACTCACTTGATAGCATTACCAGTGCTACCGCCAAAGAAATTGTCGAGCAGTTTTTTTACAAAGTCTGGGCGCTCTTCTAGAATCCAATGACCCGAATTGAGAACTTGGATGCCTCTGACATTTTGAGCTAATGCATGCATACCATAAAATGCGTAATTAACAGTAACATTACCTTAAAATGATGGACTGTATCCTGCTCCTGCCGCCAGTACCGGCCCATAAGATTGGTCTTAGAATAATTCACATTTTGAATTGTATCCTGTGGAAATGCCCGGAAATTATTAAATCCATCACGCATTTCACCTGAAGAAGAATAATGGCTAACAAATTCGTTGATATCTTTATGTGTGATTGCAGCTCGATTATACGCGAGATTATTGTAGAACCAGGATAAATATATAAGCCCTTTTCCTTGCACTATGGATTCAGGTATATACGGAGTCTGATGAAAAGGAAACCATCATACTTTTCCTTCAAGTTGGGGAGGAGTAAAACCGGGAAAATATTCCATAAATATTAACCGCAGTACTTCCGCAGCATGCCTAGCTGCATAAGAATAGACTGGCTGTGAGCATACATCGTGACCGACTAGGAAAATTCTGCCATGCTTCGAAGATTATTTGCAAGAGCTTTAACAACTCCACATCCAAATGTCCCTACGGAGCATCCACCTTGAAGTACCAAAACATTTTCAATTTTACCGCCAGAAGACATGACATTATCTCGATTCATTTCACAGTTTTAACACTATTACAGAGTTACCTTGACGTGTTCAACCCTTCTTTCCAGTCCCTTCCTCATGTAATTGTTTAGTTTCTTGTACTGTCCTTGAGACTTCCAATTGCCTCCTTTAAGGTCTGTGTTACAAGTGGTAGAATTCTCGGATCATTTACGTTAGGAATTACATAATCCTCCTTTAAGTGAGTTTCTTCAACCAGTGAGGCGATTGCATATGATGCAGTTACAAGCATACCTTCATCTAACAATTTTGCTCTCGTATCTAACAAAGCTCTAAGAACTGATGGAAACACAACAGCGTTGTTAACTTGATTTGGAAAGTCAGAGCGTCCAGTACAAACAATTCGTGCGCCTGCTTTAAGAGCTTCTGCTGGAAGAATTTCAGGATCTGGGTTGGTAAGGCCGAATACTATGGCATTTCGGTTCATTGATTCCACCATACCGTTACCTAAAAGTCCAGCTTTGCCTGACACGCCTATAAAAACATCTGCTTTTCTAATCACCTCTTCCAAATTTCCTACTAATTTCCTTGGATTGCTATTCCTCGCTATTTCCTGCTTGTACGAATTTTCAGAATTGACACTAGTAGTTACCAGGTCTTTCCTTGCCTCGTATATGGCTCCTTTACTGTCGGTTATCACAATATCCTCGCAGCCTGCTTCTTTTAAAATCTTGAAGATACCGTAGCCAGCAGAACCTGCTCCTGCTATAATCACCTTTATGTTATCTAATTTTTTATCTATTATCCTCAGAGAATTTATCAATGCAGCTAAGGTAATTACGGCTGTCCCATGCTGATCATCATGAAATACAGGTATTGAGAGTTCATCTCTGAGCCTCTTTATTATATCAAAAACTTTGGGTGATTCTATATCTTCGATATTTATTGCTCCAAAACCTGGTTCAATTGCTTTGACAAACCTAATTATTTCCTCCTTATCTTTTGTAGATATACACAACGGAATCGCATTAATAGTACCTAGGACTTTGAATAAAACAGATTTTCCTTCCATAACAGGTAGTGCACCCTCTGGACCAATATTTCCAAGACCAAGAACCCTTGTTCCGTCACATATTATGGCTACATTGTTCCACTTTGAGGTATAGTCATAAATTAACTCTTTATTTTTACTTATTTCTTCAGCAACATATGCGACCCCCGGAGTATAAATTAATCCAAGGGTCCCTTTTTCTTCACCGAAAGCAGCGTCAATGGAGACTCGATTATGTATTTCGATCTTTCCCCTTAGTGTTTTATGAAGATTAATTGCGTCCTCTTTTATTTTATTCAAGCACATGACCACTTTTTTTCCTTTCAACAGAATGTGAATGTATATTTTTTAAACATTATGTACTTGGTCTCAACAAAGTTGAGCCTATCCTTTTGGCACATGACTGCCCTTTTGCGAATGATTCAGCCAGTCCTTTAACAGACTCCATTTCTGCGTTTGGCTGCATCGGTGGTTCAAATGGATCTTCATATGCTTCAATGTAGTTGGTTTTCTCCTTCATGGGTTGTTGCATGTTTTCATATTCACTCATAACTAAATAATTCACCGCGATATGATATATGTGAGTTTTTTGATTATAACACAATAATGTGAAATGAAACCTGCTGGAAATAGTTCTTTTCATTTCATTTATTTATTTTTTATTTCTAATTTTTTTCTTTATGTTTCAGCAAATCATTCAAATTCACGGTGGTGTTCTGGTTTGATGTGTTCTTTAAGCAAATCTGCCAACGGTCCTTTGATTTGTTTAACCTGCTGTTTAAACAATGCCATTTCTTCTCCTTCTTTCCTGCAATAGATGTTTACATTCCATTTTTCGTCATCTAGTTTTGGAAAATCAGACCGGTAATGAGATCCTCTACTCTCCTGGCGCATCAAAGCGCTTCTTATTGTGGCCTCGCAAGCAACCAGAGACGATTTTACTTGCCAGGTTAAAACAACATTTTCAACATCATCAATTTTGAATTCTTTTAAAACACTATCTTTAGAATAAAACTCGTTCTTTAATTCCAAAATTCTTTTCAATCCATTTTGGAGCCTTCTCTCTTCTCTTATTATTCCTGCATTCTGTTTCATTAATTCTTGTATTTCATTACGAAACTTAATTGGCTCATTAACTATAAACAGTCCATCATCAAATTCTTTTTCTTGTCGGTTATTTACTTTCCTTCGTACTAGTGAGGACGGTCCAGTTTTCTCTCTTTCTCCCTGTTCCTTTGCTAATCTCGCCGCTTCGCCACCAGCGATTTTTCCGAAAACTACTGTGTCCAGTAAGCTATTTCCACCTAATCGATTAGCACCGTGAATTTGACTTATTGCTTCTCCAACAGCAAGTAAACCTCTAATCTTTGTTCTACATTTTATATCTACTACGACTCCACCCATAGAATAGTGTGCGGTCGGTCCAACCTCCATTTTCTCCTTGGATATGTCGATTCCTGCAATATTTTTGAACTGTTCGTACATTGTAGGCAGCCTGTCTAGAATTTTTTCCTTTGGCAAATGCCTTATGTCCAACCAAACTCCACCGTGTTCAGTACCTCTGCCAGCAACTATTTCGTTATAGGCAGCACGGGCTACTATGTCGCGTGGTCCCAGCTCCAATCTTTCAGGATAGTAATTTCTCATAAATCTTTCACCTTTTGTATTTAACAAAATGCCTCCTTCACCACGTATTGCTTCTGTGGCTAGAGTCCCCAATGCTTTCTCTGGCCAAACCATTCCTGTGGGATGGAACTGGACCATCTCCATATCTACCAAATCTGCACCTGCTTCATATGCTAGAGTTACTCCTTCTCCATAGTTTTCAAAAATTCTAGAACTACTGACTGCATAGACTCGCGTATATCCACCAGCCGCAAGAATTAACGAGCTGCACTCAAATATCACCATTTCTTTTTTTTCGATATCTATGCCAAGTGCTCCTTTGACCTCTTCTCTTTCTTCTAGTGGTTCTTCGCCTCCTCCATTTACATCAACTGATTTTAACAATTTTGTGACATAAACATTGTCTACGATTTCGATTTCTCGCTGACTTACCTGTTCCATCAATACACGAATCATTTCATCACCAGTCCAATCTTCGTAAAATACAGTCCTTCTATAAGTGTGGGCGCCGAAAAATCTCTGTGTTAACCTACCGTCTTTCTCTCTATGAAACCTTGCACCCCAATTAACAAGGTCATTTATAGATTCAGGAGCACTCTTGCAAAGTACCTCGACTCTTTCATAATCAGCAAGAAATCCTCCTTCTCTTAGAGTATCGGCTGCGTGTATCATCCAATTATCTTGTGGATCCATAGTACCAAGTGCTGCATTGATTCCGCCTCTTGCAAGTACTGTGTGCGGGTCTCCTTTCTTGCTTTTGCTTATTACAAGTACCTGTGCACCGGCATCATGGGCCTCTATAGCAGCTCGAAGACCGGCGGAGCCACCGCCTATAATTAGGACATCGCATGAGCGGTTAGACTTCTTCATATTCTTAGCCATTTAGCTGTTTTAGACAAGTAATATTTAACATATTAGCACAACAACCTATTTCTGTACTATTGCCTAGCATTATGATATCTTTTCCTTGTTTTTTAATGCAGTCCCTTAATACGGTACGAGTGCCCATCGTTATGAAATTCTTATCTGGACATATGATCATTTCTATTGTGTCTGCTTTGTTTGTCATAGTATTCAATCGTAATGCTATGACAAGCTGATCACCTTACTAACAATTATCTGAGAAGTGTTTTAATTTCATGATCTGCAAGACATTACTTTGACCCACCGATTTCAAAGTTTAGGGCTGCTGTCGATAATGCATTTAGATTGGCATGGTGATAGTCTGTGATTCTATATCCCTTCCATCCTGTGCGATTGCCGCTAAACCCTGCCACATCTGTCTACCTGCTCTCCCTATAAAATTACAGACTTTAAAGAAGGTCGCCTTAAGCCCGTATTTGTCTAGGACTGGTTGGAGTAGAAAGATTGACTTACGAAGGAGTCGTCAAAGTTTATAGTTGCCATCTTATTGTTGTTACTACTAGTACTATTACCGACGCTTTTACTACTATCAAGGTTGTTTGTGTTTTGAATGGTAGTTGGTTGGGGAGTAGACGAAGCATAGTGGAGTTGATGATGCCATGATGATTTTTTATAGACTTAGGCTAAGGTCATAGTATTGTAATAACCAGCTGGAACAATTAATAACGAGGACAAAATTGTTAAGACTGATAAGGCTGTTGGGATCAAAGTTACTCGAGGAACATCAGGACTGCTGCTCCCATCACCACTTCTGCAACATTTCATCCGAAATCACCAAATTCTGTAATGGACTTCTTGCGATTTGAGTATGAGTTAACCTAGTTAACGTGCTATTAAACAATTCTTTAACAGTCATTTGAGATATGCGAGCAACTTACATGATATGCTACAATAATTTGATAATTTATGTGTGTCCTTAGCCTCGAAATGTTCCCAACAATATGCTTGCCTTCTCTTGGACCTTTCACATCACATGAGTTGGATAATACCAATAATCAAATAATGCATCAACTTATAACCATGCCCCAATTATCTGCAACTTGCAATGACAAAAGAAACGAGATAACATATCTACAGGCTGAAATTCAGCAATTAGAAGGATATCTTTCCTGGTTAAGGAATCGCAGTCAATAAAAACTTGAAAATGAATCCTAAAGCTAAATAAAGACTGATAATAATCAAGAGGTCTATAAAGATGTCAATAACCTGCTATTTATCAGATTATTATGGAATAAATCATCTTATAATATAAAAATAATAGTAATGGCAGTGATTGTTGGGCTTGGAGTCTCTTCCATATTTATTTGCACTTCAATACATACTGGAACCTTCGACTCGTTTTACATCGTTGCCAGCGACTCTTAATATCGGCGATTTACTTGTTATTCAGCAGTAGTTTGTAGCATTATTATTTTGGACACATCAGATCCAGCTGATGCCGCTCAACAAGTCATGGCATGAATATAATGAGTCATTAATTGAGCGTGGACGGATTCTTATGGATATTAGTTTTCTAAGATCAGCTAAGAAGGTGATAAAGAATATGAACAAAGGTAAGGTTAGAGATCCATTTTGAATACTGCATTTGAGAAAACTGATCTGTGATTAAATTAATTTGTTCCTCTTTTTCCTGAAGCTTTGCTTTAATTATATATTCATTATCGTTAGTTTTTTCTTTTTATTCTGCAAGTTGCTTTTGCAATACAATTTTTCGCCATTGATTGTAAGCGAGTCCACCGCTTTTAGGTAATCTTCTATCACTTCAAGTTCTGCAGGTTTGTAATAAGATGCTGAAACTCCTATGTGATGGCCCATGATTATTTCTACATTTATTGGCTCAGTACTTGCTCTGCTCTAGACTTGTAGAACTTGCGAAAGCCATGAGCTGCTTTCCATTCATGACGTTTGACTCCATTTTGAAGAGGATGACGGACACCTTGTTCCAATTATCCATGTTCTAATAGCCCTTTTGATTCCGCTGCTCTTGAGTTTCTTTGGGCAAGTGGGAAGGCCCAATTGGCCCCGTAGTCCATGTTTGTTGTTTGCCATATATCACGCATTAACCAGGGATCATTGGTTATCCTCTCCCCGTAAGAAGCCCGGAAATCGATCTATTCTTTTAATGCATTGTAAACTTCCTAAGTGATGAAGGTATAATATTGTTCTCTGTCTCCAGGATAAACTATCTTTTTGGCAGCAACTACTTCTCCTTTTTCATTTGTCAATGGGGTTACGTGCTTCCATTTCAAGTCGTCCAAGGCATCGATCCTAATACCTGAGGAACACATCGTGTAAACTATTGGCCTTATCCTTCGGTTTAGATATTCTACTAATTTCCGAATTTCATCAATAGTAGGAGCTCTATCATTAGCTGCGTCCCTTCCCAGAGGCAAACCACGTGATACTACCTTCCAATTAATGGATTGAGCAATGCCATTCATTACGCAAAATAATTTTATTGGTTTATAGTAATTTGTAATTGTACATTCCGCAACTTCGGCTTGTTTTGCTCTTTCAATTTGAAAAAGTATAAACCGTATTAAATTATCATGAATCCACTGTGGATTTACTTTTGCTTTAGTCATAAAGTCGTGAGCCTGTTCTTCAAGGTCTCCTTCAAGTTTTAAAAAATCCAAAAATGCCTTGAGTCGGCGAGGATATTGTCTTTTTGCATCTGCAGATTTTAGTCCATAGATTAGGTTTAATATCGAGTCTTGTTCAGTCGTTACTTCGTATGATGGCGACATCTATTACAACATATTAAACCGTGTGGCTCTAAATAAAGCGTCAAGATTGGTTCGGATCCAGAGGGACTCGAACCCTCGACCAACTGCTCCGCAGGCAGCCATTCTATCCAAGCTGAACTATGGATCCATGTTATACTAACCAGACATCATAACCATATATGAAGTACCTGGATTATGACAATACTTGGAAAGAGCATATGCTGTTGGCGATATTAATTTGACAATTGCAACAACATGTTAAGAAGTTTTGAGAATTGATGACTGGAGAAGACTCGCGGTATAAATAGATCCTGGTGTTCCATCACCCAGCTCAAATTATAATTTAATGTTTGGCATTCCTTTCCCAAAGAATCTGCTTCATCTAATTCTTACAGATTGGATAATTAAAAGTCGGTGATACCATCGATATAATAGACATTGTTGTTATTATTTGGTTGCTGCAATAAATTGGAAGATCCTGCAATAAATTGGAAGATCCGTCATCGTCACTCTCAGCAATGTTTTGTAATAACAGGAACACTCTAGTATAATATCCCATAACACCCTAGCTTTGGAGGAGTTTAAGGATATTGTCTATAATCTTTCCGTGATCAGCTTCCAACTCTGTGGTTACTAGGAGTAAATGATAATTTTCTAATGGCACTGTTATTCGCTTAATCTTTTCATATTCGGCCATAGCATATTTTCCTTTGCCAATCTTAGGAGCAAGTGAGTTACGTAATCCCCATCTAGCTAACGCCTGCAAATTAGATCTTTTTGTTTCTTCCGATGAGAGTAGGTTTTTAATACCCTCTCGCTGGCCACCATACTTAATTTCACCAGTTTCATCACAGACTCCCGCGAAACGAATCTTTGGGTCAAGATTCAAGATGTCTTTACAAAGTTTGCCAAAATCCATAATTATTAATTAATATTAAGATTGATTCTAATAAGGATTATTAAAACTTAATCACTTCCATGCATTCTGTCAGGAGTAATTTTACATGCTATCACAAATGAGCCAATAAAAGCTGGTATAAGTCTGTGTGAGAAGAACATAATTGATTTGGCTTGGCATAGAAAATCCTATAGATTCCTAATTATATATCCTCTTTAGAGGAACTCTAATTATATATTATCGGCTATATTTTTATGGTAATATTTTTATGCCTGAATCAGGGACACCAGCGTATAATAACTCCTATAAGACTTATGTAGATTATATCATTCACAATGAAAAATTCGAAGGTTACATTACATGCAATGATGTTTGCATTTCTAATGCTAGAATGTCTGTATCTAATGGTTCAACACACAACTGCGGCGATACAAGACCCTCAGATTTCCTCAGATAAAGGATACAATTTGTATAGTTCTACTCCTTCCGTTAATATCATATTCAAACAAGCGGAAAACTCTGTTGTACAGATAACGCACAAGGCTCTAACAGGTAATAATGTTTCCGATGCACTAATCGAAAATGTTACCTTGGGTTCAGGATTTGTCTATGACAAGCAAGGACATATAATTACTAACAATCATTCAGTAGGCAGCGCCAGAATGATGGATGTAACATTTGTAAATGGGGATAGATATACAGCGAAGGTAGTAGGAACTGATAGTTATACCGATATTGCAGTTTTGCAAATTATACAGAATAACAATGCTCGACAATCTCTTTTCAAACCACTTGTAATGGGAAACTCATCGATGTTAAAAATCGGAGATACAGTAATCGCTATGGGTAATCCCTTTGGACTTAGTGATAGTTTGATAACAGGGGTAGTAAGTCGGGTAAAGAGCGCGCTACCAGATCCGGTTGGATTTTCTATCCCTGACGTAATTCAAACAGATATAGCAACTAATCCCGGTAATTCTGGTGGGCCTCTGCTCAATACGCAAGGACAGGTTGTTGGGATAAATATTGCACCTGATCTCGTAGGAATCTTTTCACCAGATCCGGTTGGATTTTCTATCCCTGACGTAATTCAAACAGATATAGCAACTAATCCTTTAAGCGATACGTCTCAGTTCTCTGGAGTGGGTTTTGCAATTCCGTCTTCGACAATAACACGAATAGTTCCTACGCTAATCGAAAAGGGAACATACGTGCATCCATATCTTGGGCTTGGTGGAATTACTTTAACATCAGAGTTAGCACAGACAATAAATGGCAGCATTGGTAATAGTAGTAGTTTACCAGCAAATTTAAAAGGGATTTACGTAAATACAGTGACGAAGAATGGTTCTGCTGATAAAGCAGGAATACATGGAAGTAATATAGATCAATACTCTATAAAACACGGTGGAGATATCATAGTAGCTATTGATGGACATAATGTAACAAGGACGGATGATTTGATATCATATATTGACATGCATAAATCCGTTGGTAGTACCGTTATTTTGACTGCATATAGAGATGGCCATATTTTAAATTTAAAGACAACACTCGCAGCTCAATCATCTTCGCGGCATCCATAGGCACTACAAGCAAATCCAAAACCTTGATTTTCTTTATCCTGCCCTTTTAATTATGTGATATCCGAACTCAGTCTTTACTGGATCCGATATCTGTCCTTTTTCAAGCTTGAACGCAGAATCTTCAAAAGATTTTACCATGATTCCCCTACCAAACAAACCCAGATCGCCTCCTTTCTTTCCACTTCCCTTGTCAATTGACAGCTCCTTAGCCAGCTGTGCAAAACTTTCTCCGTTCCTTATTCGTTCGAGTACTGCAATAGCTTCACTTTGTTTCTTAACAAGAATATGTGAACATTTGATTTTGCCAGTCATCTCGTAGTCAAAATTATACAAGCGGTTGTGGATAAATTTTACTATCGTTAATAGTTCATTTTACTAGCACAAGAAAAAAGACAGCTAAAGGAACGAAATCATCAAATCGCACCACCTACCAATAAAAATTATCTATTCTATTCTTCAAATTTGATTTGACAGTTATTTCGAAACCTTGTGTCCATCCAAACTCACGACAAATAATATTAACTGTTCCGCATAGACAACTAGGCAGTATTTTAATGGATCTGCGAGGACTGGCTTCAAAAGCAAGTTTTACACATCACAAACAATCTAGGATCTTTTTATTCTATGACTTTTTCTAACCGACGAATTAATTAACCTGAAGACGCAATTTTCTCCATTATGTTACCTATGCATTTTGTCATCTTATTTAGAAGATCAATTCTTGCAAATTCATTTGGCGAGTGATTTCTTGCAAATACATAAGTACTTCCTACTGAAATGCAGGGTACTTTAAGAACTTTAACAAACGGATACATCGGTCCTGTGCCAGCTGAAGATACACTCATTATAGCCGTCCCGAAAACTTCCCTTGCAGATTCTTCAACTTGCTTTACAAATGGATCATTGATTGATGTTCTTGCAGCTGCTTCTCCGTGTATGATTTTTACCTCTATTCCATCGTCGTTAAATCCGTTTTCAATTAGATGATTTTTGAGTCGTTCGAATTGCTTTTCAGGATCCATGCTAGGAATGAGCCTGAAATCTATTTTAGCCGTAGCGAAAGCAGGAAGGACAGTTTTTGCACCTTCGTTTGTATAACCTGATGTTATACCAGCAATATTGCATGTTGGCATTCCAACATATGCTTTGATAGCCTCGACTCCTGTCAGATCATTTACAAATTTATTTATACCGTATTCCTTTTTAAATTCCTGCTCGTTAAATGGCTCATTAGATATGAGATAGAGTTCTTCTGGAGTAAACTCTTTTACTTCCCGGTACCAATCTTTGATCAAGATTTTTCCTCTATCATCTCTTAAACTGTTTAGTGCTCTTACAAGCTTCCAAGCAGGGTTTTCGATTAAAACTGCGAGACTGGAATGAGCATCTCTACATGGACCTTTTGCTGTCAACTCCACGTAAAGCAAGCCTTTCATGCCCAGGCTGATTATTGGTGTATCATTTGCATCAATATAACCAAATTCCCAAATTACCACATCACATTCAAGTTTTTGCATGTAGGTCACAAGGTAATCTTCAATATGTACACTTCCAATTTCCTCCTCTCCCTCTATAATAAATTTAACATTACAAGGTACATCACCAGTCTTCTTCAGATAATATTCTACGGCCTTGATTCTAGTAATCAATTCGCCTTTATCATCTGCAGATCCCCGTCCAAAGATATAGTTACCCTCGACTTTACCGCCGAATGGATCTGCTTCCCATAAATCTACAGGATCCTCGGGCTGAACATCATAATGGTTATAAAATAAAATGGTTGCTCCATTAGGATTTGATTTTGATACGACCTCGCCATAAATTATCGGTGGAGGGACATTTTTTTTATCATCACTTCTTCCCGAATTATTGAGATACAATATCTCGGATTTAATACCCGCTTTATGCATGATATGGGAAATAATTTTTGCACACTCAACGAGGCCCTGTCTTTTTGCGGAAACGCTAGGGCATCGTATTAAAGTTTGCAGGTCAGCAATAAGACTCTCCATTTCAGAGTCTACGATCGTATTAATAATCTCATCCAATAGTTTCCTATTTTTTATATTAAAATTAAAGGTTACTATACTTTGGTAGCACAATCTTATTCTACTCGAGAGTAAGATTGCACCTGTAGCAAAAAATAGAATGCATTTATAACTATCCTCTCATAACTTTATTTCTCATATGTCGTCATATGCTACTGATTCAAAGAGGATTTTCTTGGCTCCACGATCTATTGCAGTTATAGGAGCATCTGAAAAACCTGGTGTTGGTAAGGCGATTTTTTCTAATATTATAAACGGATATAAAGGAAAAATATATCCGGTTACTCCATCTAATCCAACTGTTTTTGGTATTAATGCATACAAAAGTGTTCTTGACGTACCAGATGATATTGATCTCGCCGTGGTTGCAACTCCAAATAGAACTATACCTGCTGTTATGGAAGAAATCGGCAAGAAACAAATCAAAGGCACAATTGTTGTTTCGGCCGGATTCAAGGAAGTCAACGAGGATGGTGCGAATCTCGAAAAAGAAGTGGGGGCGATCGGCAGAAAATATGGTACAAGGATAATAGGTCCAAATTGTCTTGGAATTATGAGTTTATCCGAACGCAACATGATGAATGCTACCTTTTTGAAGATCACACCAAAATACGGAAACATTGCATTGATATCACAGAGTGGTGCAATTTGTGCCGCCACAGTAGAAGATGCGATGGCTCAAGGAATAGGCTTTTCAAAGGTAATTAGTATGGGTAATAAAGTGGATATGGATGAAAATGATGTTCTTGAGATGCTAGCCGACGATCAAGAGACAAAAGTTATTGTCATGTATCTTGAAGATATTCATGATGGCAGGCGCTTTATGGAAACTGCTAAAAAGATTACAAGAAAAAACAAAAAGCCAATTATAGTGCAGAAAGCAGGCAGAACGCCTGAGGGAGCTAAGGCAGCAATGTCTCATACGGGAGCACTAATGGGAGCCGATGAAATTTATGATGCCTTGTTTACCCAATGCGGTGTAATTAGAGTGGATACAATGCAGGAGTTATTCGATCTTTCCACTGCCTTTTCAAAACAACCTATACCACCAAGTGATAGCGGAGTTGTAATAGTATCAAATGCAGGCGGCCCGGCTATCATTTCAACTGATGCTTGTTCAAAATTTGGATTAAAAATGGCTGACATCTCTGCATCGAGAGAAATGATAGCTAAAGTAATACCTCCACATGGGTCAGCTAGAAATCCTATAGACATAGTGGGTGATGCCGACTTTAACCGCTTTGAAAAGGTACTTGGCGAAATATTATCGAATCCAAATGTCGGGTCAGTAGTTACAATGTGTACCCCTTCTGCTACGTTGGATTACAATGACCTAGCTAGGACTATAGTCAAAGCATCCAAGGGTACTGGCAAGACTATGCTTGCTGCGTTAATGGGGCTTGCAGAAGGTACCGAGAATAAAGAAATTCTCTCTGATGGGGGGATACCCTATTTTATGTATGCAGAACCTGCAATACAAATTCTGCATTCAATGTATAATTTCAGCAAGTGGTTATCCGATTCTATAAAGGAACCTAAAAGGTTCGATGTAGACAGGGAAAAAGTAAAGACAATTTTTGATAATGTCAGAGGTCAGGACAGATCAAATTTATTAGAAGAAGAAGGCTACGATATTCTTAATGCATATGGCTTCCCTACTCCAAAAAGCATACTTGGAACTAATGAAGAACAGTGCATAAAGGCTGCCCAAGAGATAGGCCTTCCAGTTGTCATGAAGATTGCGTCGCCTGGTATTATCCATAAGTCGGATGCGGGAGGGGTTAAAGTGGGATTAAAAAGCAATGAAGAAGTCACGGCGGCGTTTAAAACAATAACAGATAACGCCAAAAAATACAATCCGCATGCAGAAATAAAAGGTGTTCTTATACAGGAAATGGTAAAATCAGCAAAGGAAATAATTCTAGGTGCAAAACAAGATCCATTATTTGGACCGCTCATTATGTTTGGGCTTGGTGGTATCTATGTCGAGATTCTCAAGGATGTTGTGTTTAGGCTAGCCCCTATTGATGAGCATGAGGCGGCAAAGATGGTCGAATCGATAAAGACCGTTAAATTGTTAAAAGGTGTAAGGGGAGAGAAACCATCTGATTTGAAGGCGGTAGTGGACAGCCTTCAGCGACTTTCGCAGCTGATTGTTGACTTTCCAGAAATTGAAGAATTCGACATGAACCCCCTGCTGGTGCTGGAAGAGGGAAGAGGAGCCCGTGCAGTAGATGTAAGAATAGGTTTGAAGTCTATCAAAATTGGCTGACTCTACATTAGTTTCGTTCCGCATTCTTCACAGAAGGCTGCATTTTCTTGATTTTGATAGCCGCATGAACGGCAACTTACTGATCCTTTGGTGGAAAGAGATGCATTACCCGTCGTTCCTGTTTTCGGTACTCTGTTACTAAGGAGGACAATATCTCCAATCTTTGAAATATTATTCCATAATACTTCATCTTCAACACCTGATACATCATCATTATCATTGGCGTTGTCCCGCTCGATCTTGATGCTAATCTGTACTGTTCCTTCAGAGGATCTGCGTAATCCAATTACCTTAACTCTGCCAGCCAATATTGCTTCGCTATCATAAGCGGGCATACCCACAAGGGATTGGATTGGAACGAATCCAACCTTGCTCGCCAGTTTTGCGGTCCTGTTAATCGAAGATGAAGGGAGAGCGGGGTCGAGAGCATTTGTACTACCAGACTGCTTCGAAAGGTTAACTGAAGATACTTCAGTCAAAGGCTCAGTGGCAGGTGGAACCGGAGTTTCAAATTTTCGATACTGTGCTAGTATATTACCGCATGTTCTACACTTATATTCACCTTTTTCAATGAGCGTCACTCCTTCCCCCAGCTCTTCATGCGGATTTTCATAATTTATTGCCGCTGAACCTTCATATTCACTTTCACATTTGTTACAATAATATTTTGAAAATCGATCCTGTTCTAGCCTGCCTACCCCTGCAATAAATAGTTCAGGTCCACCAAGGTTACCTCTTTTCTGTTCCTCCTCTGTCACTTTTGCGTAAACATAGCCCCCAGAACCACGCAACTTTTTCTCCTGCAGACCATTATTATCTTCACTCGTCATGTAATATTCGTACTAGTTGCCTCATAGAAGTTATTTAAAATATTCTCTTTTCCTAAATTCCTGTGAAATTTGACTCCAAACCCTCTCATAACAAAATTCGCAGTGCTGAAATATTTTATGATTCATGCCGTATACCTTATATGTATGTAATTTACAGAAAAGGCAAACAAAAGAAATACGGGGATAGTATTTAATGAGAACTGGAATCTAAACGTCTTCCGTGCCTTTTGTATATAAAGTGAAAAGATAAATTGAAAACGACATTTCAACAGTTAGGACTTGGATCTGAAATCCTTAGAGCACTCAATGAAAATGGGTTTGAGGCTCCTTTTCCTATTCAAGAGGCAGCTATACCTTTTATTTTGAAGGGTATGGATGTAATAGGCCAGGCACACACTGGAACCGGTAAGACAGCAGCTTTTTCGCTTCCACTACTAACTAAGATAAAGTACGACGGTCCAGTACAAGCGCTAATACTTGTGCCAACAAGGGAACTAGCAGTCCAAGTAACAAGCGAGATCAATAGATTGGCAAAATACACTGGTATCAGAACAGTCTCTGTTTATGGAGGACAAAGTATCAACATCCAAAACGATCAGCTAGAAAGGGGAGCACAAATAATAGTTGCAACTCCTGGCAGGTTGATTGATCATATAAAACATGGTTCAATTCAGCTTGACAGCGTAAGGTATGTGGTCCTTGATGAAGCGGACAGAATGCTTGATATGGGTTTTATTGATGATATGAAGTTCATACTATTTTACGTAAACGAGGACAGACAGACATGTTTGTTCTCTGCAACTATGCCACAGGAGATTTTGAGACTAGCGCAAGAATATATGAAAGACGTTGAGGAAATTAGACTGAATAAAGAAGAATTAGGCCTTGACACAATAGACCAGTCCTATTTGATAGTACATGAGCGTGAGAAGTTCAAACATCTGTGTTATTTTATCAAAAGCAGGGAGAAGAAGCAGACCATTGTTTTTGCTGCCACCAAGCAAAGAACACAAAGGCTTGCTAGCGAACTGAGACAGGAAGGTTTTAAAGCAATCACCATTCACGGCGACCTGTCTCAGAGACAGAGAGACAATGCAATGTATAGATTCAAAAGAGGAAGCGAGGATATACTTGTAGCTACAGACATTGCAGCACGGGGAATTGATGTTCCAGCAGTGGGTCATGTAATCAACTACGATATTCCTGAAGATCCACTTATTTACTTTCATAGAATCGGTAGAACTGCCAGAGCTGGAGGAACGGGGAAAGCCATATCCTTGGTTTCATATGACCGAATGGAAGATTTTGCAAGGATTCTAAAGCAGACAGAACAGCCTATTCGTAAACTAAATGAGGAAATGGGAGTCGAAGTGCATGCCGCTCGATATCGCTCCCCAGCGGGATACGAGCGTGTACGAGGTTATAACGATAATAACAACGACGTGTATAGAGGCAGACATAGATATGGTTCTGATACATGGGGAAGTAGGCGCTATAATTACGGTCAAAGGCAAGGCAGTAGCATGAGAAACCATTATCACCGCTAATTAAAATGAGTTAACGTATGAGGGTCTGTATAAAGTAATCATCCAAAGTTATACATGTCTCTTTTCTGGATGGATTGAAGGTATTCCCTACGAGGAGTGTTATTTCTCGAGTGTTTATGTGCATCCATCCGATTATGCAAGATCGATGCGTGAGTAGGTAACTATATATCTAAAAATATCGATCTAATGAGTTAGATGCGTTCAGTCGAGTATGAAGACTCTTTTGTTAAAATTGCAGGCTTGATAGGCGGAGAAGAGTATCACAAGGTTGCCCGTTCTCTTTTAAATTCCGAAGATGCAACCGATGAAGAAATTGCAAGTGCAACTGGTCTCAGAATTAACATAATAAGAAAAGTTCTTTATGATATGTTTGGTAAGGCTCTAATTACTGGCATAAGGGTCAAAGATGAGAAGAAAGGTTGGTTCGTTTATAGATGGCGGGCGAAACAGGATCAGGTAGACAATTTTATTGATAATCAAAAGAAAAAGATCCTTGACAGATTAGAAAAGCGACTGGAATATGAAGAGTCATCGGAGTTCTATCACTGTGGAAAAAAGGATTGTCCCCGTATCAAGTTTGACTCTGCAGTCGAAGTATTCTTCAAATGCCCTATCTGCAAAGGATCCCTTAACATGGTTGATAATGGTAAAGTAAAAGAGGCGCTCCGCTACAAGATAGAACAAATAACTGCAGACGTATCTTCCAGGAAATAAATTATAGATTAGGCAGTTAGGTTTAATCAAAGATACAGCTGAAGCTAAATTGGATTAAATAATTTATGGGTATGCTTGAACGTGGAAGGATACAATATCTTATTAGTCACCTCCATCTCAGTTCGCAGAGTCATTTCTCAGATCTCTTGTTAAGCTATATGGTAAACATGAAAACTGGATCCGTGTAATTTTTATATGCTAGAGATGACAGTAACAATCTGTGTATGCATTACCCACGCCTTGAGAAAGAAGAAATAAGGACAAGGAATCTTTTTCTTGCAATTTTTTACTTTTGTGCAGTAGCGATGGCGGCAATTACATTCTATGCCCTCTATGTTAGCATAGGAGAATACCTATCCACAGGAAGAATAGTGATTGGCGAAGTACTAGTCAATACTGACTTTCCAGTTCATGGACTTGCAAAACTCGTTACATATCTGATGATTGTTACAGTAGTAGGGTGGTATTGTGTTACGAAATTAGGTGGAGATAAGGTAAAAGATATTCCTAAATCAGTCAAGTCGATCTTGCAACTTATTGTTCTATCTATAGCTGTAGTGGCACTCTATGAATTCATTTACAATGCCCTTCTATGGAATTCCCTCATTACAGCTGATGTAATGAAAGGGATAATCAGGCTGGACATGATAAATATACCTTATCCCAATCCGAATACACCTTGGAACCTTGTATTTGCAACAAAGATGTCTTTAGCGGCGCTTCTTATTTCCGCACATGGATTTTACACAATGTCAAAGCCTGGAGCGCGCAGGCTTTGACTTCCTTAATATATTGATCAGAATGCAAAAGTGGACTTCATCCATCGTATTGACGGCTGTTCCACAGACATTACTGCTGTTTATACCGTAGTACATGCTTTTCTTACCGGATCGCGTTATTATACAAGAAGGTCTATTATTGCTGGGAGTTACCACTAGGGGACTCCCATCTTTATCCCTCATTTTTTGCAGCATCTTGAGATGAGCGGGATATAACCATGGTGTAGTTTTAGGTCATCGTTTCAGTCAGTACTATCATACTATTTACCGTTGGTCTTACCTTTCTTGTATAAGCTTTTATCATAATGGCTTCGTAAGAGGAAAGCCAAAATTTGAAGACTGAATTATTTCGATGATACTATTTCCTAAACGACTGACTCCCGCTTCAGAAGGGAGTTAAGGGCTTTTATAGCATTAAGTATTTGACTAGGCTTAATATGCAAAGACCAGAATGGGATATTTATTTTATGCTTCAGGCAGAGATCGCAAAGCTCCGTTCAAACTGTCTTACACGGCATATTGGTGCTGTAATTGTAAAGGATAACAGACAAATAGCAACCGGATATAATGGTACTCCCACTGGTATTAAGAATTGTTTTGAAGGAGGGTGTCCTAGATGTTTGACTAGAAGTAGAGGAGAGATCATGGCTGGTGAAAGTTTGGATAGATGTTTATGCACCCATGCAGAGGCAAACGCGATAATGCAATGCGCATTATTTGGAAATGCCGGCAGCACAAAACATGCCACTTTATACTCCACGTCTGCTCCATGCATCGAATGCAGCAAGATGGTAATCAGTGTGGGTATCAAACGCATAGTTGTGCTTTCTGATTATCCAGAGGATGGAACACAATTGCTCAAGGCTGCAAAGATCGAATTTGTAAAACTAGATCCTAATCTCTTGAAATCTTGGACAACACTCATTATTTAAGGTCCATGGACATTGGAAAAAAGGAGGGATAGTGTGTATCCCTTATATGTATGTCATCTAACACATCATTGCCAAATCTATGTTTCCCTATTTGCAGTAGCCCGGCCTTCTGGATCATCTTCTGGCTGTATAACATATTTTCTCGCCATAAAGAATAGTAGCACACCAAACAGCGCCAACACTATGGCAAGTCCTTGCGCTCCACCATTTGGCACAGCTACAAAATAAGCTATAGAAAATATAATGCATGTTATTGCCTGTAGAGTATATTTAATCGATTCACTTACTTTTTTTTTCTTGGCGAGGAATCCAAACCCAAAGATTATAGCACTAGGATAGACAGCAAGCAATAGGAATTGATCGATATCTATTCCATTGTGAGTCAATAATGTATGATTATAGAAAGTATATTATTATATATCTTTCATAATGGCTTTTTGAAGCCATGAAATAAGGTATAAGTTGTTTGTATTCCAATAGTTTAACTTCTTGTAATATCAAAGATACTAGGAATGGCTGGTATATCTAATAAGGAAAAGATAACGGAGGACTTTCAAACTTCAGATGTATTTCAATAACGGTATAATAACCTAAAATAGAACAGGTTTACTCCTACCTTCTAGTATCTGGGATGGTAGTATCTGCCTTGTTGCATTTCCGGTCATCCTCCAACATGTAGGAGAAAATATGTGATCGAAGACGTCACGATCATTAATAGCAACGCAGCAGAATATATCTATCATACTGGAAAGGCCGATTACATCTGATGAATCGTTGGTGTAAATATAAATTGCTACACAAATTATAGCTGTAGGATACTATCGTGAATGATAACATAGTATTATTCAATTTTAGGTCCATATGCTGGTTACCCCATTATATAAATCTGAAAAAGTTTTATTTGTAGAGTTAAATCGATCGGATTCGTTATTACTATTATTTGGTAACCAAGATAGCGAAGGATCATCAGGAATGACTGATATGAAGTACAGGCCTATTGATTCTTCTTGTTGAAACAGGGATACTGATGGCATGACTTCATGAATCTCAAATATTCCAAAAGTTGCTGTTCGTATCGTCTTCAGGAAATCTGCCATCTCTACATCTGTGATGGTAGTGTGTCCATCTTAAATAGCCCTGGCAGTCCAGTGATTCTTGCCACATTCATTCGATGTTAGGGTTACCCGGCTATGCTTCTCTTTGGAGTATTGAAATATAATTCATTGCTTGGGGTTTTTTGGATTCGCTATTTCAATATGTTCTTCATATGGTTTGATATGTTGATCAATATCACTATGAGGAATCTTAGTAGCGATCGAACAGCTATTCTGTTGATTCTTACTCCACCATTTTACCACCTTGAACATATTTGTCGACGATTCGTCAACCATCGCCTTGAAACTGCCATCCTTATCCAGTACTTCTTTATTGGAAGCGATCAATTTGGGATCAGTCTGATGCTTTTGCTCGATTTGTCCAACAACATTGTGGCCTGTTCCGTCCTTATCGAAATGGACCGCTAGTGGTACTGTAAGTAGGCAGCCCTCGAAAATTTCACATCTATGGCCAAATACCATTTTTATGTTCAACCGCGATCGAATTAGAAGAATTATTACTACCATTAAGCAACGATTGCAGGTTAGATTGGGTATTGGGTATAATAGGTTGCGAGGTTCTAGCTAGTTCTAGAGCAAATTCGGTTGTCATTGCTGTCGAAAGATCTTGGGATGTTGATGACGTAGATAATGCTCTTTTAGTTAAATCCTGACTATTATGATGGCCCGAATTGAATTAATTTCTTTGTTGGAAGGTATCGCGAAAATTAATGTTCCTCTGAGATGCCTGACCGGGTAAGGAGATTGAATGGTACGTCACTGTTAATCCACCTACAACATAATCAACAAAGGAAACGACAAAACCATTAACCCTGATGAAGGTTTCTTTATATGTCCTTTGACACGATCTTGGCGGAGAACATCCCGCATTCCGTACATGACCAATTTGGTTTTGACATATTATTGTTCAACACCCAATTCTCTGCGGAAAGGTTAATTTGCTGCGTTGCACTGTGCTATGCTGAGCAATTTTAACATTTTATTAAATAAGGTTCAGAAAGCCCCTTTTATAACATTTTATCTAGAACAGTCGTCGGGGTCTTGTAACTATTCTTTGTATATATTAGATCTATTGATTAATAAATATCTCTAGCGATATGGATACTATTTGTGTCGAGCATGTCAATAATGGTTAGTAGTGTGCTCCTGAGGAGCCTCTTTACATTGACAGCACAGAATATAATGGGTCTTATGAATATAACAAAGCTTTTTAATTCAACGAAATAATTGCAACGAACAATAAGTGTGTATAATTCAGCTTCGGTTGTTATAGCAATCCTCGATTCCGGACCGTATTAGGCCGCGTCGTGACTTTGGCAAAATGCATATTCGTATTCGCCACTTTGTCGATTTTCAGACGATTCACATTCATGCAGGTCTCAGATACGAGATATTTACGATTTCATATTGTCATACATACTTAAACGTGCCTCATATCTCCAATTTCTTACTAATATGTGATCTGTATCTCCACTGCTTCGCCATTTTCTATTAACGATCGCGCATTTTCGAATGGAATCACAGCAACGTCTTCCTGCAGGAAGGGTCCATATTTTGTCATATTAGTACCTATAAATTGTTCCATTGGTTTGATAAATCTCACAACGACTTGTTTGGAACGAATTCTTGCTGAGATTGATTCAAGTACTTTCGGCCTACCCCTCAGAGTAGCAGCGAGTACGGCCATTCTCCTTTTATCCGATTCCTTTTGCCCATCTAAAATATATTTCTCTTCTTCGGTAAGTTTTGAATAGTCCACTCCAGCATTTATCGTTGAATATAATCCTGATTCATTGGCTTGTTGTTGCTGCTCCAAGAACTTACGATAACGAGTTTCAAGAAGAATCTCGGCAGAAATACATATCATGTCCACCATTTTATCTCGAATCTTCTCCTCTACTCCTTCATATCGTTGTCCTCTGAGACTTTCTAAGACTATGGCGATGTTTTGATAAGTATCGAGAGATATGGATTGTAATGTCGCTATTTCGACTTCCTTTAGCAATAAGATATATGCATCTTTGAGTGTTAATGATTCCGCTTGGGTGCTAATGCTCCTTCCTCCTCCTCCATCTTTCTCCTGATCCTCTTTTCTTACTGTTGGAACCACTTTATTGTTTCACACTCTTCCTTTGGCGCAGGCACTCCTCTTGCTGATAAGCTTAAATTATAGACGTATAGTGTCCTATCTAAGAGATAGCTCAGTTGCCTTATAAAGTGATTGATGGTGAAATCGAACCATTGGCATTTACTGCAGATGAAGTTATGCAAAAGTTAAAGAACGATCAAATCAAGTTCCTTGATCTGCAATTTACTGGATTGACGGGAAGGTTCCATCACACTACTATGGCAGCTAACATGTTTCGCAGGGAAGATTTTGATACTGGTCTACCCAAGCTTGATGGTTCTTCAATTCGCGGTTTTACAGAAATTCACGAATCAGATCTAATTATTAGACCAGATCCCTCTACGTATGCGATCATCCCTTGGATTGAAAAAGATTGTGTCGCAAGACTAATCTGCGATGTTTTAAGCGGTGGTTCTAATAGGGACACATTTCCCCACGACCCTCGAGGAATTGCCACGAGAGCTTCGAAATATACTTCTGAACAAGGCTATGATGCTTCGTATTGGGGACCTGAGGTTGAATTTTTTGTTTTCGACAAGCTCGAAGTTAACACAATGACGCCTTATCATAGTCAGACCTATAAAATAACATCTAGGGAAGCACCATGGTCTACTGATAGCGTAGGTTACGCTTTAAGATTAAAAGAGGGTTATCTTCCAAGCGCCCCCGGTGATACCCTTATGGATTATCGCAATGAGTGTGTGGATGTCTTAAGTAACAACTTTGGCATCGTTTGCGATACGCATCATCATGAGGTAGCGACAGCTGGCCAGTGTGAAATTGATATCAGATATGATACTCTAGTTAACGCAGCAGACTCTGTACAGAGTTATAAATACATAGTAAAGAACATTGCAAAAAAGCATAATATGATCGCTACGATGATGCCCAAACCGATTGCTCTTGACAACGGCTCAGGCATGCATGTAAACGTTAGTCTGTGGAACCATGGTATAAACCTGTTTTTTGATGCTAACGACAAATATGCAGAAATATCAGAGATTGCTCGCTATTTTGGAGGGGGCATAATAGATCATGCAGATGCTCTTGCAGCCATAGTTGCTCCAACTACTAATTCTTATAGAAGGCTTGTACCTGGCTACGAAGCTCCTGTATATGTTGCATGGAGCACGGGTAACAGATCTGCAATAATAAGGATTCCTGCTCATTTCAAGGGTCAAAAATTTGCCAATATGAAGAGAATTGAGTTCAGAGCTCCTGATCCCTCTTGTAACCCATACCTTGCATTCTCTGCAGTAATTGCAGCTGGATTAGATGGAATCAAAAGGAAAAAGGCAATTAGTGATCCTGTTAACGAAGACATTTTTAAAATGACTTCAAGCCGCAGGCGAGATCTCGGTATCAGGCAGTTGCCTGCAAGTTTAAGAGAAGCTTACGAGGAACTAAAGAGCGACAAGGTCTTTTTAAGAGAAATCTTTGGCGACGATACCATCGATAAGATAATCGAACATGAGGCGAAAGACCATAATGAGGTTGCAATAAGACCGCATCCACATGAGTTTTCCATGTATGCAGATGTTTAGCAGAATATATTCATGACGGTTTGTTAGATCAAAAAAGGGAGTATGGTGGCCGTGGAAACCAATTAATTGTCAAGCACATTAGTAAAAGACAGGTGCTTAATATTGTGAGAGTAGGAGTCAGGAGAAATGGTAATAGTTCTTTATCCTTGAATCCATAATGTATTATCACCAACTTTTAGTTTGGAATTAAGACATCAGTTTTAACCTGTTTGCATTTATCGTCGCAGAGATCATATCGCATTATCTTGTTTTTACTACTACTATGCATTGATTGGAAGAAGAAGAAGAAGAGGTAGGCTCTGCTTCGCTACCATCCTGCTTCGATGCTACGTGTAGGTAAGTCTCCAGCTCCGGAACGTCGCTATATTGCATTCAATATTGCTATTAATTTCTCAGTGTCCGTTAACAAAGCAACAATTTCTGTGAGATTCTTGTATCAATTGCATCTGCTCTTTTAATCTCTGAACCTCTATCTCCTTTTCTTGCTGTTTCTCTACTTCTATGTCCTTGTTTTCTTTTTCTT
>Ga0075434_100000630_pt1 | contig 27261 bp, 26 predicted proteins | sample RhiMethybrSRZTD3_FD_75298 | JGI IMG/M metagenome (GOLD analysis project Ga0075434, IMG submission 75298) | Populus rhizosphere microbial communities from Tennessee, USA - Rhizosphere MetaG P. TD hybrid SRZTD3 | ecosystem: Host-associated > Plants > Roots > Rhizosphere > Soil | place: USA... | reverse complement strand
GCCGCCCGTCGCGAGGCAGGCGCACCGCGAAGGTGCTGCCCTGCCCTTCCTGGGACTCGACGCTGACCTGGCCGCCGTGAGCCTCAACCAGCCCCTTCACGATGGCCAGGCCGAGTCCAGAGCCGCCGCGGCCGTGATGCGCCTGCTGGTAGGGATCGAAGATGCGCGCGAGCTCGCTCTGGGGAATGCCGATGCCCGTGTCTCGGACCGTGAGCTCGATCTCCGCGCCCCGGTCGGCGAGCCCGACCATGATCGCTCCCCGGTCCAGCGTGAACTTCACGGCATTGCCGAGGAGATTCACCACCACGCGCAGGAGACGGTCTTCGTCGCCCTGAATGCCGAAGTCCGTGCCATTCGTGGTGCGGCCCACCGCGAGGTTCTTCTCCTCCACCTGTGGCCGCAGCTCCTCGAGCGCGTGGACCACGATCTTCTCCATATCCACAAGGCGCCGCTCCAGTGGCAGGACGCGCGCGCGCAGCCGCGAGAGCTCCAGCACTTGGCTCACCAACCCGAGCAGCCGGTTCGAGCTGGTGGCGATGATCCCGACGAGCCGGCTCTGCTTCGGCGTCAGCGGGCCCGGCACGCCGTCCAGGAGCAGATGGGTCGCCTCCTTGACGGAGGTGAGCGGCGTCCTGAGCTCGTGGGAGATGTGCGAGAAGAGCTCCTCCTTCAGGCGATCCACCTCGCGCAGCCGGTCCGCCATTCGATTGAAGGACCGCGCGAGCCCACCGATCTCGTCGCGGCTCGTGACGGCGAGCGGCTCCGTGAAGACACCGTCGGCGAGCTGGCCCGTGGCCACGGAGAGCCGCCGCAGCGATCGGGTGAGATGGGCGGTGAGAAAGCCGGCGGCGGTAAGGGCGGCGGCCAGGCTCGCGAGGAGGGCCCAGAACACCATGTTCCAGGTGTGCGCCTCGAGCTCCCGCGCCTCGAGCTGGGCATCCTCGAGGGCCCCGTAGGTCGCGCCCAGCATCCGGTCGAGGTGGGCGCCCGTGCGCTCCGCGGCGAAGCGCCGCTCCGCGCTGAGCGGCGGCCCCATCCCCGCCAGCCGCCGGTAGGTAGTGAAGGCGACCAGTGCCTCCTGATGCTGCGAGCGCTCCTCGTCACTGCCAAGGAAGGTGCGCAGGAGGCCCAGCTCCTTGGCCATCCGTGAGGCTCGGTCGTTCCAGTCCTTCTGGGCCGCCTCCGAGGCCGGGGAGGCGGCATTCTTCTCGGTGCGGGTAAGCCCGGTCAGCTGCTCGCGCAGCGAGGTACCCATGCGCAGGGCCGGGACGGACTGGGTGGCGATCGCCCGGTTCACGTCGACAAGGCGGCTGATGGCGAGGAGGCTCCACGTGCCCACTCCCGCCAGGGCGAGAATCAGCAGGGCCGTCGTCACGAAGATCTTGTGCGAGAGACGCATCGTGCTATTCCAACCTAGCACAGCCTCCCCAAAGCGTCACCACACTGACACCAGGGAATCCCTTGGGTCCGACAAGACAAGCTCACGGTAACATTATCAGCAGCTTAGCATTCATAAGCTCAGTCCAGACTCGATCCGGAGGCACCGACAAGCGAATTCGAAATCCTGACAGCGGGGCGTTCGAAGACGTGACATGTCGGCGTGCGAACGGAGGTCCGCCTGCCTTGACAGGCTCCTGGGCGGCGAGCAATATGACCCCCGCCATGGACTTCGGATTCGCATTTCCAGGTCGGGGCCCACTCGCGGTTCCCGACATCCTGGTCAAGCTGGCACGTAGGGCCGACGACCTTCGGTATTCCTCTATCTTCGTGACCGACCACGTGGTCATTCCGACCACCCAGACCACGCCGTATCCGTACGCGACGACGGGAAAGTTCGCCGGCGACTGGACGAACGGCTACCTCGAGCCCCTCACCCTGATGAGCTACCTGGCCGGAGAGACCTCCCGGGTCACGCTCGGCACGAGCGTGCTCGTCATCCCTTACCGCAACCCGGTCGTGACGGCGAAGATGCTCGCCACGCTCGACGTGCTCTCCGGCGGCCGGGTCATCCTCGGGGCAGGCGTGGGCTGGTTCAAGGAAGAGTTCGAGGCGCTTCACGCGGAGCCGTTCGAACGTCGCGGTCCCGTCACCGACGAGTACATCGCCCTGATGCGCGCGTGCTGGACGAAGGAGCCGGTCGACTGGCAGGGCAGCGTCTACCGAATGGGACCCGTGAGCGCCATGCCCAAGCCTCGGCAGAAGGGCGGCATCCCGATCTGGACCGGCGGCCACACTGACGTGGCGCTCCGTCGGGCCGGCGAGGTCTCGGACGGCTGGCACCCGATCGGTCTGCGCCCTCCGGCCATGCTGCTGCCCGAGGAGTTTCGCGACAAGGTTGCCATCGTCCACGACTGGGCGAAGAAGGCAGGACGCGACCCCGAGGCCATCACCCTGTCCTTCCGCTGCCCGCTCGAGGTCGTATCCAAGCGCGGCAAGCCGGCGGCAGGCGACCGCACGCTGTTCCGGGGGACGGCGGCCGAGGTGATCGGCGACATCAAGGCCTATCAGGCCCTTGGCGTCAGCCACTTCGTGTTCGATCCGGTGGCGCAGGACGCCCGCGGCTTCCTCACCATCATGGAGCGCTTCGCCGAGGATGTCCGGCCCCGCCTGCGTGGCGGATCGAGCCGGAGCTGACCGGACGCATGTCCGCCATGCCGGCCGAGGTGGCGGACTTCATCGCCTCTGCGCGAGTGGGCAGGCTGGCCACCGCCGACGGATCCGGTCAGCCGCTTGTGGTCCCCATCTGCTACGCCTGGGACGGTGAGGCGCTCGTCTCGGCCATCGATGCCAAGCCGAAGCGCGCGGGCGAGCTCGCGCGGGTGCGCAACATCCGCGAGAACCCCAAAGTGTCGGTGGTGATCGACCAGTACGAGGAGGACTGGCGGCGCCTGCGCTGGGTCATCATCCAGGGCATCGCCGAGGTCCTCACTGCCGGCCGCGACTTCGCCAAAGCGGTCGACCTCCTCGTGGCCAAGTATCCCCAGTACGTGGCCATGGGTCTCTCGCGCGACGCGGGAACGATGATCAAGGTTCGCCCCGGCAAGGTGCTCCAGTGGCGCTACGCGAGCTAGCCGCCCTCGAGCGCGCGGCCGGCGGGGCCACGCTCTCCGCCGAGGAGGCGGTGGCGCTCCTCGACGGCGACGGCGCCCTCCTGCCCGATCTGCTCGCGGTGGCGACCTCGGCCAGGGACCAGGGGCGCGGGCGACGGATGACCTTTTCAGCCAAGGTCTTCATCCCCCTGACCAATCTCTGCCGCGACTACTGCGGCTACTGCACCTTCAGACGCGATCCCGGCGATCCGGGCGCGCTGAGCATGACGCCGGAGCAGGTGCTGGCCCTCGCCCGCGCGGGCGAGCGGCTGGGCGCCAAGGAGGCGCTCTTCTCGCTAGGCGACCGCCCCGAGGCGCTCTTCCCGGAATACCGCGAGTTCCTCGGCCGCATGGGGCATCGGACCACTCTCGGCTACCTGCGAGAGGTCGCCCGGCTCGTCGCCACCGAGACGACGCTCCTGCCCCACGCGAATCCCGGGCTCATGGGCGAGCGCGATCTCTCCGCTTTGCGCGAGGTCAACGTGAGCATGGGCATCATGCTGGAGACGCTCTCCGAGCGGCTCCTCGGCGCGGGTCGAGCCCACGATCGCGCTCCCGACAAGATCCCCGCCCATCGCCTCCGGACTATTGCCCTCGCGGGCAAGCTCGCCATCCCCTTCACCACGGGCATCCTCATCGGCATCGGCGAGACCCATGCCGAGCGCGTGGAGGCCCTCGTGGCCATCCGCGAGCTCCACGAGCGCTACGGTCACATCCAGGAAGTGATCGTCCAGAACTTCCGGCGCAAGCCCGGCATCCCCATGCACGACCAGCCCGAGCCGTCCATGGACGATCTCATGCGCACGGCGGCGGTGGCCCGGCTGCTCCTCGGCCCGGAGATGAACATCCAGGTGCCGCCGAATCTCTCCGACGCGGACTTCGCGCGGCTGCCCGAATGCGGCATCAACGACTGGGGCGGCATCTCCCCGCTCACTCCCGACCACATCAACCCCGAGCGGCCCTGGCCAGGCCTCGCCGCCCTCCGTCGCGCCACCGAGGGCGCGGGGCTCGAGCTGCGCGAGCGGCTGGCCGTCTATCCCGAATATGCCGGGCGTCCCGAATTCGTCGACGAAGGATTGCGCCCGAAGGTGCAGCGCCTGATCGACGAGCACGGCCTCGTGCGTGGTGACCTCGAAAGGTGGCGAACGTGGAACTGAACGGCGGGAGCCCCATCAACCTCGACTGGATCGAAGCCGACGTGCGACGCATCCTCGGCCGTGCCCTCGAGGGCGCCGAGCTCACGGTGGACGAGGGCATTCGGCTTACCCAGGTGCAGGGGCGCGAGCTCCACGCCCTCGCCCTCGTGGCCGACGAGATGCGCCGCCGGCAGGCGGGCGACATCGTCACCTACGTGGTGAACCGGAACATCAACTTCACCAACGTGTGCATCAAGCACTGCACCTTCTGCGCCTTCAGCCGCGACTACCGCGAGGAGGAGGGCTACTTCCTGCCCCTGGACGAGGTGGTGCGCCGCGCCGTCGAGGCGTGGGAGATGGGCGCCACCGAGGTATGCATCCAGGCGGGCCTGCCTCCCAAGCTCGACGGCTCGTATTACGTCGACCTCTGCCGCGCCATCAAGGCCGCCGTGCCCGAGATGCACCTCCACGCCTTCTCCCCGGAGGAGGTGCTCTACGGCTCCACGCGCTCGGGCCTGCCCATCCCCGAGTATCTGAAGGCACTGCGCGCGGCGGGGCTGGGCACGCTCCCCGGCACCTCCGCGGAGATCCTCGATCAGGAGGTGCGCGATCGGATCGCGCGCGGACGCATCACCGTCGACCAGTGGATCGAGGTCATCACCTCCGCCCACGCCCTCGGCATCCAGACCACCTCCACCATCATGTACGGCCACGTGGAGACGCCCACCCACTGGGTGCGCCACATGGATCTCCTCCGCCAGATCCAGCGGCAGACCGGCGGCTTCACGGAATTCGTCCCCCTCTCCCTCATCCATCACGAGGCGCCCATGTACCGGCGCGGGCTCGTCCCCGGCGTGCGCGAGGGCGCCACCGGCGTCGAGGTGATCAAGATGCACGCCCTCGCCCGGCTCCTCCTCGGTCCCAGCTTCCGCAACATCCAGTCGTCGTGGGTGAAGGAAGGACCGAAAATGGCGCAGTACCTCCTCACCGCGGGCGCCAACGACGTGGGGGGCACCCTCATCAACGAGTCCATCTCCACCTCGGCGGGCGCGGGCTTCGGCCAGCTCGTGCCCCCCGCCGAGCTGCGCCGGCTCATCCGCGAGGCGGGACGCACTCCCGCGCGCCGCACCACCACCTACGAGCTCCTCAAGGTCTACACCTCGCCGCAGGACGACGAGGACTCGCCGCTGGATCACGTCACGGACGCCGCGGCCCGCTTCGGCTCCTATCGCGCGCTCTCCACCTCGGGTGAGTTCCGCTTCCTGCATCCTACGAAGGCGGAGGCGCCGAGCCGCTCCTAGCTCCGCCGGAGGCTTGTGTTTACGAGGGCGAGGGGCTGAGTTACAATCCGGCCTTGTTCCTGACGACCGCTGTCTTCCGCAGTGGCCGTATCGTTCAACCTCAACCCTGAGACGGAGGATCACCGAATGGCAAAACCCATGACCAAGTCCGCCACCATCGCCCACCTCTCCCAGAAGAGCGGCCTCGCCAAGAAGCAGGTCGTGGACCTCTTCGAGCAGCTCGAAGCGCTCGCCATCAAGGAAGCCAAGAACGTCTTCGTGCTGCCGCACTTCGGGCGGCTGGTGCTCGCCAACCGCAAGGCCCGCATGGGCCGCAACCCGCAGACGGGCGAGCCCATCAAGATCCCGGCCAAGCGCGTGGTGAAGTTCCGCCTGGCCAAGAGTCTGAAGGACGCGGTGCTTGGAAAGAAGTAACACCTGGGAAGGCCTCGCCTTCCGACCACTGGGGGAGCCGGGACGTGAGGCGCGCGAGCTCTTCGCCTTCGTGGGAGCTTGGGCGCCGCCGTCCGGCGAGGTGGTGGCGGGCTGGGGCGCGTGGCACGAGGGCGCGCTCGTGGGCGCCGTCCTCCTGGAGCGCGCGGGACGGACGGTGATGCTGCACGGGCCCGCGGTGGCGAGTCCGCCGGGAGCGGATCCCGAATCCGCGGTGGATGCCGCGGCCGGCCTCGTCTCCCTCGCCCTCGCCTGGGCGGAGAGCGAGAAGATCGAGACGGTCTTCACGAGGCCGCAGAGTCTCGATCGCGTGTGGGTGCGCTTCGGCTTCATCCCCGTCCCGGAAGTCGAGCTGCCCAGGGAGCTGAAGGGCCGGCCGGGCATCGGCCTCTTCGGCTGGCGCGGCGGCAGCGCTCTCTGGAGCGCGGTGGGGCGGGGCCGCGATCGCCGAGCCTCACCCGCTCTTCGCTGAACCTCGGGTCATGCGCCTCGTCGCCCTCGCCGGTGGCACCGGCGCCGCCAAGCTCCTGAGAGGCCTGGATGCCCTCGTGGAGCCGGGGGCGCTCACCATCATCGGCAACACGGGCGACGACGCGCTGATCTGGGGGCTGCACGTCTCCCCCGATCTCGACACGATCTGTTACACCCTCGCCGGGCTCATCGATGAGAGCCGCGGCTGGGGGCTGCGCGACGAGAGCTTCCGCACGCTGGGCGAGATGGTCCGCTTCGGCGAGCCCACGTGGTTCAATCTCGGCGACCGCGATCTGGCCACGCACCTGCACCGCACGAGACTCCTCGCCGAGGGCGTGACCCTGGGCGAGGTCACCGCGCGCCTCGCCCGCGATCTCGGAGCCAGGCACGCCGTGCTGCCCATGTCCGATCAGCCGGTCCGGACGCGCCTCCTCGGTCCCGACGGCTGGCTCAGCTTCCAGGAATACTTCGTCCGCGAGAAGACGCAGGTCGAGGTGCGCGAGGTGGAGTACGCGGGAGCGGCTGCGGCGACGCCGTCCCCGGGACTGCTCGAGGCCATCGTGTCGGCCGATGCCGTCCTCGTGTGCCCCTCCAATCCCGTGACCTCGATCGGCCCCATCCTGGCCGTTCCCGGGATCGCGCAGGCGCTCGAGGCCACCGCGGCCCCAGTCCTCGCCGTGAGTCCCATCATCGGGGGCGCGGCGGTGTCGGGGCCTGCGGGGAGGCTCATGGCCATGCGCGGCCTCGAGGTCTCTGCCCTCGGCGTGGCCGCCGCCTACACGCCGTGGCTCGATATCCTCGTCCTCGACCAGGTCGACGCCGCCCTCGCCCCGCGCCTCGAAGCGGTCGGCGTGCGGGCCGTCGTCGCGGACACCCTCATGCGAGGCCTCCAGGAGGAGATCGCCCTCGCCCGTCGCGTGCTCGCCGCTCTGCCATGAGCACCGTCGTCGCCGTGCCCGTGAAGGATCTCGTGAACGCCAAGCAGCGTCTCATGTCATTCCTGTCTCCGCAGGAACGGGGCGAGCTGGCCCGGGCCATGCTGGAAGACGTGCTGGAGGCGCTCGCCCGCGCCAGGCTCGGCCAGGTGCTGGTGGTGACGCGCGATCCCGCCGTGCAGACGCTAGCCCGGCGTCACGGAGCGGCGATCCTGAGCGAGGACGACAACCGCGGCCACACCGAGGCGGTGGCCCGGGCGCAGCAGGCCGCGCTCGCGCGGGGAGCGAGGCGCTTCCTCACCATCCCCGGGGACGTGCCCTGCACCACCGCGGAGGAGGTGACGGCCCTCGTGGCTGCCTTGCCTCCGGGCCCCGGCGTCGCCTTCGTGCCGTCCCTCTCGGGCTTCGGCACCAACGCGGTGCTCCTCGATCCGCCCGACCTTCTTCCGCTGAAGTTCGGTGAGCCGTCCTTCGACAATCACCTCCTCGCCGCGCGGGCCGCAGGGCTCAACCCGGTGGTGCTGCGCCTCCCTGGCATCGGCCTCGACATCGACGCGCCGGAGGACCTGCGGCTCCTCCTCGAGCGCGGCGCCGCGACGCGCAGTGCCCGCCTCCTCGTGGATCTGGCCGTGCCGGCGCGCCTGGCCGAGCGTTCGGGAGGCTGAAGATGCCGCCGCGCTACGAGGTGATCGGCATCGAGGGCCTGCCCGAGATCGGCGTGGGTCAGGATCTCGCCCGGCTCATCGTGGAGGCGGCGCGGGCGCAGCAGACGCCGCTCGCCGCCGGCGATCTCCTCGTGGTGAGCCAGAAGATCGTCTCCAAGACCGAGGGGCGCATCGTCCGCCTCGGTGACGTCACCCCCTCGCCCGAGACCCTCAGCGTGGCGGAGGAGATCGGGCGCGATCCGCGCCTGGTCGAGGTCATCCTCCGCGAGAGCCGTCGGATCGTGCGCAAGGACAAGGGGGTCCTCATCGTGGAGACGCACCACGGGCTCGTGTGCGCCAACGCCGGCGTGGATCAATCGAACGTGGACGCGGACACCGCCTGTCTCCTCCCCGAGGACTCCGACCGCTCCGCGCGGGGGCTCCGCGACGGGCTCCGCGCGCTGACCGGCCACGACCTCGGCATCATCATCGCGGACACCTTCGGACGACCGTGGCGCGAGGGACTGATCAACGTGGCCATCGGGGTGGCCGGGCTCGAGCCGCTCAAGAGCTACCTCGGCGAGAAGGATCCCGCCGGCCATGTGCTGCAGGCGACCATCCTCGCCATCGCCGACGAGCTGTCGTCGGCGGCCGAGCCCATCATGGGCAAGCTCGACCGCATTCCCGTGGTGATCATCCGCGGGCTCGACTGGCCGCGCGGAGAGAGTGGCAGCCGCTCCCTCCTGCGCGATCCGGCCCGGGACCTGTTCCGGTAGTGGCAGGCCTCCCCTCGTCCACCGCGCGGCGTCCCCTGCACCGGGCGATCGCCGCCCCACACACTCGTCCAGATCGAGGCGATCCATGCTCATAGGGATACTCGGAGGCACCGGCAAGGAGGGCGCGGGACTCGCCCAGCGCTGGGCGCTCGCCGGCCATCAGGTCATCATCGGCTCGCGGGACGCGGAGCGCGCTCGCGCCAAGGCCGCGGAGCTCGCGGCCCTCGCCGGCGGCGCCGCCGTCACCGGCCTGTCGAACCTCGACGCGGCCGCGGCGGCGCCCGTGGTCGTGCTCACTCTGCCTGCCGCGGGGCTGGCCGCTACCCTCGTGCCGCTCAAGGACGCCTGCCGCGGCAAGGTCGTGGTCAGCACGGTGGTGCCGCTCACCTTCGGGGGCGGGCGACTCTTCACCCCGCCTCCGCAGGGCTCCTCTGCCGAGGAGGTCCAGGAGCTCCTGGGAGCGGAGGCGCGCGTGATCGCCGCCTTCCATCACATCGCCGCCCACGAGCTGTCCGCCACCGAGCACGCCATCGAGTGCGATCTCCTCCTCTGTGGCGGTGACGCCGAGGCCAAGAAGGTCGTCACCGAGCTCGGCCAGAGCATGGGCCTCCGTGCCGTCGACGTGGGGGCACTCACCAACGCGGGAGCGCTCGAGGGCATCACGGCCGTGCTCGCCACCATCAACCGCCGCTACAAGCTCAAGAACTCCGGGATCAAGATCACGGGACTGCCCGCCTAGAAAGGACCCGACATGGCCGACGCCCCTGTCATCCGCTCCGGTGTGCTGAGCGGCGCCGTCTACGGCGACGGGCTCGATCGCAAGGGGCTCCGGGCCCAGAAGCACACCAACACCGGCCACTGCTTCGCCGCCATCGACATCAACCGCTTCCGTCCCCTGGAGGAGTTCACCGCGGACATGGACGATCTCCTGGGCACCCTCCAGGACATGCCGACGGCGGAGGGACACGAGCGGGTCTACACGGCGGGCCAGCCCGAGGCGGAGACGGAGCGCCATCGGCGGGCACGGGAATCCCCGTGGCGCCCGTGCTCGCCCAGCAGTGCAACGACATCGCGGCGAGGCTGGGCGTCGCGCCCCTCGGCTAGGGCCGCTCAGCGGCCGAGCAGCTTCCCGAGCGCGCTCTCCACGTCGGCGAAGTCGTCGAAGAGGAGATCGGGACGCTCGGCCTCCAGCGCCTCGCGCGTGTACTGCCCCGTGGCCACCGCCACCGCGACGGCGCCGAAGTGCCGCGCGCACTCGATGTCGCGCGGCGTGTCGCCGATGATCAGCACCTGCTCGGGCGCGAAGGGCACGCCCATGAGGGCATGCGCCCGCCGCGCGGCGAGCGAGGGCAGCTGGCGGCGGTCGTGGTGGTCGGAGCCGTAGGCCCCCAGGCGGAAGTACGGCAAGAGCCCCGTGGGCTCGAGCTTGATGCGCGCGCCCGCCTCGATGTTCCCCGTGAGCAGCCCCAGGAGCACGCGGGCGTCGCCGTGCAGGCGGCGGACGAGATCGGCGATGCCGGGCAGAGTGACTACGTCGCGACCGTCGCCGATCTCCGCGGCCAGCCCCCGTGCATAGGACTCGAAGCAGTCGTCGAGGCGCGCGTGCACGTCCTCCCGGGCGAGCCCCGCCGCCTCCATCACGTCGAGGACGATGCGCGGGTCGGTCTGACCGCCGAGGTTGTACCCGTCGATGTCGCCCGCGGTGCCGTACACGTCGCGCAGGGCCGCGGTGAGGGCGCGGCGGCCCGCGCCTCGGGCGAGCAGCAGCGTGCCGTCGATGTCGAAGAGGACGAGGCGCATGGTGGTCAGCGGGAAGCGGGCAGCGCGAGGGAGCGCAGGCGCGAGACGATGGGCGGGAGGCGCTCGATGACGGCGTCGACCTCGGCGGTCGTGCTCCAGCGACCCAGGGTGAAGCAGAGCGATCCCTCCATCTCCTGGGGAGCGCATCCGATGGCCCGCAGCACGTGCGACGGCGTCCCCGTGCGCTGGGCGCACGCCGAGCCCGAAGAGGCGGCGACCCCGCAAAGATCGAGGTCGAGCAGGATGCTGTCGGCCTTGGCGCCGCGCAGGACCAGGCTCACGTGATGGGGCAGCCGCGCCGAGCGGGAGCCGGTGAGGCGGCAGTCGGGGACGGCGGCGAGCAGTCGCTCCACCAGGCGATCACGAAGCCCGGCTAGGCGCGCCGGCTCGCCGTGCGCCACCTCCGCCCGCATCAGCTCCGCCGCCACCCCGAGACCGACGAGCGCCGGCAGATTCTCGGTGCCCGATCGATAACCGCCCTCCTGCCCGCCGCCCAGGATCTGCGGCGCGATCTTGACCCCGGGCTTGACCCAGAGGGCGCCCGCCCCCGGCGGCCCGTAGAGATCGTTGCTGGAGAGGGTCATGAGATCGAATCCCATGGCGGCGCCGGCCAGAGGCATGCGCCCGAGGGCGCCCACAGCGTCTACGTGCAACGGGATGCCCGCCGCGCGCGTGATCCGAGCGATGTCCGTCACGGGCTGGGTCGTTCCGATCTCCGCGCATGCCGCTCCGATGGATACCAGGGCCGTGTCCGGACGGATGGCTCGCCTGACCTCGTCCGGGCTGACGCGGCCTTCGCCGTCCACGGGCAGGAGGGTGACCGCGGCCCCCGCCTTCTCCAGATCGCGGCAGGCGTTGAGCACCGAGATGTGCTCCACGGCCGAGCTGATCACGTGCCGTGCCCCTGCGGGAGCGCGCAGGACGACGCCGCGAATGGCGAGGTTGTTCGCCTCGGTCGCCCCCGAGGTGAAGACGACGCCGGAGGTCGAGCCGCCCACCAGTCGGGCGACCTTCGCCCGCGCTGCCTCGAGCGACTCGCGCGCCTCGGAGCCGAGCGAGTGGGGCGCCGAGGGATTGCCGATCCCCGCCTCGAGGAACGGCCGCATGACGGCCAGGACGCGGGGATCTACGGGAGCGAAGCCGGCATAGTCGAAATAGACCCGATCGGGAGCGGCGCCCCCCCGCTCCACGCCGCTACCGGGTCTTCCTGACGAGGAAGCGGTAGACGCCGCCCTCCCGCGTGACTTCGACCAGATCATGGCCGGTACCGCGGCACCAGCTCCGCATGTCGGCGTCGGAGGCGGGATCGTCCGACAGCATGGCGAGGAGCTCCCCCACGCTCATTCCCTGGATGGCCTCGCGGGTCTTGACGATCGGGATGGGGCAGAAGAGGCCGATGCAGTCGATTTCCTTGTCAGGAATGAGTACTTTTGGTGCGGCCGCCATGGCCCGATACGGTATCCTAGCCGTGCGAGTGGCGTCAAGGCAGCGGGCTTCCGCGGAGAGGCTCCCGCCGCACCGCTCGGCACTGCCCGATGGCTCAGTCGACACGCACGAGCAACGGACGACCCGAGGAGCCCACCCTGATGGCGGGCGGCGCACGCCGCACGATCATGCTGGCGCTGTGGCTCACCTCGTTCATCCCGCTGACGGTGCTGGCTTACAGCTTCTACGTCTATTTCCTCCCGCTCCTCGACCAGACCCGCCGCATCCGAGACCTCCCCTGGCTCGAGGCCCTGCTCGTCTTCACGGGTCTCCTCATGGCGGTGGGCGGCCTCCTCATCTGGGACGTGACGCGCGCGCTTCCGCGTCGGGACGATCCGGTGCCGCTGCCGCCGCCCCTGCCCGAGGGCCCGCCCGCCGCGGCCTCGGGCGGCGCCGACGATGCCGACACGCTGCTCCATTCCTTCTCGCGCATGCTGGCGCCCATCGAGCAGCAGGCGGCCGCTCTCGACCGCTACGCTACCCGGCTCGACGCCGCCTACCACGAGCTGGAGTCGACGAACGCGCGGCTCAAGGAGTTCTCCTTCAAGGACGAGGTGACTGGGCTCTACAACCGGCGCTTCTTCTCCATCCGCCTCGAGGAGGAGGTCTCCCGCTATCGCCGCTTCAATCATCCCGTCTCGGTGGTGCTCCTCGATCTCGATAGCTTCAAGGCCGTGAACGACGACCTGGGCCATGCAGCGGGCGACGAGACCCTGCGCGGCATGGCGGAGATCCTTCTGCGCCACTCCCGCGGCATCAACGTGATCTGCCGCTACGGCGGCGACGAGTTCGCCATCCTCCTCGTGGAGACCTCCAAGGCGGGAGCGCGTCTCTACGCCGACCGCATCCGCTACGTGCTCTCCTCCTCCCAGTTCGCCCACCGGCGCCGCATCACCGCGAGCTTCGGTATCGCCTCCCTGCCCGAGGACGTGGCGCCCACCGCCGACGACCTCATCCGCGCCGCCGACGAGGCTCTGTATGCAGCCAAGCGCGCGGGCAAGAACCGCGTCTCCGTGCACGAGGACGTAGGAGTGGCCCAGCCCATGGGCGCCGACGCTGAGAATCGATGAGCCAGCTCCCCATTCTCCGCCAGGTGCTGATCGTGGAGGACGACGCCCAGGTTCGAGGCGCTCTCCGCGAGGTCTTCGTCGCCGACGGCTATCAGTGCCGCCTGGCCACGAACGGGCTCGAGGGACTGGAGGTCTTCCGGCGCGAGCGGCCGCCGCTGACCCTCACCGACATCAAGATGCCCGTGATGGACGGGCTTGACTTCCTCAAGCGCGCCCGCGCGCTGGACGCCGACGCCGCCATCATCGTCATCACCGGCGTGGGCGACATGAAGACGGCCATCGAGAGCCTCAAGTGCGGCGCGTACGACTTCATCACCAAGCCCGTCAACGTGGAGGAGGTGCTCATCGCCGCCGAGCGCGCCCTGGAGCGCCGCCAGCTCCTCACGGAGCGGCGCGAGTACCAGGTGATGCTGGAGCGGCGCGTGTCCGAGGCGACGCGCGATCTGGCGGCCGCCCTCGCCGAGTTGGAGGACACCTACCGGGCAACTCTGGAGGCGCTCGGCTCGGCCCTCGACACGCGGGACATCGGCACGCACGCGCACTCGCGCCGTGTGGTCGGCTACTCGCTCACCATCGCCCGCGCCTTCGGGGTGGACGCGAGGCAGATGCGCGACATCGAGCACGGTGTCCTCCTGCACGACATCGGCAAGATCGGCATCCCCGACGGCATCCTCCTCAAGCCGGGGCGCCTGGGGGCCGAGGAGTGGAAGATCATGCGCACGCACCCCGAGTTGGGGCGGCGCCTCGTGGAGCGCATCCCCTTCCTCCGCGGCGCGGTGCCCATCGTGTACCACCACCACGAGCGGTGGGACGGTACCGGCTATCCGAGCGGCCTCAAGGGTGAGATGATCCCCCTGGGCGCGCGCATCTTCACGGTGGCCGATGCCTTCGACGCCATGACGTGCGACCGGCCCTATTCCGTGGCCATCTCCTTCGAAGCGGCGCGCGTGGAGATCGAGCGCTGCGCGGGCTCGCACTTCGATCCCGCGGTGGTCAAAGCCTTCCTCACCATTCCCCTCGATCTGCTGGAAGCCATCCGCAACGGCTCCTCGGACGGTACGCAGCCGATCACGGTTCCCCTCACCCGCGAACACTAGCCGGCCGCTGAAAAGGCCCATCTGCTTCGTTGGCGCCCTCAGCGGCACGCTCCGCCTTTCGAGGTGAGCGGCGGCCTCGGCCGTCGCGAGACGAGAGCTGAGTTGATCCGCCGGGCGAGGCGTAGTCTCTCTTTCTCCGCGGGGGACGTTTCTACTGCGAAGCGTGGAGGCGGTACTTCTCGACGGCGTAGGCCTTCTGCTTGAACTTCTGCACCTTCCCCGAGCCCGTCAGGGGAAAGCTCTCCACGATCTCCACGTACTTCGGCACCTTGAAGTTGGCGATCTTGCCTCGCGCAAAGGCGGTGACTTCCTCGGCGTCGAGCGTTTCTCCCGCCTTGGGGATCACGAAGGCCATGACCGTCTCTCCCATCACGGGATCGGGCACGCCCACGATGGACACGTCCAGCACCTTCGGGTGGCGCAGGTAGAAGTTCTCGATCTCCGCCGGGTAGGTGTTGAAGCCGCCCACGATGATCATGTCGGTGAGCCGGCCCGTGATGGTGAGGTAGCCCTCGGCGTCCTTGATCCCCATGTCGCCCGTGTGCAGCCAGCCGTCACGCAGCTTCTCCGCAGTGGCCGTCGGGTTCTTGTAGTAGCCCAGCATCATGGTCGGGCCCTTGATGCAGACCTCACCCTCCTCGCCGGGACCCAGCGCGGCGCCGCTGACTGGATCGACGATGCGGTCCTCGATCTCCGGCGTGGGCAGGCCGACGGTGGCCACGCGCTTCTCGAGGGGATCCCCCGCCCGTGTCCAGTGGGTGCCGCCCGTCGCCTCGGTCAGCCCGTACACCACGAGGGCATCCATGCCGAGGCCGTGCTCGCGGTCGAGAATGCGACGCATGATCTCCACGGGCACCGGCGCCGCTCCAATCGAGCCGGTGCGGAGTGAGCACAGGTCGCGCTGGCCGAAGTCGGGATGGCCCAGGATGGTGATGAACATGGTGGGCACGCCCGAGAACACGGTGACGCGCTCGACCTCGATGAGCCGCATCGCCTCCGCGGGATCGAAGACGTCCATGAGCACCTGGGTCGAGCCGGCGAGACAGTTGGCCGCGATGCCGCCCATGCAGCCGAAGATGTGGAAGTACGGCACGGGCACGAAGTAGCGGTCCGCGGCCGTCCACTCGTGGAGCGCCACGTAGACGCGGCACTTGTAGTAGACGTTGCCGTGCGAGAGGAGACAGCCCTTGGGCTCGCCCGTGGTGCCGGAGGTGTAGAGCATCACGGCGGGGTCGTCGGCGCCGATGCGCACGCGATCGAGGGCCGCCCGCTCCCCACGGCGGCCCCTCTCCTCCACCTCCGTCCATGACCGGCAACCCGCGGGTACGCGCGCGCCCAGCACCACCACGTGCCGGAGGGCGGGGAGCCGAGGGCTCGCCACGGTGCCGCCCGCCGCACCAAGCCCGGGGCAGATCTCGCGGAGGATCTCGAGGTAGTCGATGCCCGCGGCGTCGAAGCGATCGGCGAGGAGGAGGATCGAGGCGTCCGACTGGCGCAGCACGTACTCGACCTCGAAGGCCTTGTAGCGGCTGTTGCAGGTGACGGTGACCCCGCCCGCCTTGGCGATGGCGAGATGCGCGACGTTCCACTCCACGCGATTGGGCATCCAGAGCACAGCATGGTCCCCGGGGGCGAGGCCGAGCGCCATGAGGCCGAGAGCGAACGTGTCGACGCGGGCCTTGAGCTCGCCGTAGGTGACGCGCTCGCCGCGGAAGACCACGGCCTCCCGTGAGGGATCTCGCGCCGCCGCCGCGTCGAGGAGCTGCCCCAGGGTGAGGGCGGGGCCGAGCGCTTCCGTCACCGCTTGACGGCCTCGATCTGCTCCAGCATTTGCCGGGCGCGGCTGAAGGCCTGGGCCAGCTCCTCGTGCGACATGCCCTGGTCGCGCGCCTTCTGGATGAGGCCGCGCACGTCCTGCCAGCGCTGCATCGCCGCGTCCCGATCGCCGCTCTTCAGGAGCCGGCCGATGGTCTCTCCGGCGCGGTCCGCGATGCGCTCGATGGTCCGCGCGAGCAGCTCCCGGGTCCTCCGCTCGAGGCCGAGTTCGAGGTCGCGCAGATGAAGCGCGCGGAGCAGCGGGCGCACGGCCGCCTCCAGCTCGAAGCTCTCGATCTGGCGACGGGCCAGGCGCATGTAGCCATTCCAGATGCGCTGGTTCGAGGCGTGCCACCGCCGCGGGGCGATGGACTCCGCCGACGTCCCGGCGAGGATCTCGCGGGCCCGCTCCAGCGCGTCGAGGGCCTCCGGCTCGGGGGTGGCCGTGCCGCGGGCGGTGGCGACGAGGCGCCCGATCTGCCGCACCACACCCTGCGCGGCCAGCGCGGTGAGGGGCGCCCGCCGGCTCGCCGGCAGGTCCTCGGACTCGAGAGCCTGGCGAACGAGGCTGCGGGCGGCCGCGAACTGGCGCCGCTGCAGCAGGCCGCGTCCCGCCAGCACGTAGCCTTCCCACAGCGACTCGCGCGCCTTGTCGAGCAGGCCAGAGATCTCTTCAGTGGCCGGGGACGCGACGATGCGCCACTCCAGCCACAGCACGGCCATGCGGAGTAGAGCGACACGCTCCGCGGATGCGGTCGACATTCCGTCCGCAGTGCCGAGGAGCTGGCGAGCTGCGGCCGCGGCCACGGCGATGACCCGCTCGGGACATCCCTCGGCGACACCGTCGGGAGCCTCGCGCACAGCCGCCTCCAGCGCCTCCTGCGTCCCCTCGACGTCACCGAGGGCGTGGCGCGAGACGCCGACCAGCGCCCAGAGAGCCGCGCGCGAGAAGGAGGTCTCGTACACCTCCGAGCCCGGCGCCGACTCCAGATGCGGCACGGCCGTCTCCACCACCTCGGCATGCTGGCCCTCGCGCTGGAGGGTGAGGGCGCTCTCCACCGCTCCAACCGCGGGATCCGAGGACACGCTCATCGTTGGTGATGACACGCGGGTGGGAACCTCGATGGGAGGGGGGAAGGCGTCCTCAATCGGAGCGCTGACAGCGGCCGCGGGCTCTGCCGCTGGCGTCTCCACAGGCTCCGCGGGAGGCGGCGCCACGGGCGCGGCCGCGCGAACGCGTGGACGCGAGCCGGGCCGCGGAGAACGCCGTCGCTCCGGGCCCGTATAGGGCGCGCGCGGCACCAGCTCCGTCACCACCGGCTGGCTAGGCGCGGACGCCGTCGGGGAGGCATCGGGCTTCGGAACGGTTCGTCGACGACGCCGACGCGGCGGCCTCTCGTCCAGCGCCTGCGCCAGACCCACGAAGAGCAGGATCCCGGCCACCGCGGCGAGGAGCGCGATGAGGCCTTCCTCGAGCGTCACGCCCTCGCCGCTCCCTTCATGAATCCGAACCGTACCACGGGGCGGAGGAGCGCGGCCAGTGGCACTTGACTCGCCTCGCGCCCGGGTATCATGATGCAAGGAGACGTCACTTCATCGCGTGGGAGGGTCAATGCGTCGCGTCGCCGTCATCGGTGTCGGCATCACGAAATTCGGCAAGCACGATCGCACCAGCTCGGAGCTCTTCGCCGAGGCCGCCGCCGACGCGATACGCGACGCCGAGATCGCCCCCTCGGCCATCCAGGCCCTCTACTACGGCAACGTCACCGGGGGCGAAGGAGAGAAGCAGCTCCACACGGGGCCGCTCGCCGCCACCCTCCTCGGCCTCCCCGTCATTCCCACCACCCGCTTCGAGAACGCCTGTGCCACCAGCCACGTCGCGTTCCGTCATGCCTTGATGGAGGTCGCCTCCGGCATCTCCGACGTGGTCCTCGTGGGCGGGGCGGAGCGCGTGCTGAACATTCCCACCGACGCGGCCACCGAGTACTTCGCGTATTGCTCGGACGCCTCCTACGAGCAGACGGTGGGCCTGACCTTCCCCGGGGTGTTCGCCCTCATCGCGCGCGCTCACATGGAGAAGTACGGCACCACCGAGGAGCAGATGGCGCACGTGGCGGTGAAGAACCACCGGCACGGCGTCCTGAATCCGAAGGCGCAGTTCCAGAAGGAGATCACCGTCGACACCGTGCTCAAGAGCGCGTACGTCGCCGATCCCCTCAAGCTCTTCGACTGCTGCCCCTTCACCGACGGGGGCGCCGCCCTCGTCCTCGCCTCCGAGGAGATCGCGCGCAAGCGGCCGCGCGCGGTGTGGGCGCTGGCGAGCCAGGCCGCCACCGACACCATGTTCATGCACGAGAAGCGCGATCTCTCCCGCGTCACCGCCACGGAGCGCGCGGCGGCCGCCGCCTATCGCCAGGCCGGGAAGTCGCCTACCGACGTCGATGTGGTGGAGCTTCACGACTGCTTCACCATCGCGGAGATCGTCGCTACCGAGGGCTTGGGCTTCTTCGAGCCCGGGGCGGGCGGAGTGGCCGCCGAGAAGGGCTGGACGAGCCTCGGCGGCAAGATCCCCGTGAACCCCTCGGGCGGTCTCAAGGCCAAGGGCCATCCCATTGGTGCCACGGGCGCCGCTCAGATCGCCGAGATCGTCACCCAGCTCCGCGGGGAGGCGGGGAAGCGCCAGGTCGAGGGCGCCCGCACCGGACTCACCCACACCCTCGGAGGCAATACGGCCACCGTCCTCGTGAGCCTCTTCGGTCGTGACTGAGCACGTGCTGACGCTGAAGCACTTCTTCGAGGAAGCGCGCGCGGGACGGCTCACGGGCATCCGCTGCGGCAAGTGCGGCGAGCTCGCCATCCCGCCCAAGGAGTTCTGCCCCAGCTGTCAGGAGCGGGACTGGGCTCCTGTGCCCCTCGCGGGGAAGGGCGCCGTCACGTCCTTCACGGTCATCCGCATCCCCCCGCGCGGCCGCGCGGGGGAGGCCCCCTATGCGGTGGCCGTGGTGCGGCTGGACGAGGGCGTGTCGCTCCTCGGGCGAATCGTGGACATTCCCCTAGAGAACGTGCGCACCGGGCTCGCCGTGCGTTTCCGCCCGCTCATGACGGGCGAGCAGACCGCCGTCGGCTTCGGCCCCGCCTGATCAGGAGCGCTTGAAGTAGCGCACCTCGAAGGTGACGCATCCCCTCGGCACTCGATAGGGGCCGTGCACCATGCCGGGGGGCCGGCACGCGTACATCCCTGCCGTGAAGGTCTGGCCCTTGCCCAGGTCCATGAGCTCGCCCTCGAGGATCCACACCTCTTCCCAGAAATCGTGGGTGATGGTGTCGGTAGTCTCCACGCCCGCCTCGAAGCGGAGGAGGCGCGTGACGTCGCCGTCCTCGCTCCGGCTCAGGATCTTCTGGCTCACGCCGGCCCCGCCGGCGCCCCCCGTGGCCGAGCCGCCCACCGGCTCCCACGCGATGTGATCGGGCTTGAAAAACTCCAGTTCGGGCTTGGGCATGGGCATCTCCCGAGGGACCGGCCGGCCGTGGTCGGCCCGCCGGTCCCGGTCCATGGTTGAAGAGGGAATGGGCCACCGAACGTGCGACGGGGGCTACGGCTCACCGCCGTAACCCCCGCGAGTGGAGCGGCCGACCGGATTCGAACCGGCGACGTCCAGCTTGGGAAGCTGGCATTCTGCCAACTGAATTACGGCCGCGTTCTTCCGCTATTCTAGCCGCGGCCTCCCCGAAGTCAAATGCCCTAGCGGAGGCCCATCTCGTAGCCCTTGATGGCCTCGTCGCCCCGCGCCTTCCACACCACGCGCTTGGTCGCCCCGTAGAGGTCGATCTGCTGGTAGAGGGGCATGGCCGCGGCATCCTCCACCCACAGGCGGTTGATGCGTTGATACAGCTCGTAGCGCTTCTTCGGGTCCATGGTCGACTGCGCCTGCTCGATCATCCCCTCGAAGTCCGCGTTGTAGTAGTTGCTGAGGAAGCGCCCGGAGCGGAAGAGCGGCACGTACACTGTCTCCGCGTCGTAGGAGCCAGCACCCCACCCGATGAGCCACACCGGCGGTGTCTTGTGGTTGTAGGCGAGCGTGCCGAAGTAGTGCACCCACTCGTGCGTCTTGACGGTGGTGCGGATGCCCGCCTTGGTCAGCTGTCCCGCGATGGCCTCCGCCACCTCCTTGTCGCGCACGTAGCGTCCCTGGGGCGAGTTGAGGGTGATCTCGACGCCGCCCGGGAAGCCCGCCTCCGCGAGGAGCTGCTTGCTCTTGGCTACGTCCTGCTTGATGGGCCGGAGGGCGGGGTCGAAGCCGAAGTGCCGGTCCGTGAGCATGAGGGCCACGCGCTGCGCCTTGCCGTCGAGCACGTTCCTGATGATGTCGTCCACGTCCACTGCGTAGTTCATGGCCCAGCGTACCCGCTTGTCCGCGGTGGGGCCGGGATACGGGCCGACCAGCTTGTGCTGAGCGTCGTACTGGTGCGTGTAGTACATGAGCTGGATCGTCCGCACGCTGGGCGCGGTGGTGAGGAACAGCTTCGGATGATTGGCGATGATGGTGGCCATGTGAGGCGGGATGTTCACCGCCACGTCGATCTCGCCGTTCTGGAGCGCGGCCACCCGCACCGCGTCGTCGGGGATGGGACGGAAGACGAGAGTCTTCACGCGCGGGGCGCCGCGCCAGTACTGCTCGTTCGCCTCGAGCTCGATGCGGTCGTCCTTGACCCAGCGCACGAAGCGGTAGGGCCCTGAGCCCACGGGAGCCCGCGACACCGCCACCGTGTCCTTGTCCCGGTAGTACCGGGGCGGCACGATCGACGTCTGGTTCGCGCTCATGAGGGTGTCGAGGATGGGCCAGGGCGCTTTGGTGTGCAGGCGCACGGTGAGCGGGTCCACGATCTCCACGTGGCTCAGCGGAGCGAAGGGTGGCGAGCCGCGCATCTTGTTCTTGGGGTCGACGAGGCGCTCCAGGCTGAACTTGACCGCCTCCGCGTCTATCGGCTCGCCGTTGTGGAACTTCATGCCCGGACGGAGCTTGAACTCCCACACCGTGGGCGCCACCAGCTTCGGTATCTCGCGCGCGAGGGCGGGCTGCATCTTGAGGTCGGCGTCGCGCTCGAGCAGCGTGTCGAAGATGTTCCGGCAGACGTTGCCCGCCGGCGTCTCCTGGTGGTTCATGGGATCGAGCGTGGTCGGGTCCACGCCCTGGGCGACGACGATCTTGCCCTGCGGCGCCGCCCCGGCCGCGGCGGGAAGCGTGGCCACGAGGGCCACGAGCGCGATCTGGATCCAGGTCATGACCGATCTCCTCTGCGGGTTATCCGGCGGGCGCGGCACTGCGGTCGACGGTATGGGCCCCGGAGCCGGGTGGCCTGCCAGCTCCGGAGCAGACGACTCCGGTTACTTGAGCGCCATGTCATAGGCCTTGATGAGCTCGTCGCTCCGGGCCTTCCAGACGATGCGCTTGTTGGCGCCGTAGAGATCGATCTGCTGATAGAGGGGTACCGCGGCCTGATCGTCGAGCCAGAGCTTGTTGATGCGATGGTACTGGGCGAGCCGCTGCTTCTCGTCCATCATGGTCTGCGCCTGGTCGACCATGCCGTCAAAGTCGGGATTGTGATAGTTGTTCAGGAGGCTGCCCGTGCGGAAGAGCGGCACGTAGATGCCCTCAGCGTCCATCATCGCCTGCCCCCAGCCGATGAGCCACACCGGTCCCGCCTTGTGCACGTACACCATGGTGTTGAGGTAGTTCACGAACTCGAACGTCTTCAGGGTGGTCTTGATGCCCGCCTTGGTCAGCTGTCCCGCCGCCGCCTCCGCCACCTCCTTGTCACGCACGTAGCGGCCCTGCGGCGAGTTGAGCTGGATCTCGAGGCCGTTGGGAAATCCCGCCTCGGCGAGGAGCTTCTTGGCCTTGGCCACGTCCTGCTTCACGGGCTTGAGCGAGGGATCGTAGCCGAAGTGCATGCTGGGGAGCATGGTGGCCACGCGCTGCGCCTTGCCGTCGAGCACCCCCTTGATGATCTCGTCCACGTCGAGGGCGAGGGTGATGGCCTGGCGCACGCGCTTGTCTGCCGTCGGGCCCTGGTACGGCCCCACCAGCTTGTTCTGCGCGTCGTACTGCGCAGTGTAGAACATGAGCTGGATGGTCCGCACGCTGGGCGCGGTGCTGAGATAGATCTTCGGGTGGTTCGCGATGATGTTGGCCATGTGGGGCGGGATGTTCACCGCCACGTCCACCTCGCCGTTCTGGAGCGCGGCCACCCGCACCGCATCGTCAGGAATGGGGCGGAACACCACGTTCTTGATCTTGGCCGGCCCGCGCCAGTACTGCGGCCACGCCTCGAGGAGGATCTCCTCGTCCTTGGTCCAGCGCACGAGCCGATACGGCCCGGTGCCGATGGGATTCTTCGAGATGAAGGCCGAGTCCTTCCCCGCGTAGGCCTTGGGCGGGTACATCGAGGCCTGGCGCTGGGTGAGGGCGACCACGAAGATGGGCCACGGCTTGGAGGTGTGCACCTTCACCGTGTAGGGATCGACGATCTCCACGCGGTCGATGGGCTTGAAGTTGGAGCTGCCGCGCATCGAGGGGTCCTTCACGCGCTCCAGGCTGTACTTCACGGAGTCCGCGTTGAAGTCCTCCCCGTTGTGGAACTTGACGCCCTTGCGCAGCTTGATCTCCCACACCGTGGGCGCGAGGAGCTTCGGCATCTCCGCGGCGAGGCCGGGGACGAGCTTGAGGTTCTGGTCGCGCTCCACCAGGGTGTCGTAGAGGTGCGCGACGACGACGGAGGCGGGCGTCTCCTGCTGGTTCATGGCGTCGAGCGTGGACGGATCCACTCCCTGGGCGATCACCACCTTGCCTTCGGGGGCGGCGGCGCCCGGGGCGGGCGCTGCGAGAGCAACGAGCGCGACGGCGAGCGCCGCGCAGAGACGCATCCGAGCCATGTAATGCCTCCTTGGGTGACGAATCTCTCTTGGTACGACGAGCGGAACTACTCTATGGGGCGGGGCTCAGAAGTGTCAAGCATGCGCGCCCGCTGCTCGCGCAGATAGGCCACCGCGGCCTCCCGCGTGCTCACCACCCCGGTCGCCTGAGCTTCCCGGAGAACTGCGAGCAGCCGTCCAAGCGCCGGACCCGGCCCGATGCCCAGGGCCTCCATGGCCTCGTGGCCGTCGAGGAGGGGCGGCGCGGCGAGGGCGGCGGCCTCCTCCGCGTGGCCGGCCATCAGCTCGCGCAGCACGCGGCTTCCGGGGCCGTTCCAGATCTCGAGGGCCGAGTCGCCTCTGAGCCCCGCCCCGTCGGCGAGCGAGAGGAGGAGCAGGTCGAGGGCGTCGTCTTCCAGGTCCCTGAAGAGGCGGTAGCGCGCCCGCCGGGTCACCTCGCCCCCAATGGCGAGGTGCATGGGGCGGAGGTGATGGCGCACCAGACGTTCCAGCACGGAGGCGAGGCGACCGGAAAGCCGCATCCGCGCCGCGATGGCGCGCACCCGCTCCGCTCCGAGGACGTCGTGGCCGAGGAACCGCGTCTTGCCCGCCTCCACCGTGCGCGTCTCCGGCTTGGCGACGTCGTGGAGCAGCGCGGACAGCTTGAGCGCCTCGCGCCGCGTGGCGCCGTCGCCGAGGGGCTCGCCCAGGTGCGAGGCGAACACCTCGCCCCACGGACGGAGCTCGCCCGCGTGCTCGGCGAGCAGATCGGCGGCCTCCACGGCGCGCAGACTGTGCTCCCAGACGTCGAACCAGTGCGGCTCGGACTGTGTGGCAGCCTTCATCGCGTGCCGCTCCGGAAGGAGCACGCCCAGGGCGCCCCAGTCGTCCAGCAGACGCAGCCCCCGCGCCGCCGCGGGCTCGGCCAACAGGCCGAGCAGCTCGTCCCTCACGCGCTCGGCGGAAATGCCGCGGAGACCCGGCGCCGCCCGCTCCGCCGCCGGTCCCACCGCTCCGTCGAGTGTCCAACCGGGCACGATGGCGAGGTGCGCCCCCCGCAGGACCCGGACCGCATCCTCCTCCAGCGACCGCTCGGAGCAGAGCCGAACCACACGGGCGGCCATGTCATGGAGACCTCCGGTCGGATCCTCCACGGGGGCGTCTCCTCGCCCGACGAGCTCGGCCACCGACACGGCGAGCGCGTTGATCGTGAAGTCGCGTCCGCGCAGATCGCCCGTCAGGTCGGGCGCGCGGAAATCGGCGACATCGACCTGCCCTCCCGGCCAGGCGTGGCCGTGAGCGGGAAGCATCCGGGCGGCGCCCCGCGTCTCATCGAGGACGAGGAACGCCGCGCGGAGGCGGTCCGCCATTTCGCGGGTGAGCGTGATAGCTCCCGAGGGCACCGCGATGTCGAGGTCGCGCGACCCGGCGCCGAGCAGCGCATCCCGCACCGCGCCCCCCACTACCCACGCCGGCCGCCCCGGTCCGAGGATTTCCGCCAGCGTCCGCAGCGCGGCGGACCCGGCCGGGCCGAAGGCCTCGAGACCGAGCCGGCTCACGGAAGTCCCAGGAGGGCCGCCGCGTTGTCGTGGAAGATCTTCTGGTAGACGGGCAGCGGCAGGTCCCGGAGCCAGAGGGCCACGCGCTCCTCCTCGTACGGGTACGGCAGGATCGGGAAGTCGCTGCCGAAGACGATCCGATCCTGGTGTCTCACGAGGTCGGCGTTGGTGACGGAGATGCGATTGAGGCGCGTGTCGATCTTCCGGTACTCGTGGTGGATGGGCGCGAAGGCCATGGTCGTGTCGAGGTAGAGATTCGGGCAGCGAGGCATGAGCCCGAGGAACTGGCGCGTCTCGAAGGACCCCATGTGCGCCACCACCACCTTGAGCGTGGGGAACATCTCCATCACCCGCTGGAAGCGAGGGAACCCATCGTACTCGTTCGGCCACGGGGCCGAGCCCACGTGGATGAGGAGGAGGCGGTCGAGGGCGAGGAGCCGCTCGTACACGCGCAGCACCCGCGGATCGTCGGGATAGAAGCGCTGCACGTTGATGTGAAACTTGAAGCCGTGGAAGCCGAAGTCGACGAGCGCTTCTTCGGCCACCTCCAGCATGTCGGGATCGTCGGGATGGATCGTCCCCAGGGGAAGTCCCGCAGGCACGCGAGGCCGAATGGCGTGAAGCCAGGCGTTGATCTCGCGCGCCATGCCTGCCTTGTGAGCGTAGGAGAAGTACACGAACCACTCGACGCCCTGGGCGGCGAGAAAGGCCGCCACCTCCTCGGGCTCGGACGGATACTCGAGCTTCCACGTCGAGCGCTCGGCGAACCAGCGCCGGATCGCGCGCGACAGCCGCTCGGGATGAAGATGCGTGTGGATGTCGATGTAGCGGAAGCCCGCCGGCGCCTCCATCAGGTCCGCACCACCCAGGCCCCCGGCCAACCCGGCACCTCAACGCCGGCGCACACGCTTCCCGCCTTGGCCAGACGCGCCACCGCCTGCTGCGTCTCCGCCCCGGCCAGCCCGAAGAGGCGGGCCATCCGCGCGGGCGTCGAGTACACGGCGCCGTCGAGATAGCGCGCGAGCAGCCGGTCGAGGGCCGCGGCCCGGCCGAGACCGCGGCCCTCGGCGACCTGCTCGGGCAGCCAGCGCTCGAGGAGATCCCAGCGGTAGGAGAAGCTCGGCTCGTAGCGCTCCTCGGTCTTGACAATCCACAGCCCCTGCTGGAGCTCGGCCATCCCCCGCTCGAACTCGCGGGTCTTGGAGGCTTCCAGCATGAAGGTGTCGGCGCGGAGCCCGCGCGTATACTGCGGGCTCTCGCGGAAGAAGCTGTCCATGAGCCGCCTGGCCGCGGCTGACATCCGGCCGGCCCGGTACTCGGCAAGGTAGTCTCGCGCGCGTTGGCGCCCACGCACGAGGGCGTAGAAAGCCGGGAACAGATCGAGCGCGACGAGCACGGGCCGCCCCTTGAGCAGCTTGCCGTAGTAGCAGCGGCGGCGCGCGGGCAGCGAATCCTTCAGCTCCCAGGTGAGGCCGACGCCCGCGTCGTGGTGGGAATGGCGCGGCCAGCGCGGCCGTTCGCGCCCCACCACCGCCTCCCACAGACAGGCCACGCCCTCGGGAAACCGATAGAAGGTGGAGCAGACGCCCACCGCGTCGACGAAGGCGGCCGCCGTGCGGTCGGAGCGCAGCCGCATGGCGGGAAGATGCCGGAAGCGCCGCGCCCGTCTCGCCTCGAGGGTGGGCGCGTCCATCGGCGGGCTACACGAACTCCACGCCACGCTCCGTCACCCGATACTCGGCAATGTCGTCGCTCTTCGCGCTGCCGCGATGCTTCACCACGTAGAGGAAGCGGCCGAGCCGGTTGCCCACCCGCTCGCTTCCCATCACCACGATGGTGTTGGCCACCGCCCCGATGTCGCCCACGGCGACCTTGCGGGCGATCAGGTGCTCGAACTGCGTCTCCTCCGTGGTGACGAGGAGCAGCGTGGTCACCTGAGCGTGGTCGTAGCGATGGCCGTCGATGAACGCGCGGTGCTTCCACACAGGCAGGCAGATCTCCATCCCGAGCGTCTCGCTGTCGCGATGGATGGTCTTCCGGTAGAGCTCGTCGAAGAGAAAAGTCTGGATGTAGTCCCCCGGCACGTCCATGGGCTCGATGCCGTCGACCACGATGCGCCGGCAGCCCGCGGCCAGGTGGAAGTACACGAAGGGCCGGACGGTATAGAGGGCGTGGTTGTACTCGGCCTTCCAGTTCCAGTCGAGCTCGAGGCTGCCGTCGGGAGTGGGTACCTGATAGTCGCGCAGTTTGCCCACCCACGGCAGGGCGTCGCAGTAACGCGCCGCCATCTGCTCGGCCGGCGGAAAGGGCTTGGTCATAGGCGTCACGGTGTGCGTCCAGCGCGCGAGCTTCCAGTCGTAGAGACGCGCCGCGTACTCGTGGTGCTGCTGGGAGTCGCCGCGCGCGTTCATGTCGAAGAAGATGCCGGGGCTCCCGTCGGCCGCCTGGCCCGCGTGGGCGAAATGCAGCCCGAGGTGCGTCTTGCCGATGCCCGTCGCTCCGTACACCACGCAGAGCGTGCCGGGCAGGAGCCCGCCGCCCAGCATGTCGTCCAGCTTCTGTATCCCCGTCGAGGTTCGCGCGGTCATAGGTTGCGTAGTCTATCGGCGCGGCGCGCGACGGGTCAACCGCCGAAGCCCGGCGCGGGTCAGGAATTGAGGAGGGACGACGAGCGCTCCTGGCGCCCGGCGCGGTCAGGAACTGAGGAGGACGACGAGCGCTCCTGGCGCCCGGCGCGG
>Ga0075434_100000629_pt1 | contig 27278 bp, 21 predicted proteins | sample RhiMethybrSRZTD3_FD_75298 | JGI IMG/M metagenome (GOLD analysis project Ga0075434, IMG submission 75298) | Populus rhizosphere microbial communities from Tennessee, USA - Rhizosphere MetaG P. TD hybrid SRZTD3 | ecosystem: Host-associated > Plants > Roots > Rhizosphere > Soil | place: USA... | reverse complement strand
AGCCTCCTGCGCGTCGACGGAGGATCCTTCCGCGACGGCGGCCGAACCGGTCGCCGCGCCCGAGGACCGTGACCGTCCGCGGCCGCGGCCTCCCCTGCGCCGTCTGCGGCGCGCGGGCGTGGCGGCGGCGGGACCGTCGCCGGTCTGCTCGGTGGTCGTGGTCGAGGCGTCGGCCGGCGTCACGGACGCCGGCGTGTCCTCGACATGCGTGTCGTGGTCCACGAGATGCTCCCTTCGCTCGATGCGAGGGGGCTGCGTCCCGGAAGGTCGGGTGCCGAGTTCGGCCGCGACGCGGTCGTCGCGCTCGTCGCCGTGTGGAGATCGCCCGCGCGAAGACCCTTTCGCGCTGGGGACGTGTCGTGCTGCACCCGGTGTGGACTTCCTTCCGGCGCTGCGCCCCGGCGCGGCGGCCCGATGGCCGCGCGGCGCGGTCGCGCGCCTCCTCGACTCTGTGGATCCCGCCCGGCGACCGGATCGGTCGGGCGGGCACGTCTGGCACCGAGGATACCAGCGCGCCTTCCCGGATCCGTGAGGTCCGTCGGACCATCTCGCATCGTCCTCGGCATCACGACCGTGGGCCGTCCGGCCCACACTCGTATCCCCCCAACGAACCCCTCGTCGGCCGGATACCGGGGCCCCCGGCGGCGGAGGACCCTTTCCCCATGAGCGCGGGCACCCTTCCCCTGTCCGAGCGTCTGCGCGTCCTCGTCGTCGACGACAACGACGGGTTCCGCGGCTCGCTCGCTGCGCTCCTGTGCGGGGAGGACCTCGAGGTCGTCGGCGAGGCCGCCAACGGGGCCGAGGCGATCGAGCGGGCCCAGGAGCTCTCGCCGGATGTCGTCCTGATGGACATCCGGATGCCCGGGATGGACGGCATCGAGGCGACCCGGCGCCTGAAGGCCCTCCGGCCGTCCCTCGAGATCGTGGCGCTCACGGGCCTCGAGGAGCAGCGGGCCGTCCGCGACATGCTCGTCGCGGGCGCCGCCGGGTACGTGCTGAAGGACTCCGACGGGGACCAGATCGTCCACGCCGTCCGGCGAGCGGCCGACGGGGGCGCGCTCCTGTCGCCGAAGGTCACGCCGAGCGTGATCGACGAGCTGATCGAGGCGCTCGAGCGGGAGCGTCGCCGGACGCGTCAGCTCGAGATCGCGCAGGAAGCGCTCCTCGAGCGTGGCGCGCGCCGCCAGCAGCTGATCGGCCGGGTGGGCCACGAGCTCCGGACGCCGATCACGGTGCTGCTCGGTCTGGCCCAGACGCTTCGGCGCGGCGGGCTTGAGGCCCCGCAGCAGGACGAGATCCTCGACACGCTCGTCGAGCGCGCGGAAGGGCTGGCCCGCCTCGTGCGCCGCTTCGAGGCGGCGCTCGAGGCGGGCCTGACCGAGTGGGTGAACGTGACGGAACTGGCGCGCGAGGTCGCCTCGCGCGACGCACGGATCCGCGTCGAGGCGCCGAAGGCGGCCGTGATGACCGCCCTGAACCGCACCGCCGGGATCCGGATCCTCGAGGAGCTCGCCGAGAACGCCCTCGCCTTCTCTCCCCCGGGCGCCTCCGTGGTGATCCGCGTGAGCCCGGAAGGTGGGCGAACCCTCGTCCGCGTGATCGACCGCGGCAGCGGCGTCGATCCGGATGCGGTCGCACGTATCTTCGAGCCGCTCGAGCAGGCGCAGGACCTGCACACCCGGACGCATCCCGGGATCGGACTGGGGCTGAGCCTCGCGAGGCTCTCCGCCCGTGCGATGGACGGCGACGTCACGCTCGAGACGACGGGTATCGCGGGCTCGACCTTCCTGTGGATCGTCGCCGGCGGCTCGACCGAGCTCGACGTTCTCCCCTCGGCGGCCGCGGCCGGCTAGGTGAAGCGTCGCATGTGGATGCTCTCGAGCATCCCGATCGCGGCGAAGCTCACGAGGATCGACGATCCCCCGTAGGACAGGAACGGCAGCGGGATGCCGGTGATCGGCATGATCCCGATCACCATCCCGATGTTCACGAACATCTGGATCGCGAACATCGATGCGATCCCGGCGGCGACGAGCGTCCCGAACGGGTCCTTCGCGAGCGCGGCGATGCGGATCGCCCGCCACAGGATCAGGGCGTAGAGGAGAAGGATGAACATGGCGCCGACGAACCCGAACTGCTCGCCGGCCGCCGTGAAGATGAAGTCCGTGTGCTGCCGAGGAACGTAATCGAGGTTCGTCTGCGTGCCCTGCAGGTAGCCGCGGCCGAACAGACCGCCCGACCCGACGGCGACCAACGACTGGTCCAGGTTGTACCGGGCGTCCTCCGGGGCGTTCGCCCGGTCGAGGAAGGCCGTGAGTCGCTGGACCTGGAAGTCCTGGATCACGTTGAGCTGGAACGCGAGTCCGATCAGGAGGACGCCGACGACGCTCAGGATCAGGAGGTGCCTGAGCCGCGTCCCCGCGACGATCAGCATGCCCACGGTGATCGCGGCGATCACGATCGACGTCCCGATGTCGGGCTGGATGAACACGAGCACGAGCGGGACCACGGCGACGGCGAGCGCCTTGACCACGTCGCTGAGGGTCGGCTCCGGGGTCCGGATCTGCGACAGCACGGCCGCGAGCATCACGATCACGCAGAGCTTCGTGATCTCCGAGGGGGTGATCTGGATCCCGGCGATCGAGAACCACCGCTGCGCGACGCCGCTCGGATCCGTCGCGCCGATGCCAGGGATCTTCACGAGGACGAGCGCCGCCAGTGACGCCAGGTAGATGAAGCCGGCATAGACCTTGAAGAAACGGTAGTCGAACGAGCAGATCACCACCACGATGATCAGTCCGACCCCCGCCGTGGCCCCCTGCTTCATGATCCGCACCAGCCAGAAGGCCGCCTCGTCGGGGACCGTCGCGCTGATCGAGTGCAGCAGGACCAGCCCGACGGAGGTGAGCGCGACCACGACGGCGGCGAGCACCCAGTCGATGTGGCGAACGGGCCGGCGTTCGTCCGCCCACGCGCGCCCGGCGACCATGTCCATTACAGGTCACCTCCCCCGCAGCCGCCGCCGTGCGTCTCGGGCAGGTGGTACAGGTCCTCGATCACGTGCCGCACGATCGGGGCCGCCCCGGTCGCGCCGAAGCCTCCCTGCTCGACCATCGCGAGCACGATGTACTTGGGGGAGTTCGCGTCCTTCCCCGCCATCCCCACGAACCACGACGTGTCCTGGTACGGCGGACGCTCCGCGGTTCCGGTCTTGCCGCCGACCCACACCTGCGACGTCGGGAAGCCCGCGAACGTGCACGACGCGGTCCCGCCCGTGATGACCGAGCCGAGTGCGGCGCGGATGTACGCGAGCTCGCTCGGGCTATAGGGGATCGTCCGGCTGCACTTGTCTTCGGGCTGCTTCACGGTGTCGCCGTGCGGATCGACGATCTTGTCCACCAGGTGAGGACGACACAGGTGCCCGCCGTTCGCGATCGCCCCGTACGCCTGCGCGAGCTGGAGCGGGGTCACCTGGACGTAGGACGACCCGATCATCGTGAGGATGTCGATGCCGGGGACGAAGCCGTCCGGGAACAGCTTGGGACCGTCGGTCCCGATCCGGGCCTGCTCCGCCCACGTCGGATCGGGGACGAGGCCCGCGGTCTCTGCCGGGAGGTCGACGCCCGTCGTCTCGCCGAACCCGAACTGGTGCAGGTCGTTCTGCAGCAGCAGCCCGCTGTCGTTCAGCTGGTTCTGGACGTAGTGGTCGTAGAACTGCGACCCGAACGCGTCGAAGACCGTGTCGCAGCTGATCTCGATCGCGTGGGACAGCGTCATCGCCCCGATGTCCGCGGTCGTCCAGTTGTGGAAGACGGTGCCGGACGTGTCGCCGGGATGCGTGTACTCGGCCGGGCACGAGTAGTACCCGCCCATCGACGCGAAGCCCTCCTTCATCGCCGCGAGCCCGGTGACGGACTTGAACGTCGAGCCGGGGACGTAGCCGAGCTGGATCGCTCGGTTCAGGGCCGGAGCCGAGGGGCTGTCGTAGTAGTAGCTCGACTCGCCCTTCGTGAGACCGCTCACGAACCATCGAGGGTCGTAGCTGGGGTACGAGGCCATCGCTCTGATCGCGCCCGTCTGCGCGTCCATCACGATGACGGCGCCGGCGTTCGCCTTCAGCAGCGCGCTCCGGTCCGAGGTGGGGGTGCCCCGGATCCGGAGCAGGCCGTCGTAGAGCTGCCGCTCGGCGGCCCGTTGCATCCGCAGATCCAACGTGAGATGCAGGTCGTCGCCGGCGGTCGGGGCACGCACCCCCAGCGCGCGGATCGTCTCGCCGTTGGAGTTGACGATGAACTTCTGGACGCCCTGCGTGCCGCGCAGGTAGTGCTCGTAGACCTGTTCCAGGCCCGTCCGCCCGATCACGTCGGTCTGCTCGTAGCCCTTGTCCTTCAGCTTGTCGTACTCGTCGGCGTGGATCAGTCCGTCGTACCCCAGCACGTGGGCCGCCGTCCGCCCGTAGGGGTACTCGCGCACCGACGTCGGCACGACCTCCACCCCGGGGAAGAGATCACGGTACTCCCCGATGTAGTCGCGCACGCGCGGCGAGACGAACTCCGCGACCGGGATCGGCTGGTAGCTGTAGTACTGGTTCGTCTGTAGGCGCTGCACGATCACGTGCACCGGTATCTTCAGGAGCTTCGACAGTCGCAGGATCACGGCCTCGCCGTCGCTTCCCAGGTCGTCCCGCGTGATCCGGACCTCGAGGCTCTCCTGGTTCTTGACGAGCGGGTGTCCCCGATCGTCCAGGATCAACCCGCGGACCGGCTCTGAGTAGGCGAAGCGAACGCTGTTGTTGGCAGCCTCCTGTTGGAACTTCGTCGTCGCGAGCACCTGGAGGAACCAGAGCCGCGTCGAGAGCGCGACGAACATCAGCACGACGAGCAGCGCCAGCACCTTCAGCCGCGACGACGCCTTGTCCATCTAGAAGTGCACCACCCTCCGGGGCCGGGATCCTTCGGTGATGCGTCGCAGGAGCGGGTAGAGGATCGGCGTCAGGACCGCGTTGTACGCCGCCGTCAGGAGCGCCACCTTCACACCGTACGCCGGTTCCTCGTGGAAGTTGCCCAGGAGCGCCGACACGATCTCGTAGAAGGCGATCCCGGCCGCCGTGCCGACGGCGACCACGATGGTCGGCACGAGCGGTGACGGCGACACGATGAACTGCCGGAACATTCCGACGGCGTAGCCGAGCAGCGTCAGCGTGAGCGCCGTGAGGCCCTTCGGCTCGTTCATCAGGAAGTCCTGCGCCAGGCCGCTCACGAACCCGACGGTGGCGCCCTCGTTCGGCCCCTCGAGGAGCGCGACCGAGATCGTGACGAGGTAGAGCAGCTCCGGCCGGACGCCGAGGAGCCGCAGGTTCGCGAACACGGTCGACTGGAGCAGCAGCGCCGTGATCACGACGATGCCGATCGACAGGACCCGCCGGATCACCCGCCGGGCCCCTGGGATTGGTCGGACTGGAGCACCAGGACGTACTCGAGCGAGGCGAAGTCGACCGCGGGGCGGACGGTGACCGCCGTCTCCAGGGCGTTCGTGCTCTGGATCACGCTGGAGACCTCGCCGATCAGGATCCCAGGGGGATAGCGGCCGTGCTGCCCGTTGATCTCGTAGCTCATCGTGAACACCTGGACCGGCTGGTCGCCGTTCAGCTGGATCTGGGCGCCGGCCTCCTGCGGGATCCCGTCCATGCGCGGATCCTGGTCGCCCTGCCCCTGCACGAGCCCGGTCGCGCGGCTCGCGTCGCTGAGCCTGCCGGCGACCGCGAAGTCCTGGTCAAGGAGCAGCTCGACCGTGGCCGAGATCGGCGTGACCTGGACGACGCGCCCCACGAGCCGCGGCGTCGTCGCCGACCCCGCGACGACCGGCTGATCGATCTGGACCCCGTCGTCCGTGCCCTTGTCGATCGTGATCGACCATTCGAAGTTCGACACGCCGTTCCCGATCACGATCGCGGGCACCCCGGCCGGGAACAGCTGCTCCTGCAGGTCGAGGAGATCGGTGAGTGTCTTCAGCTGTTCCTCGACGTTCGCCTCGCCGGCCGCCGCGGCCTGGGCGTCCGCGAGCTGCGCCTTGAGGTCGTTGTTCTCGCGCTGGAGCGAGGGCAGATGCGCGAGACCGGAGAAGAAGTCCCCGATCGGACGCGTGACCGTCGACACGGCCTGCTGCAGCGGCGCCATCGTGGTCTGCGTCCACCGGCCCGCCTCCGCGAGGGGCCCGGACGAGCCCTCGCGATAGTCGAGCGTGATGATCACGAGCGAGAGCGACACGAGCGCGACGACGAGGAGCCGCGTGCCGCGGGGGCGTGGTTTCGTGACCACGCCGGATCTACCGCCGGCTGCTCGGGCTCACCAGGACGCGCTGCAAGACCTCGAACTCTTCGAGGCACTTCCCCGAGCCGAGCACCACCGCCTGCAGCGGCGTGTCGGAGATCCGGACCGGCATGCCGGTCTCATGACGGAGACGCTTGTCCAACCCGCGCAGGAGGGCCCCTCCGCCCGTGAGCACGATGCCGCGATCCATGATGTCCGCCGCGAGCTCCGGCGGCGTCCGGTCGAGCGTCGTCTTGATCGCGTCGATGATCGCGTTCACGGGCTCCTCGATCGCCCGTCGAACCTCCTCGGCGCTGATCGTGATCGTCTTCGGCAGACCGGAGACGAGGTCGCGGCCCTTGATCTCGGCGACGAGCTCGTCGGGCGAGGGGAACACCGACGCGATCGCGAGCTTGATCGCCTCCGCGGTCCGCTCGCCGAGCAGCAGCGAGTACTCCTTCTTCACGTACTGGATGATCGACTCGTCGAGCTCGTCGCCGCCGATGCGGATGCTCGTGGACGTGACGATCCCGCCGAGCGAGATCACCGCGACCTCCGTCGTACCGCCGCCGATGTCGACGACCATGTTGCCGGTCGGCTCGTGGATCGGGAGGCCGGCGCCGATCGCCGCGGCCATCGGCTCCTCGATGATGTACGCGCGGCGGCTGCCGGCTGCGATCGTGGCTTCCTCGACCGCGCGCTGCTCGACGCCCGTGATCCCGGACGGGACGCACACGACGACGCGCGGCTTCGCGAGGAGCCGCCGCTTGTGCACGCGCTGGATGAAGTACCGAAGCATCTTCTCGGTCACGTCGAAATCGGCGATCACACCGTCTTTCAGCGGCCGAACGGCCTGGATGTGGCTCGGCGTCCGGCCGATCATGCGCTTGGCCTCGGCGCCGACGGCGAGGATAGCGCCGCTCAGGGTGTTGATCGCGACGACGGACGGCTCGTTGAGGACGACGCCGCGACCGCGAACGTACACCAACGTGTTCGCGGTCCCGAGGTCGACCGCCATGTCACGACCAAGGAACCCGAGAACCCCCTCCGTCCCCTGAGAGCGGGACGTGGAAGCAGTCGTGTGCTGAACCCTTTCGGCCATGGGGTGCGCGCAGTCATTCAACAGGACGTGTCCGCGGGCTGGCAACCCGGGCCGTCCGTTAGCACATCGGCGCCACAGTAGGCTCCGCGCGATGCGGTACGCGGTCGTGTTCCCCGGACAGGGATCACAGGGGGTCGGGATGGCCGACCCGTGGGTCGGCCATCCCGACGGGAAGGCGGTGCTCGAGGAAGCATCGGAGGCGCTCGGACGCGACGTCGCGGCCGGGTGCCGGGATGAGGCCGCCCTCGCCACGACGGAGTTCGTCCAGCCCGCGCTCCTCGCGTGCGACGTTGCCGCATATCGCGTGCTCCGCGCCGAGGGGATGCCCGATCCCGTCGGCGTGGGCGGACATTCGCTCGGCGAGTTCGCCGCGCTGGTTGCGGCCGAAGCGATCGCGTTGCGCGACGCGCTCGAGGTCGTCGTCGTTCGCGGAGCCGCGATGCAACGAGCCGGCGAGGAGCGGCCGGGCACGATGACGGCGCTACTCGGCGTCGGCGCCGCCGACGCCGAGCAGCTCTGCGCGGAGGTTCGCCGCGACGACGTCCTCGTCGTCGCGAACGAGAACTCCCCCGCGCAGGTCGTCGCGAGCGGCTCCGTCGCCGCGATCGAGCGCCTCGAGGCCCTCGCGAAGGAACGGAGGGTCCGCGCCGTCCGGCTCCAGGTCGCGGGCGCGTTCCACAGCGAGCTGATGCGTCCCGCCGTCGACCCGGTCCTGGACGCCATCGATCGGATCGACGTGCGCGAGCCCGCGATCCCCGTCGCCGAGAACGTCTCGGGTGAGCTCGTCCGCGACGCCGCGAGCCTTCGTGAGCTGATCGGCCGGCAGATCGTGTCGCCGGTCCGGTGGGAGGCTGGGATCCGAGCGCTCGTCGCCGCCGGTGCCACCGCGTTCCTCGAGGCCGGCCCCGGCGACGTCCTCACGAAGCTCATGAAGCGGATCGACCCCGCTCCGGTGGCCCTCGCGGTCGGGTCACCCTCGGCGGCGACAACGGCGCTCGCGACGGAGGCGTAGCTTCGGAGCGGTGCCGAGGACCGTCCGATATCCTCGGTTGCCGTGACCAGACACGCCACCATCACCGGCGTCGGCTCGTCGTTGCCCCCGCGTCTCGTCCCCAACGAGTGGTTCGAGGAGCGGATCGAGACATCCGACGAGTGGATCCGGTCCCGCACGGGGATCGAGGCCCGCCATTTCGCGGACGAGGGCGTCGTGACGTCCGACCTCGCCGTCGAGGCGGCCCACATCGCGCTCGACGAGGCCGGGATCCCGGCGGAGCAGATCGACGTGGTGATCTGCGCGAGCGTGACGGGCGACACGCCGTTCCCGGCGACCGCGGTCTGGGTGCAGCAGAAGCTCGGGATCTCGTGCCCGGCCTTCGACGTGAACGCGGCGTGCGCCGGGTACTCGTACGGCCTGGCGACGGCGACCGCCTTCGTCGAGGCGGGGACGGCCGACACGATCCTGCTGATCGGCGCGGAGGTCTTCAGCAGGATCCTGAACTTCAGCGACCGGCAGACGTGCGTCCTGTTCGGGGACGGCGCCGGCGCGACCGTGCTGCAAGCGAGCGAGCGGCCAGGGATCGAGGGCACCGTCCTGGGCGCCGACGGGACGGCCGCGGAGATCCTGCTGATGCCCGCGGGCGGTTCGAGAGAGCCGGCCACGCCCGACACGGTGGCGGCGGAACGGCACCGGATCCAGATGCCGAACGGCCGCGAGGTGTTCAAGCGCGCCGTGACGGAGATGGCCGCCGCGTGCCGCGAGGTGCTCGAGAAGAACGGCCACACGCCCGACGACGTCGACCTGCTGATCCCTCACCAGGCGAACTCTCGGATCATGATCGCGGTCGCCGAGCGGCTCGGGATCGCGCTCGAGCGCGCCGTCGTCGACGTGGCGGAGGTCGGCAACACGAGCGCGGCCTCGATCCCGATCGCGCTCGACCGTGCGTACCGGGCGGCCCGGATGGATGACGGCGACCTCGTGCTGTTCACCTCCTTCGGCGCCGGCCTGACGTGGGGCGCCACGGTGATGCGCTGGACGATGCCGGCGGTGCGAGCGTGACGTCGAAGGTCGCGGTCGTCACCGGCGCGTCTCGAGGGATCGGCCGCGCATGCGCGGTCGCGCTCGCGGAAGCGGGCTGGACCGTGGCGATCGGGTACCGGACGAACGAGCAGGACGCGAAGGAGACGCTCGAGGCGCTCGCGACCTCGGGCACGCCGGGGCTCGCGGTGACGCTCGACGTGACCGATGAGGCGAGCGTGAACGAGGCGTTCCGGCGGATCACCGACGAGGCCGGCAACGTCACCGGGCTCGTGAACAACGCCGGGATGTCGCGCGACGGCCTGCTGATCAAGTACCCGATGGACGTCTACGAACAGACGATGGCGACGAACCTTCGCGGCGCGTTCCTGTGCGCGCAGGCCGCGCTCCGCGGCATGCTCCGCGAGAAGTGGGGACGCATCGTGAACATGTCGAGCGCCGTCGCGATCCACGGCAACGCCGGGCAGACGGTCTACGCGGCCACGAAGTCGGGCCTCGTGGGGCTGACGAAGTCGCTCGCGCGCGAGATGGCCGCGAAGGGTGTCACCGTGAACGCGCTGTGCCCGGGGTTGCTCGATACGGAGATGACCTCGCACCTCACCGACGAGGCCCGTGCGTACTACATCGACCAGACGCCGTTGCACCGGGCCGCCACCCTCCAGGAGATCGCCGCGGTCGTGCGGTTCGTGATGTCGGACGAAGCGTCGTACGTGAACGGCGCCGTGATCCCGGTCGACGGCGGGCTGACCGCATGACCGACTAGGCTGACGGGACCCACGACCAGGACGAACCAGCCAGGAAGAACAGCCAGGAAGAGCAGAAGGAGCAGCGCAGATGACCGACCGTGCGGAGATCGAGACCCGTGTGAAGAAGGTGCTCGCCGAGCAGCTCGCCGTCGACGAGGCGCAGGTGGTTCCCGACGCCCGCTTCCAGGAAGACCTGAACGCGGATTCGCTCGATCTCGTGGAGGCCGTGCTCGCCCTCGAGGAGGAGTGGAGCATCGAGATCCCCGAGGACGAGATGGAGACGGTGAAGACGGTCGGGCAGGCGATCGACCTCGTCGCCACCAAGCTCGGCGTCGACTGAGATCGGGATCCGGGGATCCGGCCATGAGCGAACGCCCGCGCGTCGTCATCACCGGGATCGGCGCGGTCACGCCGGTCGGGATCGGCGTTGACGACTTCTGGGCGGGGATGACCTCCGGCCGCAACGGGATCCGCACGATCACGCAGTTCCCCACCGACGACCTGCCGGTGAAGGTCGCGGGCGAGGTAGACCGGTTCGACCCGGCTGCCTACCTCGGCCCCAAGGAGGTGCGCCGCACCGACCACGTGGTGCACTTCGCGCTCGCCTCGACCTCCTTGGCGTGGGCCGACGCCGGCGAGCCGGAGATCGTGTCCGAGCGCGGCGGGTGCATCTACGCGACCGGGATCGGCGGGATCCAGACGCTGCTCGAGCAGCACCTGGTGCTCCTCGAGAAGGGCCCCGGCCGCGTGTCGCCGTTCATGGTCCCGATGCTCATGGCGAATGCCTCCGCCGGTCACATCGCGATGCGCTACGGGCTCACCGGCCCGAACATGGCGACGCTCTCGGCCTGCGCGTCGTCGAACAACGCGATCGGTGAAGGCATGCGGCTGATCCGCGACGGCTACCTCGACCTGTGCGTCGTCGGCGGGTCCGAGGCCGCGACCGTCCCCCTCACGGTCGCCGCGTTCGCGCAGATGACGGCGCTCACGAAGAACCCCGATCCGGAGACGGCGTCCCGCCCGTTCGATGCCGACCGCAACGGGTTCGTGCTCTCGGAGGGCGCGGCCACGCTGATCCTCGAGTCCGAAGACCACGCGCGCGGGCGCGGCGCCCGTGTCTATTGCGAGGTCGCCGGCTACGGCGCGTCCGACGACGCCCACCACATCACGGCCCCCGACCCCAAGGGCACCGGCGCGACGCTCGCGATGCGCTGGGCGCTTCAGGATGCCGGCGCCGAGCCGCAGGACGTCTCGTACATCAACGCGCACGGCACGTCGACCCCGCTGAACGACGCGGCCGAGACCGTCGCGATCAAGGCGGCGCTCGGCGAGGACGTCGCGCATCGCGTCGCCGTCTCGTCGACGAAGTCGATGACCGGGCACATGCTCGGTGCCGCCGGCGCCGTCGAGGGCGCCGTCTGCGCGCTCGCGATCCGGGACGGTGTCGTGCCGCCCACGATCCACTACGCGACCCCGGATCCCGACTGCGACCTGGACATCGTCCCGAACGAGGCGCGGACGATGAACGTCACGCTCGCGCTCTCCAACTCGTTCGGGTTCGGTGGGCAGAACGCCTGCATCGCTTTCCGCGCGACGTGAGGCTCGGCCCTCCCTCTCACGCCTCGAACGAACGGCTGAGGACCGCTCCGTTGTAGTCCACGGTCTGGGCGCGGCCCTCGACGATGTCGCCGAAGCGACATCGTCGAGGGAGCGCCGGATCGCCGAGCGCGAACCACTCGTCGCCGACCGGCGTGAGCTCGTATTCGTCATCCGCGCCCGGCCACGTGCACCAGAGGCGGCCGTGCCGGGTGTAGACGCGGAGGACCGCGTTCCAGGGCGCGTCCGCTCGGTAGAGCCCGGGGAATGCATCCCACGCGGGCGCGTGGACGACGGCCACCTCCGCGATGGCACCCTCTGCTCGGTACCGTGCCGGCCCGTGCGTCAGCGCGGACGGCCGCTCGTTCGCGGCGCGTTCGACGCGGAGCAGGTACCGGTCGAGCGCCGGATGCGGGATCGCGAACACGTCCTCCTCCTCCGGGCGCCGCTCGAGGCGGACCGCGAGCGGACCGGACCGAAGGACGAGTCCCTCCCCGTCGACCGCGAGATCGACTCGCTCCCCCTCGTCGCTGACGTACGCGCCCGCGAGCTCGACGGCGTTCGCGATGCGATCGGGCGGATCCGGAACGAGGGGGGGCAGCTCGTCGCCGGCGAGCGCGGCTCCGGCGGCGGCGAGCGCGAACGCGGCGATCGAGTCGCGGACGCCGTACCCGTTCATGCAGACGGCCACGGCGAGCCCGTCGTCGGGCCGGATCACCAGGAGCGCCTCGAATCCGACGGTCCCTCCGCTATGACGGATCACGCGACCGCCGTGCTCGTCTCCGACGTGCCACCCGTAGCCGTAGCCGGTCCCGTCCTCCGCGTCGACCTGCGGACCGATCCACCGGTCGAACGACCCGCCGTCGACGAAGCCCTCGCCGCGCGCGAGCACCATCCGCGCGTACGCGCACATGTCGCCCACGGTCGAGACGATCGAGCCGTCGGCGGTGTTCGACACCTGCCAGACGGCCGGCCCGAGCGTGCTCTGCAGGTGCGCGGGGCGATCGGACCGCACCGGCTCGTACCCGACGGCGGCGTCGGCGCGATCCTCCTCGAGGATCGCGCCGACGCTCCTCGTCATCCCCAGCGGGCCGAGGATCCGCTCGTGCAACAGCTCGTGGACCGCGTGTCCGGTCACGCGCTCCAGCACGTGACCCACCAGCTTGTAGCCCAGGTTCGAGTACGAGTACCGCTCCCCCGGCGCGAAGGTCGGCGGGAACTCGCGCGCGCGCAGCGCGTCGACGATCCCCCAGGGTCCGTGCTCCACGCCGGTCATCAGCCCGCTCGAGTGGGTCATGAGGTGGTGCAACGTGATCGGGCCGAACGGCTCCGGGAGGTCCAGCCACGGCAACAGCTCGTTCACCGACACGTCGAGCGCGAGCGAGCCCTTCGCCTCCTCCTGCACGACGCAGAGCGCCGCGAACGACTTCGAGATCGAGCCGATCTGGAACCTCGTGTCCGGCCCGATCGCTCGGTCCGCGGCGACGTCGGCGAACCCCCGCACGACCGCGCCGAGGGTCGCCTCCCGATCCGTGACGGCGAGCGCGAGCCCGGGAGCGTGCGTGCGGGGCAGGAGCTCCTCCGCGGCGTCCCCGATCCGCTCGAACGCGTCCTCGAGGCCGGTCACGCGGAGGGGCGCCTCAACCGAAGAAGAGCTTGAGCTCGCGAGCGGCCGACTCCGGAGAGTCCGAGCCGTGGACGATGTTCTCCGTGATCACCGTGGCGAAGTCGCCACGGATCGAGCCGGGTGGGGCTGCCACCGGGTCCGTCGGCCCCATCAGCGTGCGCCAGCAGGTGATCCCCGCATCGCCCGTGATCTTGGCGACGACGACCGGGCCACTCGTGATGAAGCCGACGAGCTCCTCGAAGAACGGCTTCTCGCGGTGCTCGGCGTAATGCTCTTCGGCCGTCGCGCGGTCGATCGTGCGCAGGTCGAGCAGCTCGATCGTGAGGCCCTTCGCCTCGACGCGGCGGAGCACCTCGCCGACGAGACCGCGCCGGACGCCGTCCGGCTTCACGATCAGCAGCGTGGACTCGGTCGCCATGGCGGGGTCAGTGTAGCGGTCACCCCTCCGCGGCCAGCGCGCGTTCGGCGTCCGCGACGGTGTAGAGCGAACCGGTGACGAGCACCACGTCGTCGGGGCCCGCCGCGCGCCGGACGATCTCGATCGCGTCCGCGACCGATGAGGCCCGCTCGACCTCGCCGCCGAACGCGGCGGCGACGACGGACGCATCGGCGCTTCGGACGCTGTCGTTCCTCGTCACGACGACGTCGTCCGCGAGGGGCGCGAGCGCCCCCGCGATGCCGGCCAGGTCCTTGTTCGCGCTCATCGCGACGACGAGGTGCAGCCGTTCCCACCGGAAGGACTCGCGCATCGCCTCGGCGAGGGCCTGCGCGCCCTCCGGGTTGTGGGCGCCGTCCAGGACGACGAGCGGCTCGCGCCCGACGACCTCGAGCCGGCCTGGGCTCCGGACCGCGGCCAACCCCTCCCGGAGCGCGTCCGGATCGAGCGCCTGTCCTGTCAGCGCCTCGACGGCGACCACCCCGGCCGCGGCGTTGTGGACCGCGTACTCGCCGAACAGCGGCAGGTACAGGTCTTCGTACGTCTCGAAGAGGCCGCGGAGCACGAACGACTGGCCGCCCACCGCGAGCAGCCGCTCCTCCACCTCCCAGTCCTTCCCCTCCCAGCGCGGCGTGCTGCCGACCGCGGCAGCGCGCCGCGCGAGGACGTCGGCGGCGACCGGATCCTGCTCGCGCAGGATCGCTGTCCCCCCGTCCTTCAGGATCCCGGCCTTCTCCCCCGCGATGTCCGCGAGCGTCGGCCCGAGTTCGGCCACGTGATCCATGCCGATCGGCGTGATCACGGCGACCTGCCCGTCCACGAGATTCGTCGCGTCCCACGAGCCGCCCATCCCGACCTCGAACACCCCGAGGCCGACGGGCTTGTCCGCGAACCACAGGTACGCGAGCGCCGTCACCGCCTCGAAGTAGGTCACGGCCACCGGGCCCTGCTCGTCGACGACCCGCAGGAACGGTTCCAGGTGCTCCCATTCCTCGGCGAACTCGGTCTGCGTGATGTCCTGCCCGCAGACGGAGAGGCGCTCCGTCACCGAGAGCAGGTGCGGCGACGTGAACAGCCCCGTCGTCAGCCCGTGCGCGCACGCGACCGCTGCCGCGACGCGTGCGGCCGTCGTCTTCCCGTTCGTGCCGGTGACGTGGATCGTCGGGAAGGTGAGCTGAGGCTCGTCCAGCAGCTCGGCGATCGCGCGGATCCGGTCGAGCGACGGCTCCGGCATCGACTCGGGCTGCCGCGCGTCCAGTCGGGCGAGCGCGTCGGCGAACCGCATCAGCTCTCGGCGTCCGCGAGCGCGACCTCGATCGAGGGGGCGGCGTCGGCCTCCAGCCGGTCGAGCGCGCCGATCGACCCGGCCTCGCAGACGTCGTCCTGCGCGGCGGCGAGCTTCGCGAGACGCTCGGCCGTGTCGCGGACGACCACCCGCCGGACCGGCGCCCGGAGCGAGACCTTCGCGAGCGCCTTCTCCTTGCGGACCGCGCCGAGCACCGTCGCCGCGATCTGGTACACCTCGGCGTCCCCATCCCCCGGGAGGTCGCCTGCCGAGGGCCACGGCGCGCGGTGGACGGACCCCTCCTCCCACCACGACCACACCTCCTCGGTGGCGTACGGCAGGAACGGCGCGAACAGCCGCAGCAGCGTGTGGAGGGCGGACCGGAGCGCGCCGACCGCCGACGCGGCCTCATCCGGACCGCGCACGCCGTACGCGCGCTGCTTCACGAGCTCGAGGTAGTCATCGGTGAGCCCCCAGAAGAAACGTTCGACCGTCTCGAGGGCGCGCGCGTGCTCGTAGTCCTCGAGCGCCCCCGTCGCGGTCTCGACGACGCGGCGCAGCTCCGAGAGCATCGCGAGGTCGAGCGGACGGTGGATCTCGCCGGCCTCCGCCTCGATCCCGAGCGTGAACTTCGACGCGTTCAGGATCTTGATCGCGAGCCGGCGTCCGTCCTTCATCTGCTTCTCGTCGAAGGCCGCGTCGATGCCGAGCCGCGCGCGGCCCGCCCAGTAACGGACCGCGTCGGCCGAATGCCGCTCGAAGACCTCCGTCGGGACGACGACGTTGCCCATCGACTTCGACATCTTCTTTCGGTCGGGATCGAGGACGAAGCCGCTGATCGCCGCGTTCGTCCACGGCAGGGAGTCGTGCTGCACGTCGGAGCGGAACACCGTGTAGAACAGCCACGTCCGGATGATGTCGTGCGCCTGCGGCCGCAGATCCATCGGGAAGACGCGGGCGAACAGATCGGCGTCGTCCTCCCAATGACCGGCGATCTGCGGTGTCAGCGACGACGTCGCCCACGTGTCCATCACGTTGGGATCCCCGACGAACCCGCCGGGGACGCCGCGCTGCTCGGCGGCGAACCCCGGCGGCACCGTGTCCTGTGGGTCGATCGGGAGCGTCGCCTCGTCGGCGTAGATCGGCTCGTCGTAGATGGGCCGTCCCGCATCGTCGAGGCGGTACCAGACGGGGAACGGGACGCCGAAGAACCGCTGCCGGCTGATGCACCAGTCCTGGTTCAGGCCTTCGACCCACGATCGGTACCGCGCGCCCATGTGGGCCGGATGCCACGCGAGCTCCTCGCCGCGGCGGAGGAGCCGCTCGCGGAAGTCGAGGATGGGCACGAACCACTGCCGGCTCGAGATGATCTCGAGCGGACGCTCGCCCTTCTCGTAGAACTTCACGACGTGACGGATCGGCTGCGGCTCACCGACGAGCGCGCCCTGCTCACGCAGGAGGTCGACGATCGTGCCGCGCGCCCGCTTCACCGTGGAACCCGCGAGGCGTTCCATCGCGGCGTTCGCCTCGTCGGGGTCGCGTGACTCCCAGCCCGGCGCTCCGAAGGTCCGCGCTCCGATCGTCCCGTCCCTCTCGACGACGACGCGGAGCGGCAGGTGCAGCTCCCGCCACCACGTCACGTCGGTGAGGTCTCCGAACGTGCAGATCATCGCGATGCCGGTGCCCTTCTCCGGATCGGCGAGGTGGTGGGCCACCACCGGGACCGGCACGCCGAACAGGGGCGTCGTCGCCGTCGTCCCGACGAGTGCCGCGTACCGCTCGTCGGACGGATGCGTGACGAGCGCGACGCACGCGGGGATCAGCTCCGGACGCGACGTCTCGATCTGGACGTCGCCGCCTCCCTCCGTCCGGAAGGCGATCCGGTGGTATGCACCGTTCTGTTCGCGGTCCACGATCTCCGCCTGCGCGACGGCGGTGTTGAAGTCGACGTCCCACATCGTGGGCCCCTGCGCGGTGTACGCGATGCCGTCACGGACCAGCCGGAGGAAACCCCGCTGCGAGACGCGACGCGACAGCTCGCCGATCGTCGTGTACCACTGCGTCCAGTCGACGGAGAACCCGGCGCGCCGGAACAGATCCTCGAACGCCTTCTCGTCCTCGGCCGTCAGCCGCTCACACAGCTCGATGAAGTTCCGACGCGAGACCGCAACGGGCTGGGCGTCTGGCGGCCGCTCGAGCGACGCACGATCGAACGCCGGCTCGTAGGGCAAGGTCGGGTCGCAGCGCACGCCGAAGTAGTTCTGCACGCGCCGTTCGGTCGCGAGGCCGTTGTCGTCCCAGCCGATCGGGTAGAAGACCTCGCGCCCGCGCATCCGCTGGAACCGCGCGATCACATCGGTGTGGGTATAGGACATCACGTGCCCGACGTGGAGGCTGCCGCTCACCGTCGGCGGCGGCGTGTCGATCGCGAAGATCTCCCCGCGCGTCTTCGACCGGTCGAAGCGGTAGGTGCCGGTGGTCTCCCACCATTCGCCCCACTTCGGTTCGAGGCCGTCGAGCGACGGCTTCTCGGGAACCTGCATGGGCTGAGTCTACGGAACACCCCCGGCGGGACCGGGGGTGTTCCAGGCGTGGCCGAGGCTCAACGCCGGCCCTACATGGGTGCGTCCATCGTCACGTCACGCCCGTGCGTCGTCAGGGCCCAGATCACGGCCACGGCGAGCGCGACGATCACGATGCCCCAGACGGGGTAGTACGGGATCCAGGCGAACGCCGCGATCGCGCTGATGATCGCGAGGATCACACCGACCGTCCTCGCCCACACGGCGCCGCCGAGCAGGCCGAACCCCGCGAGGAGGATCAAGATCCCGAGGATCAGGTGGATCCATCCCCAGGTGGAGACGTCGAACTTGAGGAAGTACCCATCCCCGAGCTGGCCGCCAGGCGTGTAGACCGACTTCTTCAGGATCGCCGAGAGACCGGCGATCGCGTGCCAGAACCCGAGCATGACCATCATGAAGGCGGCGAAGTAGGTCCACCCGACCGCCCAGCCGCTCCGGTTCTCTGCCATCGGTTCCCCTTCCTTGTCGTGAAGCACCATCCTCTCCCGGAAGGTGCCATGCGGGAACGCGGTCGGTGTCGGGCGACGGTGCTACGCAGCTAGATGTATCCCTTCTGCCGCAGCTGCCGCATCGCGACGGCGCCCCAGATCGGCGGCAGGTAGAACGTGATGAGGCGGTACATGACCGAGGCGGCCACCGCGGTCGGTTCGGCGACGCCGGCGGCCACGAGCCCGTACGCGATGGCGGCTTCCATCACGCCGATCCCCCCCGGGATCGGGAGGATCCCGGAGAGCAGGCTCGCGAGCGTGTTCACGAGGATCAGGTCGGCGAGCGCGAGGTGCACGCCGAAGGCGCGGAGACAGGCACCCAGCACGACCGCGAGGATCACCTGCGCGAGGAGGTTGCCGCCGAACAGCTCGGCGACCTTCGTCGGCGAGCGGACGACGCCGAACGCCTCCCCAGCCTCCGCGATGCGCGGCGCGATGAGTCGCCTGATCCGTGGGACGAGGACGGCGACCGCGGCGAGGGTCACGACGAGGATCACGATCCCGATCACGACCTCGCTGCTGATGTCGATCGAGAGGCCGTCGGTCTGGATCGTCAGGGTGGACAAGCCGGCGACCCAGATCGTGACCATGAGGAAGACCTGGACGACGAACCCGGCCACGCTGTCCACGAGCCCCACGGCGATCGCCGGCGAGGTCGAAAGGCCGGCCTTCTGGAAGAAGCGGACGTTCAGAGCCACGCGGGCGGCGGAGCTGGGGACCGCGAGCGCGATGAACCTGATCGCGAACTGCAGGCCGATCACGGGCCCGAGCCGGAGCGGCCGCGGACACGCTCCGAGCGTCGAGAACGCCTCCGCCGGCTGGGCGAGCAGGGACACGAGGAGTGCGGCCCAGAGCCACGTCCCGTCGGCCTGCTCGAACTCGTGCAGCAGCGTCTCGATGCCAACGTTCGCGAGCGCCGCGATGATCGTCACCGCGCCGAACAGGAGCAGCACGACGAGGAGAACGGAGCTCCACGTCACGCGGCGGAGCGGCTCCAGCTTCGGCGGCTCGGTCCCCGCAGCGGACGCGGCGCGGTCCCGCAGGGCGTCCAGCTCCGTCCTCGCGTGCGGCAGCGACCGCCGCGTGGACCGCGTGAGCGCGGCCGGCTGGATGAAAGGCAGCACCGCGGTCAGGTCCTCGGGACCGAGCACCGCCGCGGCGACGGCGACCGCCCGTTCGACGCCGACGCGCGCCGCGGTCGTCACGAGCAGCTGCGCACGGTCCGCGTGGACCTGGGGCTCGGACGGTGCGGCGCTCGCGGCGGCGAAGCCGCCGAACGCGCCCGTCCCGTCCGGCATCACCGCCACGTGCCGGCCGTCCACGGCACCGTGGACGATCCCGGCATCGTGGAGCCGGATCAGCGAGCGCCACACGTCCGTCATGAACCCGTCCGTGACCTCTCCGTCATCGGCCGCGTCGAGCCACTCGCCCTCGCGCAGCACGACGAGCACGGCGTCCTCGTCCGCCGAGCCGGCGGCGACGACGGGCTGGACCGGGACGCCGGCCCGCTCCGCGAGCAAGGTGACGAAGGCCTCGTGTTCGACCTGCTGGAGCCGGCTCAAGGTGAGCGCGGGCGTGTCGTCGCGGTACCAGAGGTAGGACCAGAGGGTGTTCAGCACCTGGCCGTCCCACGCGTCGCGCCCGTAGTACTTCACGAGCAGTGGCCGCCCGTCGGTCGTCGTCGCATCCATCAGCGCGACGCCACGAGCGCCCATCGCGGCATCGCGCACGAGGCCGACGTCGATCCCGAGGTCGGCGAGGGCCGCCCGCACCTCGTCCGGCGTGGGCCGGCCGCCGGGCGAGCCGAGCGCGAGGTGGACCGCCGCGGCGGCGCCGTACCCGATCGCGAGCCCGACCACCAGCCCCAGCAGCGACGTGAGCCCGAGCGCCAGCGCCGAGGCGGCCCCGAGCGGCACGAGCCACCGCCCGACGCGACGAACCGGCAGTCCCAGGTGCGGTGAGGTGGTCGCGATCACGCCGACGGCGAGCGCGAGGCGGACCGCCGGGTCGATCGGCGGTGGCCCGCCGACCGCGAGCGCGTCGGCGAACGACGCGTCCCCCTTGAGCAGCAGGGTCCCCGCGATGCCGGCGACGACCACCGCCGCGACCTGGTCGCGGAGCAGACCCAGCCTCGCGTGTCCCGCCACCGACGCCACCACGAGCGTGATCGCCCACAGGACGACGAGGACGTCGCACGTCTCCCAGAACCACCCGAAGAGCCCCGGGAGCGAGCGGACGAGATCCGTGACGGCGGTGACGAACGCGGCGTCCTCCGGAACGATCGACGCGCACGAGACCGTCGCGACCGACGCGAACAGGAGCATGCCGTCGGTCGGCCGCCGAACCCTCGCGGCGTCCGACGCCGACGAGAAGAACCTGACGTGGATCGCGGGCTCGCGCACGAACCTCGCCAGGCGGCGGATCCCCTGCTCGCGGTCGAGGCTCATCCGATCCCGCCGTCGTGGTCGACCCGCTGGGGTCCGGCCTGGTCGCGCAACGAGGCATGGGAGACCCCGGCGAAGGTCGCGTTGATGAACTCCCCGCCGACGAACGCCCGCGCCACCAGGTAGAGGAACAGGAGGATCACGATCGCGATCGCGAGGCCGCCGTACAGGTCGTCGATCCGTCCGAGCTTCGGGACGAAGTAGACGACCGTCGCCATCGTCAGCAACCGGACGGCCGCCGCGAAGAAGAGCGCGCCGGGCAGCACGGCGAACCATCGGCGCTCCCCGTGCGGCAGGATCGCCATCACCCAGACCGCCACCGCCACCATGAGGAGCGTTCCGATGAGCCACCCGACCGCATAGCCCAGGACGCCGTGCATCAGCGCGGTGAGCGCGGCCTGGAGCGCGATGATCCCGAGCGTGACGCCGGAGAAGACGAGCGACGACACGATCGTGGCGTGCTGCAGGCCCGTGCGGTCGCTCCACGCGATCCCACACACGATCTGGAGCGCCCGGACCGCGCTCCGGCCGGCCCAGACCATCAGCCCCAGACCGAGGATCAGCAGCCACCACGACGCCCGATCGGTCTCGCGTACGGCGGCAGCGACGGTCGCCACGAGCGCACCGCTCAACCCGACGTTGCGCGCCACCTCCTCCGGCGAGCGGCCGCCCGACGACGACGTGAGCCCGAGCACGGAGACGATGACGAGGGCGGCCGGGAGCTCCCACAGGAAGATCCGGTACGCGAGACCCCCGGCGAGCAGGCCGCCGCCGCGGTTGCGGTCGGCCTCGTACGCGTGCACGAGCGACGCGACCCAGCCGCGCCGCTCGCTCTCGAGCGCGATGCGCTCGAGCGAGCGGCGCTGCAGCTCCTCCGCCTTCGTCCGCGCGGTCGCGACCCGCGACCGCACGGACGCCCCCCTCGATCGGTCGTCGGGCGACGGCTCGCGCGGGTCCCCAGCCATCGTCGGCGAGCGTACCCTGACCTAGACTCGCCCCGTGGCGGCGTGCCTCAACTGCGGTTCGGACAACGCTGCCGACGCCCGGTTCTGCGCAGCGTGCGGCAGCCCGCTCGCGGTCACGTGCTCGGTCTGCGGATCGCCCATCCCCCCCGACGGCCGGTTCTGCCCGTCGTGCGGGACCCCCGTCGACGTCGCGGCGTCGGCCGGCAGCGAAGAACGCAAGGTCGTGTCGATCCTGTTCGCCGACGTCACGGGGTCGACGGAGCTCGGCGAACAACTCGATCCCGAGCGGTTCCGGCAGGTGATGCAGGCGTACGCCGAGGCGATGCGCGAGGAGATCCAAGCCGAGGGCGGTACGGTCGAGAAGTTCATCGGCGATGCCGTGATGGCCGCGTTCGGCGTCCCGGTCGCGCACGAGGACGACCCCGAACGCGCGCTGCGCGCGTCGGGCCGGATGCTCGCTCGGCTCGGGCGCCTGAACGGCGAGCTCGCGGCATCGCACGGCGTGACGCTCCAGATCCGGATCGGGATCAACACGGGCGAGGTCCTGGCGGTGACGGCGCCGACCCCCGGGGAGGCGATGGCGACCGGCGACGCGGTCAACACCGCCGCGCGGCTCCAGTCGCTGGCCGAGCCCGGCACCGTGCTCGTTTCGGAGCGCACCGCCAACGCGGTCAGGGGCTTCGTGTTCGAAGACCGGGGACCGCAGACGATGAAGGGCCGGCGCGAGCGCGTTCGGACGTTCCGACTGGTCGAGGAGAGCTCCGGGCCGATCCGCGGCGTGCCTGGCTTATCCGCCCCTATGGTCGGGCGCGAGGCCGAGCTCGATCTCCTGCGAACGATCTACGAGCGCGTGGCGCGAGACCGCCGGCCGCACCTCGTCACGGTCTACGGCGACGCCGGGGTGGGCAAATCACGACTGACGCGCGAGTTCGTGGCGTGGGCCGAGCAGACGGAGCCGCGCGCGTCCACGCTCCGCGGACGCTGCCTCCCGTACGGCGACGGCATCACGTACTGGCCGCTCGCAGAGATCCTGAAGGGGCACGCGGGGATCCTCGACACGGACCCGCCTGACCTCGCGATCGAGAAGGTGCGCAAGTCGGGCCGGGAGCTGCTGACCGATGAGGTGTCGCCCGATCCGCCGCGCGCCACGGCGGCGCTCGCCTACACCGTCGGCCTCATCGACCCGGACATCTCGTTCGCGAACGCGTCGCCGCGCGAGATCCGCGACGAGCTCCATGCGGCGTGGCGATCGTTCTTCACGGCGCTCGCCATCGCCGAGCCGATCGTCATCGTGGTCGAGGACATCCACTGGGCCGACCCCGTGCTGCTGGATCTCCTCGACGAGCTGGCCGACCAGGTGGCCGGGCCTGCGCTGTTCGTGTGCCCGTCCCGGCCCGATCTGACCGCGACCCGTCCGAGCTGGGGCGGAGGCCGACGCAACATGTCCTCGATCGCGCTCGACCCGCTCACGGCCGAGGCTGCCGACCGGCTCGTCCGGGCGCTCCTGACCGTCGACGACCTCCCGGCCGACGTTCGCGAGCGGATCCTGCGGCGCGCCGAGGGCAACCCCTTCTTCCTCGAGGAGATCATCCGGCGACTGATCGACGGCGGCGTCCTCACGCATGACGGCGAGCGGTGGCGCGCGTCCTCCGGCGTCGACGAGATCGAGATCCCGGACACCGTGCAAGCGGTCCTGGCCGCACGAATCGACCTCCTCGAACCGTCCGACAAGCACGTGCTCCAGGCCGCGTCGGTGGTCGGTCGCGTCTTCTGGACCGGCCCGATCTCCGAGCTCGTCGATCTCGACGTGCCGGACGTGACCGAGGCGCTCCGTCGCCTCGAGGACCGGGAGCTCGTGCTCTCGCGTCCAGGGTCGACGCTGTCGGGCCAACGCGAATACAGCTTCAAGCACGTCCTGACGCGCGACGTGGCGTACGAGTCGATCCCCAGACGAGATCGCGTCCAGGCCCATACGGACGTTGCCCGGTGGCTGGAGCGCACGTCGGGCGAACGGGCGGCCGAGTTCGCCGAGCTGCTCGCCTACCACTGGTTGACCGCGGCCGAGCTCGCGCAGGAGACGCGCGGCGAGACCCCGGACGATCTTCGCGAGGCGGCGCTCCCTTGGTTGCTCAGGGCCTCGAACGATTCGCGGCGTCGTCTGGGGGTTCGCAAGGCGCAACGTTTCGCCGAGCACGCCATCGACCTGGCCCGAACGGACCTCGAGCGTGTCGACGCGTACGAGGCGATGGGTGCGGCTTCCTTCGACGCCTACGAGGGCGATCTGGCGTGGCGGTACTTCCGCGATGCCGCCGAGGTGCTCAGCGGTTCGGGTTCCCCGGACGGGGAGCGCATCGCGTACCTCGTCGCGCGTGCCTGCGAGGTTCCGCAGCGCTGGCCTGGTTCGATCCGGGGCGCCCCGCCCAGCGAGGCCGAGGCGAAGGAGGTCTTCGATCTCGGTGAGGCGGCGCTCCCGCCCGGCGACAGCGAGGCGCGTATCCGGCTGCTCGGGATCCGCGCCGGCTGGCTGTTCGGGTACCCCCCGAGCGACGACGTGAACGACGACGATCTGAGCGCGTACGCGGCCGCCGGCATCGAGGCAGCCGACGTCGCCCTGCGGATGGGACTGCCCGATCTCGCTTCGGGATCGCTGGACGCGGCGAACGCCGCATGGTCGTCGCTCGGCTACTTCTCCGAGAGCTTCAAGCTGATCGAGCGCCGGGTGGACCTCCTCCCTCAGCTGACCGACATCCTCGAGATCGGCGACTGCTATGCGATGCAGGCGTGGGGGTTGTACGAGCTGGGGCGGTACGACGATGCGCTCGCGGTCAGCCGCGATGGACTCCGGAACATCGCCGGCAGAGGCGCGAACGTCGAGCTGCACCTCCGCGCGTGGCTCGTCACGACCCTCCATCGGACCGGGCGGTGGGACGACGCGCTCGAGGAGCTGGCGTTCATGATGCAGCTGCTCGGGGACCGCCGCGACGACCTGCCCTACTTCGTCACGCCCGCCGCCTCGGTCGTCGCGATGATCCACCAGGCACGTGGTGAGCCCGCCGAGGCCGACCGGCTCCAGGCGGCCCTCGTCCGGCTGACATCACCCCAGGGCGGACGGGTGTACGCGTTCCTGCGACGGCTGCTCGTGCAACGCGGCGAGACCGAGCTGGCCGCCTCGATCGAGCGACCGATCAACTGGCGGGTGCACGCGAACGACGCCTTCGAGGCGGATGCCGAGCTCACGGCGGCATCGAACGCCTGGGATCGCGCTCCCGAGCTCCTCGCGGTGATGCGCCGCCACGAGGCGCGCGCCGGCACGGCCGCGCTCGCGGCGTTCGCCGACCGGCTCGAAGGGCGCGCGGCACTCGCCGGAGGCGACGCCGCCCGCGCGGTCGCGCCGCTCGCGGCCGCCACGGACCGCTTCGAGGAGCTTGGGGCCGTGTGGGAGCGAGCGCTCACGCAGCTCGACCTCGCGACGGCGTGGGCGCGTGCCGGGCAGCGATCGGCGGCCGAGGGCGTTATGCGCGCCGCGGCGGCGACCTTCGAGGCGCTCGGCGCCGTGAAGGACCTCGAGGCCGCGCGCTCGGTGCTCGCCGATCTCTGACGCGAACGGGGCGGGCCGCCTGCCGGCGGCCCGCCCCGTTCCGCTCGATCCTCGTCGGGGATCTAGCTCATCATCGCGGACATCGCGCGGGCTTCCTTGCGCACCCCGAAGGCGAGCACGATCTGCCCGATGCCCCGGAACAGCGCGAAGAAGCCGACCCACACGAGGATCAGCGCCGCCCGTGCCGGGTAGTACTGCTGCGACGCCCAGAAACCGAGCAGGAGCTCAAGGATGCCCGCGGTGAGCCCGAGCCCCCACAACGGGTTCAGGGCTCGCGTCATCGTCGACTGGATGATCTCCAGCGTCCCCATGAAGATCAGCACGAGCCCGAGCACCGACGCGAGCGCGTAGAAGCTATCGCGCGGATGGATGAAGCTCCAGACGGCGGCGAGCAGGAAGATGATCGCCATCACCCAGTACAGCCACTTCCATCCTTCGGCGATCTGTGCCGCGATGAACTCGTTGATCGCGCCGAAGACGAACAGCACCCCGATCAGGAACCCGACCGTCGCGACCGACGTGACATCGAACTGCAGGACGACGACCGAGATGATCAGCCACGCGATGCCGGTGATCAGGAAGACCCACCACGGGACGTCGCCCCAGCCCGAAGCGCTTCTCCGCGCTTCCATATCCGCCATGCGAACCCCCTCTTCGTCACACGACGACCAGGCGGCCGTCGCCCACGGGATATTGCCCCAGTGGAACCCCGGGTTCCATCACCTGGGGGAAAGTCGAGGGAGGAGCGAACGCGCTGCTCAGGCGGTGCGTTCGTGCCGCTCGCCGCGCTTCTTCGCGTGGTCGCGCGGGACGAGGGTCGGATTCACACCGGTGAGGACGACGTCCCGGTCGACGAGGCAGCGCGTCACGTCCTGCCGTGAGGGTAGCTCGTACATCACGTTCAGCAGGACCTCTTCCATGATCGCCCGCAGCCCTCGAGCGCCTGTCCCCCGCTGGATCGCCTGCTCAGCGATCGCGCGCATCGCGTCGTCGGTGAACTCCAGCTCCACGCCGTCGAACTCGAAGAACTTCTTGTACTGCTTCACGAGCGCGTTCTTGGGCTTGGTGAGGATGTCGACGAGCGCGTCCTCGTCGAGGTTGTTCACGTGGGTGAGCACGGGGAGCCGCCCGACGAACTCCGGGATCAGCCCGTACTTCAGGAGGTCCTCGGGGAGCACCTGACCGAAGACCTCGCCGAGGTCCTTCTCCTCGCGTGAGACGATCTCGGCACCGAACCCGACGCCCTTGCGGCCGATGCGGCTCTCGATGATCTTGTCGAGCCCCGCGAACGCGCCCCCGCAGATGAACAGGATGTTCGTGGTGTCGATCTGGATGAACTCCTGGTGGGGGTGTTTGCGACCGCCCTGCGGCGGGACGCTCGCGGTCGTCCCCTCGAGGATCTTCAGCAACGCCTGCTGGACGCCCTCGCCGGAGACGTCGCGCGTGATCGACGGGTTCTCCGACTTGCGCGCGATCTTGTCGATCTCGTCGATGTAGATGATCCCGGTCTCGGCTTTCTTCACGTCGTAGTCGGCGGCCTGGATCAGCTTCAGCAGGATGTTCTCCACGTCCTCACCGACGTAGCCGGCCTCCGTGAGCGCCGTGGCGTCCGCGATCGCGAACGGCACGTTCAGCAGTCGAGCCAGCGTCTGGGCGAGGTAGGTCTTGCCGCATCCGGTCGGGCCGAGCGTCAGGATGTTCGACTTCTGGAGCTCGACGTCCTGGTCCTTCTGTCCGACCTGGATCCGCTTGTAGTGGTTGTAGACCGCGACCGACAGGACCTTCTTGGCATGATCCTGACCGACCACGTATTCGTCGAGGAACGTGTAGATCTCCGCGGGCTTCGGGAGCTCATCGAGCTTGAGCTCGGCGGTCTCGGAGAGCTCCTCCTCGATGATCTCGTTGCAGAGGTCGATGCACTCGTCGCAGATGTACACGCCGGGGCCGGCGATCAGTTTCTTCACCTGCTTCTGGCTCTTCCCGCAGAAAGAGCACTTCAGCAGGTCGGAGTCCCCGAACTTCGCCATCCGCGTGTCCTCTATCCGTCCTCTCCGACGAGCGACCGA
>Ga0075434_100000627_pt1 | contig 27290 bp, 33 predicted proteins | sample RhiMethybrSRZTD3_FD_75298 | JGI IMG/M metagenome (GOLD analysis project Ga0075434, IMG submission 75298) | Populus rhizosphere microbial communities from Tennessee, USA - Rhizosphere MetaG P. TD hybrid SRZTD3 | ecosystem: Host-associated > Plants > Roots > Rhizosphere > Soil | place: USA... | reverse complement strand
AGTTCGCGACGGGCTGAATTGTCTTTGGTTCCTTCGCCACCTTCGAACCTTCGCGGGAAATCATACTTTTCTCCTTTTCAAAAAACTGGCGGCGCTGGTCCGGGTGAGCTGCGCTGATCCGCCCGGACCGGGCCGCCATGCTTGTCCCGCGACTGCGGGATTGGGGTCCACCAGGTCAAATTGTTTCGCCTCGATCAAATTGTAGATGTGGAGCTGGCTGCAGTTCAGCGCGCGCATCAGCTCGGTGGCCCGCAACGCCGGCCGCCGATGCTTCGGCAGAATGTCGCGGATCACATTATCGAGGCTCTCGACCCGCGCTTTGCCGCCCTCCAGATAATCCTGCACGCTGCCGGCCCAGATCCGCACTTCGCGCGCCTTCGCTCCGGGACATGAAACATCGAATGCCCAGGCTAACTGCCCCATGTTAATCAGCTCGATGACCTCATCCTCGCTCGCGCCCAGGCGGCGTTTGACCTCGGCGATGCAGCACAGCGGATCCTCCTCGCGACACTGCCGCGCGATGGGATCGAGAAGCATCTGGACGGCGCGCTGTGAAACGATGCTCATGATTTTTTCCCGCGAAGAGGCGAAGCGGGCGAAGGCCAGAAAAGATCGGGATTGAGAAAGAGCAGCCGGCCGGGGCGGCACGGACGGAACCAATTCGCCCAAACAAAATGACAGAGAGACGCCTCCAGTTCCCGGCGCGCCAATGTCATCGTGATGTGAAGCCGCTCGCTCATCCCCGGTCCTCCTTCAGCGTGACGAAATACCCCCTGCGCAGCGCGTCCCATTCGATCCGCACCCCCATCGCGGAGCGGAGATATTGAATGTCGCGCATGATTGTTTTCGAGGAATAACCCAACCGCTTCGCCAGTGATGTGCAGTTTGGGAAATGGCTCTCCATCACAGCGGTCAGTACCTGAATCAGCCTGGCGAAGCCCGCGCGGGTGCCAGTGTTGCGTCGGCGGTAAACCGCCAGAAAATCATGGCGACATTCGCTCCGCAGTGCGCGCCGGATGGAGACGATAGATGTCACTGCTTTCCCTTTCCGAACTTCAACGGCAGTTCGCGCTGCAGAATCCGGTGTTGATAAAGCCGAGCGACCAGCAGGCGCATTTCCTTTTCCTGAGGGTGGCCTAGCGGCATAAACTCGATCAGGCGATCAAGCAATTCGACGCGTTGCTCGATTGCCGCGGGCAGCGTCTCGATGACATGGCGCGCGACGACATCAAACGCGGACTTGTTACGCACTGCGCACCTCCCTGATCGGAAGAAGATTCTCGATCACCAAGTATGTCGGCTGATACGACCGGGGTGATTTGAGCGCGCGATAAACTGTTGTCTTGTGGCGACGAGAGCGGCGAACCACTTCCGAGGGAGTCAACCCGTTCAACCCGCAAATACGCCGGAAATTTTTAAGGTTGATTTGCGCTGGTCTCATTTCTTAAGCTGCTAAATAGCTACTGTAAGTTGCTAACGATGTCAACAGGCAAAATTAAGCCGCTAACAGACTACTCCGGGGAGCCACTAAATGGGGAGTTTTGCAGGCTCCTGTCGAAATCTGGCTGGTCACAATCACGCGCAGCGAAGGCTTTGGCACTGACGCCATCAGCCGTGAACCAGATTGTCCAAGGAGGAGTCCGCGCAACCCAGCGCAACGTAACAGCATTGGCAGGGGCAATAAGAGCCGATCTGGAAACCATCCTCGGACCGGATGCTCCTCGCGGATTGACTGCGAGCGAGGTGGAAATGTTGAAGGAGTTACGCCGTCTTCCGCAGGCGTTGCGCGAGGATGCCGCGCTGAAAATAAAAGGGTTTCTGACGCTCCTGCCTAGTTCAGCGAAAGACGCCGGCGCGGAAGAGGCTTTAGATGCGTCCGAGCAAGTCGCCGATCAAGAGTTGAAAGAATCCGAGCGCTCACGCGCAGTTCGCGCGCCCAACGCTCCAAAACCCGCGCCACCGCCAGGCGCTTCGCCGGAGTCCAAAGAGCGGCCCGCCTCTCCAAAACGGGTTCCAAAGTAACAGTGTTCATGAATTCACTTTCCAAATTGCCAATGGCTTCAGCCCGGCGCCTCAAGGTAATCATTGGTTCGCCCAGATCGTGGCAGACGAGACTGGACAAAAACTGTCTAGGCAACCGGGAAATTACTAACAGGATAAAATCTCTATGAACGGTAAAATGGTCGCCATTGGAATCGGAATTGTCGCTTTGGTGGTCGCTGGACTGGCCTTCAAAGCAACGCTAGAAGTAGCCAGCATTACGGATCGCCCAAACGAAACCTCTTCGCCGATCACGAAGGCAACGCCCTCAGCATGGCCGCGAGCTGGTTGGGAGTACAAGATCAGCGAGCATGTGGGCCACCCCACACAGAATCTCTCACGCGGGACAACGACACTCGATCGGGAATTCGCGAGATCGGATTTGCAATACAACCTGGAGGCACAGGAGGAATTTCGGAAACTGCTGGCCGTCGATGGTGCGGACGGTTGGGAGTTGGTGGGAGTTGTACCGCAGATGAGCGATGGGCAGGTGCGGAGCCATCTACTCATTTTCAAACGCCCCGCAAAATTCGAAAAGGCAACGATCGTACAGCTTCACCAAGACCTAGGGTTGCCGGTGCCTTTGTTCCCGAGTGAGTAATCTTCCTCTCTGGCTCTGGCTCCCGCTGGTGATTGTTGGCGTCGTGCTCGGCTCGGCGCTGATCTATTTCATCCTCGGCCAGTTTCGTCCGCGCGGGCGATTTGCTCAGGCGAGGAAACGAAGACACTGAATCACTCTGATCACTGATTACTTTCTCCTTCGCTCCCTTCGCCCCTTCGCGGGAAATCCTCCTTGATTGACAGCGAGGGGAAACTTTTCTAGCTTCCGTCCCGGACCCCGGAGCGCGTGACCGCCTTCGGGGTCATTCTTTTTTCTTCCGGTAATACATAATTCCCATCGTGGGGGTGCTGGCTGCGCGCGGTTGTGCGAGGGTCCGCGCTCGTGACCGGTCCACTCAACTTCAACCTTTCTCCACGAGGAGACCGACGGCGCGTTCCTGCCGGTTCCGCCGTCCGGAATTTCAACCCCATGAAACCTTACTCTCTGAAACAATTGCTCGGAATGATCTGCCTGCTCGTCTTCGGACTCGCGATCCTCATGTCCTGCACCGGCTGCGCCCCATTCAACGTTGCGGGGGTGAAAACACCTGAGCCCTGGCGCGCCGATTTGCAGACGCCCGAGGGCCGTGTCCCCGGCGTGGTGCGCCAGACGGCCTGGGCGAACAAGCAGTTTTTGCCGATTGTTTCGAACAATCTCTCGACGATTGCCAATGAACAAAAAGAGGACTGGGACGCCATCGCCGCGCGCGCCGGCATCGACAAGACCAAATACCCGGTGATCTGGAAGTGATCGACTATTTCGACATCCAAAAATGTTTACGCGATCACGGAGTCATGGCCGAGAAGCCGTTTTTCGACGACAAGGAATATGTCTGTCCGGCGCTCGGCTGGCTCGCGGAAACGTTTCATCCGGCCTGCACCGCATTTCTCAGCCGCATGGCCATTCCGCCGGTGACGTCGATGAACGCGCCGATCGCAAATGCCTGCACCAAGCTGGCGCTCTCGGTCCGGTTCTATGCGGTATGGCTCTACGGCCAGACGTTCCCGAACGAATCGCGCGCGCTCGCGCTCGGAATGTTCGCGTTCGACCGTCCGAAGCCGCTGCCGGGTCACAAATTGAACGTTGCGATCGTGCGCGACGAGCACGGCGCAGCGAAGCCGGTCTTTTACCAGGGCTACGAAGGGATCGTGCGGCTCACCGAAGAAAACCTGCGACTATGCGAAGCTTACTTTTTTTGAAAATCGCATGCGTCGCATTCGCTTGCCTGCTGCTCGCGTCGTGTTCGACGACGCCAGCGCCGAAGCCGGGCGAGGAAATCAACGTGAACATTCCGCGCCCGCCGGTGGAGGTGACGCCGTGAAGCTGCGCCTGGGCAAGGAAATGTCGGACGTCGTGACCGTCGCGCTGCGCGAGCCGGTCCTCACCGGCCGGCAGAAACTGCTGCGCGAGGTCATCCGCGAAAATTTCGTTCTGCAAATTCCGCAAAATGCCGAAACCCCAAACCCCAAATCCGATCATGAATGAACATCGCCTCCTTCGCTCCTTCGCGGGAGCCATCCTTGCCGTCGCGCTCTTCGCCCCTTCGCGGGGAAACTGCGCCTCGGTGCTCGACACGACCACGTTTCAGGCCGAGACGTTCGCGGCTTACACCGCCCTCGAGCCCGGCGGTCTCGATGAAGTCCTGCACACGAACATCCGGCAGGGAAAGTTCGGCGCCGGCCTCGGGCTCAACGCCTGGTTCGGCGAGCACGTCGGGTTGAAACTCGATTCCGTCATCAGCGCGGTGGACGACTTCAAAGGCGCGGCGGTGGATTATTCGAGTCTCAGCTTCGCGCTGCGCTTCCCGACGAGCATCCGCATCGATCCTTACGGAATCGTCGGCGTCGGCCGCAACTGGGAACTGGACAATTGGAACACGCACATCGGCCTGGGCGCGCAGGCGCGCATCACCGATCACGCTTACGCCGGCGCCGAGGCGCGTTACATCTGGGATCCGCACGCGGACGCGCTGCAGCTCCGCGCGTTCCTGGGATACAGCTTCTAAGGTTTCCCGCGAATGGGCGAAGTCCATTGAGGAATTCTTACAAACTAAAAATGAATGAATCGAAGCCGCGAGTGATCATCAGCGGCTTCATGGGCGGCGATGCTTGTCCGAGGTTGTTGGGCATGCGCTCCGAAATCATAGACGGCGACCGGCTCGATCTCGGCGGGCCGGCGCCGGAGGTCGCAATCATTCACTGGCCAGCCTGATGACTTTATTTGCCATCGCCAATCCGGATGCGGGATTTTTGTTAAATCTCTTCCTTGCAACCAATCTGCTGACCACAACCGCACTCGGGCTCATGACATTGGCAAATTGGCGTCGCAGCCAAAAACGCGAAGTCACCCTCAATACCGGATTCGCATCGGCGGTCTCGTTCGCCGAGCTGGGCCAGAAAGTTGAAAGCATGCGGGTGGAACGGCGCAAGGATATCAGCGATCTCCATGAAAAAATCAAAACGGTTGATCTGAGAGTTTCCAGACTGGAAGGCCAGACCGAGTTCATGCGTCAGGACGTGCTCGGAGTCAGCGCCAAGGTGGATCGGCTGCCGTCTGATCTTCTCAAGATGATCGAACGCAAATCATGACTCCGGAACAACGCGAGCTATTTCGGATTTCTCTCCTGCGGGTGCTGGACGCCAATCGTTCCCAATTTGGTTTCGGACTCACCGCGCTCGCCACCCTGGTCTTGCGTTTCGGATTCAAAGTCGGGCCCGACGACGTCGAACCGGAAATCATTTACCTCGAGGACAAGGGATTCGTGACCCTGATCGGCAAAGCGATCAGCCCGGAGAACCGCACCTGGAGAATCACCGCGGACGGCCGCGATTACCTGGCCAGCAATGGATGAGCAAGAAACCCAGATCGGATTCGCCGCTTGGCGCATTGCCGGAAGACCGGCAGCGCGCGATCGTGGATTACATGCGGGGCCATTCGCTCACGGACACGCGCGCCTGGCTGCGCAAGGATGGCTTCGATACTTCGGAGGCGGCGCTCTCGCGCTTCTGGTCCTCCTGGCATTTGCGGGAGGCGGTCAACGAGGCGAAGAACGACACGGAGGAATTCCTGGAACTGGCCAAAAAACAATTTCCGGAGCTCGATCAGGCGCAGCTCGATCAGTTTGGATCGGCCTTTTTCCAGATGCGCGCGATCAAGGCGGGCGACGCGGAGACCTATCTGGCGCTGTCGACCGCCAAGCACAGGGGGCAGATGGACAAGCTCAAGTTCGAGCAGAAGGAGAAACAGCTGGAACTCGAACGCGAGAAATTCGAGGAGATGAAGCGCAAAGCCGCCGAGCGCGACGAAGCCAAAAAGGTGATAGACGACCAAACGATCTCTCCGGAGGAACAACGCCAGCGGCTCCGGGAAATTCTGAAATGACCGCGGCCAAAACCAAAGTGCGGCCGCTGCGCGATAGCACGGTCCCCGCGAATCTTTCACCCAAGGATCTGCTCTATCCAAAGCAGCGCGCGTTCATCGACGATCATGCCCGCTACAAAATCGGCGTCACCACCCGGCAATGGGGAAAGAGCACAGTGACCAGCGGCGAGGCTGTTCACGATTGCATTACTGATCCCGGTGCGCTTTGGGTCTGCATGTCGGCCGGCGAACGCCAATCGCTCGAATGGCAGGCCAAAGCGAAGGATTGGTTCACCGCCTACAATCTCGTGATCAAAGACGTCGCCGAAGATCGCGGCGGCATGTCCGAGGGCCTGCTTCGCCAGACGGAAATCCTTTTCACGAACAGCTCGCGCATCGTTGCGATCCCAGCCAACCCGAGCACGGCGCGCGGTTACTCCGCCAATATCATCCTCGACGAATTCGCCTATCATGAGGACCCGGACGCGATCTGGTCCGCGATGTTCCCGAGCACGACCAACGAACTGGCGGGCACATTCCTGTCTCGCTGGCGCGCCATGCTCAAGGGCGCGCCGGTCGATCTGCGGCGCAAGCTCAAGGTGCGGATCGTTTCCACGTTCAACGGGCGCGATAATAAATTCTTTCAGCTCTGGGAGCGGCGTAAGGAGAATGGTTATTCCGGGCACCTGGTCACGGTGCATGACGCCGTGGAGGATGGCATGCCGCTCGACGTCGAGAAGCTCAAGAGCGCGCTCGATGATCCGGATGCCTGGGCGCAGGAATTCGAGTGCGTTCCGACCGATACGTCGAACGTTCTCCTGCCTTACGATCTGATCGCGCTGGCGGAGAGCGCCGATGCAACCGAGTTTTGCGGCCCCGGTCTTTGGGAGACCAGCGGGAATCCGGTTTATCTGGGGATCGATTTCGGCCGTAGCCATGATCCCACCGTTTGCTGGGCGCTCGAACAGATCGGCGACATTCTCTGGACGCGCGAGATTCTGTCGCTTCATGACGTCTCCACGCCGGATCAGATGAATATTTTGCGGTCGCGCATCAAACGCGCCACCCGAGTTTGCTGGGATTACACCGGACCGGGCATCGGCGGCGGCGATTATCTGGCGAAAGAGTTCGGAATCTTCAAGCCCGAGGATCATCAGTTCGGCAAGATCGAGCTCTGCGTCTTCACCCCGAAGTTCAAACGCGAATTGTTTCCCCTTCTGCGGCGGGCGTTCGAGGCGCCAACGAGGATCCGCGTGCCCATTTCCCGTCGCTGGCGCGAAGACCTTCATGCCATGCAGCAGGTCGTGACGAATGGGGAATATAACTATTGGGCGCCCCGGACCCGCGAAGGTCATAGCGACGGTTGCACGGCCCTGGCGCTCGGCAAACGCGCCGCCGGCAAAATCGCTATGAGCTATTCCGCCACGGTGATATGACCGTCCCATCCACACTTTGCCGCGCGGTTCACCCGCTCCTTGGGGTCCACCAGGGCCACCTCCACCCTGACCCAATCGCTGGCGCCGCGCGGCGCTCTCTTTTCGAAGGCGAAATGCCGAACGCGGAAGGCGGAATGTTCCGAACTCCGAATTCCCCATTCCGCGTTAAAATGCCCCAGGACGTTCCGGGGACGGTCCAAGCCCCGCGAACGGTGCTCCGCGAGTTTTGCACCCCACTGGCGCGAATATGCACCCCAAAGGAATCGGTGCTCCCGATCGCGAAAGGAGGTTCATGAACCCGCCCGAACAGGTCCGCACCCAGACTTCGTTCGCTCCGTGGGCGCTCAAGGACCCGATTGCGCCCGGTTTGCTCGATCGCGTCGTGTCCAGCCTTGTCAAAAAAGGCTCGCTCTTTCCCTTCAATAAAATCCCGCCCATGGACGGCGGCGGCGGCGATCGGCTCCGGCTGCCTTACGCCCAATCTCCCTGGGTCATGCGTGCCATTAAGAAGATCGCCGGCCCGATTACGGCCGTCGGTCTGCTCTTCAGCTCGGTCAAACGCGGCTCCGATCAGATCCTCAATGATCCGGCGATTGACGCCTTCTGGCAAAGGCCGGTCCGCAACCTCACTTATACCGAATTGATCGATGCCTCGATCGGTTGGTGGAAGCTCAGGGGCGAATTCTTCTGGCTCATGGATGATAGCATGCTGGTGCCGTTCCCGGAGGCGCGTACGGCCTGGCCGCAATTCATCGTCGCCCGGCCCGATCGAATGAAGGAAATCGTCCGCGCCGGCCGCCTGGAAGGCTGGCGATTCACCGATGGCGACGGGCGAACGCATTTGCTCGTTCCCGACCAGGTCATCCACGTCAAAGCCTGGAATCCTTACAACGACTGGCGCGGCCTGGCTGAGTATGAAGCCGCCGAGATCGCCGCCGAGGCCGATTATCTCGCGGGAAAGTTCAATCTGAATTTGATGCGGAACAATGGCGATCGCGGCCCTTACATCGTCGCCAAGGGCGGAATTCCTGATGACACGCAGCGCGCACAGATCATCCAGCAGCTTCGCGAGAAAAAGGAACTCGCGCTGCGCGGCCAGTTCCGGCCCGTATTTCTCACCGGCGACATCACCGTGGAAGATCCCAAGGTGCAGACGATGGATGCAGCGATGGTCGCCAGCCGATTGCAGAATCGGCATGAGGTTTACATCGCGCTCGGCGTGCCGCCTTCAATGGCTGACAAGATGGAGAGTTACTCGATCGGGTCGGCCTCCGATTGGTATATGCTGATCGTCGATACCTGCATTCCCTCCGGCAACCTGATCACCGATGCGATTGAGAAAGTCACCACGCGGATGCGCGGCAGTCCGACCTTCGCCTGGCTGAATTGGGATGAGCATCCGGTGATGCAGGCCGTGCGGCGCGAGCGTTTCGATGCCGGCACAAAACTCTGGGATCGCGGCATGCCCTGGGAAGCCGTGAGCGAATATCTCGATCTGGGCATGCAGGAGTTCGACGGCTGGGACATTGGTTACATTCCTTTCGGACTGGCGCCAGTTGGCAGCGCGGATCTGACGCCACCGGCAGCCGATCAGCAATTCCAGGAGCCGACCGACAATAACGCCGGCAATGCAATGGCCGAAGCGCGCCGGGCGATTCGCGCAAAGCAGCTCGGCCTTGTAGCGGCGGTCTGTGACCGCCGGTCAGGCGACGCTCATAGAGCGCCGCTACAGGAAGCCGATGAAAACTTTCAGGAGAACCGGCCCAAGCGCGAACTCTCGCAATGGCAGACGCTGATGGCAAAGCGCAAACCCGTCATCAAAGCTTACGAAAACGCTTTCAACCGGATGCTTATGAAGGCCCGGACTGAAGTCCTCCGCAAACTCGATCAGTTCAAACGCGGCGGCGGAACTTCCTCATCGGCAGCGCCGGTTACTTTGCAGGCCACGCTTGCTTCACCCGATAAACAAATTCGCGTCCAGCGCGATGACTTCGGCAATCTCGTCGGCTGGGATGTTACCCACAAAGGAAATTGACATGAGCGCACTCTATCAAATCTTCGTCGAGTCCTACCTGAAACAGGATGCAAACCAGGTGGACCTCGAAGCTGACACAATTAAAGCCGTCCTCGTGGACACGGCGGATTATACGGTTGATCTCGCGGCGCACGATTTCCTTGATGATATTCCCGGCGCCGCGCGCGTGGCGACCGGCACGCTCGCGAGCAAGAGCATTACCGCCCGTGTGTTCGATGCCGCCGATCTGGTTTTGTCCGCGGTCTCGGGCGATCCGTCGGAAGCGATTGTGCTCTACAAGGACACCGGCAATGAAGCCACGAGCCGTCTGATCGCCTACATCGACAGCGCGACCGGACTGCCCGTCACTCCCAATGGCGGCGACCTGAACATCGGCTGGGACAATGGCGCGAACAAAATTTTCAAACTCTAAGAAACCACCAACCACAATCACCGCTATGGAAGATCTTAAAAAAATGACGGACCTGGAGTTGGAGAAACGGAATCAGGAATTGATGGAGCAACGAGAAACCCTCCGCAGCCAGGATGCGGCAATACGCTCCCAGCAGATGCTCATCAACGCCGAGATGGATCGTCGTGATACTGAGCGCCGCAAAAAGATAGCCGAGAAAATTGCTAAAGGATAAATGAATCCAGTTCTCCAGGCCCAGGGCGTGACGAACGCGAACACGAGCGGTTCGCTGACCGTCACGCTGCCATCACATCAGGCAAATGACATTCTCGTTCTCTGCCTGGGCTTCTGGGGACCGAACACGGCCGGTAGCGCGGCGGACATTCCAACGCCGGGCGGTTGGACGCAATTCGGCGGGCTGAACGTCCCGGCGAGCGGCAATGCCGATGGCAAAATGCAATGGTTCTGGAAGCGCGCGGCCAGCAGTTCAGAGACGAACCCGGTATGCGCGCGCGGGGCGAGCTGGGACACGGGTACGGACACCTGTTTCGGCGGCCGCGCTTACACGATCCGGAATTGCAAGACCAGCGGCACACCCTGGGCGGATGCGCAGGTTTCCGGCCCGCATACGGCGGCGAATGGAGCGCTGCCGGCCATCGGCGTCACCGGCGACCATAGCAGCATAATTCAGTTTTTGATTTCGCTCGATAATCAGGCGCCCGGAACCATCGGCGGCTGGACGGCGGGCACGGATGACAACGATGCGACCGGCACGGATTGCGATTTCCAGACCTTCCGCAAGGAGGACATTTCTGCCGGCACCAGCGCCGATGCCTCGACGGTGGCCGCGCCGGCCCAGGGCGCTTATGGATTTTGCGGAGTCAGCTTTCAAGCGCAGACGATTGACATTACCTCAGCGGGAGCCATCGCCAGCAGCGAAGCGCTCGGCTCTCCAAAGTTGAATCTGAACGTCGCCGGTGCCGGCGCGATCGCGAGCTCGGAAGGGATTGGGTCGCCGACCCTGAGCCAGGCTGGGCCGCAGACGATTTCGAATGCTGGTGGCATCGCCAGCGAGGAGGCGCTGGGCTCGCCGCAGATCAATCTCGTAATCAGTGGCGCGGGAAGTATTGCGAGCATCGAGAATTTCGGAATGCCCCGACTCAATTTGTCCCTGAGCGCCGCTGGCGGAATCGCCAGTGCTGAAGCAATCGGTTCGCCTCAGATCAATCTCGTGATCAGTGGCGCGGGGGCGATCGCGAGCGGGGAACAGATTGGGGAACCGACGATTTCGATCGAAGAAGGAACGCAGACGATTAGCGGAGCGGGGGGCATTGCCAGCGCCGAAACCTTTGGCACGCCTGTCATAACGGCACCGGACACCGTCTCTTCTGGCGGTTCTAAAAAATCACGTCGCGGCCGGGTCGGTTATTCATCGTTCCCAGGGTCCGCACCGATTTCTTATACGGCTCCGCCACCGCCTCCACCCCCTCCGTTGCCTCCAATGCAGTTCGTCATGGACCTGGGGGGAATTGCATCCGTGGAAGCTTTCGGCATACCGACATTGCTCGCGAGCCGGAGCCTGAGCGCGGCCGGCATCGCGTCGGAAGAAGAGTTCGGCCAGCCGAGATTCGCGCGCGATCTCACTGCCAAACAGAAGGCCGAAGATGCCACGCTCGAATTATTTATTCCATTGATTGAATGAACCCACAACGCGCCATTGCTTCTGACTTTTTGTTCGATCTGGAAACGTTTTCGAACGGTCTCCTGGCGGCCTTCCGCAGGACGGCTGCAGGGGCCTTGCAAAGCGCCGGCAATCAGCTCCTCGAGGAAATCGGCAAGACCGATGATCCCTTCTCCATGCCGCCCGAGGAAGTGCTCAACTTCCATCGCCGGCGCGAGAACAAGCTCAAAGACATTCCGGATGAAATTTTCGATCAGATCAAAGCATCGCTCGAAGAAGGGCTTAATCTGGGCGAAAGCGTTGACGAACTGAGCGACCGCGTCCGCGCCGAGTTCAATGACATCTCCGATGAACGCGCCCGGACGATCGCCATGACGGAGACCGCGGCCGCCTACGGCCAGGGCCGCGACGCCGCCATGAAACAGGCGGGCGTGCGTTATAAGAAATGGCTTACCAGCGGCAATGCGAACGTGCGGCCCGGCCATGCCGCCGCGAATCAGCAGACCGTTGAGATCGACGAACCGTTCCAGGTCCGCAACGGCGAAGGAATCATCGAAGAGCTGATGATGCCTGGTGATCCGAACGGCAGCCCTAGCAATGTCATCAACTGTCACTGCGTTTCCATCGCCGTGGCGCCACCGAACGAATAATCATGAGCGCGAAAACTCTCCGCCGCACCATCCATCCGGAAGTCAAGGTCGTGGATTCCGCAAAAGGGATCGTCGATTACGTCGCCAGCGATGAGACACTCGACAGCTACAAAGAGATCATCCGCGCGGAAGGCTGGCGCTTCACCAATTTTCAGAAGAACGCGCCGTTCGTGGATTCGCACGATTATTCGACCATCAAAAATCAGGTCGGGAAGGTGATCGATTTCAACGTGGATAAGCGACGCCTGGTGGAGCGCGTGCAATGGGCCATCGACGTGCCTGGCAACGAACTCGCGCAGCTCGGCTGGAAGATGACCGAGGCCGGTTATCTCAAGGCGGTGAGCGTCGGCTTCTGGCCCAAGCGCTGGGTCAGCAAATGGGACTCGGACAAATCCGGCTGGGTCTCGCAGCTTTCCGAACTCGGCCTGCACGAAGAGGACGGCGTGCGCACGATCTACGTCGAACAGGAGCAGGTGGAACTCTCCGCCGTGGTCCTGGGCGCGAACCCGAACGCGCTCGCCAAGGCTTACAAGGCCGGTGCGCTCAGCGACGAGGACCTTGAAACATTTTCCAACGAAAGAACGAAACGCGAAACCGCCACTTCGGCCGATGATCCCGCTGTCGCCGAAGCGGCCCGGCAGCGGGCGCGCACGATCTTCCTGTTGGAGATCCACAAACGAATAAACAAACTGTAAAATTATGGACGACGCCGAATTCCAAAAAAAGGTTCTCGACGGCCTCACCGCCGCCGAGAGCGAAGTCAAAGTCGTAAAGACGCAGCAGCAAAAGCTGCTGGAGAATTACGACAACCTCGACAAGGAAACCAAGAAAGCCTTCGAGGAACTCACCAAACTCAAAAACGCCGCGAACGATGTGGCTGGCACGGTTGTCGCCATCCAGAAAGTCCAGGGGCAGCTCCGTCGTGAGCAGCGCATGGCCTTTGGCGATCCCATTCAGCGCATGCTGAGCAACGAGGAAACCCGCGAACGCCTTAACTGCGCGTTTCGTCTGGCGGCGGACATGAACGGCGATATGCACCGCCTCCTCGCCCCGCGTCTCAAAGCGCTCGGCGAAGATACCTCACCCGGCTCGACGCTCATCACGACTGATCTCCTCCGCGAGATCTACGACACGCTGGCGAGCTTCGGCAAATGGAACACGCTCGGTGTGCGGCGCATGGGCACCAAACTCACGGCCATGCCCGTCAAAACCGTCCGGCCGATTGCCAACTTCATTCTTAGCGAAGGCGGCACCATCTCGGATGACACCAACAAAGCGGGCACTTCGGTGAATCTCGAAGTCGAGGTCATCGCCGTGCTGATCAATGTCTCGCTGCAATTGCTGCAGGATGCCGAGTTTGACGTTACGGCCGATGTTCTGGGTGACTTCGTTGAAGCCTACAACTTCCGCCTCGACGTCGCGGCCTTCACCGCAGATGGGACGGCTGATGCCACGAATGGTGGCATGACCGGCCTGTTCAACTTCGGAACTGCCGCCGCCGCCGGGGCCGGTAATACGCTCGCCGAGAATCTGGACCTGCAGGACTTCGTCCGCTGTCTCACGACGGTTGATGTCGCCGTGCTTTCGCGGATGGCCCGCTGGTGGATTCACCCGCAAATATTGGCGCGCTTCATCCTGGTGCGAGATGCCAATGGCCGCTCGATCTTCCTCACTGCCACGGAAGCGCCCACACTCGGTGGCATCGGGACGATCCTCGGTTACCCGGTGGAACTCGTAAATGCCGCGCCGAGCACCAACGCCGCCGGCGCCAAAGTCGCCGCCTTCGGCGATCCGAATTCCCTGGTTGTCGGTATCCGCCAGGACTTCGGGTTCGAGGCCAGCGATCACCACAAATGGAATACGCTGGAACGCTCCTTCCGCGCCTACGGCCGGGCGGGAACGAAAGGCCGTCGCGCCCTGGGTTCGGCGATTCTCACCACCGCCGCCCTATAACCGATGCAGATCTCATCGAAAGGTAAACTCATGCGAACGATTAAAATCCTCCTGGCGGCCGTTGCGGCCGTCGCACTGCTCGCGCTCTGCACGCCTCATGCAGCGGCGCAGCAATACGGCATCCTTAGCCAGCTCTATGATGGCGGGACCAACAACATCGCGGCCACGACCACTAATTCAGCGGTCGCGAAAATCATCGGGGTCACCAAATATGATGATCTCGCGCTCGACATCAAGTTCAGTCTCACCGGCGCTGGCACGAGCAACATCGTGTTCAAACTTGATGAAGGAACGGATGGCGTGAATTGGCTGGCCAATACGCGTACGATCACTATGGCGGCCAATGGGACGAACGCGGTTTATCTCCCGACCAACTACACCGTCAATGCCATGGGGTATTTGCGCCTGAATGTGGTCGAGAATCCGGCCACCAACGCCATTACGAACCTCCAAATTCGCGCCTACGTAAAACCAAAACGGAACGGTTAACCCATCGGGCAGGGCCGCGCTTCGGCGCGGCCCTGCCCTGCTCACTATGAAACCAAAACGATCTGCAAGCCCGCTAACCTCATCGGGCGATGGCGATGCTCCTGAACCCGTAAACCGCATGGTGCAGAGCGGCACGGTAAAAGTCCGCGTCGTGAAACAACCCATTGGCGAAGATGGCAAGCACTACGCCAAAGGCGAAACTTTCGAGACCACGCCGGAACGCGCCGCCGCGCTCGGCCCGCTCGTTGAGCCTGCCGAATGAACGCCGGCCTCGCCAATCTCGATACGTTGAAGCGCCATTTGCTCCCCGAGAGCATGATCGCGCAAACGAACTTCGATGCGAAGATCGCCAACGTCGGGAAAGGCGTGGCCAGTCTCCTTGAGAAGTATTGTAATCGCCAGTTCGCACGAGTGGCCGGCGACAAAGTTGAATTCACCGCCGATCGCAATGCTTACTGGCTGCCTCGCTATCCGGTGGAAATCATCAGCGCCGTCGAACAGAAAGACAGCGAGAGCGCCGGCTATGTTGCCCTGAGCGATGCGGTGCAGAACAGTAACCTGAAGACCGGCCAGGTCTGGTTCGCCGCGCAGCTCGGTGAATCGTGGAGCTGGCTGCGCATCACTTACACCGGCGGCTATTTCTGGAACGAACTGGAGCCGGCGGACGTTGGTTATCCCACCGCGCAACCGGGCGGATCAACCGCCCTGCCCGATGACATCAAACTTGCCTGGCTGCTCCAGTGCGGCCGTGTCTGGGAGCTGGTCGATAAACTCGGCACGAACATTTCTCCGGATAAGCAGATCCAATTCGTCACACAGAGTCTGGCCGGCCTCGAATTGATTCCCCAGGTGAAAGAACTGTTGCGCGGCCATATCCGCTACCAGATTTCATGATGCCGCGCATCCAAATCCGAGTGACCGGCGACGCCGAGGAGCGGCTGCGCGACATCACGCCGCGGATGAAGAGCGCCATTGCCGTCGCGATGGATCTCGAAAATGAACTGACCATTGGACACATCGTCGAGCATCGGCTGACGGGCGAAGGCCCATACCCACCGGAACAAGGCAAGCTCGGCGTGCGCACTGGCCGCCTGCGCCGATCGCTGCGGCCGTCGAAGGCCCGCATTGTCGGCGATGCGATTATTTCCGCCATCGGCACGAACGTGAAGTATGCCGCGATCCATGAGTTTGGCGGCAAGACCCCGCCGCATGACATCCGGCCGAAGGAACCAGGCGGTGCACTGCGGTTCCGGGCTTATGGGGGCATCGTATTCGCGGCGGTCGTTCATCATCCGGGCAGCAACATACCATTGCGGGCGCCGATCCGCCGCGGCATTCAGGATCGCGTTGCGAATTACACCGCTTCTATCTCCGAGGCGATCGTCAAGTCCTGGGAAGACCCAGGGAAAGGAGCGAGCCACGCATGAGCGACATCGTTGCTCTCCAGGATTTCGTGAAGGCGCAGCTCGCCGCCAAGGCTGCGTTGCGGGGCATCACCTTCATCGAGGAGAATGATCAATCGCTCAAAAACAAGGTGGATGAAGCGCTTGGTCGGCTCGGCATTGTGGCCCTGATTGGCTCGGTCTCCGGCGATAATCCAGCGCCTGATGCCGCGCTGGTGGAGCTGGCCCTGGTGTTTGGCGTGCGCGTGATCGAGCAGCCGGCGATCAATCGCGATTCGCGCGTTGACCGCGGTTCAGTCGCCAATGAAGCCGCGCGCCTGGCGCTGACGACGATCAATCCGGCCGAGAAGGTCACGCAGACGGATACTGCCAAAACCTATTGGCTGATGGCCAAGCCGGAGAGCACTGCGGCGAATTGGGCCGAGCTGCTGACCGCCACAAAAGTCCTGGAGCTGATCATTCGCTCGCTCCACTTCGAGAATCCGACCTCCTCCACCACGATCGTCTTTACCGGTTTTGAGGAACGCAACAGCCCGATTGATGGCCAGGCGAATTTCCAGGTGCTCGTCCGTCTCGATCCAACCCCTGTCGCTTAAAAATTATGAGCCTCCCCACCCAAGACCGAACTCTCATCGCCGGCGGCCCAGCCGTCGTCATCTGGGATTCCGCTTACTTCTATTCCAAAGCGCCCATCGTGCTGCCGCGGAGCTTGAATACTTTCGCCATCGACAGCGATGCCGTGGGCAAGCTCGATGAACGCCGCGATCCAAAGCCGTTCGATCTGCCGCTCGACCTCGTCGGCGAATGGGAAAATCTCGACAAGCTGAATCCATTTCTTTCGCTGCCGGTCGGCAGTTTCCTTTTCGGCGCCGATAGTCCGCTCGATGTCCTGCGGCTCACGGACGACGTCGTGACGCGATTTCATTCGGCCGCGGTGTTCAGTCCGCCAAACATCACCTTCTCACCGCGCGCGGTCCTGTTGGGAACGGTCGGGTTCAAATTGATGCGGAAGAACAACGTCGCGAAGACGGATGCGAATTCCTACTTCCAGCGCTACAATCTGCGCGATTCGGCGACGATCAATTACACGATCACCTACGGCGCGGACACAACCACGGCGCTGGCTTTCAACGCCACTGCAGCTCAGGTGCAGACCGCGTTAAATGCCCTTGCGTCAATCACCGCGGACGGCGGCGTGACGGTCTCTGGCAGTTATAAAGGTGGTTACACGGTGACCTGGGTCACGAACGGGGATCGCGTCGGCGCATTCACCGGCGCATTGACGGGCTTCCCGACGGGCAGCGCCTTCGCCGAGTCTGTGACGCAGAACGGCACCGGCGGCACGCCGGAGATCCGCGTCATCAGGATCACGCCCTACGCTAACGCCTACGCCGCCCAGGCCATCAGCGTCGCCGCCATCATCACGCAGCCTTACAAGCTCTCCTGGTTGAGCAATGGAACGTTCACACTCACTTACGGGGGCGACACGACGACGGCGCTCGATTTCGATGCCACGGCGCAGGAAGTGGAGGATGCGCTCAACGCGCTCGCCTCTGTAACCGCCGCCGGCGGTCTCGATGTCACCGGGGCTTACGAGGATGATTGGGTCGTCACCTTCCGGACGAATGGCAATCGCACCGCGATCACCGGGACACCCACGGGCATGCCGACGGGCACAGTAATCAAGGCGATGGTTTCCCAGGAAGGCACGGCGTCATTACCGGAAATTGTGCGGCTCAAACTCTCGCCCTGGGCGAGCTTCACGGCCGAAGACGCGATCAGCCTCAACTTCACGGTCAACAATACGGAAGTGCCGAGCCAGACCGAGGGCGTCCTCAACTATCAGTTCGATGGCATGGACGTGGAAGTCGCATTCACACCGGCCGGTCCCAGCGAGGATGATGTCGACGCGCAGCTATTGCTCCAGGGCAGCGGCGCGGAACTGGGCAGCTCGCTCAATGCCGGCAGCCAGAGTCTGAACATTCAGAACACCGGAGTTTACGCGCGCGTCTATGGCGCGGGCTGGACCCTGAGCACATCGCAATGGGGCCGCAACCAGCGCGCGCTCGGCAATCACACGCTCAAAGCCACGCGCGTCATCAGCGGCGGTACGATCACGGACCTCGCCTTCATCGGCACGGCCGCGCCTTAACGATATGAAAAACGAATATATTCCCCGCGAAGGGGCGATGGTTGCGAAGTGGAAACAAATCTTTTTCCACCTTCGCCTCCTTCTCGGCTTCGCCGGAGTTTTAGCCGGAATGTCCGCGCGCGGCGCGGATTACACCTGGGCCACGTGGCCGTATACGACGTCCGTGTTCACGAACACGGACATCCTGATGTTGGTCACCAACATTTCGGCGGGCATCAACATGTCGAATCGCACGGTGTCAGTTGGCAACTTCATGACGCGCGTGAAAACGTTCAATGAGTTCCAGCACACGCATCAGACTTCGGCCACTGGCGGCACACTCGACGCCGCCGCGATCCAGGCCGGAACATTGGACACTGCCAGGCTGGGCAGTGGCACCGCCGATGACAATGCCGTCTTGCGCGGCGATTCGTCGTGGGTGCGCAGCACGACCAGCGGCCAGGTCTTCCGAATCGACTCCGCCGGAAATGTCGCCGGCTGGGGCGCGGTCGATCTCGCGGATTCAGACGCGACGACCGGAACGCTGTTGCCAGCGCGGCTCGGCGCCGGCACTGCCGATACAAGCGCCTTTCTGCGCGGCGATTCACTGTGGACGAATCTCTTGAGCGGAACGCTCACAGCCACCCGGATGATCGCCTCGGGCGATGGAACTTTGACGGCGCCGGCGATCGCGCTGGGCACGGATGGCGGAGTCGGCCTGTATTACCAGGGCAGCGGCATTCTGAGCGTTTCCGTAAAGTCCAACGCGGTATTCAATTTCGCCGACCTTGGCTCCGGAACCGGCGTGATCTATCCGGACAATGACAATGCCGTGGACCTGAGTTTCGGATCTTCACGGTTCAAAGCGGCGACATTCACGGGCAGCGTCAACGCGGGCACGAATTCTATCTTCGGTTTTCTGACGCGCACCAAAATGGGCGCCCCGGCCGACGGTCAACTTCTTCTGCAAAACAATGCCGGATCGGATTTCACGCGGCTCCAGCTTGGAGGAACAACCGCGAGTTTCCCGGCGCTCAAAAGAAGCACGACGAATCTGCACGTGCGGCTATCGGACGACAGCGGCTTCACCGGGATTCAGGCTTCGGATGTAACGGCCACGAATGGCGCCTTCAGCGGTAGTCTTACACGCGGGGGATCTCCGGTGCTGGATCAAAGCCAGATCGACAGCATGTCCGAACTGGAAGGCATAGTTGGCGTCAACATCATCGACTCTTCGGAGTTCAACGCGACCGCCCTCGGCGCGGGGACAAACAATAATCTCATCGCCTTGAGCAAGCTGAAGTTGACGGGTCCATTGCAACATCAGCCGACCTGGTTGTCAGGCACCACGCCCACGGTGGATCTCAGCGCGGCGGATAAGTTCAATTTGATCGTCACCGGGAATACGACGTTCACCCTCAGCAACAAACCGAGCGGGACGAACGTGGATTACTATCCCTGGTTCATCTATCTGACGAACAGTTCGGAAACGCTTACGCGCACGCTCGATCTTGGAGCCAACGTCCGGCCCACCAGCAAGCGCCCACTCACGTCCATCGGGCCGACGAATGAAGTCCGCATCGCCATCGCTCTGGACAACGGGGATTTGACCTACAGCTATCTCACGGACCAAAGCGGGCCGGTGCTCGTGGCGGATGGCGGCACTGGGCTGACGGGTTCCACCAATGGCGACCTGTTTACCGGAAACACCGGAGGCAGCGTCGTGAACGTAGTCAAACATCCAGGCAGCAATGGCAAGATGCTTTATTCCACGAATGCTGCCCCCTACTGGACCGTGGGAGATGCGCCGACCGGCTCTTCTTCATCCTTTGATCCGACAGACGATTCGAAATATTTCTGGCGGGAAAGTTTTACTGAATTGTTCACGGACGGGGATCGCCGTTATGGGGATCACACTTGGACGTTGAACCGGATCACATCAGGGGGGATTGACCGCATGGCCGCCGAGAAGGGACACGCCGGAGGCTGGAGGTTCTTCCCCGAGGCGGATGTTAATGACGCCCTGTTTTTGTCACCGGCAAACTTCGATAGCGGTGAACTGGACAACAAGCCCTACATCTTCGGCACCAATTCCCCGGCAATGACGGTCAAGTTCAAGCTGCGTCTGGCCAATCAGATCAACGGAACCGATGACGAGCAGTTGAGGTTTGGATTCACAGACCTGCAGGCGGCGCAAACCAATCGCGCGACTAACTGCATTATCTTTCAGATCGACCGGGTGGCCGACACGACTCAATGGGGCTGCGTGACCGCAACAAATTCGACTGCGACTGTGACGGATTCGAACACGAACTTTGACACTAACTGGGTGGCGCTCGCCTTCACCATTTCACAACACGCCACGAATGTGGTTTTCAGCATAAACGGTTCGACCGTCCAGACCAACACCACGAACATTCCATGGGAGAAACAAATGCGGCTGACGTTCGCGGGCCATTGGGTGGCCGGAGCACAGACGATCACGCACCTGGACAATGTCCTGATCTACGAGCCGTGAGGCATCTCCTCGCCATCCTCCTTTGCGCAATCGCGGCCTTCAGCGCGCGGGCAACGGTGTATCATGTCGGCGCCGGCGGCAGCGATTCCAACACCGGCCTCAGCTATGCCCAGCGATTTGCCACAGTCGTGAAGGGCGTTCAAACCGCGACCTCTCCCGGTGACATCGTGCAGATTGATGATGCCGGCGTTTACAACGAGTCGCTCAATAACATTTTTCCGAGCGGTTCCTCGTTCGCGAATCTCATTACGCTCCAGACTACCAACGGACTTCGCGCCACATTGCGCCCGTCGTCGGGCGAGTTCGTGATCCATTTCGCCAGCGCTCAAACGGAGTATTACAAGCTCGCCAACCTGATCGTCGATGGCACGAATACGAGCAACGGCCCGATGAAGATCACCAGCGGCTCGCGCTACATCACGGCGACGAACTGCGATTTCATCAACTCGCCGGACGGTCAGGGCGTGATTATGTCCACCGCGGACGGGTTCCGGAACAGCGACCTGAACCAATTCTACTTCTGCCGATTCGCGACCAATGGGATTCTTCACTACGGAGGCGGCACATCGAATCACGGCGTTTACAATCGCACGGACTCAAACGTGTTTGTCAATTGCACGTTCAACGATAACCAGGATCACGGCCTGCAAGGATCCTCCCAACCGAGCCATACCATCATTTCCAATTGTGTTGCCTTCCGCAATCCAACGGGCTTCGGCTTCTATACCGGCACGAATAATCTGATCGTCAATTCGCTTTGTTATTCGAACGTAACCGGAATTCGCGGCGGCTTCCAGACTTCGCAATTGCGGGTTCAGAACACGACTCTTTGGAAGAACACGCGCAACATGTATATCGACCCGAACATCGGCGGATGGGTGCTGATCGAGAATTGCATTCTTGCCGATAGCCCGAGCACCGGCGATCCCGGCGGCCTGTGGATTGACGTCAGCGGGCAACAGGTGACCAATCGTAATAGTCTTTCCTACGGGAACGGTGTCGCGAATTTCCGCAACGACAACGGCGCGAACACGACGGGCGGCGTCGGGAATAACGGCAACCTCTACGGCAACCAGTATGACGCGCAGTTCACGGACGCGGCCAATCTCGATTTTACACTTACTCAAAATTCCAGCGCCCGGAACGCGGGCATCACTATCTCGACGATCATAACCGACTTTGCGGGCGTTTCGCGTCCCCAGGAATCCACCTACGACATCGGCGCATATGAATACAATGCCGGCGGACAACTGCCTCTGGTGACCGTCAACGCCACCGACGACACCGCGACCGAACTCGATACGACGACAGGCACGTTCACCTTCACGCGCACCGGTTCCACCACCGGCGCGCTCACAGTCAATTTCACTCTGACCGGCAGCACGGCGACGAGCGGGACGGATTACACCAGCATCGGAACGAGCGTCGTGATCGCCGATGGCCAGAGCACCGCCACAAAAACCGTCACGCCGATCGACGATCCCGATCCCGAAGACGATGAAACCGTAATTGTGACCATCTCCGCCGACGCCGCCTACACAGTCGGTTCTCCGGACACGGCGACCGTGACGATCCGCGATAATGATTCGCAGGGGCCACAAGGCGGCGCGCTGACGCAGCGGAACATTCCGCCGCGCGGCCAGAGCGCGATTCTTTTCTGATGAATGAAGATACAATGGGATACCGTATGGCTCGCCGACGACGAACTGAAACTGCACCCCTCGCAGATTCGGATCGGGTGGCGGCAGATCAATCAGGAAGTCGAGTTCCTGCGGGCCGTGAATCCCATTTTCTTCGATCGGAAGCAGCGCAGTTTCGTTCTGTCCTTCCTGGTCAAGCGGGGCTTTGACACGATCCGCGAGGCCGAACAATTCTGCTTCGAGCATTTCCCGTCTCTGCCCGGCAAAGCCACGCTGCTCTGCCGCGTCGGCGCGATCGGCGAGGTATTGCAGGACGTCTCGATGCCCGGCGCCGTGATCGAGGGCGCCGAGCCGATGCCGTTCGGCAAATCCGTGGAGATCCGCTATGCCTTCCGCTGCGCCCAGATCAGCATCATCGTGGCAGGTTCGGGCCAGATGCTGTTCGAAGGCGGCGAAGGCATGACTTTCGAGGACGGCGGGAAGATGCAATTCGAGGGCAATCCCTGATGGCCAACGAGAATCCAAAGCTCAAAGCTGAGATCGTCACGACGTTCGACGGCAGGGGCGCCGCCGAGGCGAAGAAGTCCGTCGCCGAACAGATCAAGGGATTCGATCAGTTGAGCGAGACGGCGCAGCGCACGCTGCGGGGCGAGGCTGTCGAGACCGAGAAGGTTATCAGCAGGAAGCAGCAGCTCAGAGCCGCTGTCAAAGGATTGGCGTTCGAATTCCCGGTCCTCGCGCGATTCGCGCATCTTGCGCTCAACCCGATCAGCCTGGCGCTGGGCGGCATTGTCATCGTTGCCGAAAGGTTTCGCGCCAGCCTGGTGCGATTGCAGGAACAGCTCGTTCCGGGCGGCACTTTCGCCAGCACGACGAAGGCATGGGAGGCTCAAACCGACGCGATCAAGCAGACGGATATGGAGGCGCTGGCCTATCAGCGATCGCTGCTCGGGATCATCAATAATGCGGAACAGTTCGGCCGCATTTCTGCCGCCCTGCTCGCCAATCTGACGGGCCAGTCGAAGGCGCTCGACGCCATTGAAGAGGCGCAAAAAAAACTGGCGCTTAGCACGGCTTCGAGCGCCGAGGAACGCGAGCAGATCGAGGTGACTTTCGCCAATCGACGAATGGCGCGGCTCAACAAAGAGGCCGACGAAGTGGTTGCGATAAAGAAACGCGAGCGCGAACGGGTCCGCGAGGAGATCACCAAGCTGGATCAGGAAGCGCAACAGATCGAGGACCAGTTGCGCGGCGCTGAACGACCCGGCCTGGCTCAGGCAAGATTTGAAGCCGCCAAGGCAAACGTCGTCTCCGCGCAGGAACAGGTCCGCAAAAGTGAACAGGCGCTCGCCGGCAGAGGAGTCGGCATCACCGCCGCGCTTGGCGAGCCATTGCTGCGACAGAAACTGGAGAGCGATCGGGCCGCGCTGGCCCAGGCCGAGGCGAATCTGCAGGCGCAGGAGGGAACTGTTTTCGAGCGGCAGGATGCCTTCAATCAGATCATGGAGCGGCGCGCATTGAATCGGCAGTTGCGGCAGCAGGCCGGCGCCAGAGAATCCTCGCTCGGCCAGGAGATCGAGCAATCGCTGATAACCGGAGGAATCGAAAAGGATACTCGCGCGAGCGTCGCCGAGATCGAGCGCCGGCGCCGGCAGGTCGAAGCGGTCGAGCCGGCGGCAAGGCGCGGCGTGGAAATCAATCAGCAGGCCCTTCAACAAGCCGGCTACCAGGTCGCCGAAAATCTTTCGGTGGCGATAGACCAGGCAATCCAGGAAGTCTTTGTCAATGGCGTGGCGCCGCAGGTCCGTAAGATGATCGAGGAGCGCGCGCTGAAACTCGCTCAGGAGATCAATCGCAAAATCGAATACAGCCTTCCCAAATGAGCGTTGCCTGGACCTTGCAGTATCTGAAGACGGGCGAGACCAAAAGCTTCGAGGATTGGGGGATCGATCAGGTTTCGGCGACGCGGTCGCGCCTAGATCAGTCGATCGACAAATTTACGTTTCAAATGTCCGGGCAGATCGCGATGACCGATGAGGTGCCGTTCGCTGACGGAGAGAGCTGCATCATTTTTCGCGATGCAGTGCGTTGGTTCTACGGCCGCGTGACTCGGGTGCAACGTTCCGGCAGCGGCCGAGACGAGTCCATCAAGTATGAGCTTTCCGGTCCGTGGTGGTATTTGGCCAATCTCTCGTTTCGCCAGGATTGGAACCTGGCTGTTGATCCGGATGATCCGGCTTCAGGCCTGGTTCCAACGCCGCGAAATCGCGTGCTGCTTGGCCATACTCTTGCAGGCACCAAGCAAGCCACCGGCCTGCAGATCGCCGAGTGCGTAAATTATGCGATCGATGCCGGCGCGCCGATCCAGATCGGGACCATCGACGGAGGTGTGCAGCATCCGGTGGACGAGCATAAAGGTCTCACAGTGGCTGAAGCCGTACAGATCCTGCTGCGTCTCTCGCCGGATGCCACAGCCTGGTTCGATTATTCGACGGCGCCTTATCCTTCCTTCAACGTCGCCCGTTGGGCCGGCATGGCGGAGGTGAATCTCCCGGTGACCGTCGAACAATGCGAGACTGCGGAAATCATGCCCCGCTACGATCTGTTGGTGCCCGGCGTAATCATTGAGTATGAACGCACTCATAGTCTCAATGAGAAGACCTGGCGCACGATGGAGATTGACAAATCGGGAGCCGACACTTTTGGCAGCATTGTCGCTCCGATTGAATTGGGGGGCTCGAGCAAAACATTGCAGATTCAACAACTGGAAAACGCTTTGCTCGATGCCTCATCGGCCGACTTCTGGAAATCGGTCATACCCCGATTGAACGATGCCGGCGTGACGGGCTTGATTGTTGAGAATCCCAGTCCCGCCTCACCCACGAATTATGTAATTGCCGGTGCGGTGCCGGAATGGTTGCCCACTCTTGCTACGCCCCTGACCGTCACCGCCGAGATTTCCTATACGATCGTCAATGCCAATGGGGCATCAGAGAAGCGCGAGAAGGAATTGGTTTCGGTCCAGGTCCTGACGACAACGCTCGGCAGCATTGGGGTGCATACTTTCGAGCGCATCACGAGCCAAACCGACGAAGAAGAATTGCCTGTCGGACTGGCTGCGCACCTTCATAGTGGCCTCTCGATTCTGCATTACGAAGGCTCGCACACCATCATCGCGGAGGACGTGGGCGACATCGCGCTCGGCAGCCGGCTCAATCTGACCGGCGGTCGCGGAGAATGGACCACGATGCGGGCAATGGTCAAAGCAATCACAGAAGAGATCGGCCTGGGGCGCACAACTATTCGATTTGGCCCGCCGCAACACCTCACGGTGCAGGAAATGGTCAATCACTTGCGCACGCTCAGGGAGAAGGTTCCGAGCTATCACCTCGACGAGCGTGTCACCGGGAAAAGCTTCGGCAATGGTGCGCAAGTGGCCGGCGCTATCGCGACTCCGGTGCAGAACTCGAACGGCGCGGCGAGCGGAGTCGCTGAGCTGAAGATCAAGAAGGATGATGGCATTTCGCCGCGCGCGTTCTCATTCAATCCGGCCGACATCCCGGCGGGCTGCACGTCGGATTTGATCGTGCGCGAAATGCCCTGGTGCGATGTCGATGGCAGCGGCAATCCGATCACGCGCAAAGTGGCGATCGTGATGAGCCTCCCCTACGATTGATCCATGGGGTACATCAAGGGGCTCAAAAAAGATTGCTGTCCGGATTGCAAGCCCGCGATCTGTGATCCCTGCTCCGACTGGACTGTGGACGGGCATTGTGGGCCGACCGAATTCCCGACCGATCCATCGAGTTTCCCGTCCGGAGTAGTTGCCAGCGGCAATCATGTCGAGGCTTCAGGGCTCAACTGCACCACGACAAACGATTGCGCGGAGGGAGGCGGCTCGCTTACCGGATGCGATTGGCTGCTGGATATTGCGAAGACATACGGGCCGTTCTCCGAGGACATGGATGTAAGTGTTGATGGAACGGCGAGCGTTTTCCGTGGGAATGCCATTGCAAACGCATGCGGCTTCGGTCCACCTGGAACCGCGCGCGTCGTGATCAGCGCAACCAATTTGACCGGCTATTCTGGCGATTTCGTTTTGCAGGTGAACAGCGGCACAGGGCAATCGGCTTCGGGCACCATTGCAATTACTGGGACTCTGCCGGCCGGTTTGGCGATGGTCGTAACCCTCACGCTCGACGATGCCCAGCGCGGCAGCGATGCTTGTGGAAGCACGGATGCGGAGTTTGATGTATCTGTGAGCCCCCCGTCCCCGTGATTTGCCTGTCCCATGCAGACTTTTTGATGCAGGTCGAGTGCCGGGGGGAAGGATTTTATCGGCGGGCGAGAGCCCTCTGGAAATTGACTGGCGGGGAAATCTGTTTTGATCCCGAGCATTGGCACGAGCTATTGAGGGATTTCGGCAACCCCGACTGTCCGGCTCCGCAGGTACACAGCACGAGATTTAGATCGTGGTGGTCGGCGCGATTAGCCTTTTGGCATGAGCTTCGCAGGTGGCAAAAAACTGGATTTCAATTAGCCAGCAGGAGGGAGCGGAGAATTGCCCATCAAACCTGTCTGAGCTGCGAGCATTGGCGGCCGGGCCGATACTTGTTTCTCGGGGCCTGTGGCATCTGCCAATGCACGCGCGCGAAGACCTTTTTAGCGACCTCTGCATGCCCCCTGCAGAAGTGGCGCAATCGCCTTGCCGTATCAGTGCAGTCCACGCGCCGTACGGGCTGAAAATGTATCAAACCATTGCGAACCTGTGTCAAACCTTTTGGCGCGTTACATGATCACCCTGTGGAACGAAGACGAACTCTTCCTCTTCATGATCCTCCTGGTTTTCACTGTCATTTTCCCGTTCGTGAAAATTCTGTCTCTGCTCACCCTCTGGTTGAAGGGAGGCCTCGCGCGCGACCGCGTTGAACAGCTCTACCGGTTCGTGGCGCAGCTCGGCAA
>Ga0075434_100000621_pt1 | contig 27353 bp, 25 predicted proteins | sample RhiMethybrSRZTD3_FD_75298 | JGI IMG/M metagenome (GOLD analysis project Ga0075434, IMG submission 75298) | Populus rhizosphere microbial communities from Tennessee, USA - Rhizosphere MetaG P. TD hybrid SRZTD3 | ecosystem: Host-associated > Plants > Roots > Rhizosphere > Soil | place: USA... | reverse complement strand
GTGACATCGGCGCCTCGGGCCGGCGTGCCGTTGGCCCAGTTGTCGAACAGCGCCGACTCGCCGTTGGTGACCTTTGAATAGATGGCGAAGATGAACGTGCGCTTGGAAAAGTCGTACGCGGTTCCGAGGTTGACCTGGTTGCCGTCGAGGCCCGAGGTGCTGCAATCGACGCCGCCGCTCAGCGTGCAGCTACCTTCGTTCATGTGCACGTAGCTGATACCGGTGCGCACGGGGCCGCCCCAGCGCGCTTCCCACCCCACCGCCCAGTTTGTCTTCTTGAGGGTATCGAACCGACCGGCGGCGGCCTGCCCGCTCTCCTTGTATTCCAGGCGCGCGATGTCGGCTGTGAATTTTTGGTCCGGCGTCAGCTTGAAGACTCCGCTGAGCCGCGTCGCGGTGTCCTTGGAGTGCTCCGACCCAGTAAGCGGAGCAACCGGCGAGCTACTGGACACGGGCGTCGCTATGTTCGCTACTGGGGCAGCATTGACGCTGGCGGAACCCCCGAAGAAGTCCTTGCGATACTCCTGCTGGACGGAAACGTAGAAGCGCTCAGCTTCCCACTTGATGCCGTAGGACCACCACTGCGCGTCTAGGTTGCTGCGCGTCGCAGGCGTCGGGTTACCCTTCAGTTCGTCGGGCGAGTACTGGATGCCGATCTGGAAGTTGCTGAACTCGGGTGTCAGGTATTGAATGGAGTTCGGCGCACGCTCATGGAACCGAGCGAGGCGGCTGTTTCCGACTCCATTCGCCGACAGCTGGTTGCTGTGCGAGATGAAGTTGCCGCTGCTGATACCGAACATGCTGAACTGGTCGCCGAACTCCTTGTAGATCGTGTCCATGTTGCCGAGCTTCACCGTGCCGAAGCCGCCGCGCAGCCCGAGGAACGAGTTGCGGGTCGCCCACACGCCGGTACCGGTGTCGAATTCGAGGGACTGTTCGAACTGCCAGATCGCGGCCATCGAACCGCCGAGCTTCTCTTCACCGCGGAAGCCGAGATAGGAGTTCGCCACGTCGACCGATGCCCGGCTCTTGTCGTTATTTACCGCTCCCGCACTGGTGACCTGTGGTGCAAGATTGGAGGTGACTCCGCCGACCTCCGTTGCGCCAGAGGACTTGTACCAGGCGACTTCCGGGTACACCTTGCCGTAGATCTGCACGGTGGTGTTTTGCGCCATGGCCGGGGCCGCGAACGCGGCGCCGACAGCCAGGGCGAGTGCACTCTTCTTCATCCCCCTCTCCTTCCCTGTTTTGCCGTTTCTTTATGTGGAACAACGTACTTCCACACGCGTCAATCGGTCGCACGCTACAAGTGCGAGCCTCAAGCTGTCAACAATGAAAGGCGCGATTGTGTCGTGCGCGCAACATTGGTGCGCCGCGCCATCGGCAAAGCGAGCGCGAAGGTCAGCGACCGACCGACTTGGGTCAGCGACCGTACGCTTCGAGGTCGTAGCGCTTGGGCTTGAGCAAGCGGCAGAGCTCGCGCGTTACGCGGGCCTGCGGCAGAGCGAGGCCGCAGTCCGCCGCCATCTCGGCGACGATCGCCATGTCGTCGTCGGCCCAGGCCATGGTCTGGGCTCCCCAGTTCGCGAGCGCGTTGTTTGCCGCGCTGCTCATGAGGAGCGTCTGGCGCAGTTTCTCGACGTCGAGCCCGTAGTGCTGCGCGAGCGCGAGCCCTTCGTGGTCCGCTACGAGGCAGGCCCACATGATGAGATTGTTGACCGCCTTGGCCACCTGGGCGGTGCCGACAGCGCCCGTATGGACGATGTCTTTCGAAAAGGCGGCGAGCACCGGGCGCAGGCGCTCGACCACGGCGGCATCGCCGCCGACGAAGCTGAGGAGCGTGCCCTCGTCGGCAGCCTTGCCGCCGCGACACATCGTCGCGTCGGCCACATGGAGATTCTTTTTCAAACCTTCCGCAGCCAGGGCCTGCACGGTCCTCGGATGGACCGTGCTCAGCACCGCGTAGACCGCGCCCGGCCGCGACGCCGAAGCGAGCTTCGGATCCCGGAGCAGCTCCTGCACCTCGCGGTCGTATCCGACACAGACGAGCACCACCTCGCTCGCCGCGGCGAGGTCGATTGCGTTGGCCGCCCACGCGGCGCCCCGCTCCTCCACCTTCGCCCTCTTCGAAGCATCGAGATCCGTGGCGTACGTGCGAAAGCCCTTTCGCGCCAAGTGCCCGATGAGCGGCAGGCCCATCCGGCCCGACCCAATGACGCCCACGATCTCGCCCATGGCTAGCGCTTCTGGGTGATGGTGTCGAGGAGCGCGGGCTGGCCGGCCTTGACCCTGGCGATCGCGCGCTTCAGCGCCGGGCCGACGTCGCCTGGCCGGTCTATCGGGCCCTCGGCATACCAGCCCATCGACTTGGCGAGCGCGGCGAAGTCGGGCGCGGGGTCGTCCATGTCCATGCCGATATGGGCGCGCTCGACCGGCGTGCCGCGCAGCTTCGCCATGCGGATCTGGTGCTCCCAGTCGTTGTAGTAGGCGCGGTTGTTGTACATGACGACAAGGAGCGGAATCCGGTGCTTGGCCGCCACCCACAGCGCGCCCGCGTCGAACATCAGGTCGCCGTCGGGCTGCAGGTCCACCACCAGGCGGCGGGCGTCGCGGTGCGCGAGCGCCACGCCGAGCGAGATCCCGATCTGCGTCGCGGTGCCGAGCGACTTGCCGGGGTGCCGGTAAGGCCGGTCGAAATCCCAGATTTTGCGCGTCCAGTCCTCCAGCGTGTTGGCGCTGAGGACCCAGTCTTCGTCCTTGATCGCGTTCCACACCTCGGTGGCGAGCCGCGGCAGCGTGACGGGGCTCGCGTCCCAGTCTTCCTTCGCTTCCTTCTCCCAGCGCGCCCGGGCGGCGTCTCGCAGCTGAACGAGCTCTTTGCGCAAGGGCCGCTTGCCGCCTTTCTTGATCAACCCCGTCAATGCCGGAATCGCCAGCGTCGTGTCGGCGAGGATGCGCAGGTCGGCATGCGCGAGGCGCTGGTAGTCCATCGCCCAGCTCGAGAGCTCGAGGTCGCCGAAGCCGATGTCGATCCACCTGGCGCCCGCCGGGACGATGGAAGTGACCTCGCGGGTCGCGCTCACGAGCCGGGTGGTCGCGCGCTCCCAGTCCCGGGTGTCGAGGCACAGGACGAGATCCGCGTCGGCGAAGACATCCTTCACCATGCTCAGGTTGAGCGGGTGGCGGCTCGGGAAGTTGAGCCGGCTGTTCACGTCGTACACCGGCGCGCCGAGCGTCTCGGCGAGCTCCACCAGGGCGTGGAAGCCTTCCGGTTCGCGGCCCACGAACTCGGCGAGGATCACCGGCCGCTTCGCCTGTTCGAGCTCTTCCGCAACGCGCTTCAACGCCTCCGGGTCGGCCGCCATTCTGGCGGGGACCTTGGCGGCCTCCAGTGGTGGGAGAGGCACGTCCTGCTCGAGCGGCTGCTCCTGCAGCCAGGCGTCGTAGCACATGTAGATCGGCCCGCGCGGCTCGGTCATCATCACCGAGTACGCGCGCGCAAACGACTCGGGCACCCCGCCGACGACCGTCGGCTGGTAATCCCACTTGGTGTAGGCCCGCACCGCCTCGCCCTGCACCAGCGCGCTGTGGATCCAGTCGATGCGCGGCCGGCGCTTGGTCTCGTCCATCGGGCCGGTGGCGCCGACGATGAAGACCGGCGCCCGGTCGGCGTAAGCGTAGTAGATCGCCATGTTGGCGTGCAGAAGGCCGACCAGGTTGTGCAGGATGGCGACCATCGGCTTGCCGCTCGCCTTGGCATAGCCGTGGGCGATCTGCACCGCGGTCTCCTCGTGCTGGCACAGCATCATCACCGGCTTGTTGCCGCCGTAATTCACCATCGAATCGTGCAGGCCGCGGTAGCTCGCGCCGGGGTTGAGCGCGGCGTAGGGCAGCTCGTAGCGGTGCAGGAGGTCGACGATGACGTCGGAGCTCCAGCGCTGCGGAGTCTTGCGGTCGGTCATTCGGGCGTTTCCTTCAGTGCCACGCATTTCTCCGCGTCGAGCGACAGGTAGATGGGGTGGCCCACGCGCGTGCCGAGCGAAGGATGCGCACGCGACTGCAGCACCCGGTCCTTGACCTTTACCCTGAAGTCCACGGATTCACCCAGGAACACCTTCGTATCGACGGTACCCTCCAGCACATTGCGCCCGTCCTGCGGACGGCTTTCGCTCAAACGGATGTCCTCCGGCCGCACCGAGATGACGACCTTCGCCCCGGGTTCCAGCGCATCGCCTGCCCTCACCACCAGCTCGCCGACCTCGGAGGCCACGCGGTGGAACCCCGGGACGCCGTCGGCGGCGTCGACCGTGGCGCGCAGGAAGTTGGTGGTACCGATGAAGTCGGCGACGAACTGGTTCGCTGGCCGCTCGTAGATCTCGCGCGGCGCGCCGGTTTGCTGGATGCGGCCGCGGTTCATGACCGCGATGGAATGCGACAGCGCGAGCGCTTCGCTCTGGTCGTGGGTGACATACACGGTCGTGATGCCGAGCTCGCGCTGCAGGCGCTTCAGCTCGAAGCGCATGCGCTCCCGCAGCTTCGCGTCGAGGTTGGAAAGCGGCTCGTCGAGGAGCAGGAGCGGCGGCTCCATCACGAGAGCGCGCGCGAGGGCGAGGCGCTGCTGCTGTCCCCCGGAGAGCTTGGTCGCCTCGCGCCCGGCCATCTCCTCCAGCGCGACCGCCTTCAGCACCCGCAGCACCCTCGCTTCAATTTCCTTTCTGGTTGGTTTTGATCTGGAGACCTGAAGCGGGAACGCCGCGTTTTCGAACACCGTCATGTGCGGCCAGATGGCGTAGGACTGGAACACCATGCCGAGGCCGCGGCGGCTGGGCGGGATGAACACGCCGTTCTTCGAGGAATAGATGAGCGCGCCGCCGACGCTGATCTCGCCCTCGCGGGGCTTTTCCAGCCCGGCGATGGAGCGCAGCGTGGTGGTCTTGCCGCAGCCGCTCGGGCCGAGGAGCGTGAAGAGCTTCCCCGCGGGCACCTCGAAGCTGACGTCCTGCGCGGCGCGGACCGCGCTGCCGTGCTCATCGGTGTATTCGGTCGAAAGTCCGCGCACGCTGAGCACGTCAGGCTTCCCTGATTCCGAACCGGCGGCCGACGATCTGCGCGAGCAGCACCAGCACGAAGAGCCCCAGGATGAACATCACGCCGAGCGCCGAGAGTTCGACGTACTGGCCGTTCTCCCACAGCTCCCAGATCAGGATCGAGAGCACCTCGGTGTCCGGGCTGTAGAGCAGGATCGAGCTCGACAGCTCGCGGATCGAGACGATGACGATGTAGATCCAGCCCGCGACCAGCCCCGGCTTGAGCAACGGCAGGATGATGCGCCGGAACGCGGTGCCCCACGAGGCGCCGCTCATCTGCGCCGACTCCTCGAGCTCCTTGTGGATCTGCAGCATCGAGGTGGTGTTGTAGCGCAACCCGTAGGGCATGAAGCGCGTCACGTAGGCGATCAGCATGATCCAGAGCGTGCCGTAGACGCCGATCGGGAGGTACAGATACAGGATCATGATCGAAAGGCCCAGCACGATCCCCGGAAAAACCATCGGCAGCGAAGCGAAGTTGTCGAGCAGCCAGCGCCCGGGCAGCTTCGTCTTCACCACGATCCAGCAGATCACGGCGGTGACCAGCATCACGAGCGTCGCGGTGCTGACGGCGAGGAGCAGGCTGTTCCATACCGAGCGCATGAGGTTCGGATGGCCCAGGATGGTGCGGTAGGGTTCGAGCGTCAGGCGCGAGAGCGCCTCCACCGAGGGCACCGAGTAGAACTTCTGGAACGACGACCACAGCAGCACCGCGAACGGCAGCACCACGATGAGGAAGAAGTACAGGAGGAAGATCGCCACCGTGAGGTAGCGCCAGTTTCCGAGGTCGATGAGACGCGGCCGGAACCCCTTGCCGGTCATCGTCGCGTAGCGGTTGCCGCGGGTCGAAAGGCGCGACTGGAAATACACGCCCGCGGTGGTGAGGACTAGCAGGGTCACCGCATAGGCCGAAGCGAGCCCGATCTGGCTGGGGTAGCGGTGCACCGCCTGGTAGATTGCCGAGGTGAACACCTGGATGCCGACCGGCAGCCCGAGGAGCGCCGGCACCTCGAAGGACTCGATCGCGCGCACGAAGAGGATGAGGAGCGTGGCGAAGACCGCCGGCCACGCGAGCGGCAGGGTCACCTTGCGCACCACCTGGAGCACGCTCGCCCCGCTCATCACCGCCGACTCCTCCAGCGCCGGATCCATCGAGCGGAACGCGGCGCTCATCAAGAGGAAGGCCATCGGCGAGTAGTGCAGCGCGTCGACCCAGATCATGCCCGTGAGGGAATAGACGTCGACGAAGACGGCGTCGGTGTCGAAGAGCCTCTGCAGCGCCAGGTTGATGAGGCCGATCTTGGGGCTGCCGAGCAGGATCCAGGCCACCGTGAACAGGATCCCCGGGATGATCAGCGGGATGATCGAGAGCGCGAAGAACAGCGACTTGAACGGCGTGTTGGTGCGCTCGTTCATCCAGGCGAGCAGCGTCCCCAGCGCGAAGGCGAGCAGCGACGCGCCGGCGGCGAACTTGATCGAGCTCCAGAAGAGGAGCCAGGTCTCCTCCGACGCATAGGCGTCGCGGTAATTGCCGAGCGTGAATTGCGCGGCCTTGGCGGCGCTCTGCGGGGTGAAGAAGCTCTGCCAGAGGAGAAACGCAAGCGGCACTATGCCGAGATACAGCGTGAGCGCAACGCAGGCGCCGATGATCAGCCACTTCAGCTCTAAACGCGGCGCCCGGAGTGCACCGACCCGGGCGAGCCGCGACTCGCCTGCTGCCTCCAACCTTCCTCCTCGTACGGCGTTCCTGTATCGGGAACGCCGGTCTGCTTTTTGGAACCGCGCCGATTCTACTGCGACCTTCGCTTCATCCAGGATTCAGCGGGCGCCAGTGATATTCGCCATCGGGCGCGCTTTCGGCTGGCGGGCTCGTGCCGAACCCGACGGCCATGAACCCGTGCTTCTCCTCTGAAACCTTGCATTGCTCGCTCCAGCGGCGTCATCCATGTCAGCCCGGCAGGCGCGGATCCTCGCTGAACACGAGCGACTTGATCGTCACCGGCACCGTGCACGAGGGCATGCGGATGCGGCCGAGATCGACGTAGTCGAAGTCGCGCAGCGTGATGCCGTCGAGCACCAGCACCTCCGAGCCGATTCCCCAATCCTCCTTGAGAATCGCGCCCACGGTCTGCGCCACGTCGCCGTCGAGGATGAGGTACAGCGGCCGGCCGCGCTCGATGCTGCGCTCGAGCGCGAGGGTGAGCCCGCGCGCGAACGCGGACAGGCGCTCGTAGGACGGCGCGCCGGACCAGCCGAACGCGAGCGCGAATTCACTCTCCCCTTCGTTCAGATCGAAGTCCTCGAGATGCTTGCGGATTGCCTCGGCCACGTTTTTTGGCTCTATTTTTTCATCAAGCGCGACCGGCGGCTGCAGCACCTGCAGGTTCTTGCGCGGGAGGAGCTCTCCGGGCTGCGACACGTACACCGTGTTGCCGGAGAGCTGCACGCTGTATTCGGAGGCGCCGAACGCGGTGGCGCGGATGCATTCGCCCGCGGGGAGCAGCGGCCAGGGCAGCGTTCGAGCGTCGAGGCGCTTGCGCAGCGCGAGCCCCAGGCGCTTGCCGAGGTCGCCGAAGTCGCGCTCCTCGTTCCCATAGACGTACTCTCCCACTCCGCCGGAGAACATCACGCCCTGAATCCCTTCCAGGTCGGGCAGCGGCTCAGTCAGATAGAGATTGCGGCTGCCTGCATTCAGGACCGCTTGGCAAAGTGCTTCGGCCATCGACTCGCCGAGGCGGTCCAGCTCGTCGGGCTTCACCCGCTGGCCGAGCGTCCACTCGAACCCGGCGAGCCGCGCCAGGGTCGCGCCCGCGGGGTCGAGCCGGGTGATCCGGCCCGCTGCGTCGACCACGATCAGCCGGCCGCCGATGTGGACGGCGGCGGTCGCGGCGACGGCTCCGCGCTCGAGCAGCGCTAGCTTGGTGGTGCCGCCGCCGATGTCGATGTTGAGAATGCGGGCTTCGAGCTGGTGCGATGCGCGGGCCGCCCCCGAGCCGTAGGCGGCGAGCATCGCCTCCATGTGGTGCCCGGCGGCGGCGCAGACGAACTCGCCGCCGAGCTCGGCGAGGAGCTCGCCGATCGCCTGCGCGTTCTCGCGCCGCAGCGCTTCGCCGGTGAGGATCACCGAGCCGGTATCGACGTTGTCCGGATGCAGCCCTGCGCCGGCGTAGGCCGCGTCGATGATTTCGCCGACCGCGCGCTCGTCGATGCGGCTCTCGTCGAGGTACGGCGTGAGCGCAACCGGCGACTGGTAGAGCGTCTCCCGGTTCACGACGAAATAGCGGCTCTGCAGGTCCTCGCCGAGGCGCCGCATGTGCAGCCGGGAGAAGATCACCTGCGTGCCGGCCGAGCCGATGTCGATGCCGACGCTCGTCAGCGCGATATTGTCGTGGACCCAGAGCGGGTTCGCCTCGAGCGAGCCCGGCGCGAGCTCGTCGTGGTCGTGATCGTGGTCGTGGTCCGAATCCTCGTCGTGACGGTGCTCGGAATCGGCGCCGTACAGATGGTCCTGCAGCGTGTGCCGGGGCTGCGTCAACCGCCCGGCGTCCTGGCTCTCGGCGGCAAGTAGCCCAACCGCCCCGAAACCGCGTTGGCGGTAGCGATCACCGTCGGCACGCAGGTCTGCATGGCGCGCCGGTTCATGCGCTGCACCGGCGCGGCCACGCCGACCGCGGCGATGACCGCGCCGTTGTGGTTGCGGATCGGCGCGGCGATGGCGCGCAGGCCGGGCTCGCTCTCCTCGTCGTCGACGGCGTGCTCGCGGGAACGCACCTCGGACAGCATGCTCATGATCGCTTCACGCTTGATGAGCGTCCTCGGCGTGTAGGCGGTCAGGCCGGCCTGAAGCACGCGCTCGACAAAATCCTCCGGCTGATACGCGAGCAGCACCTTGCCGACCGCGGTGCAGTGGAACGGCGCGCGGCCGCCGACGGCCGCCGCCATGCGGATGGCGTGCGGGCTCTCCATCTCGTAGACGTAGAGCACGCTGAGGTGGTCGACCACGCCCATCTGGACCGTCTCGCCGGTCTTCTCCAGCAGCTCGCGCAGCTTCGGACGCCCCTCGTTCGCCACGTCCATGCGCCGGCGCACGAGGGCGCCGAGCTCGAAGAGGGCCATGCCGAGACGGTATTTCCCGCTGTCGCGGTTCTGCTCGAGGAAGCCGGCGGCGGTCAGCGTGGCCGCGAGGCGGTGCACGGTGCTTTTCGCGAGGCGCAGGCGCGTCGCGAGCTTGGTGATGCCGAGCTCATCCTCTTCGCCCGAGAACGAGGTGAGCAGGCGGATGGAGTTCGCGACCGAGGAAAGCCGCGCCTTGGCCGGTCTAGCGTTTCTTGGCTGTTCCCGCTGTTCCATATGGAGAATGAGCGTCCCCGTATGTGGAACGCCGTGTGGAGCGCGATGCTAGCAGATAGGCCCCCGCGACGACCACCACGCTCGCGATCGCGAGGATCGGTTGCGCCAGCTCGAGCTCGGCGACGGCGGCCGCGGCCACGGCGAGGCACAGGCATGCGATCGAAATGCTCAACGCCCGCGAGCCGCGCACTTTCGCGACCCACAAGCCGTTCAGGCCGTCGACCAGGGCCATGCCGAGCGTGAAGACGAGGCCGAGCAGCGTGGCGAAGAACCCTCCGGCGAGCGCGGCGCCCGTGACCGAAAAAGCGAGCGCGTGGCTGATCGTGTCGAAGGACAAGGCGAACGCCGCGCCGATCGCGGCGATGAATGCCGGGTGACTGCCGCGCGAGGCCTGCGCGGCGAGCCAGCGCGGGCGCAGGCCGACGAGCGGGACCGGCCGCTCGGCGGGCGTGCGCCACGCCATGGCGAGGTTGGCGAGCCCCAGGACGAGGAGCACGCCGACCGAGATGAAGGTTCCGAGCGCCCGCAGCCAGGCCGGCGCCTGCCATTCGGTGGCGGCGATCGCGACCGCGAGACCCACGAGCGTGATCACCACGCCGTGGCCGAGCGAGAAATAGAGCCCGCACCAGCGCCGGGCGCCGTCGCGCGCGCCGGCGCGCGTCAGGCCGTCGATCGCCACCAGGTGATCCGGGTCCAGGCCGTGGCGCAGGCCGAGCAGAAACACCAGCGCGGCGAGGCCGAGCGCGTCCGCGGGCAGGCCGCTCATCGCTTCCCCTCCCCGCGGATGAAGAGCTCCTCCCACAGCTTGCCCCACTTGTCCTGCTCGTCGAGCGCGGTGACCGGGTCCACGACCGTGTATTCGAAGTCGTTGAGGTGCGTGCGCACCCGCGTGCTGGCCGGCACCCTTCCCATCGACACCAGGAGCTCCTGCCCCTGCGGCGAGAGCACGAAGTCGACGAAGGCGCGCGCCGCTTTCGGGTTGGGGGCGTTGCGCGCCACGGCGATGCCCTGCGGCCGCGCGACGACCGGCTGCACCGGCAGCCAGTCGATCGGCGCGCCTTTGCGCTTCAGGCTCTCTGCGTTCGCGTTGTACACGGTGAGCCCGACTTGCACCTCGCCCGCGGCGATGAGCTCGGCGAGCAGCACGTGGCCCTTGCGCACGTCCGGCTTGAGCTCCGCGAGCTTCCTGAAATTCGCCAGGCCCGCCTCGGCGCCCCATTTCTTGATGAGTGTCGCCATCCACTCGGCATCGGTCGCCTCGATCCCGATGCGGCCCTTCCACTTCGGGTCGAGGAAGCCGAGGTAGCTCGCGGGGATCTCCTCGCGCCGCACCTTCGCCGTGTTGTAGGCGACGACGAAGAAATTCATGCGGTCGGGGATCCACAGGCGGTGCTTCGGCACCGCGGCGGCCGGCAGGTCGGCGAGATGCGGCGAGTCGAGCTCGGCGAAGAGCTTCTCGCGCGCCATCATCTCCATCTCGGGGGCGTTGGTCTCGACCACGTCGACCGTGAAGCGGCGCGCGCGCGCTTCGGTGATGGCGCGCTGCACCACCTTCTCGCTGATCGCGCGCCACAGCTCCACCTTGATGCCGGTCTTCTTCTCGAACGCCTGCGCGAGCGGCCGCGACTCGGTGGGCGCGAGCGAGGTGTAGAGCGTGAGCGACTTGTCCTGCGCCGAAGCGACGCCGCACAGGCAGGCGGTGCACAGGAAAAAGGCGAGCGCGGCGAGCGGCATTCTCATTGCTTTGCGGTGAAATTATTCTATGATGAAGTCCCTCCGCGGGAACACGGTTCCATATACCGGAAAACGCGCTTTTCATGCCGACCAAGACCACGACCGCGGTCACGCACTATCACATCCAGAAAAAGCGCCGCGCCCAGTTCATCGAGGACTGGCGCAAGAACCGCCGCACGGTGATCCGCAAGGAGGACGTGGCGCTCGAGCCGACGGCGCGCGGCCTGCGCACCGGCGTCTACATGGGCCACGACGGCGACTCGCCGACGCGTTGCCTGGACGCGCTGGTGCACGAGATCGACGCCGGCGCCGAGAGCACTATCCATCGCCATTCCTGGGACGCGCAGCTCTTCATCGTCGAGGGCTCGGGCTGGAGCGAAATCGACGGCGTGCGCTACCGCTGGAAGCCTTGGGACGCGATCCACATCCCCGCCTGGAGCTGGCACCGGCACGGCAACGACGGCGCGAAGAGCGCGCGCTTCATGAGCTACTCCTCCGAGCCGATGCTCTGGACGCTCGGCATGTCGCTCATCGAAGACCGCGGGCGCGAGCCCTTCTCCAGCCTGCCGCCGCGGCCGGCGTTCACCGAGGGACCGCAAGGCAACGACCCTTATGCCCGCCGCTTGCGGCGCCTGGCGAATGAGGCCCGGAAGAGGAGAAGCGGGAGAATCCACACGCCCTACGACGAGCAGGATTTGCTCGCCACGCCGCGCGGCACCCGCACCAAGTTCCTGGTCGACCGGGCGATCGGCAGCGAGGCCTCGGGCATCACCCAGGTGATGATCCAGTTCGCCCCAGGCAAGACGCAGTCCCTGCACCGTCATCCGGGCGAAGCCTGGCTGTACGTCGTCGAAGGCAAAGGGCACAGCTTCATGGGCACCGCCCCCGACCGCGGCGAGCACTATCGCTGGAAGAAAGGCGACCTCATCATCGTCGACCACTTCCTTTGGCACCAGCACTTCAACGACGATCCGAAGGGCGAGGCGCGCCTGGTGAGGGTGCACATGTTCGACTCGATCCTCGAGACCATGCGCGCGCTCACCGACCCGCTGGTGCTGTTCGAGGAGGCGGAAGACACGCTCCTCAGCGTGAAGGAAATCTCGCAGATCGACTGGCCCGACGATCGCCGGCCGGAGAACTGATGGCGGGCCCTGCAACGCTGCCTCCGGGGGTGCTGTCGCTGCACGTGCTTCCGGCCGACCACCACGACAAGGACTGGGACGCGATCGTGGTGCCCAACGCGGTCAAGGAGCGGCTGCTTTCGCAGGCGCTGCTCACGCTGAAGCACGGACGCAAGCTCTCGCAGCTCGCGGGGCTGCCGCACGGGCTGATCGTGCTCGCGGGACCGCCCGGCACGGGCAAGACCACCCTCGCGCGCGGGCTCGCCCAGGTGGCGGCGCTCGCGCTTGCCCGCGAAGGCGCGACCACGCTCGTCGAGATCAACCCGCACGCGTTCCCGAGCGACATGCTGGGCGAGAGCCAGCGCAACATCATGCACCTGCTCCAGGACACGATCCCGGAGCTCGCCGCGCGCCGCCCGCACACCGTGGTGCTGATCGACGAGGTCGAAAGCTTCGCGGTGCGGCGCACCAGCGCCTCGTTCGAGACCAACCCGGTCGACGTGCACCGCGCCACCGACGCCGTGATGCTCGGCATCGACGCGATCGCGCGGAGCCTCCCGGCGGTGCTCTTCGTCACCACCACGAATTTCATCGACGCGATCGACGAAGCGTTCCTCTCGCGCGCCGACCTGGTGATGCACTTCGCGCTGCCCGACGCCGACACCATCGCACGGATCTTGCAACACTCGCTCGCCGAGCTCGCCGTGCAGTGGCCCTCCCTTTTGCCCTTACAGGATCAGAAGAGCGAAATTGAGGACTTGGCAAAGCTGTGCCAGGGCTGGAACGGCCGCCAGGTGAGAAAGCTCGTGCTCGCGGCGCTGGCGCAGCGCCTCGAGGTGGCCAAGGACCCGGGCCGGCTCAGCTTCGACGATCTGCGCACGGCGGCGCGCAAGCACGGCGGCGTGGAATGGAGCGGCGGCGCGGCGCCTTCGTCGAAGGAGCTCTTCCCCGACGTGCCGGACGAGCTGAAGCACGACCATGACCACGGTCATGGACACGAGCACCATCATAAGACGAGGAGGATACGTTCATGAACTGGAAACCAGGACTACTGGTATTGGCTCTGCTGCCCCTCTCGGCGTGGGCACAGCCGCAGCCTTATGCGGGCAAGACGGTGACCATCATCGTCGGCTACAAGCCCGGTGGCGGCTACGACGCCATGGCACGGCTGCTGGCGCGCCACCTGCCGAAGCACATTCCCGGCAAGCCGACCGTCATCGTGCAGAACATGCCGGGCGGCAACAGCATCATCGCCGCCAACTACCTCTACAGCTCGGCGAAGCCCGACGGCCTCACGCTCGGCACGTTCAATCGCAACCTGCCGATCGCGCAGCTCACCGCCGTGCAGGGCGTGAAGTTCGACATGCGCAAGTTCGCGTGGATCGGCTCGGCGGCAAATGAGACCACCGTCCTGACCATTCGCAGCGACCTGCCCTACAAGAACTTCGACGAGCTGCGCAAGGCGAAGCAGCCGGTCGTGATCGGCTCCACTGGCCCTGGGGCCAATACCTACGACTTTCCGCTCCTGCTGAAGGATCTGCTCGGCGTGAACCTGAAGATCGTCAGCGGCTATTCGAGCAGCGCCGATATCATGCTCGCCGTCGAGCGCAAAGAAGTCGACGGACGCGCGGGCTCGATCTCTTCGCTGCGCCCCTTCGTCGAGCGCAAGCTGGTGCGGCCGGTCGTCCGCGCGCGTTCGCACGACGTGGACCCGGCGATCAAGGATCTGCCCGTCGACGAGAGCATTGCGCCGAACCCGCGCGCCAAGGCAATCATGGCGCTGCGCTCCGCCCCCGAGCTCATCGCCCGCCCCTATGTCATGCCGCCGAACACGCCGCCCGAGCTGCTGAAGGTCATGCGCGAGGCCTTCGTCGCCGCGATCAAGGATCCGGCAGCGCTCGCCGAGGCGACCAAGGCGAAGCTCGACCTCGAGTACACGCCGGGCGAGGAAGCGATGAAAGTGCTCGATGAGGTCCTGAATCAACCGAAGGACATCGTCGCAGAGTTCAGCAAGTACGTGAAGTTCGGCGAGTAGCGGCGAAGCCGGCCGTCCACGAGCATGCTTGAGGCGCTGCTTCAGGGACTGCTCGCCGTCCTGCAGGTGAAGGCCTTCTCCTTCATGCTGCTCGGCATCCTGGTGGGCTTCTGGGTTGGGCTGCTGCCCGGCCTCGGCGGCGCGACTACGCTCGCTCTGATGCTGCCCTTCATCTACAACATGCAGCCGGTCGAGGCGTTTGCCTTCCTTCTCGGCATGCATTCCGTGGTGGCGACCACCGGCGACATCACTTCCGTCCTCTTCGGCGTGCCGGGCGAGGCGACGACCGCCGCCATCATCCTCGACGGCTACTCCATGACGAAGAAGGGACAGGCCGGGCGCGCGCTCGGCGCCGCTCTCACGAGCTCCCTCATCGGCGCGCTGATCGGCGCGGCGGCGCTCGCGCTCGCCGTGCCGATCGTGCGGCCGCTCGTTCTGACCTTCGGCTCGCCGGAGCTCTTCATGCTTGCGGTGGTCGGCCTCGCCTTCATCGCCTCGCTCTCGGCGCAGGGCGTGCGCGGCATGGTCCGCGGCTTCATCGCCGGCGGCACCGGCCTCTATCTCGCCATGGTCGGCCAGGACCCGCAGGCGGGGGTCGCGCGCTTCACATTCGACACCCTGTACCTGGCGCAGGGTATCGACCTCGTGCCGGTGCTGGTCGGCCTCTTCGCGATTCCGGAGATCATCGAGCTCGTGGTGCGCGGCTCGTCGATCGCGGGGACGACGAAGCCGGGGCGGATCGAGGGCGCGCTGGAGGGAGTGAAGGACGTGTTCCGCAACGGGTGGCTCACCATCCGCTGCAGCCTGATCGGCACCTTCGTCGGCATCATGCCAGGCATGGGCGGCGCGGTGGCGCAGTGGATGGCCTACGGCCACGCCACGCAGAGCGCTCGCACACCCGAGGAGCGCGAGGGCTTCGGAAACGGCGACGTGCGCGGCGTGCTGGGACCCGGCGCTGCGTGCAATTCGAAGGAAGGCGGCGCGCTGATCCCGACAATCGCCTTCGGCGTGCCCGGGAGCACGTCGATGGCGATCCTCCTCGGCGGCTTCTTCCTGCTCGGCCTGGTGCCCGGGCCGGAAATGCTCACTACGCACCTTTCGGTGACTTTCTCCATGGTGTGGACGATCGTGCTTGCGAACGTGATCACCGTGGCGCTCTGCTTCCTGCTGCTGAACCGCCTCGCGCGCCTCACTACGCTGCCCGGCCACCTCCTGATCCCGGTGATCCTGGTGCTGGTCTTCATCGGCAGCTACACGACGAACTCGAGCTACGCCGACCTGGTCGTAACGCTGATCTCCGGAGCGGTGGGCTACCTCATGGTACGCGCCGGCTACCCGCGTGCGCCGCTCGTCCTCGGGCTCGTGCTCGGCAAAATCGCCGAAAACTACCTGTACATCTCCGTCGCGCGCTACGACGCTGCGTGGCTGCTGCGCCCGTTCGTGCTCGTGCTGCTCGCCGTCGCGCTCGGCGTCGTGCTCTATCCGTTCTTCCAGCTGTGGCGTGCAAGGAACCGGGCCCGTGCATAGCCGCTCGTCGCTCGCGCTGTCGCTCGCCGTGATGGTGGTCTCGGGCGCCGGGACCATCGCCGCGCTCGACTGGCCGCTGAAGGCCAAGCTCTTCCCGATGGTGATCGGCATCCCGCTCTTCTGCCTGGCGGCCGCAGAAGTTGCATGGATCCTCCTTTCGAAAGCGCCCGAGGAAAAAGCGGCGGAAGGCGAAGTGCCGCCACTCGTCGCGCGCCGCCGCAGCCTCCTCGGGGTCGGCTGGATCCTCGGCTTGCTCGCATCGGTGGTGCTCCTCGGATTTCCCATCGCGGTGCCCCTCTTCGTCTTCCTCTACCTGAAGCTGCAGGGGCGCGAAGGCTGGATCTTCAGTGCCGTGTTCACGGCTGCCGTCTGGGGCGCGTTCTACGGCCTGTTCGATTGGCTGCTCCACCTGCCTTTTCCGACGGGATGGCTGGTCGCGTGGCTCGGGTTTTCCTAGCATTCCTATTCCTTTGTGGAACCGCGTGGGGGCAATACCCCTCGCGCGCCATCCGGCTCTACGTTCCCAATCCTCCCGGCGGCGCCACCGACACATTGGCACGGGTGGTCGCGCCCCGGCTTGCCGAAGCGCTCGGCCAGGCCGTGATTGTCGAGAACCGGCCGGGGTCCAACGGCAACCTCGCGATGGAGGCGACCGCACGCGCCGCGCCGGACGGATACACGCTGCTCCTCTGCGCCGATGCGCAGATCGTGATCGGGCCGCACCTCTACGCGCACATGCCGATCGACACGCTGAAGGACCTCGACCCGGTGGCGACGCTGGTGAACACGCAGATGGTGCTCACGGTGAGCCCGGCGCTGCCGGTGAGCAACCTCAAGGAGTTCGTGGAGTACGCCCGCCACGCCAGCCCGCCGCTCGCCTACGCCTCGATCGGCAACGGTAGCCAGCATCATCTGGTGATGGAGCTGCTCAAGGCGCGCGCCGGGATCGACCTGATGCACGTCCCATTCAAGGGCGGCGGCCCGGCGACGGTCGCGCTTCTCGGGGGCGAAGTGCAGGCGATGTTCGGCGGCAACTCCGTCTCCGGTCACATCAAGGCGGGCAGGCTGCGCGCGCTCGCCGTCGCAGGCAAGAAACGCTCGGCCGCTTATCCTGACCTGCCGCGGCTCTCCGAGTTCTATCCCGACCTCGAGGTCACACCCTGGCTCGCGCTCTTCGCGCCCGCCGGAACCGGCGCGCCGGTTCTCGAGCGGCTGCGAAGCGAAACGGCGAAGCTGCTCGCGGAGCCGCAGACAAGAGACAGGATCCGCGGGGTCGGCGGGCTCGAGCCCTACATCACGACACCAGCGGAGTTCGCCGCCCAGCTGCGCTCCGAATACGCCAAGTACGGCGAGATCGTCAAAGCCGTTGGCGCCAAGGTCGACTAGCCCGTTCCGCCGGCCCGTTTCCCGGATCCGCGGCTGAGCAGCGCCAAGCCGAGGATGCCCAACGCCACCAGTGCGACCGAAATGATCTGTGCTTGCGTGAAGGCCACGCCGAAGACGTCGACGCTGGGGTTCACGCGAATAAGCTCGATGAAGAACCGCTCCGCGCCGCTGAGCAAGAGGTAAAGCGAGAACAGCCAGCCGGCTCGACGCGGCTACTTGCGCACGCCCACAGGACGCCGAACGCGGCGAGCGACAACAGCGTCTCGTAGATCGGGTCGGATAGACGCCCGGCGGCGCAATCGCCGCGCCGAAGATGTTGTTAGCGTAGGTCTGGGCCCACAACCAGGCGGGAAGCCAGCCGGGCTTGAGCGCCATGTCTGCCGGAATGCCCCAGTCCCCGTCGCCTGAGATCTGGCAACCTATCCTGCCGACTGCGTATCCGAGCATCAGGGCGGGAGCTACGGCGTCGCACACGGCGAGAACGCGGCTCAGGGGCGATGCGGCCGGCTTCGTGCAGCCGCCGGACCTCGCGCGCGGCGAGCGGCACGGAGACCAGAAACGCTACCGCGACCATGATGGCTCACGCCTCTCCTCCGAACTGCTCCGCCGCCGTCTGCTTGCTCCGCCGCCAGCCGCGCCACGCCGGCAGCAGCAGCGAGAGCGCGAGCAGCGCCCAGAGCACGTTGCCGAGCGTCGAGGAAAAGAGGATCGACGGATCGCCCTCCGAAAGGCGCAGCGCGCGCACCAGGTACTCCTCGAAGAGCGGCCCAAGGATCACGCCGATCAGGATCGCCGTGACGTGGTAGTTGGTCTTCTGCGCGACGTAGCCGATCACGCCGAAGACGAGCGCGAGCGCCATGTCGAAGGCGTACTGGCGTTCGACGAAGGCGGCGACGATCGTTACCAGCACGATCACTGGCGCGAGGTAGCTCGTTTCGATCAGCACGATGCGCGACATGTAGCGCGCAAGCGGCAGGATGGTGAAGATCATGAAGATATAGGCCACCGCCATCGAGACGAACACGCCGTAGGCGACCTCCGGGTTGGTGGCGAAGAGCCGCGGGCCCATGACGAGGCCGTGGTACTGAAGCACGATCATCATCACCGCCGCGGTGCTCCCGCCCGGCACGCCGAGCGCGAGCGTGGGCACCAGCGTGCCCGAGGTGACGCCGTTGTTCGCCGACTCTGGCGCGATGACGCCTTCGGGAATGCCGGTGCCGTAGAGTTCGGGATGCTTGGACCACAGGCGCGACTGCTGGTAGGCGACGAACGAGGCGATGCTCGCGCCCGCGCCGGGCACGATGCCGATGAAGAGGCCCACGAACGCCGTCCAGACGATCTGCCACCAGTGCTTCACCGTGAGGCGCAGGCCGTCGATGATCCCTGCCCACTGCGCGCTCACCGCCTTGGCGCGGCCTTCCTCGGTGACGATCATCTTCTCCTCGATCATCACCAGGGCTTCCGAGATCGCGAACAGGCCGATCAGCGCCGGCACGATCGGCACGCCGTCGTAGAGCTCCAGGAAGCCGAAGGTCGCGCGCGGCGTGTTGTAGATGTGGTCGGTGCCGATCACGCCGAGGAGCAGCCCGAAGAAGCCGGCGATCATGCCCTTCAGGAAATCCTTCGCAGCGATCACCGCGATCAGCGTCAGCCCGAAGAGCATGACCACCACCATCTCGACGGAACGCAGGTAGAGGCCCATCTTGGAAAGCCAGGGCAGCAGCGCGAGCGTCGCGAGCGTGGTGATGAGGCCGCCGAACACCGAGGCGGTGAAGCACAGCACCAGCGCCTGCTGCGCCTGGCCCTTCTTCGTCATCGGGTAGCCGTCGAGGGTCGTGGCCGCGGCGCCGCCGGAGCCGGGGATTCTCACCAGGATCGCGGGGATGCCGCCGGCGAGATGGTTCGCGCAGTAGAGCGCGATCATGAAGGCGAGCGCCTGTTCCACCGGCACCGCGAGCGTGAGCGGCAGCAGCATGATGAGCGTGTTCTGGGGACTGAAGCCGGGCAGGATGCCGACCACGATACCGAGGAGGATCGCGGGCCAGATGACCCACCACAGGCCGAACTGCTGCGCGAACTGCCCCGCCAGGAACTCCCAGGTCATCGGCTGGTGTGGAGGATCTTCGAGAGCACGATTTCGACCGGCCCGTGCGGCATGTCGGTTTCGAGCAGCGCGATGAACAAGCCCCAGGCGAGCGCCGCGACGAGGAAGCTGATGAGCAGGTTCTTCTTCCAGCTCTTGAGGCCCATCGCCCGCAGCGCAGCCGACATCGCCAGGCAGAGCGTGAGGGTGAGCCCGAGCCAGGGCACCGCCACGATGAAGGCGAGCGTGATGCCGACGAGCGCGAGACGCGCGGGCAGCGCCTCGCGCGGCCCGAGCAGCGACTCGAAGCCGAAGCTGCCCTCGCCGCGCGCGAGCTGCAGTCCCAGGCGCGCCACCTGGATGCCGATCAGCACGACGAGGACCGCGCCGATCAGCACGCCGTTCGCCTTCGCCTCCCAGGCGAGGCCGGCGATGTCGACGAAGAAGTAGACGGCGAAGCCGAGCGCCAACGCCGGGATGACCAGGTCGGCGCCGACCGACTTATTACTTTCCTTTGTCACCCTTGGCAGTCAGCAGCGAGCGGTATTCGTTGGCGAGCTCGATCATCGATTTCGCGTACTTGGTGCATAGCGCGCGGTCGCCGTACTGGATGGTCTCGACCGGCGCGCCGGTCTTCTTGTAGGCCTCCTTGTAGGCCGGATCGTCAAACACCTGCCGCGAGGTCTTCTCGAGGAGCGCGAAGCGCTCGGGATACTTCTCGATCGCCTCGCTGTGGATCGCCCAGGAGCGCGACGAGGACAGGTCGGGGAGGTCGGTGCCGAACACCTTGTTCACCGGCGGGCAGTTGTTGGTGTAGCTTCCGAGCTTGAACTCGTCGTTGAACACGCCGAGGACCCGCAGCTGATCGCCGAGGGCGACCACGCCCGCGAGCGGCAGCGCGCCGCAGTCGGCCTCGCCGTTCAGCACCGCGACCTGCGTCGGATTGCCGCCGCCGTAGGGCACCAGGTTGAACTTGCCCTTGATCGCGCCGCCGAGCGCGAGCATGCCGATCGACGCCGGGTGCGGCAGGCGGCTCACCGCCACGTTGACGCTGCGCTTCTTCGCTTCGGCGGCGAGGTCCTCCAGCTTCTGGATCTTCGACTGCTTGCGCACGAAAATCACGCTGTCATCGACGTCGGTGCGGCAGAAGTATTGATAGTCCTCGGGGAAGCGGTACTTGGGCTTCCTCAGCGCGTACATGATCATTTCCGGCCCCATGTTGCCGAAGAGCAGGTTGTAGCCGTCGTGCTCTCGCTTGTGGATCCACAGCTCGTAGCCCACCTGCCCGGCGGCGCCGGCATAGAAGCTGTACTCGAAATGGGTCTTGAGGAGCTTGCCCCAGAAATCGTCGAACGCTCGGGCGAGGCGCTCGGCGCCGCCGCCCTGCCCCGTGGGGATCACCACGCGCATGTTGCGCGACGGGAACCACTGCGCGCTCGCCTTTCCAAAGAGACTCGCCGCCGCGGCCCCCAAAAGCAGCCTGCGGCGCGCAATGCTCGTGCACGCCATTCCATCCTCCTAGGATTTTTTGTGCGGCGATTATTGCACGACGATCTTTACCAGCGAAGCCGGCTCGAGAGCGAAGGCCAGAGACCGAGCACCACGCCGTAGCCGACGCGGCGGCAACGACAGGCCATCCTCGCTTGCTTAGGTGCGCCTACAACGCGGCGCGCTTGGGGGCGTGCGAGCCCTTGATCTGCGTGCGGTGCATGACGCGCCGCGACTTCGGATCGAAGGCATCGCGCCGGTGCATGGTGGTGCGGTTGTCCCAAAGCACGAGGTCGCCGATCGCCCACTTGTGGCGATACACGGCCGACTCGGCGTAGGACCAGATCTCGTCGAGCAGCCGCTCGGATTCCTCGAGCGACAGCCCCACGATGTAGGCATTGCGGCGCCGGCCGAGGTACAGCGCCTGCTCGCCCGACTCGGGATGCTCTATCACGATCGGGTGCGGCGTGCCGGGCGAGCTTCTCGGATCGTTGCTCGCGGCGATGCCCTTGCGCAGGTTGCCGCCGGAGTCGTAGGTGCCGTCGTGCTTGATGTCGAGGTGGCGGACGCGCTCGACGAGCGCTCGCGGCAGCTTCTTCAGCGCCACGCGCATGCTGCAGAACGAGGTGTCGCCGCCGCTCGGCGGGATCTCGAGCGAATAGAGCATCGACGCGTCCGGCGGCCACGCGATGTAGCTCATGTCGGTGTGCCAGGCGGCTTCGCCGTCGCCGAGCGCGCCGATCGGCTCGCCGTAGTCGTCGAGCACGTTCGAGACCACGTAGATGTCCGGGTAGCCCGGCGGGGATTTGCGTCCCGCGCCCTGGTTCGGCGGCGGATCGAGCGTGCCGAAGTGCTTCGAGAAGGCGAGAAGGTGGTCGTCGCTGAGCTTCTGGCCGCGGAACACGAGCACGTCGTGCCGGTACCAGGCCTGCTTCACGTCGGCGATCTCCTTCGCGCCCGCTCGCGCGAGGTCCACCCCGCGGACTTCCGCGCCGACCGTGGCATTGGGTAGAACCTGCATGGCGTCTCTACACTATCATGGAGAAACGCATGCGGCTCGCCCGTCTCGCTCTCGCGCTCGTCCTGACGATGTTTGTCACGTCGGCCGCGGCGCAGCCTTATCCGGCGCGTGGAATACGTCTCATCGTCGACACCTCCCCGGGCGGCCTCACCGACCTGCTTGCCCGTCTGACGGCCGAAGCACTCGCAGTACGGCTGGGGCAATCAGTGGTGGTCGAGAACAAGCCCGGCGCCTCGGGCAACGTCGCGGCCGACCTCGTCATCCGTTCGCCGGCCGACGGCTATACCTTGCTGATTGCCGCCGCCGGAAATCTGGCGGTGAAGCCTTTCCTCGAGCGCTCGGTGCCCTTCGATCCAATGGTCGACATCGTGCCGGTAATCAACGTCGCCGACGCCGCGCACATCCTCGTGGTGCCGGGCAGCATGGAAGCGAAGGACCTCGCGCAGTTCATCGCTTATGCGAAAGCCAACCCGGGGAAGGTCTACTACGGTTCGGCCGGCATCGGCAGCCCGCCGCACCTCTCGCTCGAGCTCTTCAGCCGCCTTGCCGGCGTCAAGCTGACGCACGTCCCCTATAAAGGCGTTGGCGCCGCCCTCCCCGACATGCTTGCGGGCCGCGTGCAGGCGATGTCGATCAGCCTCGGCTCAGCGCTGCCCTATCTGAAAACGGGCCAGATCCGGCCACTCGCCGCAGCCACGAAGGAGCGGCTCGGTGGCTTGCCCGACGTGCCGACTTCGGCGCAGGCGGGGCTGCCCGGCTGGGAGATGAGCGCATGGTTCGCGGTGTTCGCTCCGAAGGGCACGCCGTCCGACGTCAGCCGCTTCCTCAATCGGCACCTGCAGTCGGCCATCGACGATCCCAAGGTCCGCCAGCGCCTCCTCGACCTCGGCACGGAGCCCGGCGGCGGCTCCCCCGAAGCCACCGCCGAGCGGCTGCGCGCCGACCATCGCCTTTGGGGCCAGGTCATCCGCGATGCCGGAATCAAGCTGGAGTAAACCCATGAAGACATCGACGCTCAAGACACGGTTTCTCTCGCACGGCACGCTCGGCTCCAAGGACCTCGAGATCACGCGCCGCTTCTACGAAGAGTTCCTCGGCCTCGAAGTCGTGCGCACGAGCCACGTCTCGCTCATGATCCGCCTCGGCGGCAATCACGTGTACGCGGTCGTCCTCACCAAGAACAAGGAGCCGATGCCGCGCTGCTACCACAACGGACTCGACGTCCACACCGACGCCGAAGTCGACGAGGCCTGGCGCCTGTGCACCGACCAGGCGGAGAAATGGGGTCTGCACGACATCCAGAAGCCCTCCGAGCGCCACGGCACCTACAGCTTTCTCTTCTGGGACCGCGACGACAACGCCTGGGAGATCCTCTCCAACCCGAGCGGGGGCTACACCTGGATCTTCGAGCAGGGCGACCTGGAAGGCCGGGGACACTTCGAGAAGGGCTTTCGAACCAAGCGCCCTACTTCGCGTTGAGATCGCACTTTGCCGTTGCCGAGCGAATGGACTGGACAAGCGCTTGGCGCGTTTGCGATTGAGTCGGTTGGGTCGCAGCGAACCCGGGTCCAAGGCGTCTATAGAGCTCGCAAGCCCTTGCCCGCGCCTCGCTGTCGGCACCGTTCTCGTAGTCCTTGAAGTTGTCGTCCAGGACGAAGTAGAGCAGCTCCTGCGCCTTCCTCACGTCCTTCTCCTCGAGGAGCCGGACCAGCGTTGCGCGCTCCTTGGCGTGGACGAAACGCGCATAAGCGAGGACGTCCTCGGCATACCGTTCGCTCTGCCTGGTAGCGAGGCGGGCGGCGGCGAACAAGCCGACCATCAATCCGAGCACCAGAGACGCCGCCGCCACGACAACCCAGGACTTGAGCCGCATCCGGAACCTCGATCGGCGGCCTAGACCGGCGAGTAGCTCGCGAGCTGCTCGAGCTTCGGCGCGAAGAGCTTCTTCCAGTCCTCGGCGTCGTCGAAGTAGAGGCCGGTCATCACGATGAAGTAGGTCTTGCGGCCGTCGCGGGTGGTGAAGACGTTGCCGAGGGGCTTGTCGCCCTTGACGAGAAGGCGCAGCTTGCTCTGCTCGTTGCCCGCCTTCATGCGCACTTCGCGGTCCTCGACGCCGCTCGCCTTGAGCCCGATCAGCATGCCGACCGCCTCCGCGCCTTCGTTCAGCGCGGCGTCGGATTCGTTCTTCGCCACCGACACGCTGGCGTAGATGAACACCCGGCGCCGTTCGCTCTTGTCCGGCTGGAACTCGTACTTCAGCTGCCAGGCGCCGTCGATCTGCCGGCTCTTGGAGAACTTCTCGTAGCTCGCCGGGTCGTCGTACTGGAAGCCGTAGCGGGCCAGGTCCGCCGGGCGGAGGAAGAGGCTCTTGTCGACCTCCGAAAGCGGCTCCTCCCTGCCGCATCCGGCCAGGCACACGAGGAGCAGCGCGGCCCACGCCGCGCCCATGCCGAATCGCATCTGCACCGCATCCCCCTTGTTGCGCATCGGTCGCCCGACACGCTACGCCCAAGGGGGCGACAGGCGCTATGTACTTTGCCTCCGGGCCGGAAAGGGGTGAACTACTTGGCTTTCTTTGCCTGGACCGTGCGCACGTACACGTGGCGATCGGCGCCCCACGTGCTGCCCCGCCCCGCGCGCGGGCCGATATCGGCCTGCTCGATGCGACGGCCGTCGACGTAGACCTCGGCAAGGATGCGGCCGTAGCGATCGTGACCGTGCGTGACGAGCCCCACGTCGCGGCTCTGCACCAGGGCCTGGAGCTTCTTCTTGGCAGCGCTGCCGCCAGGCTGGTTCATCTCGGCTGCGTAGACGTTGGTGAGTCGCACTTTCTGGTGGTTGCAGACCAGCGTGTCGCCGTCGATCGCGATGCAGCGTTCCGCCCAAGCGCGGTTTGCCAATAGGAACAGCAGGGCCAAAAGCCATTGCCCTGCTTTCCTCTTTTTGGTTGTTGTTCCTCCGGCTCTCACTCGGAGCGGGAACCCGCCAGCTTGCGGTACTGGGCCATGTGCCGGATGGCCTCGCGAGGCATGTCGAGCTCTTCGCAGAGGAGCGCGAGGTTGTAGTGGCAGTCGGCGAAGCCGGGGTTGACGCGAAGCGCGGCTTCATAGACCTCGATCGCCTCTTTCTTGCGCTCCATGTCGGCGAGGAGGACGCCGAGGTTGTAAAGGACGAGCGGCTCGTTGCCGCAAGCGGCGATGGCCGCGCGGTAGGCCCGCTCGGCGTCGTCGAAGCGTCCCGCTTCGTGCAGCAGCCAGCCGCGGTTGACGTGCGCGTCGACGAGCTTCGCGTCTAGCTTGAGCGCCTCGGCGTAGGCCTCGAGCGCGGCGGCGGGATCGGTTTCCTCCAGGTCGATGCCGCGGTCGAAGCAGTCGTTCGCCGAAGCCTTCGGCGCCGCGCGCTTGCGCTCCATCACGCTGAGCGAGCCGTTGGCCGGGTCGCCCTCGAACGCGAGAAGGTACTGGCCCGATTCGGCCTGCCAGCGGCTGGCGCCCTCCTTGACCACGACCTTGTCGGCGACCGCGCAGATGGAGAGACCCGAGAGCGGCATGGCGTCGGGCAGATGGCGCCGAAGCTCCCGCACCGAGCGCGTGATGCGCTTGGCCGGCACCTTGGCCGCGACGAGGGCCTGCGCGGTGCGCAGGACGATGAGATCCTGGAACGAGAACCGCCACGCCTTGCGCGGGCCGCGTGCGGGAGAGACGAAGCCGGCTTCGACCAGGGCGCGGATGGTGCTGCGCGGCAGCCGCAGGAGCTTCTCCACCTCCCGCACCCCATACTGCCCATAGTGGTGCACTCGCCAGTGCTCCTTACTTCTTTGCTGCCCTCTTTCCGGCTGCTGCTTTCGCAGGCTCGGCCTTTTTCGCGGGCTCGGCCTTGCGCGCCGGCTTCTTCTCGAGACTCGCGCGCAGCGCTTCCATGAGGTCGATCACCTGGCCGCCGCCGGGCTCGGGCGCCTCGGCCAGCGTGATCTCCTGGCCTTCGACCTTCTTCTGGATCGCAGCCTCGATGCGGCCGCGCACCTCGTCCTTGTATGCGGCCGGGTCGAACGACTCCGAGGCCTGCTGCTCGATCAGCTGCTGCGCGAGCTTGAGCTCGGCGTCCTTCACCTCGGTCTTCGGGATGTCGATCTCCGTGATCGAGCGCACCTCGGCGGCGTAGAGAAGCTGCTGCATCACCAGGCCGTCGGAACCGCTTTTTTCGATCGGTCGGATCATCACGATGTATTGCTTGCCGCGCGCGGCCCATCGGCCGAGCGCGCAGCGGCCGGACTCGCGCAGCGCGCGCGCGAGGAGCGCATACGGCTTGGCGCCGCCCTTGTCGGGCGCGAGGTAATAGGCTTTGTCGAAGTAGATCGGGTCGACCGACTCGACCGGCACGAACTCCGTGATGTCGGCGGTGTGGGTCCCCGCCTCCTCCATCGCCTTCAGCTCTTCCGGCGTGAACATCACGTACTGGTCCTTGGTGAACTCGTAGCCCTTCACCATCTCCTCGCGCGCCACGGGGATCTCTTCCTTCACGCAGAGGTACTGCTGCTTGAGGCGCGAGCCGCAGGTCTTGTGCAGCAGGTTGAAGGAGATCGCCTTGGACGCCTCGGTGGCGGAGAAGAGCTTCACCGGGATGGAGACGAGCCCGAAGGAGATGGTCAGCGACGCGATCGATCGTGCAGCCATGTTGTTATCCTTTTCTAAGCCAACGCTTCAAAGCGTCAGACCTTCACCCGCTCCAGCGCCTTTTCGAGGCTGTGCTTGCCGCTGAGAGCGCCGCTCCAGCGGTCCCCCGTCCTGGCCAGGCGCTCGGCCGCGTTGGTGATGCGAAAATCCAGCGGGTGCGCGCTCGCGAGCTCTTCCCAGCTCAGCGGCATCGACACCGGCGCGCCCGGCGCGCCTCTCGGCGAATAGGCGACGTTCAGCGTCTTGCCGCGGACGTTCATATTGTAGTCCATAAAGATTTTTCCCGTTCTCTTGGGGACGCTCCACTCCAGGGTGATGTCCTTGGGATGGGCCCGCATGAGGTGCCGGCCGACGAGCTCCGACACCTCCCGGGCGGCCTCGAAATCGATGCTGCGCCGAATCGGCACGAAGACATGCAGCCCGGTCTTGCCCGAGGTCTTCACGATCGGCTCGAGCGCCATGCTGTGCAGGAGTTCACGCAGCCAGAACGCCACCTCCTTGCCCTTCTGGAACGCCACGGTGTTGAGCTCGGGCTCCTCGCCGGGCGCCTCCTTGCCCGAATAGATGTACGGATCGATGTCGAATACCACGTAGTCCGGGTAGTTCAGCACCGACGCCTCGAGCGAATCGAGCGAGGAGGCGTAGTCGGTGCCCTGCGACGACGCGTCCGGGCCCGGTCGCGCGCGGGAATGCCAGACATGGAACTCGAGCGTTCCGGACTGCGCGAGCCAGAGCAGCGTCGGCAGGTTGTTGCACAGCAGGTAGTCGTGGCTCTCGTCCTTGTGGCCGGAGAACACCGTGATCGTCTCGACGAAGGCGGGCCGCTCCTGCTCCCAGTGCTTCTGGAA
>Ga0075434_100000620_pt1 | contig 27437 bp, 32 predicted proteins | sample RhiMethybrSRZTD3_FD_75298 | JGI IMG/M metagenome (GOLD analysis project Ga0075434, IMG submission 75298) | Populus rhizosphere microbial communities from Tennessee, USA - Rhizosphere MetaG P. TD hybrid SRZTD3 | ecosystem: Host-associated > Plants > Roots > Rhizosphere > Soil | place: USA... | reverse complement strand
TTCACGACCGCCGGATCTCCGAGCACCGCCTGACGGCCGGTGCCGCCCTCGGAGGCGCCGGGCTTGACGCGCTGCGGCGGGCGGCGGCGTTCGACGCCGCCGAGCGCCGGGCGCTTCGGCTCCTCACCCACCGACCGCGGTCGGCCGCCGAGCTGCGGACGCGGATGGAGGGATGGGGCGTCGACAACGCCACTGCCGCCGGCGTCATCGAGCGACTGGAGGAGCTGGGCCAGATCGACGACCGCCGCCTCGCCGGTGCCGTTGCCGACCGCCGCCACGTCCAGGGCTACGGCCGGATGCACACGGCAGCCGAGCTGGCCCGCCTGGCGGTCGGCGACCCGGCCGCCGAGTCGGCCCTCGCGGAGCTGCCCGACGACGAGCTGCCGCTGGCCGAGCGGGTCGTCCGGCGCCGGTTCGGCCCGCCGCCGTACGACGATCGCACCGCCCGCCGGGCGGCCGGCCTCCTTCAGCGGCGTGGGTTCGACGCCGAAGCGGTGGCCACCGCCATCGGCCGCTTCGACACCGACTGAGAGATGCCGTTGCCGCGCCCGACGCCGGTGGACTACCATCTCTTGTGAGTCCGGCCTCGCCGGCGTCGTCGTTCTTTCTCCCGCAAACGAGCGGGTTTGCATGCATCGGATCGCGTCCTCGATCAGCTCGCGCCCACCCTTCGTCGCCTGCGGCGGAGACGGTCCGAGCCTCGGCACGCCCCGGTGCGGCGGCGGCGGCCGGGTCGGCAGACTGATCTGATCCCCGCCGCCGGCTTGCCGGCGGCACGTACATAAGGAGTCGCGATGGAGCCTGTGCTGATCGCGCTCGCCCTCGCCGGCGGAGCGTGCGCCGGCGTCCTGATCGAACACGGCCGCCGCCGCGGCCGGATCGGTGACGCCGGGCGGGAGGCGGAGCGGATCCTGGAGGACGCGCAGCGCCAGGCGGACGCCCAGGTGAAGGAGGCGCGCGTCACAGCGCGCGAGGAGCTGCTCGCCCAGCGCACGGAGCAGGAACGCGATCTCGCCGAGCGGCGCGCCGAGATCATCAAGATCGAAGAGCGCCTGGCCACGAACCAGATCCAGCTCGAGTCGACGCTCGAAGAGCTGGCCCGGCGCGAGCAGTCGATCTCCGACCGCGAGGTCCACGCCAAGCAGCTCCAGGAGGAGCTGAAGGTCGTCCGGGATGCCGAGGTCGCCGAGCTCGAGAAGATCGCCGGCATGACCGCGGCTCAGGGCCGCGACGCGCTCATGGCCAAGATCGAGGAGGAGTGCCGCGGCGACATGGCGAAGCTCGTGCGCCGCATCGAGGAGGAGGCGCGGCTCGAGGCCGACAAGCGGGCCCGGAACATCCTGTCCGTCGCCATCCAGCGGACGGCGTCCGGCCACACGGCCGAGACCACCGTCTCGGTCGTCCAGCTCGCCTCGGACGACCTGAAGGGCCGGATCATCGGCCGCGAGGGCCGCAACATCCGCGCCCTCGAGAACCTGACGGGCGTCGATGTCATCATCGACGACACCCCGCAAGCGGTCGTCCTCTCGGCGTTCGACGGCGTTCGCCGCGAGATCGCCCGGCTCACCATCGAGACGCTGATCGCCGACGGCCGCATCCACCCGTCCCGGATCGAGGAGACCTTCTACCAATCCAAGGCCCAGATCGAGCAGCAGATCGTGCAGGCCGGTGAGCAGGCGTGCTTCGAGGCCAACGTCCACGGGCTCCATCCGGAGCTCGTGAAGGTGCTCGGCCGGCTCCACTACCGGACGAGCTACGGCCAGAACGTGCTCAAGCACTCGATCGAGTGCGCGCACCTGGCGTCGATCATGGCGGCGGAGCTCGGCGCGAGCCAGAAGACCGCCCGCCGCGCGGCCCTGCTCCACGATCTGGGCAAGGCGGTGACGCACGAGGTGGAGGGCCCGCACGCGGTGATCTCCGCGCAGATGGCCAAGCGCTACCGCGAGTCACCGAGCGTGTGCCACGCGATCGAGGCCCACCACTACGACGTCGAGCCGCAGACCGTCGAGGCCGTGCTCGTGATCGCGGCGGACGCCGTCTCGGCGTCGCGCCCGGGTGGGCGCGGCGAGAGCCTCGAGCACTACATCAAGCGGCTCGAGGCGCTCGAGAAGATCGCCACGTCGAAGCCCGGCGTCGAGCGCTGCTACGCCATGCAGGCGGGGCGCGAGGTGCGGGTGATGGTGAAGCCCGAGGACGTCGACGACGACGCCGCCGCGCTCCTCTCCCACGAGATCGCCCGGGAGATCGAGGCACAGCTCGAGTACCCCGGGCAGATCAAGATCACGGTCATCCGCGAATCGCGTGCGGTGGAGGTCGCAAAGTAGTCAGAGCAGGCTGAAGCCCTTACAAAAGGCTTACAGGCACGTTCTGGATGGATCCGGCGTTGACGCCGACAATGAGACCATGGGTCGAATCGCAATCGTGGTCGCATGCGTCGCGGCGTTCCTCGCCGTCCCGCAGGTCGCGTTCGGCTCCCCGGCGCTTGCGGCCCACTCATGCGGCTCGAACTGCGGCTCGCTCGACGCCACCGGCAAGGGGACGCTCAACATCAACGGCAACGGCGCCGAGTGGGGGAGCATCTCGAGCGGCACGGTGAAGGTCGAGGACAAGTCGCACAACGGCCACCAGGACTGGTCGCTCACCGGCTGCGACAAGCGCTTCAAGCAGGCCGACGACAAGGCCATCACGGTCTGCACGGCCAACAACACGATCTACTTCTCCGCGAGCACCGTCTGGTGGCTTTCCCTCAGCGGCACGGGGGTGAGCGCGAGCGTGGTCGCGACGGGCGGGGTCTACATCAAGGGCTCGGGCGGCTACCACCTGAACGGCGGCAGGCGTAAGGACTGGCCGTCAGGCGGGAAGTCCTTTCAGCTCTGAGCCGCTCCAATAAGGCTCCGACCCACCAGCGCGGTAATCTATGCCCATGCCCGAGAAGATCCTCGTCGTCGAGGACGAGCGGAACATCGCCTCGTTCGTGTCGATGTACCTGAAGAACGCCCGCTATCACGTCGAGATCGCACGTGACGGCACCGAGGCGCTCCAGAAGGCCGACGCGACCAAGCCCGACCTCGTCGTGCTCGACCTCATGCTCCCGGACATCGACGGGCTCGAGGTCTGCCGCCAGATCCGCTCGACGTCCGACGTGCCGATCCTGATGCTGACAGCCCGCGACGACGACGTCGACAAGATCGTGGGACTCGAGGTGGGCGCCGACGACTACCTTACGAAGCCGTTCAACCCGCGCGAGCTTGTCGCGCGCATCAAGTCGATCCTGCGCCGGTCCACGGGCGCGCAGCGAAAGCCGCAAGAGGCGGCGATGGAGCACGGCAACCTTCGCATCGATGCGGGCAGGCGCGAGGTCACCGTCTCCGGCGCCCAGATCCAGCTTGCGCCCAAGGAGTTCGACCTGCTCTGGGAGCTTCTCGACCATCGCGGCCTCGTACTGACGCGAGACCAGCTGCTCGAGCGGGTCTGGGGATACACGTTCGCGGGCGACACCCGCACCGTGGACGTTCACGTGCGCCAGCTTCGGCGCAAGCTCGGCGACGACTGCCCGGTTGCCACCGTATGGGGCGTGGGCTACAAGGTCGCTGACGATGCTCCAGTCGCTTAGGGCACGACTCGCGTTTCTGTTCGCCGGCACGCTGGTGCTCGCGACGGTGATCGCAGCCGTGGTCGTGGTGAGCTTGTACCAGTCCTACAACCGCGACCAGACGGTGTTGCAGTTGCGAAACCAGGTCGACGGACTTCGCGCCTACTACCAGAACCTGTTCGACCAGTCCCGAACTGGGAAGGTGCGCGGCCCCCAGGTGATCACGTCGTCGACGTTCCAGACCGTCACAGCCGCGGAGGTCTTCTACACCGGCCCGCCCCTCTTCCGCGGCGCGCCCACGTCCACGCGAACGCTGCGGGATGCTGGGATCCCCGCGAACTTCGACCTCAAGCCGGGTGAGTCGCAGGTGTACGGTTCATTCAAGCCAAAGGGGGCGACGCGCGAATACATCGGCGTCGGCGCCCCGATCCGCTCGGGGAGCCAGACCGTCGGCGAGGTCGTCCTGGGCCGCCCGCTCGCCGACGTCAACAACGCGTGGAAGAACATCATCGGCCTCGTCGGCGTGGGCCTCGCGGTCGGCCTGGCCGTCGCGCTGATCCTCGCCACCTACGTCGCCCGCCGGATCACGCAGCCGCTGCGGGTGATCGGGAGCGCCGCCGACAAGGTGGCCCGCGGCGACCTGGACGTGAACGTCGTCGGTAGGCGCAACTCCGACGACGAGCTGGGCCAGCTCGCCACCCGGTTCCAGGGCATGGTCGACCGGCTGCGGGAGGTGGACGAGCTCGAGCGCAACTTCCTCATGCGCGTCACCCACGAGCTGCGCACCCCGCTCACGGCCATCTCCGGCCACGTCCAAGCCGTGACCGAGGGTGTCGTCGGCCCCGACGAGCTGGACGAGTCGCTCGAGGCGGTGAACGAGGAGGTGCGCCGGCTTGACAGGCTGGTCGGCGACCTGCTTGACCTGACCCGGCTCGAGGCACACCAGTTCCGGGTCGTGCGCGAGGAGGTCGGGCTCGAGGCCCTGCTAGAGCAGGCTGCCGGCGCCTTCCGCGAGAAGGCCCGGGCCGTCGACATCGACTTCCGCACGCCGATCGACGGCGCGCCGACCGTCATCACCGACGGCGATCGCGTGCTCCAGATCGTGAACAACCTGCTCGACAACGCCTTCCGCTGGACGCCGCGCGGAGGACAGGTCGAGCTGGGCTGCGTCACGTCCAACGGGATCGCCGCCATCAAGGTGACCGACACGGGCCGCGGCATCGCCCCGGCCGAGCGGGAGGCGGTCTTCCACCCGTTCTACAGCCGCCGCGGCGAGGGCGGCACAGGCCTCGGGCTCTCGATCTCGCGCGAGCTGGCCCAAGCGCTGGGCGGGCGGCTGTCGGTCGAGAGCGAGCCGGGCCACGGCTCGACGTTCACGCTGTCGCTGCCGCGCAAGAAGCGTGGCAAAGTGCTGCTGTGAGGTACCACCTCTGCGACAACGAACAGGACGTCACCGGCATCTCGATCGAGCTCGCGATCGAGAGCGAGCCATTCGCCGAGTCGGTGCCGTACGAGCTGACCCTCCACGCGGGCGGCGCGCCCGTCGCGCACGTGCCCGCCGCGGCCCTCACGCCGTCCGAGCTCTTCGCGCTGGGCCACGCGCTCCTCGACGCCGCGGCGGACGGCTTCGGCCACTTCGTCCCCGCCGACGAGGTGTTCGGGCTCGACCTCTCGCCGCCGAGCGTGCCGCGCGCCCTCGACGAGGTCGCGATCGCCGCCTGGGTCGATTCGGGCAAGGCACGAGCGGTCACGGCCACGCGCAGCGGGGTGGGCGTTCAGCTCGTCGTGGACACGCGCGCGCTCGCGACGGTCGCCGAGGCCGTCTGCGACGAGGCCGCCCGCGTCCTCGCGGCGTGACGGTCTTCGAGACGGCCCGGCTCATCGCGGCGGAGGTGGCCGAGGAGGACGTCCCGGAGCTTCTCGACGTCTACCTCTCGAACCCGGCGTATCTCGAGCTGACCGAAGGCTCGGGCGGAGTCGCCGGCGCCTACGACCGCGGGATGCTCGAGCGCGACCTGGCGATGTCGACGCTCACCCCGGGGCGACATACGGCGGTGCTGCGGCTGCGCGACGACGGCGCCTGCGTCGGCGTCCTGGACTGGATGGACGAGAACCCGAACGACGGCGCGCCCTGGCTCGGGCTGATCATGATCCACGCCGACCGCCAGCACCTCGGCCTGGCGGGCGAGGCCGTCGCGGGCCTGGCCGAGCACGGGCGCGCCGCCGGCTGGACGCGGCTTCGCGAGGGCGTGCTCGAGGGCAACGACGCCGGCATGGCGCTGGCCCGGTCCGCCGGCATGGACGAGGTCGAGCGCAAGCGGCACCGAGTCGCCGCGGGCGACCGCGAGCTGGCGGTGATGGAGCTCGCGCTGTGACGGCCGGAGCCATCCGCCCTCACAGCGCGGCCCGGTAGACCTCCAGATCGGCCGGGCTGAAGAGCACGAACACCAGGCGCCGGTCGCCGCCGGCCGCCTCGGCCGCAGCACGGGCCGTCGCGAGCGCGATCGGCGCCGCCCGCTCGATCGGGAAGCCGTAGATCCCCGTCGAGATGGCCGGGAACGAGATCGAGCCGCAGCCCAGCTCGACGGCGACCTCGACCGAGCGCCGATATGCGGACGCCAGCAGGTCGTCCTCGCCGCGGCCGCCGCCGTGCCAGACCGGCCCCACGGCGTGGATGACGTGGCGGGCGGGGAGGTCGCCGGCCGTTGTCGCCTTCGCGTCGCCGGTGGGACAGCCGCCGAGCCGGATGCACTCCTTCATGATCGCCGGGCCGCCGGCCCGGTGGATCGCACCGTCGACGCCGCCGCCGCCGCGCAGCCCCTCGTTGGCGGCGTTCACGATCGCATCCACGGCGATCTGCGTGATGTCGCCCTGCACGACCTCCACGGACACCGGCATGTGGTCGAGAATAGCCAGATGCCGTTCGCCGAGCGCCCCGGGGTGCGCATCCACTACCGCGACGAGGGCACCGGGTTCCCGCTCGTGCTGCACACCGGCGGCGCGGGCGACGGCACGATGTGGGACGGAGCCGGTTACACCCGCAGACTGGACGGGTTCCGGCTGCTCGTGATGGATCACCGCGGCCGCGGCCGGTCGAGCCGCGTCGAGGCCCTCGCCGGCCATCTCCGGGCGGAGTACGCGGACGACGTCGTGGCGGTCGCCGCCGCCGCCGGGGTCGAGCGATTCGCCTTCGCCGGCTACTCGATGGGCGCGGCGATCGGCTACCGGCTGGCGGCCGCCCACCTGGGCCGTGTTTCCGCGCTGGTCGCGATCGGCGGCGCGGCCGCCCCGCCGGGGGAGCCCGACGATCCGGCGCCGCTCGTCGCCATGCTCGAGGACGAGGGCATGCCGGCCCTCTCCGACGCGATCGAGGCCGACGAGGGGATCGCCCTTCCGCCCTGGCTTCGACGCAACTTCGACGAGACCGACGCGGGCCAGTTCGCGCTGTCGCTGCGAGCGTGGGCGGCCGAGGGCGACACCACCTGGGCCGACCTGGCCGGGATCGCATGCCCGACGGCGCTCGTTGCCGGGTCGCAGGAGGCTCCGCCGGGCTCGCTCGAGCGGATGGCCGCTGCGCTGCCGGCCGGTGCGGTCGTGGAGCGGCTGGCCGGCCTCGGCCACGTCGGGGCGTTCCTCGACTCCGAGGCCGTCCTGTGCGCCGCCATGCCCGTCCTGGTCGCGGGCCGCGGGGAGGCCCGTCGGTAGACTCCGGGCCGTGAAGCGCTACCACGTGACGACGTTCGGCTGCCAGATGAACGTGCACGACTCCGAGCGGATCAAGGGCCTGCTCGAGTCGGTCGGGCTGGGAGAGGCGGCCTCGGCGAACGACGCCGACTTCCTCGTCTTCAACACCTGCACCATCCGCGAGAAGGCCGACGACCGCCTCGTGGCACACCTCATGGACGCCCGCGCGGCCAAGCGACGCGACCCCGACAAGGTGATCGTGGTAGGCGGCTGCTGGTCGGAGTCGATGAAGGACGAGCTCTTCGACCAGTTCCCGTTCGTCGACCTGGCGTTCGGCCCGGGAAACATCCACCGGCTGGGCGACTACATCCAAGCCGGAGGAGAGATCCCGCGCGGCCACTTCTCGACGTTCGACACCTTCTCGGGCGAGCTGCCGCTGAAGCGCGACCGCACGTTCCAGGCGTGGATGCAGATCTCGACCGGGTGCAACTGCAACTGTGCCTACTGCATCGTGCCGTCTGTGCGCGGGCGCGAGCACAGCCGCCATCCCGACGACCTGGTCCGCGAGGCCGCGACCCTCGCCGCCGACGGCGTGCGCGAGATCACGCTCCTCGGGCAGAACGTGAACTCCTACGGCCGCGACCTGCGACCCGCGACCGAGACGAGCTTCGCCGCCCTCCTGCGCGGCCTCGACGCGGTCGACGGCATCGACCGGATCCGGTTCACGAGCCCGCACCCCAAGGACATGCGCGCCGACGTCATCGAAGCCATGGCCGAGTGCCAGGCCGTCTGCGAGCAGCTCCACCTGCCCGTCCAGTCCGGCTCGACCCGGATCCTGAAGGCGATGCGACGCACCTACTCCCGCGAGCGCTACCTGGCGCTGGTGGAGCGGATGCGCGAGGCGATCCCCGACATCGCGCTCACCACCGACATCATCGTCGGCTTCCCGGGCGAGACCGAGGCCGACTTCGCCGAGACGCTCTCGCTGGTCGACGAGGTCGGCTACGACCACGCGTTCACATTCGTCTACTCCGCCCGGCGCGGGACGGAGGCGGCCCGCATGCCCGACCAGGTGCCCGACGAGGTCCGCGGCGAGCGGATCGAGCGGCTCGTCGAGCGCATCCAGCATCATGCCGCGGCCCGGAACGCGGCCCTCGTGGGCACGGTGCAGGAGGTGCTGGTCGAGGGGCCCAGCCGCACCGATCCGTCCGTGCTGCGTGGCCGCACGCGCGGCGGGAAGGCGCTCAACTTCACCGGCGCGGCGCCGGCCGGGTCGCTCGTGGACGTCACGGTCACCGGGTCGACCTCGCAGACGCTCTCCGGGCGCCAGGCCGCCCCCGCCGCCGCCGCCTGACGGCATGCCCGCGATCGCCGTCTTCGGCCCGACCGCCTCGGGCAAGAGCGCCGTCGCCCTCGAGCTGGCAGAGCTCGCCGGCGGCGAGATCGTCTCGGCCGATGCGATGCAGCTCTACCGCGGGCTCCCGATCCTGACGAACCAGCCTTCCGCGACGGACATGGAGCGCGTCCCGCACCACCTGGTCGGCATCTGGGAGCCGGACCACGAGGGCTCGGTCGCCGAGTACGCGGAGCTGGCCCACGCGGCGGTCGACGACATCATCCGCCGCGGGCGCGTCCCGATCGTGTGCGGCGGGAGCGGCCTCTACCTGCGGGCGGCCCTGGCCGACATGCCGCTTCCGCCGCAGGCCCAGGCCAGCGTGCGAGCGGCGGCCGAGCGGCTCTACGACGAGCGCGGGCCGGCGGGCGCACACGCGACCCTGGCCGCCGTCGACGCCCCGGCGGCGGCGGCCGTGCACCCCAACGACCGCCGCCGGGTGGTCCGCGCCCTGGAGCTGGCCGACTCGGGCCACTCGCTGGCCGCGGAGGACAGCCTGCTCTGGTCGGCCGAGACCCGCCACCCGACCGTCATCGCCGGCCTCGCGCTCCCGCCCGCCGAGACCGCCTGTCGGATCGCGGCCCGCACCGAGGCCATGTTCGCGGCCGGCGTGGTCGAGGAGGTCGCGAGCGCGCGGGCACGGCACACCTTCTCGAGCACCGCACAGCGCATCCACGGCCTCCAGGACGTGACAGCGCTGCTCGCAGGGGGCATCACCCTCGACGAGGCGATCCGGCGCATTGAGACCCGCACGCGCCGCTACGCGAAGCGGCAGCGGACGTGGATGCGGCGCCTGCCCGAGGTCCGCGTCGTCGACGCAACCCGCGACGCGGGCGCCGTCGCCGGCGACATCGCCGGGTGGGCGTGACGCGGCCCAAGGAGCACGACGCGGTGCGCGAGGCGCGCGATGCGCTCGTCATCGTCGCGGCGAGCGCCCCGGTCGCCGCCGCCGTCGCCGTGCTCTTCGCCGTGGCGGCCGGAGACGTGGAGGCGTGGCTGCGCTGGCTGGTCGCCCCGCTGGTGGTCGCAGGGCTCCTGCTCGGGACACTGGGCTCCGCGCTCCTCCTGGCCGACCGCCTGGGGCGCCGCTTCCTGAGCGCGCGGCCTCACACGATCGGCCGCTTCCGGCTCCTTGCGATCGCGATCGGCACGGCGGTCCTGCTCGTGGCAGGCCTGCCGACGACGTGGCCGATCGTGATCGGGTTCGGGATCGTGTGCGCGCTCTTGGGCGGGGTCATCCTGCTCGGCGCGGCGCTCGACCTGTAGATGAGTGATCCCACGCCCACGCGCGCCTGGACGTTCGCCTGTGGACTGCGGGTCGAGCGTCCTGGGTCTGCGTCTGCGAACGGTCGCATCGCTGCGTCCTCGGTCGGGCCAATATCTCGGATCGATATTGACCCTCCCTGCGTCCTTGCGCTGCTCGGTTCTCGCCGCCCAGGACATCACGCGGGCGTGGGATCAGTCATCTCCGCGGCTCGGTATCCTGCCGCCGGTGCAGTTCGGGAAGTGGCACGGCGCCGGCAATGCCTACCTCGTCATCGAGGCGGCCGACGCACAGTTCGAGCTGACGCCCGCCAGGGTCGCGCGGATCTGCCATCCCGACCTGGGCGCCGGGTCCGACGGGATCCTCGTGGTCGAAGGCCGGCGCGTGCGGATCCTGAACCCGGACGGCTCCGACGCCGAGTTCTCGGGCAACGGGTCGCGGATCGCCGCGGCCCACATCGCCGCGCGCGACGCCTGCTCGGAGCTCGAGCTGGAAACGCCCAAGGGCGCGGTGGCGGCGACGGTGGCCGGCGGGAACGTGACGATCGACGCCGGGACGGCGGCCCTCGACGGCCCCGACCACAGGCCGGACGGCGGCGCGCCGCCGGCGCCCGCCTACACGTTCGTCAGCCTGGGGAATCCGCATTGCGTGATCGAGGAGCCGGGCGTGGACGGCCTCGACCTGGCGGCCGTCGGCGCGCCCATCGAGCACCACGCATGGTTCCCGAACCGCACGAACGTCGAGTTCTACCGGCCGGTGGCCGAGCGCGAGATCCGGATGCGGGTGTGGGAGCGCGGGGCGGGGGAGACGCTCTCGTCCGGGTCGGGGTCGAGCGCCGCGGCGGTGGCCGCCGTCGTCTCGGGCCGCGCGGCGAGCCCCGTCACCGTCCATGCCGACGGCGGCGACCTCGTCGTCGAGGTGGCAGACGACCTGCGCGTGCGGCTCTCCGGCCCCGTCGAGCACGTGTGCGACGGGACGTTCTCGGCGGCCTTCGTGGCAGGGCTGGAGCGGCTGTGATCCGCCCGTCGCAGCGGATCGCGCAGCTCCCGCCGTACCTCTTCGCCGAGCTCGAGCGCAAGGTATCCGAGCGGCGCAAGGCGGGCGTCGACGTCATCTCGCTCGGGATCGGCGACCCCGATCTGCCGAGCCCCGACATCCTGGTGGAGGAGGCCCGGCGCCGGATCGGCGACCCGGCCACGCACCAGTACCCGTCGAACCGTGGCCTGGAGGCCTTCCGCCAGGCGGTGGCGGACTTCTACCTGCGCCGCTTCGGCGTCGAGCTCGACCCCGACCGGGAGGTGCTGCCGCTCCTCGGCGGCAAGGAGGGCGTCGCGCACGTCTGCTTCGCGATGCTCGACCCGGGCGAGGTGTGCCTGGCCGCCGACCCCGGCTACCCCGTCTACACGTCGGGCACGCTCCTGGCCGGAGCCACGCCGCACCTCATGCCGCTCACGGCCGGGAACGCCTTCCTCCCCGACCTGGACGACCTCGGCCGCGACGTCACCGACCGGGCCAACCTGCTCTTCTGCAACTACCCCAACAACCCGACGGGCGCCGTCGTCGAGGACGACTTCTTCACCCGGCTCGCGGCATTCGGGGTCGAGCGCGGCGTGCCGGTCGTCCACGACAACGCCTACTCCGAGATCACGTTCGACGGCTACGTGGCCCCCAGCTTCCTGGCCGCGCCGGGCGCGCGCGACGCGGGGATCGAGATGTTCTCCTGGTCGAAGGCCTACAACATGACGGGCTGGCGGGTCGGCGCCGCGGTCGGGAACGCCGACATGATCGCCGCGCTGCTCAAGCTGAAGACGAACGTCGACTCGGGCCAGTTCGACGCCATCCAACTCGCCGCGGCCCGGATCCTCGGCCCGGAGGGCGACGCCCACGTCGAGCACATGCGCGGGGTCTACCGCCGCCGCCGCGACCTGGTGATCGAGGCGCTGGCCGCCGCCGGCCTCGAGGTCGCGCCGCCGCGCGGCACGATCTACGTCTGGGCTCCGGTTCCCGACGGCCATACGTCCGTGTCGTTCGCCGAGCTCGTGCTCGAGCAGGCCGACGTGGTGGTCTCGCCGGGGTCGGCCTACGGGCCGAACGGCGAGGGGTACGTGCGGCTCTCGCTGACGGTCGCGGACGATCGCCTGCGCGAGGCAGTCGCGCGCATCGAGCAGCACCTGCGCGTCCCAGCCTGAGTCCGAGCCGCCGGGCCGTCCGTTCGTATACTCCATCACGTGTCCACCGCCCGCAGCGCCCCCCGCGAGCCGACGCCCGAGCGGGGCGTCATCATCGCCTCTCTGCCGCCCGGCACCGACGGCGACGAGGGCCTGGCCGAGATGCGTGAGCTGCTCCGCACGGCCACGGTCGACGCGGTCGCGGCGCTCACCCAGCACCGCCGCCGGCCCGACCCGCGCACGTACCTTGGCCCGGGGAAGATCGACGAGTTGCGCGAGCTCCTGCGCGACGCCGAGGCCGAGGTGGTGGTCTGCGACGACGAGCTGGCCCCGCGTCAGCAGCGGGCGCTCGAGGACGCGCTCCAGATGCGGGTCGTCGACCGCACGACCGTGATCCTCGACATCTTCGCCCAGCACGCCCACACCGCCGAGGGCAAGCTCCAGGTCGAGCTGGCCCAGCTCGAGTACACGATGCAGCGCATGCGCGGCATGTGGAAGCACCTCGAACGCCTGGGAGGTGGCGTCGGGACGCGCGGCCCCGGCGAGACCCAGCTCGAGTCCGACCGCCGGATCGCCCGACGCCGGGTCGCGCTCCTGAAGTCGAGGCTCGGGGCGGTGGCCGACCGGCGCGGCGTCATGCGCCGCGAGCGAACGCGGAGCGCCATGCCGTCGGTCGCCCTGGCCGGCTACACGAACGTCGGCAAGTCGACGCTTCTGAACGCCCTGACCGGGGCCGACGTGCGCGTCGACGACCGCCTGTTCGAGACGCTCGACCCGACCACGCGCGCGTTCCGCGAGGAGGGTCGCGCCTACCTCGTCACCGACACGGTCGGGTTCATCCGCAAGCTGCCGCACGGGCTCGTCGAGGCCTTCGCGGCGACGCTCGAGGAGACGCTGGCCGGCGACCTGATCCTCGTCGTGGGCGACGCCTCCGCCGGCGAAGAGGGGCTGCGCGCGCAGCTGGTGGAGGTCGAGGCCGTCCTCAACGACATCGGCGCCGACACGATCCCGCACCTGCTCGTCCTGAACAAGATCGACGGCGTCGACGCGCTCTCGCGGCGCCGGCTTCAGAACCGCTTCCCCGAGGCCGTCATGATCTCGGCCCGCACGGGCGAGAACCTGGAGGAGCTGAAGCACCGTGTCGCCGAGTTCTTCGCGGACCGGTACGTCGACGTGCGCCTGCTCGTGCCGCACGCGGACGGCGGCGAGCTCTCGGCGCTCTACCGCACCGGCGCGCCGATCACGGCCCGCGAGGACGCGGCCGAGGGCGTCCTTGTGACCGCCCGCCTGCCGCGGGAGCTGATCGGGAGGTTCGCGGCCTACCGCGTATGACCGAGCTCCTCGTCCGGCGCCTGCACCCCGATGCTGCGATCCCGGCGGCCGCCTATGACGGCGACGCCGGCTTCGACTTGACGAGCGTGGAGGAGGCCGACCTCGGGCCCGGGGAGCGGCGCACGATCGCGACCGGCATCGCCGTGGCGATCCCGCCCGGGCACGCCGGCTTCGTCCAGCCGCGCTCGGGGCTCGCGGCCCGGCACGGAATCACTGTCGTCAACTCGCCCGGCCTGATCGACTCCGGCTACCGCGGCGAGATCCGGGTCGTGCTCTTGAACACCGACCCCTCCGAGACGTTCCGCGTGGCGCCGGGGGATCGCATCGCCCAGCTGGTCGTGCTGGCGCTGCCGCAGGTGCGCATTGCGGTGACCGACGAGCTGCCCGACTCGGAGCGTGCGCACCGGGGCTTCGGCTCGTCCGCGGTAGGCTCGCCGCCGTGAGCGGCACACCACGGATCCGGGTCGCCGCGCTCCTGCGCCACGGCGACTCGGTCCTCCTGTGCGAGCAGCACAAGGGCGAGCGTGCCTACTGGCTCCTTCCCGGAGGCGGGGTGGAGGAGGGCGAGTCGCTGCACGTCGCCCTCGCGCGCGAGCTCACCGAGGAGTGCGCCCTGGAGGGGGTCGCGCTGGAAGGGCCGATCGCCATCGTCGAGTCGATCGCGCCGGCGGGCCTGCGACCGCGCAAGCACGTCGTCCACATCATCTTCCACGGCGACGTCTCCGGCCGGAGCCTCGAGACCGTGGCGTCGGCCGACGGCGCCGTCCGCGGCCATCGGCTCGTGCCGCTCGAGGAGCTGGCCGCGACCGACCTGCGCCCGCCGATCCACCGCTTCCTGGAGCGCTGGCGGCCGGGAGACCCGTTCGTGCATCTCGGCGAGCTGTGGGTCAGGTGACGGACCTCTACATCTCCGCCGACATCGAGTCCGACGGCCCGATTCCAGGCGAGTTCTCGATGCTGTCGTTCGCCCACACGCACAACGCGCTCGACGACGCCGTCGAGCAGGGCGAGATCTTCGCCCACCTCTTCGCGTGGAGCGGCACGTGACCAAGGCGATCCTCCTCGACCTCGACGACACGCTGGTCGTCGAGGAGCCGGCCGCGGCTGCCGCCTTCCTGGCGACGGCGCACGTGGCCGCGAGGCGCCACGCCGTCGATCCGGCCGTTCTCGCGCGCGACGCCCGTGCACGGGCCCGGGAGCTGTGGCGGGCCAGCCCGGCCTACGCCTACGGCGAGGACACGATCGGGATGAGCTCGTGGGAGGCGCTCTGGTGCCGCTGGGAGGGCGACTCCGACGAGGTGCGGGCGTGCCGGGAGTGGGCGACCGGGTACCGCACGGAGGCCTGGCGCCTCGCCCTCGCCGACCACAGCATCGTCGACCCGGCGCTTGCCAAGCTGCTCGGCGAGCGATTCGGCATCGAGCGCCGCCTTCGCCACGAGGCCTTCGCCGACGTTCGGCCGGCGCTCGACACCCTGCGCCGCACGCACGCGCTGGCGCTCGTCACCAACGGAGCGTCCTGCCTCCAGCGCGAGAAGCTCGAAGGGAGCGGGCTCACGGAGGCCGACTTCGACGCCGTCGTCATCTCCGGCGACCTCGGCGTCGCGAAGCCGAGCGCGGCGATCTTCGCGCACGCCCTCGAGGCGCTCGACGTCGCCGCCGCCGAGGCGGTCATGGTCGGCGACAGCCTCGAGCGCGACGTCCGCGGCGCCCAGGCGGCCGGCATCCGCGGCATCTGGCTGAACCGCGACGGCGCGCGGCCGGCGCCGCAGAACGGCCACCTCGAGGTCTCGGCCCTCACCGAGCTGGGGCCGCTGCTGCGGGCGCCGGTCTAGCCGGCGGCCGCGATGCGCTCGGCGACCCGGTGCGCCTCGCCCTCGAGCGCGTCGTCCAGCGGGTCGAGCGCGACCGTTCCGTGGCGGCGCTCCAGGGAGGCGCGCACGAGCCAGTCCGCGAGCCACGGGTTCTTGGGCAGGAGCGGGCCGTGGATGTACGTCCCGAGCACGCGGCCCGCCCGGACGCCCTCGCCGCCGTCCGCGCCGTTGTTGCCGTGGCCGTGGAGCACCCGGCCGAGCGGCTCGACGCCCTCGCCCAGGTGTGTGCGCCCGGCGTGGTTCTCGAACCCGACGACCGTGCGCGGGTCGCCCCGGTCGAGCTCGCAGCGGATCGCGATGTTGCCGATCATCCGCGATGGGCCGGCCTCGGTGACGACGTCGACGAGGCCCGTGCCCGGCATGTCGTCGCCGGCGTGGCCGCGGTAGCCGTGCCCCAGGAGCTGGTAGCCGCCGCATACGGCCAGGACGGCGGCCCCGCCGGCGACGGCCGCGCGCAGGTCGGCAGCCCTGGCCACGAGGTCACCTGCGATCGCGACCTGGTCGCGATCCTGTCCTCCGCCCAGGTAGTAGAGGTCGGCCTCCGGCAGGGGGTCGCCGGGACCGCAGCCCGCGACCGCGAACGCGATCCCGCGGCGCTCGCAGCGGTAGCGCAGGACGGCGATGTTGCCGCGGTCGGCGTAGATGTTCAGGTGCTCGGGGTAGAGATGGCAGACGCGCAGGTCGGTCACGCCGCCTCCCAGTAGGGCGGGACGACGCCGCGGCGGGTAAGCGCCCCGCGCAGCTCGAGCATCGCCGTGTAGGTCGTGAGCACGTACGCCGGGCCTCCGCGGGCCGAGACCGCGAAGTCGAGCGCCGCCGCGAGGTCGGGCTCGACGGTCATCACGTCCGGGTCGACGCCGGCGTACTTGAGCCGGACCGCCATCTCGGCCGCACGCGTCCCGGACGTCACGACCGACTCGACGGCGGGCGCCAGGAGCTCGAAGTCGACGTCCCAGATCCAGGACACGTCCCGGCCGTCGGCGATGCGGTCGTTCAGCGCCACGACGAGCCGCTTCGGCGCGGGGTCGTGCGCCAGGGTGCGGATGACCTCGTTGGCGCCGGCCGGGTTCTTCGACAGGACGAGCACCGCCTCGCCACCGCCGGTCGCAACTCGCTCGAACCGGCCGAACGCCGGCCCGAACACCTCGAGCCCGGCCGCCATGCGCTCGAGCGGCACGTCGCCCGCGGCGCAGGCCATGGCGACGGCGGCGAGGGCGTTGTAGACGTTGTAGAGGCCGGGGAGCGGCATCCGCACCCGCCGGTCGCCGAGCGGGGTGGAGAGCGTGATGTCGGTGCCGGCGAGCCCGTCGAAGACCACGCTCGTCGCGGCCACGTCCAGCGACGGGCGCGCGCTCCCGCAGGCCGGGCACCTCCAGGCGCCCAGATGCCCCAGGTACACGGCGTCGTAGTGCAGGCGCTCGCCGCAGGCCGCACACCACTTGGAGTCGGCGGCGTGGGGGAGCTCCGGCAGCGCGACGCCGGGGTCGTCGATGCCGTATGAGAGCGATCCCGCCGTGGCCGGAAGCGCGGCGACGAGCGGGTCGTCGGCGTTTCGGACGAGCCGCCACGGGCCGTCGGAGATCCGCCGCCAGCGGGCGGCCACGAGCTCGAGCTCGCCGTAGCGGTCGAGCTGGTCACGGAAGAGGTTCCCGAGCCCGAGGACGCGGGGCCGAAGGGCCGGGGCGAGCTCCTCGAGGGCGGCCTCGTCGACCTCGAAGACGCCCATGTCGGCGCCGCGGCAGCCGATCAGCGCCGAGGCGACGCCCGAGGCCAGGTTGGCGCCGGCCCTGTTGCGGCACAGCCGGTGCTCCGGTTCGAGCATGGAGGCGAGCATCTTTGCGGTGGTCGTCTTGCCGTTCGTCGCCGAGAGCGCAATCACGCCGCCGGATAGGCGGCCCGAGAGCCGGGTGACGGCGTCGGGATCCATGCCCAGGAGCAGCTTGCCGGGAAGGCTCGTCCCCCCGCCTGCGCCGGCACGGCGCGAGAGGCCGGCGGCCGCACGGGCTGCGGCCACCTTGGCGGAGAAGGGGATCATCCGTCGGAATCCTATCGGCGGCCTTCCACTGTCCGAATTTGACGGTGAGGCAGGGCGCGGGCGTTCACTTGCAGTAGCGGGAACATATGCTATAAGCTGCGGCCCGGCCCGACGAGCCAGGGGAGCCTTCATGAGACGCAAGACGGTGTACCGCGCGATCGAGGGCATCGATCGCGACGAGCTGGAGCAGTTCCAGGCCGGGATGCGCAAGCGGTACAGCGACGAGCACATCCTGGACGAGCTGCGAGCGTGCGCGAAGCGGCTCGGCAGGTCGCCCACGATGCGCGAGTTCGAGGCCGACCCGGGCACGACCGTCCATCCGCAGACGGTCATCGAGCACTTCAAGTCGTGGAACCGGGCCAAGCGGCTCGCCGGGCTCGTCCCGCGCCGGTTCGCGACCCAGGAGGAGCTCCTGAAGCTGCTCCGCGACCTGGGTGACGAGCTGGGGCGCGTGCCGACGGCCAAGGACATCGAGGCGCGTAAGGGCGCGATGCCGTCCAAGTCGCTCTACTGGCACACGTTCGGCTCGCTCAACAACGCGCTGAAGCAGGCCGGCTTCGACGTCCCGGTGGGGGAGGAGCGGCTCGAGCGGGCGGTGGAGCAGGGGGCGATGCTCGCGATCCGCAGCGGCCGCCTCCCGAAGTTCGCCGACTGGGCCCAGGCCCGCCGCAGCGATCCGAGCATGCTGACCGAGTGGCAGGTCTACCGGATGTTCGACGCCCGCCGCGGCGCGTGGTCGACCTTCCAGTACCTGATTCGCAGCCGGCTCGAGGAGCGCGGGGTGCACATCTCGCCCGAGGGGCGAGTCCTGCAGAGCACGTAGCTCACGGGGACCGATCTAGGCGGTGCAGAGCGGGCAGCCGTGCGTCCCGAGGATCTCGAGCCCAGCGATCTCCTCGAGCGCGTCGCCGAGGAGCGTCGCCCATGGCCCGGAGCAGAGCTCGACGTCGAGCAGCCGGCTCCACGGGATCGTGTTCACGCCGATCGACACCGACAGGCGTGCGATGCCCGGCGCGCCGCGCTCGGCCTCATCGCCGGACGTCGTCTCGATCGGCGCGTGCAGCATGACCGTGCCCGTCTGGCGTCCGGCGGTCAGCCTGCGCACGTAGAACGGGGGCTCATCGCCCGCGAGATCGATGTACCGGTAGCCGCGCGCGGCCGGAGCGGAGGGGACGCGCACGTGGCCGCATCCGGTGCGGATGCGGTCGATGTCGACGACCGTGAGGCCCTCCAGGGCACGGGCAAGAGCGTCTTGCATGCTCTGGTTGTCGGCGGCTTCGGGGTCCGGATCATCCCCCACCGGCGCTAACTCACACCCGACAGTTTGCAAATGATCCGAGCAGCGCTCAAGAGATGCCGGTCTGCGGCCGATTCAGTGGACACACGGGGATTCCCTGTGTGCCACCCCTGCAAAATGAAGGACGCCACCGCGTGAGCTCCGCTCCTCTGCCGATCGACGACGCCTCCCAGCCCGATCCCTTCGAACTTGCGGCGACCCCCGAGCCTGCCGAAGCGGAGGAGACCGAGAGCCAGGCGGCCACCGTCGACCTCCTGCACACCTACGTGCGCCAGATCGGCGACGGGGCGCTGCTCACCCGCGCCGAGGAGCTCGAGCTGGCCCGGCGCAAGGATCTCGGCGACGAGCAGGCCAAGCGGCGCCTCGTGGAGTGCAACCTGCGCCTCGTGATCGCGATGGCGCGGGCCTATTCCTCCTCGGGCGTGCCGCTCCTCGACCTGATCCAGGAGGGGAACATGGGCCTCATGCGGGCGGTCGAGAAGTTCGACTACCGCCGGGGCTACAAGCTTTCGACCTACGCGACCTGGTGGATCCGCCAGTCCATGACGCGCGCGATCGCCGACCAGGCCCGCACCATCCGGCTTCCGCTGCACGTGCTCGACCTGGTGAAGAAGATCCATCGCGCGAACCGCACGCTCGCGCAGAAGCTGGGCCGCGACCCGCTCCCCAGCGAGATCGCCGCCGAGCTCGACATCCCGATCGAGCGCGTGCTCGAGCTCCAGCGGACGATCGAGGACCCGGTGTCGCTCGAGGGCCCCGTCGGCGACGGCGAGTCGAACTTCGCCGACCTCGTCGAGGACACGAACGCCCGCCAGCCCGAGGCCGCCGTGACGCGGAGCCAGCGCGAGCAGGAGCTGCGGGCCGCGCTCGAGGAGCTCGGCGACCGCACGCGGCTTGTCCTCGAGGCCCGCTTCGGGCTGAACGACCGCGAGCCGGCGACGCTCGAGCAGGTCGGCGCCGAGATCGGCGTCACCCGCGAGCGCGTCCGCCAGATCGAGACGCGCGCGCTGCGCGAGCTGGAGGCCAAGAACCCCGGCCTGCGCGACTTCCTCCGCGGCGCAGAGTGATGCCCCGGCCACCCGTGGTGGCAGACTTCACCTCGTGAGCTCACTCGAGTCCTTCTGGGACGCGACGGTCGCCTTCTGGAACGACCTCGCACAGGTCCATTGGGGTGTCCTGGTGATCGCCATCGCGTTCTACATGGCGAACCTCGTGCTGCGGGCGACCGCCTGGCGGACGATCCTCCAGGCCGCCTACCCCGAGGGGCGCGTGCGCTGGCGCAGCATCCTGGCCGCCTACCTGGCGGGGGTCGGCTCGAACGCGATCCTGCCCGCCCGCGGCGGCGACGTCATCAAGATCTACCTGGCGCACCGGTCGATGCCGGGCGCCGCCTACACGACCATCACGTCGAGCCTCCTTGCCGAGACGCTCGTCGACACGGTCATCGGGCCGCTCGTGCTCCTCGCCGCCTATCTCGACGGGAAGCTCCCGCACCTGCCGGCGCTGGGCCACCTGGCCGCGTTCGAGTGGAGCTTCTTCGCCTCGCACGCGCAGTGGTTCGCCCTGGTGCTGGCGGCGATCCTGATCCTGGCCGGCGTCTTCTTCACGTACCTCGAGCGCCATGTCGTCTCGTTCTGGACGCGGGTCAGCCTCGGCCTCGCGATCCTGCGCACGCCGCGGCGCTACTTCCGCCGGGTGGTGCCGCTCCAGCTCACCGGCTGGGTCATGCGCGCGCTCGCCATGTACTTCTTCCTCCAGGCCTTCCGCATCCCAGCCAGCCTGGCCGATGCCACGCTCGCGCTCTCGGCCCAGAGCGCCTCGACGCTGCTCCCGCTCACGCCCGGCGGCCTCGGGACGCAGCAGGCGCTCCTGGGGTACATGTTCCGAAACGCCGCCTCGGCAAGCACGGTGCTCGCGTTCTCGGTCGGCATGCAGTTCGCCGTCACGCTCACCAGCGTCCTGGCCGGCGGCGCGGCGATCTGGATCACCCTGAAGCGGCTCCCGTGGCACGCCCACCGGCACGTCGCAGCCACGCCGGCCGAGACCCCGTAGGGCAACCGCCCACGGGAAGGCGATCCTGGCCGCTTGACATCCCCGGGGCGGGCCGTAGGCTCGAAACGAGGGCACTCCATTTCCTGGAAGGGGACCGCTCGCCCGCATGGACCGTCTAGCGCAGGGCATCACCGTCGCCGTCTGCGACGCGGGCGAGATCTCTCGCGTGGGGATCGCGCGCTCGCTTGCGCGTCACGGGCTCGAGGTGGTCGCCGAGGAGGGCGACCGGGCCGGGGCGCTCCGCGTCGCTCGGTCGGGCCGGGCCGCCGTGGTGCTGGTCGACCTGACCCTGCCGCCGGCGCCCGAGGCCGCCTTCTCGGTTGTCGCTGCGGCCAACGACTCCGGCACGATCGCAATCGCGGTGGGAGTCGAGGGCGCTCCCGAAGGGCTCTTCACGGCCCTGCGCGCCGGCGCGGCGGGCTATCTCACAAAGGATCTGCCATCGTCGTGCTGGGCGGGCGCCATCGCGGCCGCGGTGCGGGGTGAGACGCCGATCTCGCGCGCCATGACGGCGGTTCTCGTCCAGCGCTACCGGGAGGACGCCGGGCGCATGCCGGTGGCAGCGATCATGCCGTCCGACCGGCGCCTCACGCCGCGCGAGCTCGACGTGTTGCGATGCGTGGCAGACGGCCTCACGAACCGGTTGGTTGCGGCGGAGCTCTCGATCTCGGTCGAGACGGTCCGCAGCCACGTCTCGAACATCCTCGCGAAGCTCGAAGCGCCCAGCCGCACGGCCGCGGCCGCCCGCTACCACGAGCTGACCGCCGCGGCGCGCTAGCCCCACCCATCCGGGTGGAGCGACCGGTGCCGGGGCGGTGTTTCGCCCATCCCACGCTGGCGCCTTCGGCCGCCGCTCGTACGCTCGGCCCATCATGGGTCTCGAGCTCGTCCGCATCGTCTCGCAGTGCGCCGGCGCCGTCGCCGTCCTCTCGCTCGTCGGCTGCTTCGTCGCCGCGGCAGCCGCGGTGGAGCTCTCGCGCGCCATGCTCGAGACCGCCGACGACGCCTTCCAGCTCGCGCGCCGGATGGCGCTCCTGGGAAGCGGCTCCGTCATCCTGGCCGCGCTGACGTCGACGCTCTACTGGTGGCGTGTCGGGATCGCCTCGACGCCTGCGGTGCTCACGATCACTCTGGGCCTTGGGGCCGTCACGGCGGCCTTCGCCATTCTGGTGCGGAGGCCCTCCAAGGGCATCTAGTCCATTCGGGGGAGTGGGCGGGTGAGAAAAGTTCGCTCGCAGAACCCGTCAAGTGGACGATTTCCGGACAGCGGGGCGCCGCGCAGACTCGCAGCATGCGATTGCGCCCAGCTCGACGAACCCGTTCCGGTCCCAACCGCCGGCGCGTCCTCCTCGTCGGGCTACCTCCGCTGTCACTGAACGCGCTCGAGCCGGCCCTCGAGGGGTCGGCTCACGTGCTCTCGGTGCCGTTTCCCGGTGCAGCGTTCGACCGGGCGGTGGCGGAGTTCGACGCCGACCTCGTCGTCGTCGACGTCACGTACCTCGACGAGTCGCGCGTCCGGCCGTTGATCCTCAGCCGCTTCGTGCATGCGAAGCCGGTCGTGGTCTTCGTGTCGGATGGGGGAGGGGCCTGGATGCACGACCTCACCGCAGGCCGCTCCCTCCCGCTGCGCGACCCGAGCATCTCGGGGCTCGTGGCGCTGGCCTCAGCTTCTCCGCTCCGACTGGCGGTCGAGCGGTGATGGGGAACCGGCGCAGTCCAGTCCTGGCCGGCGTCGCGCCGGCGGAGCCATCCGACCTGAGGAAGGGAGGGGAGACACATGATGAAGCTCATCTCGAAGCTGACCGCTTCGCACGAGGAGGGCCAGACGATGGCGGAGTACGCCGTGGTCCTCGGCGTGATCACGCTGACGGTCGTCGCCGTGTTCGGCGCGCTTTCCGGCGCGATCCAGACTGCGGTCAACAACGTCATCGGGTTCATCTAGGCCCTCGGCCTCACCGCTCACGGGCTTCCCTGGGGAGGCGACTCACCGCGCCCCCCCAGGGCTCCCGGGCCGGATCGGCACGCGACCGCGAGCGCGGCCAGAGCATGGTCGAGTTCACGATCGTCCTGCTGCCGCTTCTGGTGATCCTGTTCGGGATCATCGAGCTGGGGCTCGTCATGTTCGACAAGGTGACGGTGGTCCACGACGCCCGTGAGGCGGTCCGGCTCGCCGCGGTGAACGACCCGTCGGGGCACACCATCCTCGGCGACGCCCCCGCCGGCAGCACGCTTACCTTCACCTGCCAGACCGATCCCGGAAGCGGGAACGCGCCAGGCGCCTACAACGTCGGCGACAAGATCATCGCGCATGTCACCTACGTCCACTCCTTCATCACGCCGATCATCAGCGACCTCTTCGGCGGATCGATCGATCTCTCGTCCAACGCCACCATGACCCTCGAAGGTCAGCCGACCAGCTTCTGCTGATGGGCCGCCGCGAACAGGGAAGCGTGCTCGTGCTGGTCGTCATCTCGCTGGTGGCGCTGCTGGGCACCGCAGCGCTCGTCCTCGACCTCGGCGCCTTTCGCTCCCACCGGCGCCAGCTCCAGAGCGCGGCCGATGCCGGCGCCCTGGCGGGTGCCCAGAAGCTGATCAACCACGTCGACCAGGCCTGCTCGTCCGCGGACTACTACCAGCGCCAGAACGACGACAGCACGTCGGCGAGCAACATGGTCTCCGACGCCAACCTGAACACGAGCTACTGCGAGATCCTGACCTCACCCGGCTGCTCGCAGCCGTGCTCGGTGCGGGTGCAGCCCGCTGAGGCGAACGTGCCGTTCGTCTTCGGGAGGGCGCTCGGCTTCTTCGACACCGACATCAATGCACGCGCCCGCGCCCGCATCGTCTACCTGACGAAGTCGAAGGGCCTTCTACCGTTCGGCGTGGAGGACCTGCGGCCGTCATCGGTCAAGATCGTGATCGACCGCACCGGCCAGCAGATCCCGCTCGCACAGTCCGGCTGCTTCGCAGCGACCGCCGAGGGCTATCCGTACTGGTGCTCCGGGGCTTACGTGACCGGCTTGCCGGCGGGCGGATCGAGCGTCTCGCTTGCCGTCGTCGACTCGAGCGGCGTCACGACCACCTGGAACAACGTCGGGTATGTCGGCAGCGACCAGTCGATCGCGGGCGGCGCGTGCGGCGGAACCGCGGTGTGCGTCAAGGACGTTGTGCTCTCGCCGCTCGGCGACCCGTACCTCTACTACACGTCGACCTCGAGCCCGAAGTCCTTCACGGTCCTCGCGCACCTGACGAACGTCGGCACGAGCCCCGTCAGGCTGTCGTTCGCCACCGGCGGCAGCGCTCCCGGGAACGGCGCGTTCAAGACGGCATCGCTGGTCTCGGGGACGACGGCCAACGGCACGTGGTCGGCGACGTTCACGAGCGCGTCGACCGAGGTGCCGGCCGGCCAGGACGTCTACGTCCGGATCGGGAACGGCGGGAACGCGCCCACGACGTCCGTTCCGGCCCAGCATGCCTACGCCCGCGACGACGGGGACATCCTCCAGCAGTTCGTCCAGGACCGCCACTACGTCGACCCGAGCGCCGGCGCAACGAGCGCCACGCGCTTCGTCAACTTCAACGTCGCCTTCCAGGTGCTCGTGAAGGGCCAGGTCGTGACGCTGAAGCTGGGCGGCGGCGGCGCGCAGGGGAACTCCGGGAACTACCAGGGCCTCGACCTCGACACCAACTCGACCTGGCCCACCTACGCCTGCTACGCCAACGGCGGCATCCCCAACACGTCCGACGAGGTGCAGCACGGATCGTGCACGCCGTACGCGATCGGTGACCCGGTGGACACTCAGACCGGCAACTTCGCCGGGCAGGTCGACCACGGCCTCCAGAACCGGATCGGCAACTCGCCGAACCGGTGGAGCCCGACGAACCCGCCGGCGGACGGCGACCCGCGCTGGATGAGCCTGATCCTCGTCCCGCCGCTCACGTTCTCGAGCTGCAACGGCACGTGCACCACGCACGTTGTCGGCTTCGGCGGCTTCTACATCACCGAATGGTCGGGCCAGGCGGGAAGCACGCTGAAGCCCGGCGAGGTACGGGGCGTCTTCTGGGATCGCCCCAGCGAGATCAACCAGTACTCGACCAGCTGCAGCCAGCCCAACGGCATCTGCCTCGAGAGCGTCGCGCTCGAGCCGTGGGGCAGCTGACCGACACCCGATCGGAGGAACTTCCATGATGACCCGCGTACTCACTTCCCGCATCGGCGCGTTCGGCATGGCGACGGTGCTCGCCGTCGCCGCAGCCGCGCTGGTGCTCGTCTACCTCGCAAACCACGACTCGAGCCTCAAGAGCTCGAGCGGCAAGGTCACCGTGCTCGTGGCCACGCGGACGATCCCGCAGTTCACGCCCGGAAACCAGGTGGTCGACGGGCAGATGTTCCGCGAGAGCTCCGTCGCCCGCGACGCGCTCGCCGACGGTGCGATCACCGACTCGGACGCGCTGAAGGGCCTCGTCGCCCGAAACGACATCTACCCGGGCGAGCAGCTGACCACGAACCAGTTCCAGCGCTCCGACACGACCAACGTCGCCGTGAAGCTCCAGCCCGACCAGCGGGCGATCGGCTTCCCCGTCGATCCGGCATCCGGCCTCATCGGCCAGATCCAGGCCGGCGACCACGTCGACGTCATCGCCACCTTCGACGTGCTCCCGATCGGCAAGAACGGCCTGCCCCTGACGGGAGGCCAGGCGATCCCGCTCACGCGCACCATCGTCTCGAACGCCCTCGTCCTCACGGCGCCGCAACCCTCGAGCGCCGGCCCGAGCAACGGCGGCGACTCGGCCCACGGCCCGTCGCTCACCCTCGCCGTCGGCACCGACGACGTGAACCGGGTCATGTTCGCCCAGCAGAAGGGCTCCGTGTGGTTCGTGCTTCGCCCGCCGGGCTCCTCGCAGGACGTCGGCGCCGACATCGTCGACGTGGACGCCGTCCTCCGCGGCGTGAACAGCGCCCGCGGCAACGTCCTTCGCTTCACCGGGGCCAACCGATGAGCGCCGTCGCCGCCACCCACGCCCACACGACCCGGCTCAGCATCGCGGCCCACCGCGACTTCCCGGGCGGCCTGCTCGACGGCGCGATGCCCAACGGTGACAGCGGTCTCCTCGTGACCGCAGGGCTGTCGGACTTCGGCGGCGCGCTGATGGCGGCCGAGCGCGACAACAGCGAGGTGCTGCTGGCGTTCACGCCGACGGTGCCGGACGTGCTCGACCTCCTCGTCCAGAGCCGGGCGACCCGGCCCGACATGGGCCTCGTCGTCGCGATCCCGGGGCCGGCGAACGGGTCGCTCGGCGAGGCGCTCATGGCCGGCGCCCACGAGATCGTCATCCTCCCGGCCGAGCGGTCGGTCGTCGCGAGCGCGGTGCAGAAGGCCGTCGCCCGTGTCGTGACGGCGGCGCACGCCGCGGCGGAGGTCGATACCCGCTCTCCGCTCATCGTCGTGCTCGGCCCGAAGGGCGGCGTGGGGAAGACCACGATCGCCACCAACCTCGCGACGACGCTCGCGCAGCGCGGCACGCGAACGCTCGTGATCGACCTCGACCTCCAGTTCGGGGACGTCGGACTCGTGCTCGGCGTCGAGCCCGACCACACGATCCACGACCTCGTGTCCGCCCAGGGCCGGCTCGACGGAGAGCGCCTCAGCGGCTTCGTCGGACGGAGTGGAGACGGCGTGGACGTCCTGCTCGCACCGGTTCGGCCCGACCAGGCCGAGGCCGTCACGCCCGAGCGCGTGGCGGAGCTCCTCGAGGTGGCGCGGCACGAGTACGACGTGGTCGTCGTCGACACGCCGCCGGCGTTCACGTCGACGACGATCACCGCGATCGACAACGCCCAGCACGCCGTCGTGGTCGGCACGCTCGACCTGCCGGGGCTGAAGAACATGAAGGTGGGGCTCGAGACGCTCGACCTCATGGGCTTCCCGCGCGATCGGATCCTGACGGTGCTGAACCGGTCGGATTCGAAGGTCGGCCTCCTCGCCCACGACGTGAAGAAGGTGCTCGGGGCGACGCCGCAGCTCGAGATCCCGTCCGACCGGCGGGTGCCGCGCAGCCTGAACGCGGCCCGCGCGCTCGTCGTCACCGAGCCGAAGGCTCCGCCCGCCAAGGCGCTCCGGACGCTTGGCGACCGCATCGCCGAGGCCATCTCAACGCCGAAGAAGGATGCGTGATCGCATGTCGCTGACCGACCGCCTCTCCAACGGCGGCTCGCCCACCGGCCCCTCGCAGCCGGTCGACCAGTTCGCCGAGGTGCGCGAGCGCGTGCACCGCACCGTCATCGAGACTCTGGGTACAGGGCTCCTGGCAACCCAGGCCGACGAGGACGTGATCGCCGAGCAGCTGCACGCGATCGTCGATGCGGCCCTCTCCCATGAGGAGACGCCGCTCTCCCGCGCCGACCGCGACATGCTGGCCCGCCAGATCACCGACGAGGTGGTCGGGTACGGGCCGATCTCGCGGTTCCTGAAGGACGAGACCGTGACCGAGATCATGGTCAACAACCACCGTGAGATCTTCATCGAGCGCGGCGGGCGGATCTTCCCGACCGACGTGCAGTTCGCAAGCGAGACGCACCTGCGCCGGATCCTCGACAAGATCGTCGCGCAGGTCGGCCGCCGGGTCGACGAGTCCTCGGCGATGGTGGACGCGCGCCTTCCGGACGGCTCGCGCGTGAACGCCATCATCCCGCCGCTCTCGCTGAACGGGCCGGCGATGACGATCCGCAAGTTCGCCCAGCGCCGGCT
>Ga0075434_100000618_pt1 | contig 27488 bp, 24 predicted proteins | sample RhiMethybrSRZTD3_FD_75298 | JGI IMG/M metagenome (GOLD analysis project Ga0075434, IMG submission 75298) | Populus rhizosphere microbial communities from Tennessee, USA - Rhizosphere MetaG P. TD hybrid SRZTD3 | ecosystem: Host-associated > Plants > Roots > Rhizosphere > Soil | place: USA... | reverse complement strand
CGTCCATCCAGATCGTCAGCGTGTCGCGCAGGTAGTCCCCTTCGATCTTCCACGCACTCACCCTGTCGTCTTTGTCCACCTCGCTCCAGATGCGGAGTCCGAGCGGGCGATACTGCAGCACCCACGGGGCCTGCGCGAGGCACTGGCGTTCGATCGTCGACGGCAGATTGGACGTATAGAGCAGCGCCTTGGCGCGTCCTTCGTCCGTCAGCGGCATGCCGGTGAAGTCGCCGAGATCGGAGCCGGGGCCGCGTTCGATGTAGTCCTCGTAGAGGATCGGCACGTATGAGCCGCTCAACTCGATCTGCGCGCGAGCGGGAACGCTCGCCGCGAGCAGGCCCAGAGCGAATAGAACAGCACGCTTCATCGCGAACGTCTCCACTAAAACCTCGCGTCGCAGGTTGAGGGATCCCACTTGCTGCCGTCCATCTCTTTCTTGAAGTGCAGCGACGTAATCCATGGCGTCTGAAGATAGACGGGATCGTCAACCACGTTGGTGTCGACAAGGTACTGATCGCCGTTGGTCTCGCTGTGCAGATCCCAGTACTCCGTGAACACGGCGCGGTCGCTGTAGGGCACACCGTTCTTGCGCAGGTATCCGGGGCGCATCTGTGTTGTCACCGACTTGATCGATCCGCGCCGCGCCCCTCCGCGGCCGCGACCGCCGCCGGCGGCCATCACCCATTGCGCGCTCGTGACGCCCTGCCACGTCTTTGCCCCACTCGCCCTACCCACCTCAGCCGCCCCACCGGCCCCACCCGCCCCAGTAAAGCGGAGAAGTCGCGTCTGCTGGCCGTAGTCGGATTCAATCTTCAGCGTGTTGTCGTCCTGCCACGTGATGTGCAGCCGTATCGGCCCACGCATCAGGCCGGGCGCGCCGTAGGCCCGGCACTGCTCGCCGGCCGCTTCATCCTTGGCGGGATCCCATGCTTCGGCGACGCGAAGTCCTTCGGCGCTCAATGGGATGCTGACGACGTCGCCCTTGGCCGGCGTCACCATCCGCCAGCGCCAGTCTTCGGAGATGATCGCGACCCAGTAGCCGGTGGGATCGAACGGAGCCGTCGCGCGCGCCGAGGGTGGACCGCCGGCCCGTCCCGCCGGCGGCGCGCCACGTCCCTGCGCGAGGACATTCAGTCCAAGCGCAGCGACGAGCATCAGCGCCATCGAGATTCGGGTTTTGGGATTTGGGCTTTGGGATTTCACTCGGTCTTTCCCGTCGGCGGCTTCGCTGCGCTCTTGAGCCCGTTGTAAATCGCCTCGACGAACATGTCGGTCGTCCATGGACCGGTGTCGGCCCCGTAACGCTTGCGGTATCCGGCCGTCGGATTGGCTGCCTTCACCTGCTCGAGCGTCATCCCCTTCTTCACCATGTCTTCGATGATGTCCTTGATGGTCGTCACCATGTCGCGATAGTCGACGAGCTCGCCGTAATCCGACACGCGTCCGTGCCCCGGAACGACCAGTGTTCGGCCGGGCTTCAAGACGAGCGGCATCGGCGGAACCGTGAGATCCAGAAGGCGGTTGAGCGCCTCGAGCTCGCCCTGGATGCTGCCGCCTTTTGCCGGGTCGATGATGGGGAAGTGGCGCAAATCGACAATGTCACCCGTGGCAATGACGTCCGCGCGGCGCAGATGCACGAGGACATCGCCGTCGGAGACCGCGCCAAGCTGACGGATAACCTGCACCGCTTCGTCGTTGACATAGAAGGAGCGGTACTTCGACGTGAAGGTTTCGGTCGGCCACATGGCCGTCGGGGCCGGCTTCTCGTTGCGATTCTTCGGCGCGCTCATCCGCTGCAGCACGTTCTCGTGCGAGAGCACCGTGGCGCGCTCTTCGTCGGTGAAGTTGTCGGGATTGATCGGCACTCCCGCGGCGCCGACCTTGTCGTTGCCGCCGACGTGCTCCGGATCCGCGCTCGTGTTGATGATCATCCGGATTGGCGCCTTGGTGATCGCCCGCACGGCGGCCAGCGTCCTCTCGGCCATCGCCTCCGACCCGCTGTCGACGAGGATGACGCCGTCCTCACCGACGTGGACGGTGACGTTGCCTCCTGCGCCGAAGATGACCCAGACGTTCTGCCGGATCTGAATGGTGTCCAGTTGCTGCGCGTGCAGGGTTCCCGCGGCGAAGACCAGCGCGGTGGCGAGCACGCACGGCAGCCCCGATTTCAGGCGGAATCGCGGTCGATTCATGTTCGCGCGAAGCATAAACGATCTGAGCCCCTATGGTATATTCGCCGCGCTTTTCACCCCTTTTGCGCGCCCGCCTCGTCAAAGCGCACCGCGTGATGGCGCGGCCCGGAGGAGATATGTGCCACCGGCTGGTCGGGACGTCCCTTGGCGGTCTGCTGCTCGTTCTGTTGTGCTTTGCGAGCGCCCAGGCCCAGTCCGTTTCCACCGCACAGATCAACGGCACGGTACGTGACGAAAGCGGCGGAGGCCTGCCTGGCGTCACCATTACCGTCACCCAGACCGACACAGGGCTGACGCGCGCGGCGGTCACCGATGAAGCCGGTTCGTACATCCTGCAGAACCTGCCGATCGGTCCGTATCGGTTCGAGGCCGAGCTGCAGGGGTTCCGGAAGTTCGTGCAGACCGGCATCGTGCTGCAGGTGAACGCGAACCCGACCCTGAACCTCACACTGCAGCTTGGACAACTCGCGGAAACCATCACCGTTCAAGGGACGGCGGCGCTCGTCGAGACGCGCAACCCCGGTATCGGACAGGTGATCACGAATCAGCAGGTGGTCGAGCTGCCGCTCAATGGACGTCAGTTGACCGAACTGGTTTTTCAGGCGGGCCTTGCCACCGGCGGCAAAGGAACCGCGGACGCGCCTGGCGGCAACGCACTGAATACGGGCGTGCGCAGCTATCCGAACACGACGATCGTCGTCGCCGGCGGACTGTCGAACGGCATGACCTACCTGCTCGACGGCGGCACGCACAACGATCCATTCAACAACCTGAATCTCCCGTTGCCGTTCCCCGATGCAATGCAGGAGTTCAAGGTGGAAACCAGCGCGCTGCCCGCGCAGTACGGCCACCACTCGGCAGCCGCCGTCAACGCGGTGACCAAGTCGGGCACCAACATCTTCCACGGCGACGTGTTCGAGTTCATGCGCGACCACCGGCTGAATGCCACCAACGCCTTTGCGGCCATCGGCCCCGATGGCAAGCGTCGCGATGACGGATTGCGGCGCGACCAGTTCGGCGGCACGCTCGGTGGGCCCATCATCCAGAGCAAGCTGTTCTTCTTCGGCGGCTATCAGGGGACGCGCGTCAACGTGACTCCCACCAGCTTCTTCCAGTTCGTCCCGACCGCGGCGATGCTCGCGGGAGACTTTTCGGCCATCACATCGCCGGCGTGCAACTCCGGCCGGACCATCCCGCTGCGTGCGCCGTTTACCGGCACCAGCGTGTCGCCGGGCTCGTTTTCGCCGGCGGCGCTTGCGCTGACGGCCAAGCTGCCCAAACCGATCAACGACTGCGGCCAATCCTTCTTCGACCGCAGGACCGAAAGCAGCGAGCATCTCGCCATCGGGCGCGTCGATTACCAGTGGAACAACAATCACTCGCTGTTCGCGCGCTATCAGCTCGCGCGTCTGACGTCGAAGCCCGACAACGACCCGAACAACGTCCTCGCATATGCGAACGGTCCGATAGACGATTCCGTGCACTCGGTAGTGTTCGGCGACACGTACCTCCTCGGCCCGAACACGGTGAACTCGCTGCGCGTCACCTACAACAACTCGGAGATCGACAAGGGCTATGTACCGTTCTTCGACGCAAAGAGCCTTGGCGTCCGCAACATTGCCACGCCGCTCCCCGGGTTTACGGCGTTCACCGTATCAGGTGGTTTTTCGCTTGGGCCGACCGGCGCCAAGCCGAGCGCCATTCATACCGACGCGTTTCAGATCGTCGACGACGTGAGTCTGGTACGCGGCGCGCACCAGATTGGATTCGGTGCGAACTACATCCGGTCGGGTCTGTCGTCCACGTCCTACGGATCGGCAGCCGGCAACTTCGCCTTCACCGGTGTAAATACGGGTCTCGGCCTCGCCGACTTTCTCCTCGGCCGGCCGGCGACCTTCACCCAGGGGCAGGTGTACGGGCCCGGTGGCGTGATGCCGTACATCGGCGTCTACGCCCAGGACGCGTGGAAGGTCTCGCCGAAGGTGACGGTGAACATCGGACTGCGGTGGGACCCATATTTGCCGTATGTGAACAACCAGCAGCATGCCAATCACTTCAGCGTGGACCAGTTCAAGGGGGGCGTGCGCAGCACGGTCTACAGAAACGCGCCGGTCGGCGTGATCTTCGAGGGCGACCCGGAATATCCAGGCCACGGCGTCAGTAAGAAAAGCCTCAACGATCTCGCGCCGCGTCTGTCGGGCGTCTGGGATCCGAAAGGCGACGGCCGCATGACGATCCGCGCCGCGTACGGGATCTTCTACGACCTGCCGCACATCTGGAACTTCCTCGGCTTCGATCGTGGCACACCGTTCGGCACCGAGCTGGTCGTCAACAACGGCACGTTCGACGATCCCTGGATCAACACGCCTGGCGGCAACCCGTTTCCGATCGTCGCGAACCCGAACATGAATTTCCCGCTCTATGGAGGGTTCGTCACGTTCCCGCTCGACATGAAGCCCCCTTACTTCGACCAGTGGAACGTGAGCGTGCAACGCCAGGTAGGCGCGGCGTGGATGGTTTCGGCGAATTATCTCGAAAGCCGCGGGCATCGGTTGCCCGTCGGCGATCAGTTGAACCCCGCGGTCTACAGCCCGGGCGCGACCCCCGCGACCACCAACCAGCGTCGTCTGCTGTCGCTGCTCAATCCTTCGCAAGGGCAGTACTACGGCACGATTACGGGTGTCGAGCCGATCGGGACGTCGGATTACAAGGGCCTGCTGCTGTCCGCTCAGCATCGGTCGGCGAATGGCCTGTTTGTCTCCGGCAACTGGACGATCTCCCGGTGCGAGTCGGACATCATCAACTACGAGCCGTCCGTCGCCGGTATCGAGCTGACCAAGCCGGGCGACCCGGCGTTCGACCGCGGTAGCTGCGGCGCCTCCGATCAGAAGCACGTCGTCAATGCATCCGCCGTCTACCAGGTGCCCGGCGCCTCGACGGGCGTCGTCCGCGCGTTCACCAGCGACTGGCAGCTCTCGACCATTATCAGCGCCAGAAGCGGGAGTCACTTTTCCGCGACAACCGGCGTAGACAACGCGCTCAATGGCCAGGCGAATCAGCGGCCGGACAAGGTGTCCGACGACGTGTATGTAAAACAGGGATATCGATGGCTGGGTGCCGCCGCGTTCCGCGCGCCTGCGTCGGGCGCGTTCGGCGACCTGGAAAACAACAGCCTGATCGGTCCCGGCCGCTTCAACGTCGACATGGGCATCGTGCGTTCGTTCCGCATCGGCGGCGAGCGCGCCGTGCAGTTCAGGGCCGAGGCGTTCAACGTGTTCAACCGCGTCAACTTGAACAACCCCGTCTCGGCGCTCAACAGCCCGAATTTCGGATTGATTACTGCGGCGAGCGATCCCCGGATCATTCAGCTCGCGTTGAAATACACGTTTTAGTTAGTTGGTAGTTGGTAGTTCGTGGTTGATAGTTGGTAGTTGGTGGTTGGTGGTTGGTGGTTGGTAGTTAGTTTGGCAGGTATGAAACGAATTAGTTTGCTGATCGTGTTGGTCGCGCTGTCCAGCCTTCCGGCAATTGCCCAGACGGACGTGATCACGGGCATGTGGCGTCCGCTTTCACGCAACGAAGACGGCAGTGGCATGGATGGCGACTACGCAGGCCTTCCGCTGAGCTCGGCGGGACGGTTGCGCGCGCAGAGCTGGGCGCCGGAAAACTTCGATGTGCCGGAGTTCGTCTGCCGCCCGCACTCGTGGGACTTCTCGATCGAGGCCGGTGCGGCGCAGATGCGGTTCACGCCGGAGATCGACGACCCGACGCAGTCGGTCGTCGCGTACCACGGACGGTTGTCGATGCGGGAGCAGGAAACCACGATCTGGATGGACGGCCGTCCGCGCCCGCCCGACTATGCCGTTCACACCTGGAGCGGCTTTGCGACGGGCGAATGGGATGGCGACGTGCTCGTCGAGACGGTGACGCACCTGAAGGAGAACTACATGCGCCGCTGGGGTCCGATGCGCAGCGACGATGCGACCGTGCGCATCCGATACAAGCGGCTCAATAACAACTATCTGCGCGCGACCGTCATCGTGTACGACCCGGTCTATTTCGCCGAGCCCTACATCCGCACATCGTTGATCTGGATGCTCGATCCAAGTCTCGTGCTCCCGCCTTATCCCTGCGAGGAAGCGACCGAGAGCGTCGTCGAGCACGGCTCGGTGCCGCACTACCTGCCCGGCAAGAGCCTGCTGCCTGCGCAGGATCCGAAGGAGACCGACGAATTTGGCACGCCGTACGAAGCGCGCCTCGGAGGTCCGGAGACGATGTATCCGGAATACATCAAGAAGCTCGGGCCGTTCCCGAGGCCGAACGTCAAGAAGGGGCCAGCCGCGGAGCGAGGGCAATGAGCACCGGGCAGGTATCAGTCGTGGCCTTGGCGCTTGGCGCGCTGGTTATCGGCGCGCCGCGGGTCGAGACCCAGGGCGTGCGGCCGGCGTGGGCGTGGAAGCCGGCGCTCGCGGGCGCAAACGACGGGCAGGTGCACATCCTGCCGGTACGCGGTCACATCTCGATGCTCGTCGGCGCCGGCGGCAACATCACCATCTCTGCGGGGAGCGACGGCGTGATGGTGGTGGATACGGGCACCGCGGCGATGACCGACAAGGTGCTGGCCGCGATCAAATCGATCGCGCCGCGCGGCGTCATCCGCTACGTCGTCAACACCTCGGAGCGCGACGACTTTGTGGGAGGAAACGAAAAGATTGCGCTCGCGGGCAATACCATCCGGTTCCGGGTTGCGACCGATCCGCGAGTCTCGGATGCGCTCACCAAGGATCGCGCGTCTATCATTTCGTTCGTCTCCGTGTTGGAACGCATGTCCGCGCCCACGGGGCAGGTCGCGAAGCATCCCGAAGACGCGTGGCCGGACGACACCTATTCGAGTGCACAGAAAAAGTTGTATTTCAATGACGAGCCGGTGCTCATCATCCACGTCCCCTCGAGCACCGACGGCAACAGCATCGTCCATTTCCGCCTTGACGACGTCGTCAGCGCCGGCGACCTGATCGACATGACGGGCTATCCGTTCATCGATGTGAAGGCGGGTGGCAGCATCAATCAGGAGCTGGAAGGACTGAACCGGCTGCTGGACATCACGGTGCCTGATACGAAGACCGAGCTCGGCACGCTGGTGGTTCCAGGTCACGGGCGGCTGCTCGATCAGTCGGACGTGGCGTACTACCGTGAGATGGTCGGCATCATCCGCGACCGCATCCAGGACGGCATCAAGCGCGGGCGGACGCTCGCCCAGATCAAGGCGGAGAAGCCAACGCTCGACTACGATCCGCGGTTCGGACACACCACGGGCACGTGGACGACGGATATGTTCATCGAAGCCGCGTACCGCAGCTTGGGTGGGAAGTAGGAGCGGACGGGCCGAAGCCTTGGCGAAGGCGGGGAGGTCCGCCGGGAGAAAACGCATGAAACGTAGCGCACTCATACTCATTGCGACGCTCGTCGTCATCGCCGGCACGGGCCGCGCGTTCGCGCATCACTCGTTCACCGCCGCCTACGAGTCGGGCAAGCGCGTCGAGCTCGAGGGGGTCGTCAAGGAATTTGTCTGGCGTAACCCGCACTCGTTCGTGCGCATCGAGGTGATGAAGGATGGCAAGCCGGAGATCTGGAACCTCGAGTGGGGCTCCAGCACGCAGCTCTCAGCGGCGAAGTATCCGGTGACGCGCACGACGCTCAAGTTCGGCGATCGCATCATCGCGGCCGGCGAGCCCGGACGCGATCCCGAGGCGCATCGCATCCGCATCTTCTCGATCAAGCGGCCGGTGGACGGCTGGGAGTGGCAGGGAGTCGTCGAGTGATCGAGCGGGTCGCCGTGCCCAATGTCGCCCGAGCGACCCGGTACATTTCGCTCCGGCCGCGTGCAAACGCGTCCTTCGCGAAACGTACCGGATCGCTCGTGCTCCCGGTGCTGATCACCCTGACTGTCACGGGAAGCGCACTGGCGCAGGGGCGCGGCGGTGGCGCGCAGCAGTCAGGCCGCGCGGGCGCAATCAAGGATCTGACCGGCTACTGGGTGTCCGTTGTCGCGGAGCACTGGCATCTGCGCATGATGGTGCCGCCGAAAGGCGACGTGACGATGCTGCCGGTGAATGCGGAAGCGCGGCGCATCACGAACATGTGGGATCCGGCGAAGGACGAAGCCAGCGGTGAAGCGTGTCGATCGTATGGCGCGCCGACGATCATGCGCGTGCCGGGCCGCCTGCATATCACGTGGGCGGACGACAACACCCTGAAGATTGACACCGACGCCGGGACGCAGACGCGCCTGCTGCACTTCGAGGCGGGTGGGGCGGGCAGGGCGAGCGGGGCGGGTGCGGCTGCCGGTCAGGCGCCGAGCTGGCAGGGCTATTCCGCCGCGACCTGGCGGCGGCCCGCGCGTATGGGCGCTGACAAGAGCGCCGGCGACTTGCGCGTGCTCACGACGCGGCTGCGGCCGGGATATCTGCGAAAGAACGGCGTGCCCTACAGCGAGAATGCGAGCGTCGAGGAATTCTTCGATCTGTTCGCCGAGCCGAACGGCGATACGTGGCTGGTCGTCGATACGATCGTCACGGACCCGACCTACCTCACGCAGCCATATGTGAACAGCGTGTCGTTCAAGAAGCAGCGCGACATGTCGGGCTGGGACCCGACGCCCTGCAGGGCCGATCAGCCGCGCTGATCGCGATGTCATTCAAGTCGTAGCGCCACGACATTGAACGATCGTAGAGGCGGACCTTCAGGTCCGCCTTCCGTTCGGCCGCGGATGCGGGCACATCGCCGTCCCGCGTCGCTTATCCGCGTGGCGAAACCGCTGCGCGCGCCGCTCAGCGTCGGCTGGCCGTCAGGGTCGCCGCCCCATTCTTCGCTCACTGAAATCTCGCAACGAGGTGCGATTCGTACGGCGACATGCCCGCATCCGCGTTCTATCACCGAAGCGAGCGAGAATTCCGCGTCGACTTCCGTCAACGCGTTCGAGTTGCGGCCAGTCAGCTCGGACGTTTCGTGCCGTGTGACAGATGCAGCACCAAGTTAGCGATTAGTCGACGCGCCTGCGTCAGGGTAGCGACGAGGGCGGTTTCCCGACGAGCGGAGATCGAGACCGAGCGCCCGACATACCCGCGTCCGGTCTCAGTCGCGAGTGACTACCAATAACTGGAGGTGTCGACGGTATCTGTCGTCAGGGCAACAGGCGCGCTAGGTCCGCCGACGTCCAATCGCGTCAACGACGTTGCTTGGTCCGTCGGGTTCCAGAACCGCGACAGCCGAACTGCGCCCTCCCGGACTTGGTCGCTTCGGCACGCGTACCCCCGCGTCAGGTGAATACGGGTCGCTGCCAGACCGAGACGAACCGAACAGCCGGCGCCACCATCGTCGCAGCAAGTTCACCTTTCAATCGTAGTGCCGGTTCCTCCAACGGATCACTGGAAATCACCTGGGCACGTGCGATTGGACCTGGTTACTCACCGCTGCTAAAGCGCCTTGTGTCTTGAGAGGACGCGGGCATGTCGGGCCGAGGCCGAGTCGGAGCACGCCGCAGCCGTGACAATCGGAAAGCGCGCGATCAGGGAGTTAGACGCGTGCCGTCCTTTAACACCGCCGTCCGCAGCAGCATCGTGCGATTGCGGTCACGTCCTGGCCAACCGATGATCGTCAGCGTGTCGCCGACGGCGAACTTCTCGATCTCGAAACCGGCCCGGCGCATCGTGTTGACGGCACCCATCTCCACGAGCCACTCGACCGTCATGCCATCCTCCTGCTTGACGTCGATGCGGAACCGCGAGTGCGGATTGATCCATTTCGCCTCGGTGAGCGTGCCCGTAATGGTGATCTCCTTCGACTGATCGAAGTTGACGGGAACCGAATGGTGCGCGAGCGCCGGCGCCGCAAGCGCGAGCAGCGCCGCAGACGCGAGCGTAAGAGCAGTGCTCGTTCCGGCGGGCCTGAAAAGGCCCGCCCTACCTCGGTTCAGTGATCTGAGCATCCTTCGGATCGCAGCCATAGTGCATCAACTCGAATTTGGAGCGTGGATACGTGATGTTGACGATCAGCGGATCCCGGTAGTTCGCGGGATCGACGTGCGTGATGTTGATGTTCAGCAGGTTCGGGTTTGCCAGCGACAGCCGCTCGATCGTCCGCATCATCCGGCTCTGCGGCAGTCCAGCCCACTCCTGCATCGTCGACACGTAGCCGGGCTCGATGTCGCGCGTTTCGATCACGAGCGCGTCGCCGTCGTACCACGCGACCGACGTACCAAGCCCTGGCATGTTGGGGATCGCACTCGAGCGCTTCGGACGCGATGCGGCTGGATCGACCAGCGGGATGCGCCGATCGATGTCCATCCACTCGTATTGCAGGCGGACGTCGTTCGCGGTCTGCGTGATCTTGACGAGCACGTTCGGATTGAGCCAGACGCGGGTCCAGCTCGTGCCGACGCACTTCAGCGCCGGATCGTCCTTCTTGTAGTCGTACGCTTTGAATCGCCGCTCGCCCGCCTCGGAGAGATGCCACTCGCCGAACGTCGTCTTGCCACCGTTGAGCATCCAGTTACCCGACACGTCGGGCCGTTGCTGGGCGTGGGCGATCGTGGCGGCACTAATCAGGCAGACAGAGGCCAGCACCCCGCGCATCATTTCGCGGCGCCCTCGGACTTGCCGCGCACCGCCGGATGCAGGTCGCCCAATCCGCCGTCGTTGCATGACAGCCCCGGCGCGGCGCCCGGCAATCCCTGACGCTCGATCCATCCGCAGCAGTAGCGGCCGCACGACGTAGGCGGCGTATAGGTGTTGCGAATCTTCTTGCGGAACTCCGGATATAGGCTCTCCGCGTACCCCATCGCCGCTTCCTTCGGCAGGTTGTAGGTCCGCATCATGAAGTCCGCTTCCGGATTCTGGCCGGGAAGGTAATGGGGAACGACACCCGAGTCTTCGAGGCGTGGAATCTCGTTTGCCGTGTTGCAGTTGGTCTCGACGTAGTTGCCCGGCGTCGCACGCGGGTCGAGCTGCCACACGCGGCTGACGACGTGCGGCTCGGTCAGATAAATCGGATCCTGCTGAATCGTGACGATCGTCAGGAGGTTGTCGTGGCGCGTCAGGTGGATCGTGAAGGTGCTCTGATCGCTGCCGGGGATGCCGTTGCCGCGGCGGATCCACGCCGTCTTTACATGCGTCGTCCGCGCGGTCAGGGTGTCGCCTTCCCACGTGCCGGTGGTGAAGCCTTCAGCGACTGCGAGCGAATTCGATGACGGCTCCGGGCGTCCGTCCATCCAGATGGTGACCGTGCCGCGGAGATAGTCGCCGCCAAGCTTCCACGCGATCACCTCGCCGTCGCGATTCTCTTCGGCCCAGATCGAGATGCCGCGCGGGCGGTACTGGACGACCCAGGGCGACTGCGGCAGGCACTGACGCTCGACCGTCGATGGCAGATTCGACGTGTAGAGCAGCGCTTTGGCGCGCGCCTCGTCGCTCATCGGCATGCCGGTGAAATCGCCGAGGTCGGAGCCGGGTCCCCGCTCGATGTAATCCTCGTAAAGCCGCGGCGCCCAGGAGCCGGTGAGATCGACCTGCGCTCCCGCAGGAGTCGTGATGGCGAGAATCCCGAGCAGAATCAGCGGAATTTTTCGCATTCGCGGTTCGGTCGCGGACCATATATCATTTCCGGGTCGACCGGGCAATCGGGTTCCAGCAGGAGGACGTTCGTATGAAGCGGTATCTCGTCGCGCCCGTGGCTCTCGCAATCCTCGGCGCGGCTGCTCAAGGATGGGCGCATCACTCGTTCGCGGCGACCTATCTCGAGAACCAGACGGTCACGATCGAAGGCGAGCTCGTTCAGTTCGTGCTGCGGAACCCGCACTCCTTTGTCGACGTCGACGTGACTGAGAAAGACGGAAGCAAGACGCGCTATGTCGTCGAGTGGGCCGCGCCGGCGCAGCTGGCCGGGAAGGTGGATCGGGAAACGCTGAAGCCCGGCGACCACGTGATCATCACGGGCAGCCCGGGACGCAACACCGAGGATCATCGCGTGCGCCTGCTGACGTTCCGGCGCCCCAAGGACGCGAATCACCAGGCGGAGTGGAGCTGGGGCCTGCTGCCGGACGAGTCCTTCAAATAGTTCGTAGTTAGTAGTTGGTGGTTAGTAGTAACTGCGAACTACCAACTACCAACCAATCCAGACGCCTAAGGTGCGCGCTGTCTATCACTTCGCGTTTCTGAAAGTCAAGGTTTCGTTGACTCAGTACGGCGGCGACAGGTAGAATCCGCGCGCCAGATCCGCCCGTTCTACCAGGTCAGGAGTCGATGAATGCCGCGCCGTGTACCGCTGTTCTCCGTCCTCCTCATGCTCAGCTGTCAGCCGGCGTTCGCGCAGATGGATCTGATGGGCGTGTGGCGTCCGTTGCCTCGCAACCAGGACGGAAGCGGCATGACCGGCGACGTCGCGGGCGTTCCCGTGAGCGACGCGGCGAGATGGAGAGTTCAAAGCTGGTCGCCCGAGGATTTTGACGTCACCGAGTGGGCGTGCCGTCCGCACGCATGGGACTACTCGCTCGAGGGTCCCCTCTCCGCGCTGCGCATCTGGGCCGACATCGATCAGGCGACGCAGAAGGTGATTGCGTTTCACGGTCACCTGAATCAACAGGAACAGGAGACGACGATCTGGATGGACGGCCGTCCGCATCCACCGGCCAATGCCATCCATACGTGGAGTGGGTTTTCGACCGGTGAGTGGGACGGCGACGTGCTCGTTGTCACGACGACGCATCTCAAGGAAGCCTATCTGCGTCGTTCGGGTCTGATGCACAGCGATCAGGCAACCATCCGCACGCGCTATCGCCGCATGGGCGATTACCTGCAGGCGACGTCGATCGTTTACGACCCGGTGATGATGACCGAGCCCTACATGCGCAGCACGATGATGTGGGTGCTCGACCCGGCGCTGCCGATGTCGCCGTATCCGTGCGAAGAAGCAACCGAGACGGCGATTCCGCGCGGAACGGTGCCGCATTTCCTGCCGGGGAAGAGCCCGTTGCCCGGTCTGCAGAAGGATCTGACCGATCGATTCGGCACGCCGTACGAGCCGCGGCTTGGTGGCGCGGCGACGATGTATCCGGAGTACATCGTGAAAATGAAGACGATGCCGAAGCCGCCGAAGGTCACGACCGGCGCGTCGGAGGGGGGCAACTAGTGCGCAGTCTGCAGTCGGCAGTCGGCAGGGGGGCGCTGGCTGCAGTCGCCGCTGCGGTTCTCGTTTCGCCGGTTTACACGCAGGGACGCGGCGGTCAGGCGCCCGCGCGCGCCGCACGGCCTGACTGGCCGCCGAAGCTCGAAGCGCCGGCACCCGGCGAGGTCGAGATTCTGCCGGTGCAGGGCAACGTCTACATGATTGCCGGCGCGGGTGGGAACATCACGGTGCAGGTCGCGGATCAAGGCGTGATGATGGTGGACACCGGCACCGCCGCGATGAGCGACAAGGTAATCAAGGCCGTTCAATCGCTGGCCAAGGGCCGGCCGTTGCGCTACATCATCAACACCAGCCACCGTGACGAGTACACCGGCGGCAACGACAAGCTTGCGCCGATTGGCGAAATCGTTCCGTTTCGCGAGCCCGATTACACCGCCGGTCCGCAGGGCGCCATCGACACGCATCGCGCCTCCGTTGTCTCGACACTGGCGGTCCTGAACCGCATGTCGGCGCCGACCGGCGCGCAGGCGGCGCGTGCCGAGGGCTCCTGGCCCGATAACACCTTTACGACGCCATGGAAGCGGCTCTATTTCAACGACGAGCCGGTGATCATCACGAAGGTGCCTGGTACCACCGACGGCAATGCGGTCGTGCTGTTCCGGAAATCTGACGTGGTCAGCTCCGGGGATTTGTTCGACCTCACGGGCTACCCGGTGATCGACCCCAAGCTGGGCGGCGGCATCAACCAGGAAGTCGATGCGTTGAACAAGCTCATCGAGTTTGCCGTCCCTAGTAACAATGCCGAGGGGGGAACCAGGGTGATCCCGGCCCACGGGCGTATCAGCGATCATGCCGATGTGACGTACTACCGGGACATGATTACGATTGTCCGGGACCGGATTACTGACATGATCAAGAACGGGATGACGCTGGCGCAGGTCAAGGCCGCCCGGCCCACTCGCGACTATGACGCCCGGTACGGGAAAACGACCGGGCCGTGGACGACCGATATGTTTGTCGAGGCGGCATATAACAGCCTGAAGAAATAGCGTAGAGGCACAGAAATAGGCGTAGAGGCGGACCTTCTGGTTCGCTCAGGCGTAGAGGCGGAGAAAGTAGAGGCGGACCTTCAGGTCCGCTCAGGCGTAGGGGCGGACCTTCAGGTCCGCTCAGGAACAAGGAGACGGTTCATGAAACGCACGATCGTGATGCTCGTCGCCGGTCTGGCGCTTGTGGTCGGCAACCGGCAGGTGCTCGCGCATCACTCGTTTTCGGCGGAATACGACTCCACGCAGAAGGTTGAGATCCAGGGCACCGTCACCGAGTTCGTGTGGCGCAATCCTCATTCGTTCATGAAGGTTGACGTCACGGACAAGGACGGCAGCACCAAGAGCTGGACGCTGGAATGGGGTTCCGTCAGCCAGCTGGGTCAGTACTCGATTACGAGGACGACCCTGAAAGCCGGTGACAAGATCGTCGTCACAGGTCAGCCGGCGCGTGACGCCGCTGCGCCGCGCGTGCTGATTGAAACCGTGAAGCGCCCGGCCGACGGCTGGGAGTGGAAGGGCAGGGTTCAGTAGGTGTTTGCGTTCCGGCGCGGACGCTCCGTGTCCGCGATGTTCGCGCTGCTCATCGCCACGGCCATCTGCGGAACTGCGTTTGCGCAAGGCCGCGCTGGTGGCGCGCGAGGAGCGGGGGCGGCGCCGCCGACCGCACGCGCTTCGGCCCCGAAGGATTTCACCGGTTATTGGGTAGCGGTCGTGACCGAGCACTGGCATCTGCGGATGGAGATGCCGCCGAAGAACGACTTCTCGATGCTGCCGGTCAACGCCGAGGCTCGTCGGCTCGCAGGGATGTGGGCGCCAACCCAGGATGCGGGCAACGAGTGCCGTTCCTATGGCGCCGCGTCGATCATGCGCATTCCCGGCCGCCTGCATGTTCACTGGGCCGATGACAACACGCTGCAGATCGACACCGACTCGGGGACGCAGATGCGGACGCTGCACTTCGGCGGTGCGCCGCCCGCCGATTTCCAGCCCACGTGGCAGGGCTATTCGGTGGCGCAGTGGGCTGGGGTCAACATGGGCCGTGCGGGCCGCACGCCGGGACCGAACGGCAACCTCGGGGTCGTTACGACGAAGATGAAGGCGGGGTACCTCCGGAAAAACGGCGTGCCCTACAGCGAGAACACACGGCTGCAGGAGTACTTCGATACGTTCACCGAGCCTGAGGGCACGTCATGGATGGTGGTCACGTCCATCATCACGGACCCGACCTATCTCACGGGCCCGTACGCGACGACCAATCACTTCAAGAAGATTCCTGACATGCAGGGCTGGGATCCGACGCCCTGCCGTCCCGACCAGCCGCGCTGATCGCTCGACGCGATTCGACGCAACATCAAACGGATGTAGAACGGACGTAGAGGCGGACCTTCAGGTCCGCTTCCGTTTGTACTGACATCAGGGCGCGGATGAGGGCGTGTCGGTCTCCGGCCTCGATCTCCGCACGCCGGGAAATCGCTCTTGCTTCGGTACCCTTGCGCAGACGCGTCGACTAGCAGCTAACTCGATGCTGCATCTGTCACACGGCTCAAAACGTCCGAGCTGATTCGCAGCAACTCGAACGCGTTGACGGAAGTCGACGCGGAACCCTCGCTCGCTCGATTTCCGAACTTCGCGGCCGCGGCGTGCTCCGACTCGGCCGTCAACCGACACGCCCGCATCCGCGCCAGCCGCACTTGCGAGATCTTGCGGGTTGGGCGCCGAGGAAAGAATCCGTGATCGATTACGAATCGAACATGGAATGAGCGGCTCACCGGTCTTTCGTCCAACCTCGGGCCAGGTAATTGGTCTTATTCAATCCGGCCGGCGGCAGAACGACGCATTCGGGACGACGACAGCATTTGCGCAACCGCTTAATGGTTCGCTGGTTGAGCGCTGGCTAGCGGAATACGACGTTGGACTAGCACGCGAGCGAAGCGAATCGTGACGAGATGCTCGCAACCGCGGAGCATGCAAAGGACGAGGGTATGTCGGGCCGAGGCCGAGTCGGAGCACGCCGACGCCGTGAAATCGGAAAGCGCGCGAGCGAGGATTCCGCGTCGAGGGAGCGAAGCGAGAGCGATTTCCCGACGTGCGGAGATCGAGGCCGAGCGCCCGATATACCGGCGTCCGCGGAACAAGGGTGACAACGGAGCGGACCTGAAGGTCCGCCCCTACGTGTGCGATGGCATCGGCCGCTCGTGGATGATCATCCAGTTGATGCCGAAGCGATCCCGCAGCTGCGCGAATCGCGTGGCGAAGAACGTCTCCTGCATCGGCATGAACACCTCGCCTCCGTTGGCGAGCGCCGAAAAGATGCGCTCTGCCTCCGCGTCGCTGTCGACGTTGAGCGACAAATAGGCGCTCCGCATCGGCTGCGCATTCGGGATGTCCGCGCCCATCAGCTCCGTTTCGCCGATCGAGAGTCGCGCGTGCAGGACTGCGTCTTTCAACTCGGGCTTGACGTTGCTCTGGTCCGGCGCCTGCCCGTGCGTCATCATCATGCCGATCGTTCCGCCCAGATGCTTCTCATAGAACCGGAACGCCTCGGCACATTTGCCCGGGAAATTCACATACGTAAGCATCTTCATGGTGTTCACTCCTATTGCGAGGCAGCGTTCCTCGTTCACCCTTCTACCACTGGTCGAACGGGCGCGGCCGGAATCGACAGCCGCGACGCAAGGCGGCCTGCGTTTGTCGACTCGTGAGCGGCGATCAGCGCGGCGAGAGATCGAATTCGTCCTTCGGAAACAGATCGGTGTTGATGTCTGTGAGATGCCCTCGTGGATCGCCGGGGCCGTAGGTGACGGGATTGGCGAGGTAGCCTGACAGAAGCGCACGGATGTCGATGCCGGCCCTGGCGAAGTAATCGCGCACGGCGGCGTCCGTGAGGCGGGCCTCGATGGCTGCGCGATCGATCCGGATCGGATCATTGCTTCCGATGAGAATCCCCGGCGTCACGACGACATAGGGGAATGTGCGAATGAAGGTGTTGTGGACGCGCTGGGTGGGCGCCCATGTGGCGGCAAGGCCGTTGGCGGCCAGACGATCGCGCAACAGGGCGAAATACGCATCCGAATAGAGCGTGCCCGAATAGGCGCTGCCCGGGCGCAGCGCATCGGCCTCGATGATGTCGTAGGTGGCGCCGCGGCGCAGGTGAATGCGCCCGTCGCCGAAAACCTGCTCGACCCGGCCGTCCTGCAGCAGGTCCGCCAGCCCCTTATACGGGAGCCGCGCCCGCAGGCCGGCGAGCGTCGCCAGCTCGCCGCGAATGATTTCGACGCAGACGACACGCTCGATCTCTCGGCGCCCGGCAATGGCATGCACGGTGTCGCCCGATCCCAGCCCGATGACTGCGGCCGTGCGCGGAGCGGGATGAATGAACGCCGGTAGCGCGCCGAGCGCCGTGTGTACGTCACCGTATGGCATAGCGCCCTGGCCGATTCCGTTGGCGTACAACACGGCGTTCCGTCCGTCGGTGTTGACCACCGACAATCCCGACCCGTCCTCGGCGTAGACCATGGCTTCGACAACCGTGCCGTGCAGGTGCGCCCACAGCGTGTTCGATGGCGGCATCACGACGATCAGCGGTGCGAACACCGCCGCCACGGCGGCAACGGCGATAACCGACACCGGCAGCCGCCGCCACCGGGTCCGCGAGAAATCGCGCAGCGCGACGAACACCCCGAGGGCTCCGAAGAGTGCGCCGACAATTGCCAACAGCCGCATCGTCCCGGCGGTACCAATGCGATCGAGCAGCAGCCAGCCCGTCAGGATCGTGCCGAACATGCTCCCGGCGACGTTGGCAACGAGCAGCATGCCGACGCGGCGCCCAATCCGCGGGAGGCTTGTCTGGACGACGCGCTGCAGGACTGGAAACGAGCATCCCATGAGCAGGGTTGGGGGCAGCACGAGTGCCGCGGGCAGACCGAAATACAACGCCAGGAACGCGCGCGTCGTGCTGGCGTCGACGCCGGTGAGCGCCGTTCGGACATCGAGCGGTTCGTATGAGCCGAGATAGGCCCAGAGCGGCGGCACGTTGTCGGCAAACCTGATGAACGCGGTCAGAAGCAGCATCGACAACGCACCGACGGCGGCCTGCAGCAGGAGGAACGTGGCAGCCGGCCGGCGGAGACGCGACGCGATGGCGCTTCCCGCCAGCGCCCCCAGGCCGATGCCGGTGAGATAGACGCCGAGCATGGTGCCGAACGTGAACGCCGTTCCTTTCATCGTTACCGACAGCACGCGGAACCAGACAATTTCGAGCGCCAGCGCGAGCAGGCCGGAGCACGCGAAGACGACCGCCCACGCGCCGAACGAGAACGTCGGATCGCCTGATGGCTCGCGAGTCGAGGCGGTCGCGACTGACTCGCGCGATTGCGAGAACAACGCCACGGTGGGAAGAAGCGCCGCGGCACAGGCGACGTTGAGCATCACGCCCACATGAAGGCTTCCCTCGAGTCCAAGCCGCGGAAGGAGCACCCATGTGGACAGCAGCGCGCCGGCGGCGGCGCCGAGCGTGTTGACCCCGTACAGAACGCCGATGACCGACGCGGCGCGGTCAATCCGCGACGCGAGCGCCCGTGCCAGCAGCGGCAACGATGCGCCCATGAAGAAGGTCGGCCAGAGCAGGCTCGTGAACAACACGAACGCGAGCGCCGCGGGCGCGATCCGCATCGCTCCCACGGTGTTGTAGAGGAAGTCGTAGTAGAGCGGACGGCTGAAGAAGCCGAACACCGCGATGGCGAGCTCCGCGCCCGCGAAACAGAGCAGCGCCGCGCGCGGCGTCACGCGGTCGGCAATGTGCCCGCCTGCAAGATGGCCTACCCCCATGCCGCCCATGAACGACGCGACGATGATGGTGACCGAGTAGAGATCCGCGCCCGAAAAGAGCACGAGCAGCCGCTGCCAGATCACCTGATAGAGCAGCGCCGCGAAACCCGACGTGAAGAAGATTGCGGAACCAACTCCCAAGAGAACTTGGGAGTTGGTAGTTGAAATGTGGAAGTTGCGCGTAGGGCTAGGCCAGCGCCGCGTTTGTCTTGAGGACGCGCGCGACGATCTCCTTGAACTCCTCGGCCGTCAGCAGGTCCTTCTTCTCGAACGACTTCGCCTTCACCGCGAGCAGCAGCGCCATGCGCTCCTCGTCCGTGATCTTGATGCCGGTCTTCTCGGCCCATTCCTCGATTGACGGAGGTCCGCTGTTCTTGCCGAGGACGATGTTGACCGGTTTCTGGCCCACGAGCTCCGGCGTGAACGGAACGTATTCGAGCGGGTGCTCTTTGCGGCAGAGGCGGACCCAGCCGGCGATGATGCCCGATTCCACTTCGTACAGCTTGTCGCCGACGATGGGACGGTTCGGCGGCTGCTGCACCTTCGCGAGGTCCATGACGAACTTCGAGGTCTCGACGAACTTTTCGGTCTTGATCCCCAGGTTGACGTCGTGGAGGCAGAGCAGCGAAAGCACCACGTCCTCCATCGGGACGTTGCCGGCGCGCTCGCCAAGGCCCGTGATCGTCGTGTGCGCAACCGATGCTCCCGCCTCCAGCGCCGCCACGGTGTTGGCGACGCCAAGGCCGAAGTCCTGGTGGCAGTGGATTTCGACCGGCTTCTTCAGGCGATCGACGACCTTCGGAATCACGGCGGAAATGGCCTCAGGTGTGACGACGCCGAGCGTGTCGGCAATCGTGAGCGCATCCATGTGGCCTTCGGTCGCCACCTGCGACACGATATCGAGGAAACGGTTCAGCTCGGTGCGCGTCGCGTCGATCGTGAAGAACACGGTATAAAGACCGGCTTCCTTGGCCGCGAGCGTCGTGTCGATTGACGACTTCATCGCGCGGTCGAACGACCAGCCGTACGCGTTCTTGATCATGTGGTCGCTGGCCGGGATCTCGACCACCACGCCCTTGACGCCGCATGCCTTGACGACCCTGATCTCGTCGGGGATGCAGCGTGCGAACGCGAAGACCTCAGCGTTCAGCCCGAGCGCCGCGATATCGGAGATTGCCGCCTTGTCCTGCTCGGAGACGGCCGGCATGCCGGCCTCTATGCGGTGGATCCCCATCGCGTCGAGCCTCTTGGCGATTGCGACCTTTTCCTCGCGCCGGAAGACCACGGCCGTCTGCTGCTCGCCGTCGCGGAGCGTGACGTCATGGATCTTCAGATTCTTCTGGAATTTGGTGTTCTTCCGCGCCTCGGGCAGGTGGTTCCACAGGCTCGTGTACCACTTGTCCGTCTTCCAAGGTTCCTGCATGTTTCCTCCGCGCAAATTGTGAGCTTAGCAGCCGATCATCATACACGGCGCCCTGGCAAAATGCGATACTGAGTGAGCTGCGAAGTACTTACTTTGCAGCCTGTTCCGGCCGACACCCTAAACGGATGCCCCACATAAAGTTTCATCTCAACGGTCACGAAACCGAAGCCAGCTACGAACCCGGAATGCACCTCCTGGAGGTCTTGCGGGAGGAGTGCGGCGTCACGTCATGTAAGAACGGTTGCGCGCCGGAAGGAGCGTGCGGCTGCTGTCTGGTCAATATTGACGGCAAACCTGCGCTGTCATGTCTCCGCAAGCCGGAGCAGATGGCGGGCCACGACATCAGGACGCTCGAAGCCTTTCCCGAGAGGACTCGGCGAATCATCAGCGAAGCCTTCGTTCTTGAAGGCGGCGTCCAGTGCGGCTTCTGCATTCCGGGCATCGTCGTGCGTGCCGCGCATCTGATAGAGCAGGGGAAGGCGCACGACCGCGAAGCGATCAAGAAAGCGCTCGACGGCCACATCTGCCGGTGCACAGGCTACGGACGCATCATCGACGCGATTCAGACCGCCGGCGAGGCGATGAACAACGGCGGGACGCTGCCGGCCGAACCGCGGCGGCATTCGTTCTTCGGCGAGGAATTCGGCCTCCATCGCAATCCGCAATTCGAGTTCGCCGCGGCCAAAGGTCACGGCATCGGCGAGTCGCACGCGCGCGTCGGCGGCATCCCTCAGGTGCTTGGCGAACGGCCGTACATCGACGATATGCAGGTGCCGGGCATGGTGCACGGCGCCATGGTGCTCTCCGAGCATCCACGCGCGAAGGTGCTCGCGATTCATACGGACGCAGCGGCGCAGAGTACCGGCGTGGTGCGGATCTTCACCGCGCGCGACGTCCCCGGTGAGCGCGGTACCGGCCTGGCTGTCCCCGACCTGCCGATGTTTGTGGCCGTGGGCGAGGTGACATGCTGCGTCGGCGACTTCATCGCGATGGTCGTGGCCGACACGCAATTCCACGCGCGCCAGGCGGCAGCACAGATCAAGGTCGATTACGACGTCCTCGAGCCCATCACGGATCCTTTCCAGGCGCTCGAGCCCGGCGCGCCGCTTGTGCACTCGGACGAGACCCTTCGACCCGCACCCAACGTGATCGATTTTCCGACCAAGTTCGGGCGAGGGGATGTAGAGGCCGCGTTTGCCGGCGCCGCACACGTCATCGAGGCAACCTTCAAGACCCAGGCTGTCGATATCGCATTCCTGGAGCCGGAGTCGTGCCTGGCCTATCCACAGGGGGACGGCATCAAGGTCCATAGCGAGAGTCAGGGGTCGCAGTTCGATCAGAAAACGATCGCCAGAGCGTTGAATCTTGCCGAATCGGACGTCGAGATTGCGCTCGCGGCAAGCGGCGGTGCGTTCGGTGCGAAGGAGGAGCTGTCGATTCAGGCGCAAACCGCGATGGCTGCGTATCTGCTCGGCCGCCCCGTCAAGACGACGCTGACGCGCGAGCAGTCGACGCAGCATCACGTCAAGCGGCATCCAATGACGATTGCGCTGAAGGTCGGCGCCGATGCCGAAGGCCATCTGCTCGCCGTCAAAGCGCGCATCGTCGGCGATGCCGGCGGCTACGCAGGCACGAGCGGCAAGTGCCTCCTGCGCGCCGCGTGTCATTCGTGCGGTCCCTACTGCGTCCCGAACGTGGACGTCGAATCGAAGGCTGTCTACACGAACAACCCGACCAGTGGCGCCATGCGCGGCTTCGGCACCAACCAGGCGCACTTCGCGATTGAAGGCGTCATGGACATCCTCGCCGAGCGCCTCGGCGTCGATGGCTGGGAGATCCGCTCGCGCAACATCCTCAAACCGGGCGATCGCTTCGCCACCGGTCAGGTGATGCGCGAGAGCGTCCGCGGCCTTCGCGAGTCGCTCGACGCGGTCAAGGAGATCTACCGTGCGGCGAAATACGCGGGCGTCAGCTGCGGCATCAAGAGCACGGGCATCGGCAACGGCACCACCGAAGAAGGGCGGGTCGTCATCCGCGTGATTGATGTGGACCCGCCTTCGCCTGAGGCTTCGGCGCGGCAAGTCCGGATTGAGATCCTCAACGGCTACACCGAGATGGGTCAGGGCCTCTACACCGCGACGATGCAGGCGGTGTGCGAGGAGACAGGGCTGCCGGACACCATCATGAGTGTGCGGTGGGACAAGGAGCTTGGCGCCATCTGCGGCGAGACGTGGGCATCGCGCGCGACCACGTTGAGTTGCGCTGCGGCGCAGAAGGCGGCGCACAAGCTGGCGGACGATCTGAAGACGCACCGACTTGGCGAACTGGTTGGCCGCGAGTACATGGGCAGCGTGGTGTACAGCTTCACGACGAAGCCCGGCACGCCGGAAGCGCAGAAAGATCCCACCACCCACTTCACCTTTAGCTACGCGACGCAGATTGTCATCCTCGATGACGAAGGGCGCCTGAAGCGCGTCGTGGCCGCGCACGACGTTGGCCGCGCGATCAACCCGCGCCTCTGTGCCGAGCAGATGGAAGGCGGGGTCCATATGGGGCTCGGCTACGCGCTCTCCGAGAACTTCCCGAGCACCAATGCCAGGCCCGACTCGCTGAAGATGCGCGATTTCGGCCTCGTCCCAGCCAGGCACATGCCCGACGTGGACATCATCCTTATCGAGGTCCCCGACGAGGTGGGCGGCTACGGGGCCAAAGGCGTGGGCGAAATCGGATGCGTCGCGACCGCGAGCGCCGTCGCCTCCGCGCTACATTCGTTCGACGGCGTCAGGCGGTTCAAACTGCCGATGGAGGACGCGAAAGCAGCGGCTCCGCTGTTGCCAAAATCGCGACGGTCCCGGATATAATTCTCGTTCCGCCTACCCAAAAGGGACCGTAACGGAATGAGAGCATTCGAGTTCTTCGCCGCCAAAGATTCGAGCCATGCCGTCGCGCTGCTTGCCCAGCATGGCCCAAAGGTCAAGGTTCTCGCCGGCGGCACGGATCTTCTTGCGGACCTGAAGTTTGCCGCCGCCAGCCACCATCCGCGGGTGGTGGTCGACATCTCGCGAGCCGACGACCTGCGCGGTATCCAGATGACCGACCAGGGGTTGCGCATCGGCGCCCTGGTCACCCATACGGAAATCATGAATTCGCCGATCATCCGCGAGCAATTGCCGGCGCTCGTGGATGCGGCCCACACGATTGGCGCGGTCCAGACGCGCAACCTGGGCACTCTCGGCGGCAACCTGGTGACGGCGGTGCCGTCGATGGACAGCGGGCCGACGCTGGTTGCGCTCGATGCGATCGTGACCGTCGCGGGCCCTGACGGCAAGCGGCAGATGCCCCTGACCGACTTCTTCGTCGGCCCCCGTAAGACCGTCCTCAAGTCCGACGAGCTGCTCGTCGAAATCATCATCCCGAAGGAGAACGTCGGAAAGCCGACGCACTTCCTGAAGTTCGGATTGCGCAAGGGGCAGGCGTTGGCGCTCGTCAACGTCGCCGCGTCGTTCTGGGTGGGCGACGTCAACACCTTCAAGGCACCACGGGTGGCGTTGGGCGCCGTCGCACCGAAGGTGATTCACGCCCCGACCGCGGAGAGTTTCCTCGAAGGAAAGCCGATTACGCCGGAAAACATGGTCGAAGCGGGCAAGCTCGCCGTCGACGATGCCAAGCCGATCAACGACTTCCGGGCGTCGGCGGCCTATCGACGCGATCTCATCGCCGTGCTCACCAGGCGCGCGCTTGAAAGCGCCTACCAGTTGCACACGACACGAAAGGCGACAGAAAGGTCAGGCCAGTAATGGTTTCGGTCAGTCTCACCGTAAACGGCGAGAAGCGCACGGCGTCGGTCGCGCCGGAGACGACGCTCCTCAAGCTGCTGCGTGAAACGTTCAACCTGACCGGCGCCAAGCTCGGATGCGACGTAGGCGACTGCGGGGCCTGCACGGTCATCGTCGACGGCAACCTTGTGAACTCGTGCCTGATGCTCGCGGGGCAGGTGGACGGACGCGACGTCCTGACCATCGAAGGCCTGGCCACCTCCGACCAGCTCCATCCCATCCAGAAGGCGTTCGAAGACAAGGGGTCGCTGCAGTGCGGGTTCTGCGGGCCGGGCGTGATCATGTCGGCCAAATGGCTGCTCGATCAGAATCCGGATCCGAGCGTTGCGGATATTCGCGATGCGCTGTCCGGCAACCTGTGCCGCTGCACCGGCTACACCAAGATGATCGAGGCGATCCAGACGATCGCGCGCGAACGCGAAGACGCCAAGTCCGTCGTGTAGGGCGGGCCTTTACGGCCGCCAGATGGAGACACACAGTCCATGGATACGAAGACAAAAACCGGAACCCTCCTCGAAGCCGAAGAACTGCTGCGTGCCCCTGCACCGGCGCCGCTCGTGCCGTTCCCGCTCGAAGTGCGCGTTCCCGACCCGAGCCGCCAGACGCCGGCGGTCGGACAGCGGACGACGCGACCCGACGCGCGGACGCACGGCCTTGGGCAGACGAAGTACATCGACGACTTCTACGTGCCCGGCATGCTCTTCGCGAAGATCAAGAGAGCCGGCGTCGCCTCCGCGCGCATCCTCAAGGTCGACACCAGCGAAGCCGAAGCGATGCCCGGCGTCGTCGCGGTGATTACGGGCAAGGACATCCCGGTCAACTCGTTCGGCCCCTCGTTGAAGGACCAGCCGGTGCTCGCTCACGAGCGCGTGTTCCACGCGGGCGACGGCGTCGCGGCGGTCGCGGCCGTCACCGAGCAGATCGCGGCCGATGCGCTCGAGAAGATCACGGTCGAGTACGAAGAGTTCACCCCGGTGCTCGATCCGCTCGACTCGCTCAAGCTCGAAACGCCTGGTGTGCATGCGCCGAGCGCCAACATCTACGGGCACAAGCTGATCAAGAAGGGCGACATCGAGAAGGGTTTCGCCGAGTCGTACAGGATTTTCGAAGCCAGCTTCCGGACGCAGATGGTCGAGCACGTGCCGCTCGAGCCGCACTCCTCGCTGGCGCAGTGGGATGCGAACGGGCGCCTGACGATTCACTCGACGCTCGGCCGCATTACGCTCGGCCGCGCCGACATCGCGCGGACGCTCGGCATCCCGATGAGCCGCATCCGCATCATCGCGACGGTGGTCGGCGGCAACTTCGGCGGCAAGAACGAAATCACCACCGAGCCGGTCGTCGCGATGCTTTCGAAGAAGACCGGCCGTCCGGTGAAGTGCACGTTCACGCGTCCCGAGGAGTTCTATTCGTCGACCACGCGCCACCCGATCATCATGGATTACAAGACGGGCGTGACGAAGGAGGGGAAGATCCTCGCGCGCAAGATTCGCCTGGTCCTCGACGGCGGCGCCTACTGCTCCTGGAGCGAGACGACGCTCGGCAAGGCGTGCATCCTGTGCGCCGGCCCGTACGAAATCGAGAATCTCGTCGCGGAAGCCTTCGTCGTCTACACGAACAAGACGATGACGGGCGCGATGCGAGGATTCGGCGCTCCGCAGGTGTGTTTCGGCTACGAATCGCACATGGACGACATCGCGAAGGCGCTCGGCATCGATCCGCTTGAAATCCGGCTGCGCAACGCGCTCAAGGAAGGGTCACTCAGCCCGACGAGCCAGATGCTGCACAGCGTCGTGGTCCGAGAATCGCTGCTGCAGGCGGCGAAGCGTTTCGGCTGGACCGGCAGCGCTCAGGGAGCACAGGCATGAAACGGCGCGGACGCGGCATTGCCTGCATGTGGTATCCCATCGGCTTCACCGTTGCGGCCAACCCGAGCGCCGCGGTGGTGAAGGTCAACGAAGACGGCACCGCCACGCTTCTGACCGGCACGGTTGAGACCGGCCAGGGCTCGCTGACCATCCTGGCGCAGATCGTGGCGCAGGAGCTCGGCATCGCAACCGAGGACGTCCACGTCGTGTCGGCCGACACCGACACCACCCCGATGGACACCGGCGCCATCGCCAGCCGCACGACCTACGTGACCGGCAACGCGGCGCGCCTCGCCGCCGAAAAGGCCAAGCTGATGATGTTCGACGTCGCGGCGCCCATGCTCGGCGTCAAGGCGAACCAGCTCGAGGCGAAGGATCATCACATCGTCGTCAAGGGGTATCCGCAGAGAAAGGCGCACGTCGGCGACGTCGCCAACCACGCGCGCGTCGTCACCGGCGAGCCGCCGATTGGCAGCGGCTACTTCAACCCTGCGACGGTGGCGCTGGATCCCGAGACGGGTCAGGGCAAGCCATTCGCCACCTACGTCTATGCGACACAGATCGCCGAGGTCGAAGTCGACGACGAGACCGGTGAGACCGAGGTGCTGCGCATCGTGGCGTCGCACGACTGTGGCACGCCGATCAACCCGATGCTCGTCGAGGGACAGGTCGAGGGGGGCATTTCGATGGGCGTCGGCTTCGCGCTCCAGGAGGAAATCCTGTTCGACGCGAAGGGCCGCCAGATCAACCCGAACCTGACCAACTACATCATGCCGACCTCGCTCGACATGCCGGACATTCAGGTGGACATCGTCGACAACTACGATCCGACCGGACCGTTCGGCGCCAAGGGTGTGGGCGAGCCGACGTGCGTGTCGACCGCGGCGGCGATCTGCAACGCGATCCACGATGCTGTGGGCGTCCGCGTCACGTCGCTGCCGGCGACCGCGGAGAAGATCCACAACCTGATCAAGGCGAAGCAAGCCGAACAGACGAGACAGATTGCCGCCGCCGGATGATCAACCACGAAGGCGCGCTTCGCGCGCACGCACGAAGCACACGAAAACCAAAATGTTTACCTTCGTGCCCTTCGTGAATGCGTATGCCTCCGT